>Ga0207657_10004040_pt1 | contig 15583 bp, 13 predicted proteins | sample KBSC33metaG_FD_184316 | JGI IMG/M metagenome (GOLD analysis project Ga0207657, IMG submission 184316) | Corn rhizosphere microbial communities from Kellogg Biological Station, Michigan, USA - KBS C3-3 metaG (SPAdes) (version 2) | ecosystem: Host-associated > Plants > Roots > Rhizosphere > Soil ... | reverse complement strand
GCCAGCGCCATGTTCCAGTTGACGTAAACCTCTTTGTAGAATCGCCGGACAAGCTCCTTGTTCGCGGCTGCGGTTTCGTCAGTCATGCGTATTTCCTTTTGACACACGAACGTTCGAGAACGGCGTTCACCGTGACGACGGTCTGTTCAGGCCGTTCCTGGATGATGATGTGACTGATGCGGATAGTGGGTTTGAGACCGAATTGCGTTTCCTGCCAGTACAGGAAGCTGGTCGCGTCTGACAACGTTGCCCGCGGATAGTCGAGAAGATAGCGCTTCAGGTCGGGCAGATGAGTCGCGAGCGCCGGGAGTCGGTCGATCATCGAACGGAACTCGTTCGCGACAAACGTTGGGCGATCGCTGTCACGGTAGACGGCGAGCTTCTCGTTGCCACCTTCGAGGTACCCGGTCACGTATTCGAGAGCGAGGCGCCGGAACAGCACGTTCGCATCGGCCTTCGCCGACGGCTTGCTCCAGTCGACCTGGGCGTGAAGCGATTCGAGCGCCTTCGCTCCGAGCTTGAGCTCGCAGTCGCCACCGCGACACTTCCGCAGATCGTCCAGATCTTCGTCCGGAAGCTCGAGTGCGGCGAAGTCTTCGAGCCTCGGAGGGCTGCTGATGCGCTTGGTCACGCGGAACGCGGCGCCCCTTTCGAAGCGCTCGATGTCTTCGGCCCGCTTCACGTAGGCCGCGGGTGATGCGTTGATCCAGACGGCGCCGAGGACCGCCACCTCTATGCTCGGATCCGAATCGAGAAATGTGGTGATCGGGCTGCCCGCCAACAGCACGTCGCGATCAGACACCGACAGATGCGCCGTGTCCCTGAGATAGCCATCCAGCACTGACGGCGGCGACGTTTGTTGAAGTGGTGCGCTCGAAACCTCCGTCAGCAGACCGGCACATATCGTGACCGCGAGCGCCGCGATTCGTTTCCGGTTGACTCGATGTCTTCGATCGACGCCGGTCATCGATTCAGGCTCGCCGGCTTCAAACCAGCAATCCACTTCATCGCATCGTCGAGGTCGCGCATGAGCGCATCGCGGCCGCCGCCGAAGCTATGGTTTCGCGACTCGACTTCGTAGAGACGGCGAGTCGGCGTATCCGGGCCGAGCAGTCGACGCGACTCGGCCGACGGCACGTAGCTGTCGTTCGTGGACTGGATGATAGCCAGTGGAATCGAGCCAAGCCGCTGGAGGGCCGGATACGTCTGGATGCGGCCCTCCGCATCCATGCTGACGCCCGGAAGGCGCTTCGCCTGGTCCGGGATCGTCAGCTCGTCGAACTCCCGCGTCAGCGCGATCGCGACGGCACCGGCGATGTGCGGCTGCAGCGTGGGATCGCCCGTCGCCGCGACCACGACGCTGGCGCCGCGCGACATGCCGGTCACGATGATCGGCGTCTGATCGGACAGGGCGAGCGCGCCTTCCGCCTGCTTGACGATCGACACGAAGAGGCCGCGGGCTGCGGCGTAGTTTGGAACTCCGCTGGCTTTCTTGATCCCTTGAAACGCGTCCGGCGAACTGAAGCCGGCAACCCAGTGCCCCTGCTCCGCGAGGCGCTGTAGCACAGCCAGGCTGGCGCCGTGCAAACCGCCGTCGCCGCTGGCGAACACGACGAGGACTGGCGGCGCCGTTGGAGTCGACTCGGGCTTCACGAGCGTCAAGTCCACGTGAGCGCCGGCGAGAGGGATCGTCTCCTTGTGCGATGTGTACGGCCCCGGTTTCAGGTTGCCAGCACACCCGGCAACAGCGAAAAGGGACAGCCCCACGATCGTGGGGCCCACGATATTCAGTGCCTTGATCGACATCTTGCGGCAGCGGGCGCAGCCTAGGTGGTCGCCTGTTCAAGATCGTGGCCATTCAGGGCTACGGGATCCTGAGATCGAGCTGATTCAGCCGTTCCGGGTCGACGAGCACGTGAATCGCGGTAATCCTTTCGCCGCTGATCGTGAATCCCATCACCGCAAATGGCCGGCTGTCTGGAGCGATGATCGCTCCCGCTGTCCCGTTGACGAGTGCCGGCACGACGTGTGGGTAGAGGCTGGAATAGGTGCGTGTGTGCGCGGCGACCGCTTTTGCGCCGTGGATGAGGAGCGAGGCTTCGCGGCGCAGCTTGCCGCCGTCGATCCTGAGCTCGACCTCGGGATGGAGTATGTGAAGGAGCGCGTCGAAGTCTCCGTCGCGTGCGGCGTCGAAGAACGCGTCGACGAGGCGCCTCTGCCGATTCAGGTCCCGGTCTGGCGTTGGTGAGTCCTGCACGCGCCGCCGCGCACGGCTGGCCAGCTGCTGTGCCGCGGCTTCGGAGCGATCGAGCACCGTGGCGATCTCCGAAAACGGCACGCCGAACACATCGTGCAGCACGAACGCGAGCCGTTCAGCCGGAGCAAGCGCATCGAGCACGACGAGCAGCGCCAGCCCGACGGAGTCGGCAAGGAGCGCCTCCTGCTCGGGACCGACGGTGCCGCGGAGCGTGACGACTGGGTCGGGCACGTGCACGTCAGAGAACTCCTCACGGCGTGCCCGGCGCGACCGCAGCATGTTCAGGCACACCCGCCCGACGACCGTGGTCAGCCAGGCCCGTATATTTTCGACGGCGCGGGGATCCTGGTCCCGAATCCGAAGCCAAGCCTCCTGGACGGCGTCCTCGGCCTCGGTCACCGATCCGAGCATGCGATAGGCAACGGCGGATAGATGGCGTCTGTGCTCCTGGAATCGTTCAGTGAGCCACTCGCGCTCGTTCATCGGCAGCGCTTCCCGACGGAGGCGTGCGTTCGCACTCGCAGACCGCGTGAACTGCGGCCATCACCAGTGATCATGATAGGCAAGGTTTGCGACCAGCGCGGCCACTGCCAATACTAAGAAGCTGATCGCTCCACCGACCTGACGGTCGCGCGCCCGGATGTGCGCACTCAGTGCGCAAACGAAGTAGAGGATGAGGCCGATCGCGGCGGCTTTGCCGAGCACCGGGACGGCGAACCCGATCGACAGCCCGGCGGCGCCTGAAGCCAACAACGTGCCGAACGGGATCATCCACGTTCGTGACACCTGCAAACGGTCCGCGACGGCCTTCACCGACTCCGAACCGACGAAATTCAAGAAGGCGGCATAGCTGTTTGCGCCCACCGCCAGGAGCGTTATGAGGATGTAGACAAGGTGCATACCTCATAGACACGGCGGGGCGAGACAACCTGACAGCCCGAGCGCGCGCTGGCTGCGCAGGAACTGCAACCGCTCAACCGTCGTCAAACAAGCCGGAGATCGTGATGCTCACTGCGAAGATCGTCCTTGCCCTGGCCATCGCCGCCGCACCCCGTGCCGTACTGGCCGCCGATGAGGGCAAGAGCGGGCCGCTGCACGACACCATCCTCGCGCAGGACGCGGCGCTGTTTGCGGCTTTCAACACATGCGATCTGATTACGCTCGGCGCGATGGTGCCGGAGGACCTGCGATTCTTCCACGACAAGAGCGGCCTCAGTGTCGGCCGCGATGACTTCGTGGAGTCGGTGAAGAAGAACGTCTGCGGCCAGTTCACGCGCTCGCTCGAACCCGGTTCCGCCGAGGTCTGGCCGGTTCCCGGCTACGGCGCGATCGAAATCGGCGTGCACCGCTTCCACCATATGGACCACTCGCCCGACGGCATCGGCAGGTTCATGATCCTATGGAAGCAGACCGGCAACAGTTGGATGATGACGGAGAGCTTCAGTTACGGCCACATGGAGGCGCCTCGATGAGCCGCCCGGCCACGCGCCGGCCAGAAGCGTGCGCGCTCGGGAGCGCTTCGCTATTTGGCTTCGACGACCGATGACGCGTCTATCGTCTTGAGCTTGCCCTCGAGCCCCGTCGTCCCCGTGGCCACCACCGTCTTCGCCAACAGCGGCTGCAGCTGGTCGTACTTGTCGGCGCTCAATGTGCCGGTAATCTTGTAGAGGGCACCATCATCGGTCACGATGGCCAGCGGATACCCTTCCTTCGCGCATTTCTGCGCACACGAGAGGTGCGCATCCCCGCGCCCCTTGTCGCCGTTTTTCGTGTAGCACATCACGGTGACGAGCTCACCCTTCACCGTTGTGGTTTCGGCCCACGCGGGCATCGTCAGCCCCACGAGCAGTAGCGCGACGAACACAACTCTTTTCGGACACATCATGAGAAACGCCTCCATGTCGAGCGCGAGCATTCAGTGTAAATGATCTGACACGGCCGCGCGCAATCGCTATGGTGTACGCGTGCTACTTGCGAAACAGCACGAGAAACAAGGACTCCTTCGGGTCAGGCCACTTGGCATACGTCTGCAAGTGAATCAGACCCGCGGCTCGAACCTCGTCAGCCACGATCGCCGGCGGCACGCCGTGCCCTCTTCGGTTGGCCGGTACCCCCTCAGGCAGCGGCGACCCTGGTTTCGCCTCGAAGTCGATGACCGCGAACCGCCCTCCCGGCTTCAATGATGCCGCAATACTGCGGTTCATCGCCGCCGGGTCGACGATGTGGTGATACACGTCACGCATGAAAATCGCATCGCAGCATTCTGGCGGAAGATTGGTCGCCGCGACGGCGCCCTGAACGACGTCGACGTTCGCGAGATGCTCCCGCTCGGCGAGCGTCTCGAGCTTCGCCACGGTCGCGGGATTCAGATCGGTCGCGAAAATGCGGCTCGTGGAGCCGAGCTGCCGTGAGGCGACCATCGACATCGCGCCTGCGCCGGCGCCGATATCGGCGACGGTCATACCGGGCACCACGTCAAGCACCTTCAGCAGCAGCGGCACGTCGCGCTCGGCTTGCGTGATCTCCTGCGAGGTTGGACCAGACTGCGCCGAGAAAACGGCAATCGACGCGACGCACAATAGAGCTGCACTGAACGCATGGCGATCGCTTCGCATGTTCCCTCCCCGCTTTTTGACGCGCCCACGGCTGTCCGGGCCGGGGTCGAATGCTCGAGACTCGCGTTCAGGAGTGCTATCGTAGGCGCTTCTTCGGCCCAGTCCGAATGGAGATCGCCATGATGCGCCGATTGCTGGTCCTTACCGCATTCCTCCTCGCCGTCCTCGCCGCGTCGTCGACTCGCATCCAGGTTCGAGCGCAGTCCGCTCAGGCCGCGCCGGTCGCTCAACCGGCCGCCGGAGCCGATGCGGCAGGCGCCGTCGATCCGAGCTACCTCACGCTCCTTCGCTGGCGCATGGTCGGCCCCTCCCGCGGCGGACGCGTCGTCGCCGTCGCCGGCGATCCGGTCAACAAGCTCACGTTTTATCAGGGCTCCACCGGCGGCGGCGTCTGGAAGACCGACGACGGCGGGTTGAACTGGCGCAACATCTCGGACGGCTTCTTCAAGACAGGTTCAGTGGGTGCGATTGCCGTCGCTCCGTCGAATACCAGCATCGTCTACGTCGGCATGGGCGAGGCGTGCATTCGAGGCAACGCGTCGTACGGCGACGGCGTCTACAGGTCGGCTGACGGCGGCAAGACATGGTCGCACGTCGGTCTCGACGCGACGCGGCAGATTGCGCGCGTACGCGTGAATCCGACCAATCCCGATCTGGTCTACGTCGCGGCGCTCGGCGATCCGTGGGGTCCGAGCCCGGATCGCGGCGTGTATCGAAGCAAGGACGCCGGGCGCACGTGGGAGAAAGTGCTCTTCCGCAGCGACAACGCCGGCGCGATCGATCTCGTGATGGATCCGACCAACCCGGACGTGCTCTACGCCTCGACGCTCGAGCTCCGCCGCTATCCATGGGGCTTCCGAAGCGCCGGGCCCGGTACCGCGCTGTACAAATCGACAGACGGCGGCACGACATGGGCGGAGTTGACGGCCCGGCCGGGCCTGCCAACCGGTACGAAAGGCCGCATCGGCATCGCCGTCGCGCCCTCGCGGCCGAGCCGCGTGTGGGCGATCATCGACGCTGACGGCGGACAAAAAGGCGTGTATCGATCGGAAGACGCCGGCGCCACGTGGAAGCATCTGACCGACGATGCCGACCTCACGCAGCGGCCGTGGTACTACCATCACATCTTCGCCGACCCGAAGGATCCCGACACGCTCTGGGTGCTGAACGTGGATCTCTGGCGATCGAAGGACGGCGGCACGCACTTCGATCAGATGTCGATCCCGCACGGCGACAATCACGATCTCTGGATCGATCCAGCGGATCCGCAGCGCATGATCGAGGGCAATGACGGCGGCGCCACGATCACGTTCAACGGCGGCGCGTCGTGGTCGACGATCCTCAATCAGCCGACGGCGCAGTTCTATCACGTGTCGGCCGACGGTCAGTTCCCGTACCGCATCTACGGCGCCCAGCAGGACAACACGACCATGTCGGTGCCGAGCCGATCCGATTACGGCCGCATCACCATCGAGGAATGGGAGACGGTCGGCGGCGGCGAGGACGGTTACGTCGCGCCAAGCCGCGCCGATTCGAACATCGTCTATGCGGCGGATCATCATTTCCTGAATCGCTATGATCGGCGGACGCACCAGATCCGCGACATCTCGCCCAACCCGGAAACGCACTATGGCTGGGGCGGGGCTGATATCAACTTCCGCTTCTGGTGGACGTATCCGGTGATGACGTCGCCGAACGACAAGCAGACGCTCTACGTGACGTCGCAGTACGTGCACCGGACGACGAACGAAGGTCAGAGCTGGGAGGTGATCAGCCCCGACCTCACGCGCGCCGATCCGAAGACGCTCGAGCACACGCCGTCTTACACGCATCCCGAGGCGGGCGAGTATTGGGGGCCGATTACGCGCGAAGCGTACGGACCCGAGTGGTACGCGACGATCTTCGCGTTCGCGGAGTCGCCGGCGAAAGCTGGCGTCCTCTGGGCGGGATCGGACGACGGCTGGGTCCACGTGTCGCAGGACAACGGGAAGACGTGGCAGAAGGTGACGCCGCCCGACATCCCAGAGTTCGCGCTCATGAGCATCATCGAGCCGTCGCCGCACGATCCGGCGGTCGCGTACCTGGCCGCCACGCGCTACAAGCTGCAGGACAATCGACCGTATCTCTACAAGACGGCGGACTACGGGAAGACGTGGACGAAGATTACGAACGGCATTCCCGACACCGATTTCACGCGGGTCATTCGGGAGGATCCGTCACGGCGCGGCCTCCTCTACGCCGGTACCGAAACGGGCGTCTACGTGTCGTTCGACGACGGTGGCCACTGGCAATCGCTGCGGCTCAATCTGCCCGTCGTGCCGGTCCACGATCTGATCGTCAAGGACGGCGACCTCGTCGCGGCCACGCACGGGCGCTCGTTCTGGATTCTCGATAACGTCGCGCTGCTGCGGCAGTTCAATCAGACGACGCTCGCGGCGCCCGTGGAGCTGTTCCAGCCGAAGACGACGATCCGGTTCCGTGCCGGCGCGGCGCTCGCGGGCGGCTCCGAGAGGAGCGCGAACGACGGCCAGAATCCACCGAACGGCGTCGTCATTCCGTTTTATGTGAAGGACAAGCCAGCCGACGCGGCGACGCTCAAGATCGTCCGCGACAAGGCGGGGGCCGCCGAGGTCGTGCGAACCATCACGCTGCAGCCGGCTGACGCGGCGCCGGCCGCATCCTCGCCGTCGCCAGGTCGGCGCGCGTCCACGCGAACCGCCGGCGTGCGCGCCGGCGCGAACACGTTCGTGTGGGACATGCGCTATCCCGGCGCGGACGAACTGCCCGGGGTCGTGCACCAGGGACGCGCGCTCGGACCGCTGGCCGCGCCTGGCACGTACCGCGTCGAGCTGACGATCGGCGGCCGCACAATCGCGCAGCCGTTCACGATCACGAAGGATCCGCGCGTCACCTACAGCGACGCGGATCTCGAACAGCAGCTGCGCTTCCTGTTGTCGGCGCGCGACAAGCTCACGGAGACCATGGGCGTCGTGCGCCAGATTCGGGAGATGCGGACCAATGCCGAGACGATGATCGCGGCTGCGAAGAAAAGCGCCGACAGCGCGCGGCGGATCGCGGCGCTCGACAAGGCGATGAAGGATCTCAACGACAAGCTGTATCCGCTCGAGGAGCGCCTGGTGCAGTACCGCGCGCGCGCCAGCGAAGATCTGATCAACTACCCGACCGGCATCGACAGCAAGCTGGCGCGCCTCATCGACTTCGCGTCGATGGCCGACGCGCCGCCGACCGACGGCGAACAGGATTTGCTGAAGCGGATGACGAACGGCGTCAGCGAGCGCGCGAAGGCGCTGGACGGCGTGAAGAACCAGGAGTTCGCGGCGCTGGTGAAGCTCGCGGGGCAAAAAAGATAGGACTCACCACAAACGGATACTAAGGAACGCAGCGGCTATCGCGTCACATTCGGACGACGCGAGCGGGCGTGATCTCGCGGATCGAGGGCGTGCCCATCTGGCGCATGGTGAGCGTCAGCTCGGCGTGCAGGATGTCGAGCACGCGCTCGATTCCTTGCTGGCCAAACGCCGACAATCCCCAGATGTACGGCCGGCCGATGCCGACCGCGCGCGCGCCCGACGCCAGCGCCTTGTAGATGTCGGTGCCGCGGCGGAAGCCGCCGTCGACGAACACCGGCATGCGCCCGCGCACGGCGTCGACGACTTCGGGCAGACAATCGATCGTCGCACGCAGCGTTTCGGTGGCGCGCCCACCATGATTCGACACGACGAGGCCGTCCACGCCGTGCTCGGCGGCCAGCCGCGCGTCCTCCGCGCTGTCGATGCCTTTGAGCAGCAGCTTCATGCGCGTCGACTTCTTGAGCCGATCCACGTACTCCCACGTCGCCTCGGGCGGATTGTAGGTGCCCGCGAGGCCGTCGTACATCGGGTGATGGACGCCGATGCCGGCGCCCTGCGTGTGGCATGTCGCGCAGTTGCGCGTGTCCTGCCGGGCAAAGCGCGTCGCCGTCTCGGTGTTCCTGCCAGCGAGGAGATCGACGGTCCAGACGAGAACTGGACAGCCTGCGTCCTCGACGCGTTTCACCAGCTTCTCGGTCTCGTCCCATTTCAGCGGCATGTAGAGCTGATACCACGGCGGCGTGCCGAGCGACTTGGCCACGTCCTCGACGGAATACGTCGTGACCGACGACAGAATCATCGTCGTGTTCTTCGAGCGGGCCGCGCGCGCGGTCGCCAGTTCGCCGTCGCGATGAAACGCGCGCTGCCATCCGACGGGGCAGATGAAGATCGGCGCGTCCCACGTCGAGCCGAACACGTCGGTCCGAAGGTCCACCTTGGACACGTCGACGAGACGCCGCGGCTTCAGCGCGATGTGCCGGAAGGCTTCCATGTTGGCTTTGAGCGTCAGGTCATCGTCGACACCTGTCGCCATGTAGCCCCAGTGGGCCGGCGGCAGCGCGCGGCGCGCGGCCTCCTCGAACGCCATCACGTTGAGCGCGTCGGGCGCGCTCGCCAGGAGCAGCGGATCGTGCGACGACTCGGCGAGTTGCTGAGCCCAGGCGCGCACGGCGGGCGCGAGCACGGTGCTGGCCGCAACGAACTGCAGGAACTCGCGGCGATTGGAAGTCACGCCGCGGAGCTTACTCTTGCGGCGCGCGGCGAACAAGCCATCTCGATTGGTCGTCGCGTCGACTTGGTTTACGCTCCCATCTGATCGAAGGTAACCGACCATGGCTGACCACCATCGGGCTGTCATCGTGACCGGCCACGCGCTGGGCCATCGATGCGATGAAGCGGGGCGATGGCGGCGCCATCGTGAACATCTCCTCCATCTCGGCGTTGTGGCACGGCCGGACAACGCCCGGAGGGTTTGCCGGCTACGACGTTGCCAAGGCGGGCATGATTCGCATGACCACCCGGCTCGCGCCATTGGCGAAGACGGACGGCATTCGTGTGAACTGCGTGGCGCCGGGGTGGATTGCGACCGGCGGCGTGAAGGCGTACTGGGAATCGCTCACGCCGGCGGAACGCGCCGCGCGCGGCGTGCCGTCGCAGTTGATCGACGTCGAACAGATCGCCGACGCGGTCGTGCGCCTCGCCGAGGATCGGTCGTTGGCCGGACTGGTGCTCGTCTGGTGGTCCGAGGACACGCCTCGCCTCATCGAGTGGGGCGATCGAGGCTACCGCGAGCTCGCCGAATTCTAGAGCGCCTCTCTGCTACAACGCCCGCGTCGTGTCGCTCCGTACCGTCAGATGATCGACGGTCCGATGTTCGATCGTGAGCGATTTGATCCGGCGGCTCGGCGACGTCGACGCGCTGAACGTGCAGCGGCGTGTAGAGCGGGTCCTGAGCACCCGCCCTACCGCGTGAGTGAACGCGTCAGCAGTACACTTGGAGATGCGGCGTGCATCACGTGCTGCCGCTCACCCGAGGCCGTCACGCATGAGTCGCCCGTCCGTACTGCTGATCGACGATGAACCGCAATTCGTATCGGTGATGGAGCGCGCGCTGGCCGAGCACTTCACCGTCATGACCGCATCAGATGGCCTCGACGGCTATGCGCTGCTTTGTCAGCACCGTCCCGACGTCGTGCTGCTGGACGTCATGATGCCGATGCTCGACGGCTGGACCGTCCTGCGCAAGATTCGATCGAACCGCGCGCTCTCGGGCATCAGCGTCATCGTCGTGACCGGCCTCGGACCGGAAGCCGCGGAACACGAAGCGGGGCGGCTCGGCGTCTCGCGCATTCTGCAAAAGCCGGTTCTGCCCAGCCAAATCGTCGCGGCGGTGCGCGAGATCCTCTCGGCGTAGCGGTTCGAACAGCGGCGACGATCCCTTTTCGGCGCGCGATGGTATAGCATCTCCCTCGCCGTGCAGACTCGCGTCCGTGCCATCGTCCTGGCGCTCGGTTGTTTCATTCTCGGCGCCGTTTCACAACATTTCTACGACGCGCATCGGCGGCCGGACAATCAGACGGCCAGCGCTGTCTCTTCGAAGCCTGCCCCCGGGAGTCTCGTCGAGGAGAAGAACCCCGCCAGCGCCATCGTGCCCGAGCCTCTCGATCTGACCGGCGAGCCGTTATGGGCCTACGGCTTCGACACGCCGGCGAAGCCCGGCGAGAAGGCCAAGCCCCAGGGTGCGCCGAGCCGGAGCCTGCGTCCCGGTCAGGATCCCGCCGAGCAGACCAGGCTGAGACATCTCGACGGAAGTCCGGCCGCGTATTCGCTCGTCGACATCCGTGACGGTCAGAACGTCGTCGACTGGTTTCCCAACGAGCATCCGCCGATGCCGGACGTCGTCGCGCATGGCCCGGTGCGTCTTGGCGCGCTGAAGCGCGGCTGCGCCTCCTGCCATCTGCCAACCGGCAAGGGTCGGCCTGAGAATGCCGCCCCGGTCGCGCTGCCGATCACGTACTTCATCCGGCAGATCGGCGATTTCCGCAGCGGGCTCCGGCGCACGGCCGATCCGCGAAAGCCGAACACCAACACGATGATCGAGCTGGCGAAAGCGATGACGGACGATGAGGTGCAGGCGGCGGCGCAGTACTTCGGATCCATGCCGTGGACGCCATGGGTGCGCGTCGTCGAGACCAATGCAGTGCCGAAGACGCGGATCTCCGGCAATCTGTTTCTGCCGCTGCCGGAGGCCGGGTCGGAACCGATCGCTGGCCGCATCATCGAGATGCCGGAGAACGAGGAGCAGGCCGAAACGTACCGCAATCCTCATTCGGGGTTCGTCGCCTACGTCCCGATCGGCAGCATCGAGAAGGGCAAGGACCTCGTCACGACGGGCGGCACGCGCATCATCGGCGACAAGATCGTGCAGGGCAAAACGACGCCCTGTGCCACGTGTCACGGACCGGATCTCATGGGCGTGGCAGACGTTCCGCCGATTGCCGGCCGATCGCCGAGCTATCTCGTGCGGCAGCTCTTCGACATGCAGCGCGGCGCGCGCAACGGCGCGTCGGCGCAGTTGATGAAGCTCGTCGTGGCCAATCTGACCGCCGACGACATGGGCGCGATCGCGGCCTACGTCTCATCGCAGCGTCCCCCCGCAGCCGTCCGCACGACGGTTGTGGCGAGCCGCTGAACGCGGTTCAACAGATCGGCGGCGCCCGCCATCGTTCGGAGAGCGCCAACCGTTTCATCGCCGCATCATGCGAAGCGATTCTCGTCGGCCGACGGCCCGTAGATGGCCGGCACCGCCACGTTGTTCAGGCGCAGATAGACGGTGAGCTGGCCGCGATGGTGCGCGAGGTGGGCGAACGTATCGCGCAGCACGACATGCCGCGGCTCCTCGCTGACCGTCTTGCCCGAGACGAGCAGCCGCCACGGCGTCATCAAGTAGTCGTCGTTCCTGCGCGCGAGCGAGGCGCGCGCGCCGGCGACGCCTTCATCGAGCGCCTGCACGAGCTCGGCTGGCGTCCGCAGCGGCCGCTGATCGACATTCGATCCGCCCGCCGGATTGAGGTCCAATTCATCCTTGTCGAGGATCAGCGACACCCACGACGGCATCCTCGCGACGAGCATCGCAAGACGGCCGAGCGGCATCGATTTTTCGTGCGGCTTCCAGTCGTCGCGCCCCTCCGGCACGCGCTCGAGGGCGTGGCTCGTGCGCTTCGCTTCCGCATCCAGTTGAGCCCGAAACAGATCGGTCAGCATCATCGCGGCCTCCTGCCTTCATTTTGTCAGAGCTCGTCTTCGCACCGTTGCAATTCTTCACACGTTTCCGCTCTCGCCCGCGGCGTGTCATGATCGTTGGAGTCCGTGAATATCTCCGAGGTGTTCATTCGACGGCCGATCGCGACCAGCCTGCTCATGCTGGGCCTGGCGGGAATGGGCATTCTCGCGTATCGCGCGCTCCCCGTCAGCGATCTGCCGAACGTCGACTTCCCCACACTGAACGTGAACGCCGGTCTCGCCGGCGCGGATCCAGGCACGATGGCGTCGGCGGTGGCGACGCCGCTCGAACGGCAGTTCACGACGATCGCCGGCGTCGACGAAATGACGTCGTCGAGCTCGAACGGCAGCAGCAACGTCACGCTGCAGTTCGATCTGAGCCGCGACATCGATAGCGCGGCGGTCGACGTCGAGACGGCGATTTCCGCAGTGATGCCGCTGCTGCCCGCGGGCATGCCGGCGCCGCCCTCGTTCCGCAAGTTCAACCCGTCGGATTCGCCCGTCATGTACCTCGGGCTGACGTCGAAGACCGTCCCGATGTCTCAGCTCGACGACTACGCCGAGAACATGCTGGCGCCGCGCATCTCGATGGTGAACGGCGTCTCGCAGGTCCAGGTGTGGGGAGCCGCCAAGTACGCCGTCCGCGTGCAGGTGGATCCCAACAAGCTGCAGGCCGAGCAAATCGGCCTGAACGAAGTCAACGACGCCCTCAGGAACTGGAACGTCAATCTCCCGACCGGCCAGTTGTACGGTCCCAACCAGACGTTCAACATCAAGGCGAACGGTCAGTTGATGAACGCCCACGCGTTCGAGCCGCTGATCGTGGCGTGGCGTCACGGCGCGCCCGTCCGCCTCTCGCGCATCGCCACGGTGAAAGACGACGTCGAGAACAATCTCACGGCGTCCTGGCTGTACTACAAGGATGTCGGACAACGCGCGATCAATCTCTCCGTCATGCGGCAGCCAGGCAGCAACACCATCGCGGTGACCGACGCGATCCGGAAGCTGCTGCCCTCGTTCGAATCGCGGCTGCCGCGCTCGGTTCACCTGGCCGTCCGCGGCGATCGCTCGAAGAACATCCGCGAGGCCTTCCACGACATCCAGTGGACGATGCTCATCACGCTCGTCCTCGTCGTCCTGGTCATCTTCGCCTTCCTGCACAACGGTTCCGCGACGCTGATTCCCGCGCTGGCATTGCCCTTCTCGATTCTCGGCACGCTCGCCGTGATGGAAGTCGCCGGCTTCAGCCTCGACAATCTGTCGATGATGGCGCTGATCCTCTGCATCGGCTTCGTCGTCGATGACGCAATCGTGATGATCGAGAACGTGGTACGTCACATGGAGCACGGCGAGACCGCGCTCGAGGCGTCGCTGAAAGGGTCGAAGGAGATCGGCTTCACGATCCTCACGATGACCGTGTCGCTGGCGGCCGTGTTCATCCCCATTCTCTTTCTCGGCGGGCTGCTCGGACGGCTCTTCCGGGAGTTCGCGATCACGATCACCACGGCGATTCTCATCTCGGGGATCGTGTCCATCACGCTCACGCCGATGCTGTGCAGCCGTTTCCTGAACGCGTCGGCGCTGCACGCGAAGGCGGGCTTCGCGCTCGTGATGGAGCGCCTGTTCAACGGGCTTCTGCACCTGTACGAGCGCAGTCTATCCGCGGTTCTGCGGCACCGGCCGGTGATGCTGGCGGTGTTTGCCGTCGTGCTCGCCGCGACCGCGGAGATGTTCGTCGTCGTGCCGAAAGGGTTCGTGCCGGACGAGGACAGCGACGCCCTGAACATCAACCTGCACGCGGCGCAGGGCACGTCGTTCTACGACATGTCCAAATGGTCCGAGCAGGTCTCGAGCATCGTCGGCAAGAACCCGAACGTCGACACCTTCTTCGTGAGCACGGGTGGCGGTCTGGCGTCGATGAACACCGCGCGTCTCAACGTGCAACTGCGGCCCCGGCGCGAGCGCGAGGCGACGGCGCAGCAGGTGGCCGAGCAGCTGCGCAGCCGGCTCATTCATTTTCCTGCGTTCCAGGCGTACGTCAGCCTGCCGTCGTCGCTGCACATCGGCGGCCACGGCGGCAACAGCAGCTACAACCTGACGGTGCAGAGCGCGGACACGACGCTGCTGTATCCGTGGGCGCGCAAGCTCGAGCAGGCGCTGGTGCCGCTGCCCGAGCTCGAGGACGTGTCGGACGACATGGAGATGCGGAGTCCGCGCATCGATCTCGTCATCGATCGCGACAAGGCGGCGCAAGTGGGCCTGAACGCGAACGAAATCAAGTCCGCGCTGTACGACGGCCTCGGGCCGCAATGGTCGTCGACGATCTATGGACCTGCGTCGCAGTATCGCGTGCTGCTCGAGCTCGACCCGAAGTATCAGCAGCGCGCCGACACGCTGAAGCGGATCGCCTTCAAGACGACGCGCGGCACGCTGGTCCCGCTCGAGTCGGTGGTGAAGTTCCAGGAAACCGTCGGTCCGCAGACGGTGAATCACGTCGGCCAGCTGCCGGCAGTGACGATCTCCTTCGGCCTCAAGCCGGGCGTGTCGCTCGGCAACGCGGTCGAGCGCATCGACGCCACGGCGGCTTCGGTGCTGCCGCCGACGGTGACGACGGCGTTCCAGGGATCGGCCAAGACGTTCCAGGAATCGATGCAGAATCTCGGTCTGCTGCTCTGCCTTGCGATCGGCGTCGTGTACATCGTGCTGGGGATGCTGTACGAGAGCTACATCCACCCGATCACGATTCTCTCCGGGCTGCCGTCCGCGGGCCTCGGCGCGCTCGTCACGCTGTACCTGTTCGGCGACGAGCTCAATATCTACTCGTTCGTCGGGCTGGTGATGCTGGTAGGGATCGTGAAGAAGAACGCGATCATGCAAATCGACTTCGCGCTCGAGGCGGAGCGTCAGCACCGCAAGTCGCCGGCCGAGGCGATCTATGAAGGCTGCCTGATCCGCTTCCGGCCGATCATGATGACGACGATGGCGGCGCTGCTCGGGGCGCTGCCGATTGCGCTCGGCTTCGGCGCCGGCGGCGAAGCCCGTCGGCCGCTCGGTCTCGC
>Ga0207657_10004039_pt1 | contig 15586 bp, 16 predicted proteins | sample KBSC33metaG_FD_184316 | JGI IMG/M metagenome (GOLD analysis project Ga0207657, IMG submission 184316) | Corn rhizosphere microbial communities from Kellogg Biological Station, Michigan, USA - KBS C3-3 metaG (SPAdes) (version 2) | ecosystem: Host-associated > Plants > Roots > Rhizosphere > Soil ... | reverse complement strand
GCTGTATCGCACGGGAGGGAAGCTCCAGATCCCCGTACCGCATGAGGACACGTTCCCCCCGGTCGGTGTGGCCAAACGCTACGTACCGTGGAAAAGCCGCGGCGCACAGATGGCGCCGTCGTTCCGCTCGACAAGCCTGAGCGAGCCGGTCGTGACGCGAAGAGACGCTAGATCCGAACGAGGGCCAGCGCGACGGCGACGAAGCTCGCGAGCGCTGCCGCCGTCAGCCAGAGCGGAGGCGCGAGCACGTGAGGGCGCCGGCGTCGTTTCCTACCGCCGCTGAGCACCGGGATCAGGCTGCCGTTGTCCATAGCCAAGGGGTTCGTTCTCCGCCGCCCTACTCCTACGCGAGCGCTCGTCGCGCTGCTTCGTCGAACGGGGTGAGCTCGAGCGGGAGCAGCTTCCGGATCCGCTCTTCGCGGGCGATCGTGGGATTGCGGAGTCCTTCGATGAGCGGTCGCGCGACCGATGCGTTCACGGGCGTGACGAGGTTGAGCCAGAGCGACGAGAGGTACGGCGTCAGGATCGGGACCTCGACGATTGCCGGCTTCCGGCCGAGCAGGGCGGCGATCCGCTCGATCATCTGCCGGTAGGTCATCACCTCCGGCCCGCCCGTGTCGTAGCCCTCGCCGTACGCGGCTTCGTTGGCGCAGACGCCGGCCAGGTACTGGGTGACGTCGTCGAGCGCGATCGGCTGCGTCGGGGTCGAGACCCAGCTCGGCGTCACCATGACCGGCAGCCGCTTGACCAGGCCGAGGATCGTCTCGAAGGCGGCGCTCCCCTTGCCGATGATCATCGCCGCGCGGAGGGTCGTCACCGGGACGCCCGCGGAGGCGAGCCGCTGTCCGGTCTCGCGGCGGCTGCGCAGGTGCGGCGATGCGTCGGGGCCGTCCGCGCCTAGTCCCCCCAGGTAGACGATCTGGCGGACCCCTGCGCTCGCTGCCTCGCGCGCGACCGTCTCCGCCGCGATGCGATCCTGCTCCTCGAAGTCGCCTGCGCCGAGAGAATGGACGAGGTAGTAAACGACATCTGCACCTTCGAGTGCCGCGGCGACGCCATCGCCGCTCGCCGCGTCCGCGACCACCCAGCGGGCACCGGGCTCGTCACGCGCGGTGCGCGAGACCGCGGTCAGCTCGTGCTTGCCCAGCAGGGGCACAAGCGCCCTGCCGACGACGCCGGTTGCGCCGAAAACGGTGACGTTCACGCGTTCCGGCTCCGCAGCAGGAGCTCGAAGTAGCGGCGGCTGACCGCGGCATGGAAGGGGCTTTGCACTTTCGCGTAGAGCATCCCCGTCCAAGGCGGCGCGCCCGCGCGGGCGGCGAGCCGCGGCAGATACTCCTCGACCGTGACGCTCAGCTCCTGCTGATCGCCCTCGGGTCGCTGTGCGAGCGAGACAGAACCGCCGGCTCGTAGTGCGAGCAGTCCACCCTGGATCGCGTGCCGGCAGCTGACCAGCCCGGCCTCGAACGAGAGCTCCGGCGGCCCGAAGGTGAGCAGCGTCGCACCCCCGAGCAGCTTCAGCTTGCCGCCGCCGCCCGTCCAGCTCGCGCGGATGCCACCGCGGGTGAAGCGGTCGACCGCCTGCCAGTAGGTGACGCCGAGCGTGCGCGCGCCGGCCTCGGAGGCCTCGACCACGGGCTCCGCCACCAGCACCCGCTGGCGCGACTCGAAGCCGCCGGACTCGAGCACCCGCTCCGATGTCTCCCAGCCGGTCACGCCGCCACCATCGACGAAGGGTAGTTGGCCCGCACCGGCTCAGGGATGTCCCGGCTCACTTGCTTTCGTGAGCGGCCTGGGTCGGCACCAGTCGGGACGTTTCACGCACGCGTGCCGGCCCGCTCGCGTGTGCCAGGCCCGTGCGAGCGCCGAGGCGCGCTCGTGCGGAGCAGAAGGGCGGCGGCGCGCTCCTGTCCGGGGGCGCGGCGGAGGGTTCGCCCCATCGCCGCGGCGCGCTTCGTCATCGCCGGGGAGAGCGCGAGACGGATGGCGGCTACGACGTCGTGCGCCGTCGCGCGGCTCGGGTCGACGGCGACACCGAGGCCGGAGGCGACCAGATCGGCCGCGACGGCGAACTGGTCGGTCGAGAATGGGAGCACGACGACGGGCAAACCGGCCGTCAGCGCTTCCATCGCGGTGTTGTTCCCGCCGTGGCAGACGGCCACGTCGCAGGAGCGCAGCGCAGCGACCTGCGGAAGGAAGGGCCGGACGAGACTCCCGCCGGGGAGCGGCCCGAGGTCGGCAAGCGGCGTGACGCCCGAGGCGATCACCGCGGGGAGGTCGGTGCGACGGAGCGCGTCGGCGATCGTGCGCAGGATGTCGGAGCGGGCGGAGAGGAAGCTGCCGAGGGCGACGTACGCGCGCGGGCGGCGCGGCGAGCGGGCGTCGAGCTCGGGGTCGCCTGGCTCGCCACGGACGCATGGTCCGACGAGCGCCGCTCCGCGCGCGACGCCGGATCCGGCCAGGCCGCGGGGGTAGTTGACGAGAGTTCCCCGCGGAGCGATAGCCGCGAATGCGCTCTCAACGGGCCGCGCGTCCGGCGCGAGCTCGAGCAGCGTCTCGTTGAACCGGCGTGTGAATGCGAGCGCGGCACGGTCGCACAGCGCGCGCAGCTCAGCGAGCTCGTACTCCTCCGCGAATCCCGGCGGCCGCCGCGCTGGATACCCGAACGACTGCTCACGCGGCGGTACCTGGCACGGGTGGCCGGGAAGGAACGCCGTGTACGGCACCCCGAGGGCACGCAGCGCGAGCGACGCACCGAATGCGAGGTGGTCGGAGAGCACCAGCTCGGGGTCGACCTCATCGACGATCTCCGCCAGGCGAGCGGTGACGTGCTCGGGATCCCAGAGAAGGTCGTGGAGGCGGCGGCGCGCCTGGTGCTCGAGCGTCGCGACCATGCCCCCGTACGTCGCAGCGAGGAAGTCGCGGGTGCCCTCGTCGCCGGCGCCCGTCTCGGGCCTGGCATTGCTCCCTGCGCCCAGGCGCAGCTCGACGTGCCCGAACCCGTCGCCCAGAACGCGGTCCCGGAGACCGCCGCCGGTCGCCACCACCACCTCGCGACCGGCGTCGCGGAGCGCCGAACCGACCGCAGCGAGCGGCAGGTAGTGCGACACGTAGTCGGGGCTGACGAGCAGCGCGGTCATGCAGCCCGGAGCGCGGGACGGCGGGTCACGTGCTCGTACAACTCGACCAGCCGGCCGGCCATCGCGTCGATCGTGAAGTCCTGCTCGACGCGCGAACGGGCTCGGGCGGCGCGCGCCTCGTTCAATCTGACGGACGCCGCTCGGCGGAGGCCGGTTCGCAGTGCCGCGAGATCGGTGGTGTCGGCGAGGAACCCCGTCTTCCCGTCCTCGACGAACGTCGGCGGCCCGCCACGGTCGGGTGCCACGACCGGGAGACCGGCCGCGAGCGCCTCGAGGAGGCTCAGCCCGAACTCCTCCTTCCGGCTCGAGCACGCGTAGACGCCACCGGGTGCCGCGACGCCGGGTATGCCGTGCGCCACCGCGCGGAGGAGCTGGGACACCTCGTCGTGCGGCCGATGGCCGAGGAGGATGAGACCGTCTTCAGCCTGCGGAAACCGCGCACGGACGTCTCGGATGTCCGCGAGCACGTGGCTTTCCTCGGGTGTCGGGTGCTCGAGGTCGCCGCCGACGATCGCGAGATTGAAGCCCTCGAGCAATCCGGCGTCGCCCGCCCATGCCTCGACGAGCTCGGGGATGCCTTTCACGCGGTTGAGCCGGGCGACGGTGACGAGCAGCGGGAGGCCCCGCCTCTCGGGCGGCAGTGCGGAGATCGCCGATGCGAGGGAGCGGACGGTAGGGCCGCGGGCAGCGACGGGTCTCCGCGCGGCGGAGTCGACCGCGATCCCCTCGGGAATCGTGACGAGGCGATCGGGGTCGACCGCGGCGAAGGCGGGGCCTAGCAGGTCGCCGAGCTCGCGCTCGAGGCCTGCCCGCGGGAGCACGGCGAGCGCGTCGGCCTCCCGCATCAGCCGCTCGACGAGCCAGGCGCGGAAAACGTAGTGCTGCTCGAGATCTGCCGACGGGAAGGTGGATCGGTCGAGCCGCCCGGTCGCCTCCGCCTCGCGGAGCACGGCGTGCGGGTCGGGTGCGAGCGTGAAGACAACGGGCACGCCGAGCCGGCCGAAGACACGGGCCGCGGCGAACGTGCCGACGTCGGCGAACCGGAGATGGGCGACGTCGAACGGACCGTGCCGCGCGACCGCGTGTGTGAGCGAACGCTCGATTTCCCGTCGGTGCTCCCACTGCACGGCGGTCGCGAGATACGCGTCGGGGCCATAGCGCAGGCGCACGAGTCGGGAGCGTCGGCCGATCGGCTCCTCAGGACGAGAGTAGAGGCCGGGGAACGAGGGATCCTCGAACGCCCGCGTGAACGTCACCACCTCTGAGACGCCCGGATGGGCATCGAGCGCCCGTGTCAGGCTCATGATCAACGTCGCGAGGCCGCCGCCGTCGCCCGCTCCTGCGCCGCGGAGTCCTGCGTCGAGGCGGCCCTGGAGCGAGACCTGTGCGATGCGGAGGCCGCGCGCGCTTCGGTTGCGCGCCGGCAGGACTGCTGGCGGCGGCGTCGTCCGCCATCGTTCGAGCGTGAGCTCAGCGACCATTGCCTCGAAGCCGCCGCGCGCAGCCATTGCGCTGAGCGGCGCTACCGCGCGCGGGTAACGGGGGCGTTCCGCGAGCGCCCAGGCCGCGTGTCCACTGCGGTCGTCCGAGGCGAAGAGCTCGTCGACCAGGAGGCGCCCGGTGCCCTGGCCGCCGCGCGCCAGCGCGTGGAGGACGAGCAGCTGGGCGGTCGGATCGGCACGACGTGCCGCCCGCGCAAGCTGCCGACCCCGGGCGTCGTCGATACCTCGGTGCCGGAGCGCCAGGGCGGCGGTGATCGCCTCCACCACCGGGCCCTCGAGGAGCCGCTGTTCGTCGCTGGACATCTCCGTGGTCGCGTCGCGAATGCCGCCCGGCGCCGTGGGTGCGGCGCCGGGCGGCGGGCAGGCGTCGTCCGCTAGGGGATCAAGACCTTGTTGACGACGTGGATGACGCCGTTCGACGCCTTGACGTCGGCGGTCGTCACACGGGCGCCCCCGACGAGCACGTTGCCGCCGTTGACGCGGATCGAGACGGCCTTGCCGTTGAGCGTCTTCGCGGAGCGGAGCGTCACGACCTTGGCGGCCGAGACGTTGCCCTTGACGACGTGGTAGAGCAGCACAGAGCGCAGCTTCGCCTTGTTCTTGGCGAGCGCCGCGAGCGTTGCCTTCGGCAGCTTCGCGAACGCCGCGTCGGTCGGGGCGAAGACCGTGAACGGCCCCTTGCCCTGCAGCGTGCCGACGAGGCCCGCCTTCTTGAGCAGCGAAGCGAGCGTCTTGAACGACCCTGCCGCGACAGCGGTCTGGACGATCGTCTTGGGCGCGGTCGCCTCCTTCGGGATCAGCACCGAGTCGATCACGTGGATGACGCCGTTCGTCGCCTCCACGTCGGGCGTCGTGACCTGCGCGCCGTCGACGAACACCGATCCGTTCACGACCTTGATACCCAGCGACCTGCCCTCGGCGGTCTTGGCCGAGGTGAGCTTCACGACGTCCGCAGCCGTGACGCGGCCGGGAACGACGTGGTAGAGCAGCACCGCCTTCAACTTGGCCGGATCCGCGGCGAGCGCGTCGAGGGTCGCCTTCGGGACCTTCGCGAAGGCGGCGTCCGTCGGCGCGAAGACCGTGAACGGTCCGCCCGTTGCGAGCGTGTCCACGAGGCCGGCCTTCTGGAGCAGCGACGCCAACGTCGTGAACTGTCCGGCGGCGACGGCCGTCTGGACGATGTCGACCTTCGACGCGCGGGTTCCCGCAGAGGCGGGGCCAGTGCCCCCCACGGCGGCCGCCGCGACGGCGAGTACTGCGACGAGCGAGATGATGCGCTTCATTTCCGATCTCCTTTCCGTTGTGTGTTGCTGTCGGGTGTTGCGTCGGTCAGGCTGCGGCGGGGAAGTCGCCTGCCTGCGTCGAGGTGTCGTCAGGAACCGCGGAGGGGCGGGGGTCGACTCGTGCACGGTCGGCCTCCTCGGCCTTGCGGCGAGCCTCGTCGCGGCCGTCGAGGATCGCTCCCCAGACGAGAAGCGACAGGCCGGTTCCGTAGACGAGCGTCACGAGCACGCCCATCGCGAACAGCGCGGCCGGGCTCATCGTTCGCCTCGCGGAGCGACCAGAGCGCCGAGCGAGAGAATGGACGGCACCCAGAGGCCGACGAAGATGGCCTGCTGCTCGTTGCCCCCGAACCACAGGCTGACGGAGAGGACGAAGGAGACGAGGGCGCCGAGGAGGATGAGCGCCCTGGCGCTCGTCTCGGGCCGCGTCATCACGAGTTCCTGCACTCTCTGCTGCATCTTGAACACTCCTTAAACAAGACCTATACAGAACTATGTGCGGCAGCGTAGCTACTGCTGGCGCCTTTGTCAAGTGTCTGTACAGTTTTCGTGCAGATATTCGTGCCGGAGCAGCGACGAGACGGGCCGTACGTCACCGGATCGCCCGTCGTCGCCTCGATGCGCGCGGCGTACCGACGGGCGGCGGCGGGGACGCCTTCAGTACCGGCGAGCTCGCCGCTCGGCGGTCAGCGCGCAGCGCTCGGGAGCCGGCGCCGCTCGAGCTGCGCGGCGTCGGGCACCCTGACGTTCCAGACGAGCCCGAGCCGCTCCAGGCCGCGTATCACCCACCACGAGACGTCGATCTGGCCGCGGTCGAGCCCGTGCCGAGCCGAGGCGGGGAAGGCATGGTGGTTGTTGTGCCAGCCCTCGCCGAAGACGAGCGCCGCGACGAGGCGGTTGTTGCGGGCCTCGTCGCGTGACCGATAGTGCTGCCGGCCGAACATGTGGCAGATCGAGTTCACGCTGAAGGTCGCGTGCTGGTAGGCGAAGATGCGGATCAGGCCGCCCCAGACGAGGCCCTCGAGCCCGGCGCCCACCGTGCCGCCCAGCCAGTAGCCGATGAGAAACGGCAGCCCGAGTGTAAGAGCCACCCACAGCAGGTAGGCGCGATCGATCAGGCGAAGCAGGCGGTCGTCATAGAGGTCCTTGGCGTACTCGCGCCCCTGTTCCATCCCGAGGTTGACGAAGAGCCAGCCGACGTGCGCGTGGACGAAGCCGCGCGCCGCGCCGAGCACGCCGTCGCCGTGGCCGACATGGGGTGAGTGCGGATCGCCGGGCTTGTCGGAGAGGGCGTGGTGCTTGCGGTGATCCGTGACCCACTGAGTGAGCGGCCCCTGCATCGTCATGCAGCCGAGAACGGCGAGCACAACCTTGACGGCCGTGCCGGTTTCGAAGCCGCGGTGGGTGAAATACCGGTGGAAGCCGATCGTCGTCCCGAAGGCACAGACGAGGTAGAAGCCCGCAAAGAGCGCGAGGTCGACCCATTGGAAGGCGACGCCCCAGAGCAGCCCCATCGCCGAGAGCAGGCCGAGCGGCGGCACGACCACCGCGACGAGCGTGACCGTCTGGCTGATCCGGCTCGTTCGCGGCCGCACGGTGCCGACTGCGATCTGCGTCGAAGAATCGTACAATGTTTGTGTAGACTAACAGAATGATGCGGATCGCGGTCGTCGGCAGCGGTATCTCGGGGTTGGGTGCCGCCCATGTTCTCTCGCGCGTCCACCACGTCGAGGTCTTCGAGCGGGAGCCCCGCGCCGGTGGGCACGCGAACACGGTGGTGCACGACGGGCTCGCGCTCGACACTGGCTTCCTCGTCCACAACGTGCGCAATTACCCCCTCCTCACGAGGCTCTTCCGCGAGCTCGGCATCGCCGCGCACGAGTCCGACATGTCCTTCTCGGTCAGTTGCAGCGGCTGCGGCCTCGAGTATTCGGGGCGGCGTCCGTTCGCACAGCCGGCGAACGCGACCAGTCCACGTTATCTCGCGCTGCTGTGGGAAATCGGCCGCTGGCTGCGGACGGCGCGACCCGAGGAAGAGTCGCAGTCGCTGGCGGAGTACCTCGACCTCCACCGCTACTCGCAGCGCTTCCGTCGTCATTTCCTCGTGCCCTTGACGTCCGCACTGTGGTCGACCGCGCCGGGGCGCGCACTCGAGTTCCCGGCTGCCTACGCGATCCGCTTCTTCGCCAACCATGGGATGCTCGGCTTCGGCCGCTTCCGCTGGCGCACCGTCACCGGCGGTAGCCACCGGTATGTCGACGCGATCGCGGCGCGGCTCGGCCGACGGCTCCACCTGGGCGCCGGCGTGCGCTCCATCCACCGCTCGGAGGCCTTCGTCGAGCTGCGGATCGGCGACGCGATCGAGCGCTTCGACAGGGTCGTTGTCGCCACGCACGCCGACCAGGCGCTCGCGCTACTCGAGGATCCGACGCCGGACGAACGACGCGTGTTGGGACAGTTCGCCTACACGCGGAACGACGCCGTCCTCCACACCGATTCGCGCTTCCTGCCGCGGACGGCGGCGGCACGCGCGTCCTGGAACTACCGCCTCGGCGAAGATGGGCGCCCGACGATCACCTATCACCTGAACCGGCTGCAGGCACTCGACGCCGAGCGCGACTACTGCCTGACGCTGAACGAGGCGATCCCCGAAGAGCACGTGCTCGGGCGATTCTCGTACGAGCATCCGCTCTACACCGTCGCGACGCTGCGAGCGCAGAGCCAGCTGCCGCGACTCGCCGGCGGACGAACGCACTTCGCCGGCGCCTACTTCGGAAACGGCTTCCACGAGGACGGTCTCGCGAGTGGGGTCGCCGTCGCCCGTGCGCTCGGAGTCGACTGGTGAGGTCTGCGATCTACACCGGCACGCTCGTGCATGCGCGGCGCTCACCGGCGAGGCACGTCTTCCGCTACCCGGTCTCGTACTGGCTCTTCGACCTCGACGAGCTGGCGCAGCTCGAGCGGCGTCTTCGGCTCTTTTCGGTCAACCGGCCGAACGTCGTCTCGCTCCGCGACGTCGACCACTTCGACGGCGCCGCACCGTTGAAGGAGGCGGTCATCGAACTCGCCGCCGATCCCTCGATCGAGCGGGTTTTGATGCTGACGCAGCCGCGTGTGCTCGGCTACGTCTTCAACCCGGTCAGCTTCTACTGGTGTTACCGCGCCGACGGCTCGCTCGGGTGCATGGTCTCGGAGCTGAACAACACCTTCGGCGAGCGACTCCCCGAGGTGCTGCGCGGGCCAGAGCTGCGCTACGAGCAGCGCAAGCGTCTGCACGTCTCGCCGTTCTTCGGGCTCGACCAGACCTACGAGTACGCGTTCTCCCAGCCGGGGGACGACGTATGCGCGCGCATCCACGTCCGCGACCCGGACGGCGCCCAGCCGCTGACGGCAGTCCTGCACGGGCGCCGCCGCGAGCTCTCGAACCGATCCCTCGCCGGGCTCCTGCTGCGCTACCCGCTGCAGCCGCTGCAGGTGACGACGCTGATCCATTTCGAGGCGCTCCGACTCTGGCTGAAGCGGGTGCCGTTCAATCACAAGCCGCCGTTCGTACCGGGCGAGGGGAGCGTGCGGCGGTGAGCGTCCGCGCGGAACCGGCTCCGCTCCGCAGCCGCACGCTCGAGCGCGCGGCAACCGCTCTTCTGGAGCGGGCACTCGAAGGCCTCGACGGCGGCGCCCTCGAGGTGAAGCTGCCCGGTGGCGCCGTGCGCCGCTTTGGTTCCGGTGCGCCGGTTCGCCTCGAGATCCACGACGCCGCTTTCTTCCGGCGCCTGGCGACGCGCGGCAAGCTTGGGCTCGGCGAGTCGTATACCGCGGGCGAATGGGACACGGACGACCTCGTCGCGCTTTTCGAGTTGCTCGTCCGAAACGTCGACCGCGCAGCCGCCCGCCACTCCGGCATGCGCCGCCTCCTCGAGCTTCGGCCGCGCCTGCACCGGCGGAACGGCCTCCGCCGCTCCCGACGCAACATCGCCTACCACTACGACCTCGGCAACGAGCTCTTCGCGCTCATGCTCGACGAGACGATGACCTACTCATGCGGCGTATTCGAGCGCCCGGAGGCGACGCTCGCCGAGGCGCAGCGCGCGAAGTTCGACCGGCTCTGCCGTTTGCTCGAGCTCGACGCAGCGGACCACGTGCTCGAGATCGGCTGCGGCTGGGGCGGCTTCGCACGGTACGCTGCCGAGCGCCACGGCTGCCGCGTCACCGGCATCACGATCTCGTCCGAGCAGGCAGCGCTTGCACGCGAGCGCACGCGAGGGCTTCCCGTCGAGATCCTCGAGCAGGACTACCGCAGCGTCGACGGCGCGTTCACGAAGATCGTCTCGGTCGAGATGGTCGAGGCGATCGGCGCCGACCAGCTCGGCACCTTCTTCGCGACGATCGACCGCGTCCTCGCCCCGGGCGGCCGCGCCGCCGTGCAGTCGATCCTCGTCCCCGAGCAGCGCTGGGATCGCTATCGGCGAACGCCCGACTGGATCGAGCGCTACATCTTTCCGGGCTGCCTCATCCCGTCGCTCGCGGCACTCACGCAGGCGGCGGCGCGGCACTCACGACTCGGGATCTACAGCGTCGACGAGCTCGGAGAGCACTACGCCGAGACGCTCCGCCGGTGGCGCTCGAACTTCCACGCGCAGATCGAGGACGTGCGCAGGCTCGGCTACGACCGCCGCTTCGAGCGGACCTGGGACTTCTACCTCGCCTTCTGCGAAGCGGCCTTCCGCACACGCGCGCTCCGCGACGCCCAGCTTCTCCTCGCACGCCCGGGCCCTGCGGGATGAGTCCAAGGCCGACAAGGCGGTGACGGCGTGGCCGGCGTAGCGCTCGTCGACCGGGTGATCGAGACCGGCCGCGTGCCGGATTCGGTCCTCCGAGCGGGGATCCGGGCGGTCTGCTCGAGCCGCCTGCGGCGGGAGCGCCGCCGCCCGCCGGGTTTCAAGGACGCGTTCGTGCGCCGTTTGCGGGAGTCGCCGATCGCCGAGCACGTCGAGCAGGCGAACGAGCAGCACTACGAGGTGCCGGCAGAGTTCTTCAGGATCGTGCTCGGCCCACGGCTCAAGTACAGCGCGTGTCTCTGGCCGGACGGTGTCGAGACGCTGGGCCAGGCCGAAGAGGCGATGCTCGAGCTGACGTGCGAGCGGGCCGGCGTCGAAGACGGGATGACGCTCCTCGACCTCGGCTGCGGCTGGGGATCGCTGACGGGCTGGCTGTCGGAGCGCTACCCGGCTTCGCGGATCCTGGCGGTCTCCAACTCACGGCTGCAACGCGAGTTCATCGAGTCACTCCGCCTGCCGAACGTGCGTGTTCTCACGGCGGACGCCAACGCGCTCGAGCTCGACGAGCGCTTCGACCGGATCCTGTCCGTCGAGATGCTCGAGCACATGCGCAACTACGAGGCGCTGTTCGCGCGAGTCGCGTCGTGGCTCGAGCCGAGCGGGCGCTTCTTCTGTCACGTCTTCTCGCACGACCGCTACGCCTACCCCTACGACGACGGCTGGATCGCGCGCCGCTTCTTCACCGGAGGGACGATGCCGTCCGACGACCTGCTGCCGCGATTCGACCGCGATCTCGCGCTCGAGGGACACTGGCGCGTCTCGGGACTGCACTATGCCCGCACTGCAGAGGCATGGCTCGAGCGGCTGGACGCCAGCCGGGTCGCTGTCGAACGGGTCGTCGGTCGCCGCCAGGCTGCGAACTGGCGCGTCTTTTTCCTCGCGTGCGCCGAGCTCTGGGGATACCGGCGCGGAGCGGAGTGGCTCGTCTCGCACTACTGCTTCGAGAAGCGGGCGCTCGGCGCCTAGCCCCGTGGCGGGAGCGGGACGAGGATGCTCGTCCGTCGCTTGTATTCCCGGTACGCGGGGTCGTCGCCGTACTTCTCGTCCGCGCTGCGCTCGACCGGCGGGATCCCACTCACGAAGAGCAGGAGCAGCGTGATGAAGACGGGGCCGATGACGACTGCGAACGCGGCCCCGTGCAGCACGGGGACGGCGTAGAGGAAGAGCCCCCACCAGACGAGCATCTCTCCGAAGTAGTTCGGGTGGCGCGAGTAGCGCCAGAGGCCGCTCGCGATGAAGCGCTCACTGTTCTCCTCCTTCGCCCTGAAGGCCGACTTCTGCGCATCGGCGATCGCCTCGACCAGGAGTCCCACGAGCCAGACCGCCGCGCCGACGACGCTCCAGACCCCGAGCCCGGGCGGGTTCTCCTGATCGAGGAGATACGAGACAGGCAGCATGACCACGGCGACCGTGATCGCCTGCAGGAGCCAGAAACGCGCGAAGCGCAGCGGCTCGTCTCTCATCCCGTCGAAGCGGTGGTCGACCTTCATCCGCATGATCCGCCGGAACAGGTACGTGCCGAGCCGCACCGCCCAGACGACGACGAGCAACGAGGCGACGAGCTGCACCGGCTCGGCGGCGCCGGTGAGGAGCAGCACGACGGCGAGCAGGGCGAAGGTGAGGCTGTAGGAGAGGTCGGTGACGACGTCGGTCCTGCGGGCGGCCGCGACGGCGAAGAAGGCGCCGTTCACTGCCAGCGCGATTCCGAGGGAGAGGACGATCGCAGTCACGGCGCACGAACCGCCTGAACCGACCGGCTCACGTCGCCGGCCGCCGCGACCAGGTCGCCGTCGAGCCGGTCGACGCGCAGACGCGTGCAGAGATGCTCGCTCGCGCCCGCCCCGGAGAGGGCGAGCGGCGCAGAGCGTCCGAGCCGGCGCAGCTCGGCGCTCTGTGCCTCGAGCAGCTCGGCGTCCATGCTCGCGACGACGACGAGCCGTGCGTCCGTGGTCTCGACCGCGCGGTGGAGTGTGGCGATGGGGGTGTCGGCCCCGAGAAAGAGGATCCGCCAGCCGTGCGAGCGGAGCACGAGGCCGAACGCGATCAGTCCGATGTCGTGCCGTTCGCCCGGCGCGCAGGCGAGAATCGCGAGCGGCCCGCCGCCGCGGCCCCACAGGCGGGCGAGAGCGAGCAATCGCTCGCGGACGAGGTTGCTGGCAAAGTGCTCCTGCCCTATTTCGAGCGCTCCGCGCTCCCACTCCGCGCCGATCTCGCGCAGCAGCGGGAGAACGAGGTCGCGCAAGACCGTCTCGAGCGAGAACCCAGCGAGTACCTCGTCGAGAACCGCGTGCACCGTCGCCTCGTCGTACGCGTGTGCGGCGGCGACGAGGCGCTCGCGGGCGGCGTCGAGCGCACGCTCCGTGGAGCTCTCCTCCGCGAGCGCGCGGCCGGCCGCCTCTGCGGCCGAGAAGCCCTCGGCGAGTGCTCGCTTCATGCGCTCGACCCGCTCGGCGTCAGCGTCCGTATAGAGACGAAAGCCGCCCTCGGTTCGGACCGGATGCAGCAGCTCGTAGCGGCGCTCCCAGGCCCGGAGCAGTTCCGGGCTGACGCCGACACGGCGCGAGAACTCGCCGATTCGCAGGCCTCCGGCTCCGACGCTCATTCCGTAATTATACATTTATTGGACAAACGTTTGACACAGTGATGCGGCGCACCATACGTTGCAGACGTGGCCGCGCTGACCAGTCGACGCGATCGGGTTCTCGAGCGAGCGCAGGTCGTGCCTGTGGAGATCGACGAGGCGTTCGCGTTCTTCGCCGACCCGAGGAACCTCGAAGCGATCACGCCGCCCTGGCTCGGGTTCCGGATCCTCGAGGCTCCCGCGACGCTGGAGCAAGGGTCGCTGCTCGGCTATCGGCTACGGCTCTTCGGCCTACATTTCCGCTGGCGGACCGAGATCGTCGCGTGGCGACCTCCGTTCGGCTTCACGGACGTGCAGCTCGCGGGCCCTTACCGTCGTTGGGAGCACACGCATCGGCTCACCTCGGTCGACGGCGGAACGGAGATCCACGACCGCGTCGTCTACCGGCTGCCTTTCGAGCCGCTCGCCGGCCTGGTCGCGCCGGTGACGGTAGGCCCATGGCTGCGGACGATCTTCGACTATCGGGCGAGGCAGACCGCCGCGCGTCTGCGGTGAGAGCGCGTCCGTTCTCGTCCCGCGCGACCGAGGCCGCGGAAAGAGAACGTGGCGCTCTCCGCGTCGGAGAGGGCGATTCGTTGCACGCTGCGGCGCCCGGAGACAGAGAGGACGCGTGTCACGTAGCGATCGCTGGCGCTGTGTGATCCGACAAGCGCACCGCCGCCCGGGCTGTCAGCCTTCGGAGCGGCTAGTCGCCCAGCCCGTACCGCTCGTTGAAGACGGCGCTGCGGGCGTTCAGCGCCGCACGAGCTCGGTTGCAGCTATGCCGGCTTGGGAAGAAGCCCGAAGCTGTAGAGCCGCCACTGCGCTGCCAGACTCGAGACGGCGAACCGTGACGCGACCTTCGACGCGTCCGAAAACGACGCCCATGCCTCCCGTACCGCGGCCTCCGGCATCAGCAACTCGGCGCCGAAGACGTTCGCTTCGCGCTCGACGGTGCGGTCGGTGTCCTGCGAGACGTCCTGCGAGCGGCAGTAGGTCGGCGCCGCCTGCTCCATGCCGTTCGCGTGGCAGATCCAGTGGCCGAGCTCGTGGGCGATCGTGAATCGCTGGCGATGGGTCGGGGTGTCGCCGCTCGTCGCCTCCGACGCGTTGACCTTGATCAGACGCTTGGCCGGAATCAGCATCCCGGAGCACTCGCCCAGGTCGTCTTCCTCGATCCGCAGGCCGAGGAGGTCCTCGGCGATCGACTCGACCGGGACGGGGATCTCATCGCCGCCGTACGTTGCGACGTAGCGCTCGCGAAGCTCGTGGGCGCGCGGGTCGGTGTACCGGGTCGGGGCTGACGGCAAGTCGGTCGGAACGTAATCGCCTGTCACGGACATGTCCAGACCGGTCGCATCAGCCGGCGTACGGACGGACTATCAACGGGATCGCTGCCGAGTCTTAGGCGCCGACTGCCGTCGCCGCCCGCCCGAGCACGGCGCCCGTGCCGGGATCGAAGAAGTGGAAGCGCGCCGGGTCGACAGCGAGCTCGAGCTCCGTTCCGGGCGTGACCGGACGCTCGCCGTCGATGCAGGCGGTGAACAGCGCCCGCGTGTCGTCGGCGATCAGGCCCTCGCCCGGGTCCTGCACGGCCTGCGCGACCCGGACGGCGTCGGAGACGACGCGCGGAGCGTCGATCGGGAAGATGACGTGCGTCTCGGCGCCGAGGTCCTCGACGACCTCCGCGCGAACGCGGAGACGGGGCAGCGTGGGATCCGCTACGGCGCCGTCCCCGAAATCCGTTGGCCTGATCCCGAGAATCACACGCCGCTGCGCAAGCCGCGCTGTCTCGGCGAGCGGGAGCGCCTGGTCGCCGAAGCGCAGCTTCCCGTCCAGGAGCTCGGCCTCGACCAGGTTCATCGAGGGGGAGCCGATGAACGAGGCCACGAAGAGGTTGGCGGGCTCGCGGAACAGGCGCTGTGGCGTGTCCACCTGCTGCAGGACACCGTCCCGGAGCACTGCCACACGGTGACCGAGCGTCATCGCCTCGACCTGGTCGTGCGTCACGTAGACGGTCGTCACCCCGAGGCGCTCGTGCAGCCGGGCGAGCTCCGCCCGCATGGTGACGCGCAGCTTCGCGTCGAGGTTGGAGAGCGGCTCGTCCATCAGAAATGCCTTGGGCTCGCGGACCATTGCCCGGCCCATGGCGACCCGCTGACGCTGTCCCCCGGACAGCTCGCTCGGCTTCCGGTCGAGCAGCTCC
>Ga0207657_10004036_pt1 | contig 15593 bp, 9 predicted proteins | sample KBSC33metaG_FD_184316 | JGI IMG/M metagenome (GOLD analysis project Ga0207657, IMG submission 184316) | Corn rhizosphere microbial communities from Kellogg Biological Station, Michigan, USA - KBS C3-3 metaG (SPAdes) (version 2) | ecosystem: Host-associated > Plants > Roots > Rhizosphere > Soil ... | reverse complement strand
TGTCCGGAGTGGTTCACCGTCACCGGCCCCACGCCTTCGTGGAAGCTGGCAACGGTACTGAGCGGGACCACCTTCCCCTGGTTCGAACGGACCCAGAGCTTGCCGAGCGAGGCGACGTCCTGCTGGAACTCGGGAAGGAGCTCCATCACCACCCAATAGTTGTTCGTCGAGGTGTAGATGGTCGAGACCTGCTTCTGGCCGAATGCGTCGTAGAGCGTGTTCTCGATCTCCGACGCCGAGACGCCCAGCTGGCCGGCGCGCTCGCGGTCGATGTCCACCGTGACCTGCGGGTTCTCGATCAGCAGGTCGCTCGTGACATTGATCAGTTGCGGGAGCTGGCGTAGCCGGGTCTCGAGCACGCGGGCGACGCGATTCAGTCCATCGAGGTCGCCGCTGACGAGCGTGTACTGGTAGAGACTCTTCGACGCGAGCCCACCGATGGAGATTGCCGGCGGATTCTGGATGAACAGCCGGATGTCCGGGATGCGCAGCGACGTGTCCTCGAGCGCGCGCGCGATCTCCTCGGCGCTGCGAGAGCGTTCGCTGAGTGGCTTGAGGTCGATGGTCATCTGCCCCTGATTCGCCGCCGCGGTGGTGCCGACGGATGACGTCACCGAGCGCACGTCAGGATCGCGCGCGATGGCAGCGGCGAGCAGCTGCTGATCCTCGACGAGCGCGTTGAAGGAGACGCCTTCCGCTGCCTCGGTGGTGGCGAGCAGCTGACCGGTGTCGTCGGTCGGAAAGAGGCCCTTCGGGGCGACGACGAACAGGATGGCCGTCAGGACGAGGATCACGAAGGAGAAGAGGAGCGCGGCACGGCGCCGCTCCATCACCCAGGCCAGTGAACGCTCGTACCCGGTGAGCGATCGCTCGAAGACGCGCTCGGTGGCCTGGTAGAAGCGGCCTTGCTCCTTCCCGTGGCTGGAGCGCAGGAAGCGACTCGACAGCATCGGCGTGAGCGTGAGCGACACCACGCCCGAGACGAGGATCGCGACCCCGATGGTGACGGCGAACTCGTGGAACAGCTTGCCGATGATTCCGCCCATGAAGAGGATCGGAATGAAGACGGCGGCCAGCGAGAACGTCATCGACAGGATGGTGAATCCCACCTCCGCCGCGCCGTCGAGCGCCGCCTGCATCCGGGGCTTGCCCATCTCCAGGTGGCGGACGATGTTCTCGAGCATGACGATGGCGTCGTCCACCACGAAGCCCACGGCGAGCGTGAGCGCCATCAGCGAGAGGTTGTCGAGGCTGTAGTCCAGCAGGTACATCACCGAGAAGGTGCCGATGATGGACATCGGCAGCGCCAGGCTCGGGATGATGGTCGCCGACAGGTTGCGCAGGAACAGGAAGATGACGAGCACGACGAGCACGAGCGTGATCTCGAGCGTGAACGTCACGTCGTCTACCGACTCCTGGATCGAGATCGAGCGGTCATAGAGCACGCTCACGTTCACCGACGGCGGGATGTCGCCACGCACCCGCTCGAGCGCCGCCTTCACGTTGCTCGCCACGGCCACGGTGTTGGTGCCCGGCTGGCGCTGGATGGCGAGCACGATGGAGCGCGACGATCCGTACCAGCTCGCCGTCTTGTTGTTCTGCACGTCGTCGGTGACGCGACCGAGCTCGCTCAGGTGTACCGGCGCGCCGTTGCGGTATGCGACGATGAGATCGCGGAACTCGTCAGCCGTCTGGAGCTGGCCCGACGCCTGGATGGTGAGCGCGGTCTTCGGCCCCCACAGCACGCCAGTGGGAAGATTCACGTTCTGGCTCGAGATCGCCGTCGCCACGTCCTCCAGCGCGAGGTTGCGCGTGGCGAGCTGGGACGGGTCGAGCTGGATGCGCACTGCGTACTTCTGCGCGCCGTAAACCAGCACCTGCGCCACGCCACTCACCGTGGACAGCCGCTGCGCGATCGTCGTCTCGGCGAACTCGTTCAGCGCAGACAGCGGGAGCTGGTCCGACGTCAGCGCGAGGGTGAGGATCGGCGCGTCGGCGGGGTTGGTCTTCTGGTATGACGGAGGCAGGATCCCCTGCGGGAGTCCACGCAGCGTCTGGGTGATCGCCGCCTGCACGTCCTGCGCGGCGGCATCGATGTTCCGGTCGAGCGAGAACTGGATGACGACCTGCGTCTGCCCAAGGCTCGACGTCGAGGTCATGTTGTCGATGCCGGCGATGGTGGAGAATTGCTTCTCCAGCGGAGTCGCGACGGTCGCTGCCATCGTCTGCGGGCTCGCGCCCGGCAGAATGGCGGTGACGGTGATCGTCGGAAAATCCACGTTGGGCAGGTCGCTCACCGGCAGCTTCCGGTAGGCAACAATGCCGAAGAAGAGGATCGCGATCATGACGAGCGACGTCATGACCGGGCGCTTGATGAATACGGTAGTGATGTTCATTCCACTATGACGTCAGTCGCCCGCGGGCACGGGCGCGCCGGCGGCGCCGCCTTCGTGCTCGGACGACCAGGGGAGCTTGCTGGAGAGCCGGCCGAGCCAGGACTGGAGGTCGTCCAGGTACGTGTAGAAGACCGGCGTGACATAGAGGGTCACGATCTGCGAGAAGGCCAGTCCGCCCACGACGGCGATGCCGAGCGGCCGGCGCGATGCCGCGCTGGCGCCGAGCCCGATCGCAATCGGCAGCGTACCGGCGATGGCGGCGACGGTGGTCATCATGATCGGACGGAAACGCACGCTCGCCGCCTCGACGATGGCGGTGGCCGGCGGCACGTCCTCGGAGCGTTCGCGCTCGATCGCGAAGTCGATCATCATGATCGCGTTCTTCTTCACGATTCCGATCAGCATGATCACGCCCACGTACCCGTACACGTCGAGCTGCTGACGGGTGACGGTCAGCGCGAGCAGCGCCCCGAACGCCGCGAAGGGAAGTCCGGTGAGGATCGTGATGGGATGGATGAAGCTCTCGTAGAGGATCCCGAGGATGATGTAGATGATGAAGACGGTGATGAGCAGCAGGACGCCGAGCCCCTTCTGCGAATCCTGGAACGCCTGCGCCGTGCCCGAGAAGTTCGCCGTCACGCTCGCGTCGAGCGTACGGCGCGCAAGATCCTCCACCGCCGCCACTGCCGCCCCGAGGTTGCCATCGGGCGGGAGGTTGAAGGAGATCGTCACCGACGCGAGCTGTCCGGAGTGCGCGATACTCTGCGGACCGACGCCCTCGGTGAACGTCGCCACGTCGGACAGCGGGACGAGCTTTCCCTGCGAGCTGGTGACGTAGACCTTGGCCAGGTCCGACACGCTCGTTTGATCCTGCGGCTGGATCTGCATCACCACCCAGTACTCGTTGGTGGGGGTGTAGATCGTGCTCGCCTGCTGCTCACTGAACGCGTTGGCCAGCGCTCGCTGGATGGCGAGTGGCGTCACGCCGAGCATCGCGGCGCGCTGGCGCATGATCTTCACGTTCACGACCGGATTCTTGTTCTCCAGGTCGCTGTTGACGTCGGTGATGAGGGAGAGCCCGCGCATCGCCCGCTCCAGCTTCTGCGCGCTGGCGTAAAGCGTCGCCACGTCGTTGGCCTGCAGCGTGTACTGATACTGGCTGCGTGAGCCGCGTCCGCCGATGCGGATACTCGGCGGGTTCTGGATGAAGACGTTGAGCCCGGGGATGCGGCTCATCTCACGGGTGAGCCGCTGCACCATCTGATCCGCATTCGGCCGCTGCCCCTGCGGCTTGAGCACGATGCTGATGTTGCCGCCACTCCCGCCGCCGATCTGCGACATGTACGCATCGACGAAGGAGTCACGCGCGACGATGGCGTTGGCCTTCTGCTGGAGGCGGACCATCTCCGTGAACGACGTGCCCTGCGCCGCCTGGGTGCTGGCGTTCAGCAGTCCGGTGTCGTCGCTGGGGAACAGCCCCTTCGGGATGCGCACGAACAGCACACCCGTCACGACGAGAATGAGCGCCGAGAAGACGAGGGTGAGCGGCCGCCGACGCATCGCCCAGCCGAGCGAGCGCTCGTACCCGTGCAGCAACTTCTCGAAGGCGCGTTCGGTCGCGTTGAACAGGCGCCCACGCTTCTCATGCGACGGCGGCTTGAGGAAGCGCGCGCAGAGCATCGGTGTCAGCGTGAGCGACACCAGACCCGAGACGAGGATCGCCGCGCTGATCGTGATGGCGAACTCGCGGAAGAGCCGGCCAATCACGCCGCCCATGAAGATGAGCGGGATGAACACGGCGGCGAGCGACAGCGTCATCGAGAGGATGGTGAACCCCACCTCCTCGGCGCCGTCGAGCGCTGCCTCGCGCGGCGGTTGCCCGCGCTCGAGGTGCCGCACGATGTTCTCCAGCATCACGATGGCATCGTCGACGACGAAACCCACGGCGAGCGTGAGCGCCATCAGTGACAGGTTGTCAATGCTGAAGTTCAGGGCATACATCACCGAGAAGGTGCCGACGATGGCCATCGGCAGGGTCAGGCTGGGGATCAGCGTCGCGGTGATGTTGCGCAGGAAGACGAAGATCACCATCACGACGAGCACCAGCGCGACGACGAGGGTGACCTTCACGTCGTGCACGGAGCTCTCGATCCCCTGGGAGCGGTCGTAGCGCAGCACGACGTTCACCGACGGCGGAAGCGAGGGCCTCAGCTCGTCGAGCGCCGCCTTCACCGAGTTGGCAACCGTGACGGTATTCGTTCCCGGCTGCCGCATCACGGCGAGCACGATCGCCCGGTCCCCGTTGTACCAGCCGGCATTGCGGGTATTCTGGATGCCGTCGTAGACGCGGCCCAGGTCGCCGAGATGGATCGGCGCACCATTCCGGTTGGCGACGACCATGCTCCGGAACTGCGCCGCATTGCGGAGCTGGCCGGTGGCCATGATCGTCAGCGTCCGGTCCCGCCCGTACAGCACGCCAGTCGGAAGCGTGACGTTGTTCGCCCGCACCGCCTGCGCGATCTCGTTCACGCTCAACCCACGCGCCGTGAGCTGGGCCGGATCGAGCTCCACGCGCACCGCGTACTTTGCCGAGCCCCACACGTTCACCTGCGAGACACCTTCCACCATCGACAGCCGCTGCGCGATCGTCGTCTCCGCCACCTCGTCGAGATCGGTGAGCGCCATCGAGTTCGACGTCAGCGCGTAGAAGAGGATCGGCGACGCCGCCGGATTCTGCTTGCGATACGACGGCGGGATGATGTTGGACGGCAGGAAAGCGAGCGTGGCCGAGATGGCCGCGTTCACGTCCTGCGCTGCGGCATCGATGTCACGCTCTGGCGAGAACTGGAGCGTGACGTTGGTGCTCCCGAGCGAACTGCTCGATGTGATGTTGTCGATGCCGGCGATGGCGGAGAACGATTTCTCCAGCGGCGTGGCGACAGTGGCTGCCATCGTCTCGGCGCTCGCACCGGGCAGGTTTGCCGACACGTTGATCGTCGGGTAGTCCACTGCCGGCAGGTCGCTGACCGTGAGCTTCCGGTACGATGCCACGCCGAAGACGAGGATCGCCACCATCAGCAGCGTGGTCATGACCGGCCGCCGGATGAACAGCCCGGTGAAGTTCACGGCGTGCGAGCCCTCCCTGTCCCGCGTCGCGCACCGCCGCTGGCGCCGCCACCGCTGTCGGCACCCGCACCGCCGTTGGCGCCAGCACCGCCACGCGCGCCATTGTGGCGTGCACCGCCCGCCGGCGCGCCCTGCGGCGTGTTGATCACGACCTTCGCGTTCGGCGTGAGTCGCGACTGGCCATCGGTCACGACGCGCTCACCTTCCCGCAAACCGTTGGCGATCACCATCAGGGAGCCAGCGGTGCGTTCCACGGTCACCGGCCGCTGCTCGGCCGTGAGACTGTCGGTCACCACGTACACATACTGCCCCTGCTGACCCGTCACGACCGCCGACGCCGGCACGACGAGCGCATTCTGCTCGACGAACAACTCGAGTCGTGTCGCCACGAACTCACCTGCCCACAGGCGACGATTCGGATTCGGGAAGCTCGCCTTGAGCTGCACCGTGCCCGTGGTGGTGTCAACCGCGTTGTCGATGAAGAACAGCGAGCCGTGCTCCGGGCGGCTGAGCGCCGTGAGCTGCGACGTCGGGCCGCCGGGCGGCCCCGAGACGCCGGCCTGCGCAGCACCGCCAAGGGCGGGGTCGCCCTGACCCACCGAGAGTCCGATGGGCGTATTGGCGCTCGTATCGACGATGTTGTTGGTGCCCGTGTTGGGCGTGGCGCTGACCGTGAGCCCGCCCGACGTGCCGTACTTCTGAAGCAGCGGCAACTGGGTCGAGGGGATCGCGAACCGCACGAGGATAGGGCTGATCTGATTGATCGTCACCATCGGCGTGTTGCCGTTGGCGCTCACGAGATTGCCCTCACGCACGAGCAGCGCGCCGGTGCGGCCGGAGATCGGCGCGCGGATGGTGGTGTTGTCGAGGTTGAAGCGCGCGTTCGCCACCGCCGCTTCGTCCGCCGCCACCGTGGCTCGCTGCGCCTCGGCGGTGGCGCGCATCTGGTCGGCCTGCTCCTTCGTCACGTAATCCTGCTGCGCCAGCGACGCGTAGCGCTGGTAGTCGCGCTCGGCATTGGCGGCAGTCGCCCGGTCCCGTGCGAGCGCCGCGAGCGCCTGCTGGTGCGCCGCCTGATAGGGACGCGGATCGATCTCGAACAGCACCTGCCCCTTGGTGACGTCCTGTCCCTCCTGGAACGCGACGCGCCGCACGATGCCCGCCACCTGGGACGCGACATTCGCCGCCTGTACCGGCGTCACCACCCCGTTCGCCTCGATGGTGTAGGGCACGTCCATCTTCTTCGCCGCGGTCACGACCACGGGGATGGCGGGCCGATTGCGCTGCTGCTGCTTGTCGGAGCAGCCGGCAAGTACGACGAGTGCGACACCGCTCGCGAATGCGGCGCGCAGCATCGGGGAGACCGGAACGAGAGTGCGAGACATTGAACGAAGGTTCATCGGCGCGCTCCGGTGGAGTCAGCCGAAAGGGAAATCGAAGGTTCACCGCGCGGGCCCAGCACGCCGACGTCGTGCGCCAGCTGGGCGAGCGCGGCCGACCACACCCAACGTGACTGCGTCTGCTGCGCGCGCGCATTGGCCAGTGCTGCCTGCGCGGTGATGAGATCGAGAATGGTGCCCACACCGGCGCGATACCGCTCGCGCGCCGCGAGCTCCGAGCGCGTGGCGCTCGCCAGCAGCACGTCCGCCGTGCGCACCCGCTGCGTGGCCGTCTGGAGCGTGTAGTACGACGTGTACACCTGCTGGGCGACCTCGGTCCGCAGCAGGTCGGCGCGCGCGGCCGACGCGTCGACCTGCGCCTGCGCCGCCATCACGTTGTACGGGCGCGCGAGGTTGAAGATCGGAATCGCCACGCCGAGGTTGACGCTGAAGTTGTAGCCCGTGGCATTTCGCTGGCTGGAGTACGGGTGCGTAAACGTCGACCCGAGGGTGAGCGAGGGCAGTTCCGCTGCTCGCGCCACGCGCACTTCCGCCTGGGCCTGGAGAATCTGCACTCGCGCGGCCGCGAGATCCGGGCGATTGGCGAGCGCGCGATTGATCAGGGTGTCCACGTCGGCGGCGGCGAGCGCGACGGGAATGGAGTCGTTCACCGGCGCGAGGTCGTAGCGGGTGCTCGCCGGCAAGCCCATCGCCGTGGCCAGTGCGCCGCGGGCGATCTGGAAGTTTCCTTCCGCCGTCTCGAGATCGAGCTGCGCCTGCGCGCGCAGCGTCTGCGCCTGGAGCACGTCGGCGATCGTGGCCACGCCGGCGCGGTTGCGCGTCTGGGCCGACGCGAGGTTCGTGTCCGCCTCGGCGACGCTCAGGCGAGCGGCAGCCACGAGGCCGCGGAAGGCGTGGTAGTTGAAGTACGCGCCTTCCGTCTGGAGCGCGACGTTCTGGAGCGTTGCGTTGTGGGTGAGGTTGAGCGCCATCGCGGCCGCTCGCGCCGCGGTGATCGTCCCGCTTCGACCGCCGAAATCGAACAGCAGGTAGGAAAGCGTCGCTCCTGGCGTGATGACGCGTCGCGTTCCCACACCGCCGAGCGTCTGTCCGATCGTCGTCTGCGAGTAGACGGCGTTGGTCGACGCGTCCACCGTTGGAAAGCGCTGCGCGGTGGCGGCACCGTACGCCGCAGCGCCAGCCCGCGCCTGGGCCCACGAGAGCTGCGTCTGTGGATTGTTGCGGAGGGCGACATCCACGACGTCGCCGAGGGTGAGCGAGTCGCCCCGCGAGGCGACGTCAGCGGGCAATGCTGCAACGGCCGAACGCAGGGGCTCGGGCGGCACCGCGCCACGCGGCACGCGCCACGGTTCGCTGGGCGAGGGCGGAGCGGAAGGTGCGCCGTCGATGCGCGGAAGCGGCGCATGCGTGCAGGACGCGCCAAGGAGAACGACGAGTGCCGGCAGGAGCCGGCCAATGTGCAACGGGCGGGATCTCCGTGGCCTTCCGGAGCCCCGCCGCGCGGTGGAACGCAGAGCGAGCAGCGTCTTCACGTACGTCTGGATGATGTCCTTGATGATGGGCCCGAACGACGGGTCCGTCTCTGTCTGGATACGTCTGGCGGGGGCAATTCGCTGGCCTCGCGGCCCGTGGACAGAGGTGATGCGCCACGAAGTGTTCACAGTAACGGGCCGATACGTCCCGCGGCACGGCTCGATACGAGCTGCTGTCGTCGACTCCGCGATCACCCGAGCTATCTGTCAACAGATCAACAGTTTATCGCCGGAGCACGGCGGGCTGCGATCCTTGCTTGAGACCGTACCGAGCGACGACCACTTCACCCGTTCCGCGCGGAGGAACCATGTTCGCATCAAGCTCCAGCTATCACCCGGGACGGCCTGCCCCGTCCACGCTTCGACTGATCTCACCGCTCATGTTCGCGCTCGCTGTTGCCTGCGGTGGCGGGGGCGGCGGCGGAGGCGGCACGCCCACCGGTCCTGGTACCCCGGGTACGCCGGGCACACCGGGGACTCCCAGCCCGATCGTCACCACGTCGGTCAACTTGCAGAATACCGCCTTCAATCCGGCGGACATCCAGGTCTCGCCAGGCGCCACCGTGACCTTCACCAACCTCGACGGCATCAATCACACGGTGACGTTCGACAACACGTCGATTACCTCGATCGATGCGTACTCGAGTGGAGCGAAGACCGTCACGATGCCCTCCGCGACCGGGACTTATGCGTATCACTGCCAGCTGCATGGGAACATGAAGGGAACGGTGGTGGTGAAGTGAGCAGGTGAGCAGGCGGGCGGGGGAAACGACAGCGGGGCATCTGCAATTTCTTCGCAGATGCCCCGCTGTCGTCGGGTGCAGAGCTCTCTGAATGGCGACTTCAGGGCAAGCTCACAAGCCGCCACATTCGTTGATCCGCTTGCGCAGAGCATCGCGCTCCCGGGTCGCACCAAGCCGGTCGAACAGCGCGATCGCGCTTCTCGCATCGTCGCGCGCCGACGCGAGTTGTCCCTGCGCCATGTACAGCTCCGCGCGGTCCCGAAGCGTCTCGGCTTCGTTCAGGGCGTGACCACGAGCGCGCGCGATCTCGAGTGCGCGATCGAACGCCTCCAGCGCCTCGACGAAGCGACGTTGGGCCGTGCACGCGGCGCCAATGAGGCGCGACGCGTCTGCCTCGTTTTGCGGGTCGCCCAGACGGGCGAACTCGTCCCGCGCGATCCTCGCCGTCGACTCAGCGAACGCCGCGTCACCGCGACGGAGCGCGACCTCAGCGCGACCGACGCGACCCATGGCGGCCAAACGCGGCACCCCACCGTCCGTCGCGTGCTCGATGGCGCGAAGCTCGTGCTCGTCGGCCTCCTCGAGCTCCCCGAGATCGCGATAGGTAATAGCGAGATTGTGGTAGCTCGACGCCAGTCCGCGACGCTGCCCGAGTCGCTGGAAGGTGGGGAGGGCGAGACGATAGTGCGAGAGCGCCTGCTCGTGATCGCCCTGCATGTTGGCGATCGCGCCAAGGTTGTTGGTGGCCCGGGCGAGCACGAGCAGATCCTCGGCCTGCGTCGCGAGGTCGCGCGCGCGAACGAACTCACCGCTCGCGTCGTCCAGCTCGCCGAGCGCCAGGCACGCCGCGCCAATCATGTTCACCGCGCGCCGCTGCGCAGCCTTGTCCCCCGCTTCACCGAGACGCGGTGCGGTACCGCGTAGCCAGTGTACCGCCTTGCGCTCGTTGCCCGTATAGATGAGCGCCTCGCCATAGAGCAGCGCGCTCGCGCCGTCCCGCTGACACGTGGCCGCCCGCGGCTCCAGTAGAGCCAGCACCTCGCCCCAGGCGCCCGCGTCAGCCGAGGCGCGCGCCCGTGCGAGGATCGAATCAGAGGGAATCGAGGCGGTCATTCCAGAGCCGGAGGCAGCGTCGATCAGAACTCGATTGCGTAGCCCGTGAACCCGCCGAGGCGCGCGTTCACGTCCTTCGTCGTCGTCAGCACGGTGCTCGGCACCTTCGACCACGGTTGGAACGGCGACTCCTGCCGCCAGAAGCTCAGCGCGTTCATGATCGCCTGATCCTTGTCATCGACCACGTGATCGTAGTTCAGGTCCTCACCGCACGCCGCGAAGGAAATTTTCAGCGTCGGTTGGTCGGCCGCCGCGAACTTCAGACCCGATGGCTGGAAATCGACAAGGAAGTGTGACTGATCGGTCACCGTGATGGTGATAAGCACCGAATCTCCAGCCGCGATCGCACTTCCGTCCGGACGAGTCGCCAACGACGCCGGCCCGACGCGGAACTCGAGAAAGGTCGTCGAATCGGTGCTGCCCTGTCGCGCGTGATACCAGATGTCGGCCCCGCCCGCGCGACCCTGTACGGCGTAGAAGCTCACCTGGGTCTTCGCGAGAGGCGGCGTGCCGTAGGGCACGGAGAGCAGCCGCAGGTCATTCGGGTCGCGGGTGTCGCTCGAATCGGGCACCGTGGAATCCGTGCACGAGAACAGCGGCACCGCCACGACGGCGAGCAGCAGGATGATCAGGCGGTGACGCAGCATGCGAATATCCTTCGTCGGGTGGGAGCGCGAGTTGTCAGTCATTGGCGCCGTTGTCCTCCTCGTCGCCACCGTCAGCATCGTCGTCACCGGTAGCGTTCGCCGCGTTGAGTACCCGATGCAAGCGGGGACGTGAGATGCCGAGCCGGCGCGAGGCCTCGGTCTTGTTGCCGCGGCAGATCTCGAGCATCCGGAGCACCGCAGCGCGATTCAGCTCGCGCAGGGTGGCGGGAAATGGCAGTTCGCCATTGGAGGCAGGCGCCGACGGCGCCACCTCGGCGACGTCGGCCGCGTCGATGGCCGTCCCGGTGGAGAGCAGCACGGCGCGCTCGATCACGTTCCGCAGCTCGCGCACGTTGCCGGGCCACCGGCGTTCGCGCAGCACGCGCTCGGCAGCGGCAGTGAGCTGGAGCAGCGGCTGATCGTACTCGCGGGCGAACCGTTCCAGGAACGCGCGCGCGATGAGCACGACGTCGTCGTGCCGCGCGCGCAGCGCCGGAAGCTCGATCGGCACCACGTTCAGTCGATAGTAGAGATCTTCCCTGAACTCGCCGCGGCGCACCGCGGCGCCGAGGTCCACGTGCGTTGCCGCGACGAGTCGCACGTCGAACGGGATGGCGCGGGTGCCACCGACGCGCCGCAGCATGCGCTCCTCGAGCGCGCGAAGGATCTTCCCCTGCAGCGGTAGTGCGAGATGACCGATCTCGTCGAGGAACAGCGTGCCGCCGTGCGCGAGCTCCATCAGTCCCGGCTTCGCCCCGGAGGCGCCTGTGAATGCGCCCTTTTCGTGGCCGAACAGCTCGCTCTCGAGGAGGTTTTCCGGAATCGCCGCACAGTTCACGTCGACGAACGGCGCCTCGCGGCGTGGGCCGTTGTAGTGGATGGCGCGGGCGAGCAGCTCCTTGCCTGTCCCCGTCTCTCCCGTGACGAGCACCGTCACGGTGGGTCGCGGGATCACCCGTGCGGCGCGGTCGAGCGCGCCCAGCAGGGCCGGGCTCTCGCCGAGAATGCCGTCGAAGTGCAGCTTGGCGCGCTCGCCGGCCGCGAAGGCGGAGGCGTCGGCGTCGGCTTTCAGTCGTTCGGTGCCCTCGCGCAACCAGGACGCGAGCAAGCCCATGTCCTGCGGCAGCGCGAAGTATTCGTCGGCGCCGGCGCGGATGAGCGACGCCACCATGCGGTGATCCGTGTCCACGCCGATCGCCGCGACGAGGCGGTTGCCGCGCGGCATCTGGCGCAGCGCACCCTCGAGCCGTTGCTCGTCGCCGGCTGCCGTGAGCAGCGTGATCGTCCCCTTGCGTGGCTGAAGGCTTGCCGCCTCCTCCACCAGCGCGAACGTCAACCCGTTCGCGGTCGCGAGCGCCGGCCACTCGGCGCGGAAGGAATCGGTGAGCGACAGAACGCGAAGTTCGGCCAAGCGGGGACCGGGCGTAGCGCGGACGGAGGGGAGCACGCCGCTCATGAAGGCAGGTTGAGACTGCGAGGTAGCGGTCGTCGGCATCGCCATCGGGGCCGGAGCTGCCAGCCACCAACGCGCTCCGCGGAAAACTTCAGGGAGCTCACGTCGACGGCCAGAACGAACCCTGTCGCGTTAGGCAGGGCCGGTGCCGATGCCACCCTCGGCGATTCCGAGGGATAAAGCATTGACCCACATTGCGTTGAGGCTGTCACCAACCTGTCGGCAATCATCCGACCGTATCGCGATGTCGCCGACTGCGTAACGATACGTTACATGACGGAGCGCCCCATGGATACCGCCGGGCGCGCTGTGGCAGAGCTGCGCAGATATACCCATCCTACCAAGCCGGCGATCAGCGATGCCAGGAAGGTCCCGAGCTTGGCCGCCGTGAGCTGCTGCTCCGCACCGCCAAACGCGAGTCCGGCGATGAATAGCGACATCGTGAAGCCGATCCCACCGAGCCAGGCCACGCCGTGAGTGAGACGCCAGCCGGCCTCGGGCGGAGCCGCCAGCCCAGTCTTTACAGCCAGCCAGGCGGCGAGCGTGATGCCGATCGGCTTTCCGAGTACGAGCCCGAGCAGTACCCCGATCGCAACCGGGCTGCCGATCAGCGCTCCCGCGCCGCTGAGGGACACGCCGGCGTTCGAGAGAGCGAACAGGGGCATGATGCCGAAGTTGACGACCCCGTGCAGTCCGTGTTCGAGCCGTGCAAGCGGCGGCTGCGCCTGCTCGGTGAGTTCCTCCAACCGGTACAGCGCCTCCTGGTGGGCTCGGCTCGAGAGCACAGTGCTCTCGGGCGTGCGGGCGTCATGAAAATCTGCCAGCGTCTGTCGAGCGCCACGCAGGAATGCGCCTTCGTCGATGCGGGTGCGCGAGGGTATGGTGAGCGCGAGCAGTACCCCCGCCACCGTAGCGTGAACGCCGGACATCAGCACCGCTACCCAGAGTGCAGCACCGATGAGCGCGTATGCCCAGGGCGCGCGCACGCCGGCGGCGTTGGCGATGGCGGAGACGGCGAGTAGTGCGGCTGCGGCCGCGAGTGCTCCCCATGCAACGCCTCCACTATAGAAGATCGCGATCACGAGCACGGCGCCCATGTCGTCGGCGATGGCGAGAGCGGAGAGGAAGACGCGAAGCGATGACGGGACTCGATCGCCGAGCAGGGCCAACACGCCGAGTGCGAATGCGATGTCGGTGGCCATGGGAATTCCCCAGCCTGACGAACCGGCGCCTCCGGCATTGATGGCCGTGAACAACAGCGCCGGCACCACCATTCCGCCCAGCGCAGCCGACACCGGCAGCGCCGCCTGCCGCAGTGACGCCAGCTCGCCGACCAGCACTTCCCGCTTGATCTCCAGCCCGACGAGGAAGAAGAACACGGCCATCAGGCCGTCGTTGATCACCTGATGCAGCGTGAGTCGCGCGCCGCTACTACCAACCGCCAGGGTGAGTGGCGTTTCCCACAGCGCGTGATAGGAGTCGGCCCACGGCGAATTCGCCCACGCCATCGCGATCGCGGCGCAGACGAGCAGCACGATGCCGCCGGACGGAGCGCTCCGCATGAATCGGTGTAGTGGCCCGGTGACACGCTCGACGGGCGTGCTCCCCGTGGCGCTGGCAGCGGTCACTGGCCGGCGTGGGTTACGGCGACGGTCGGGTGCATCGGTCAGTGTACCGCGTTGACCGGCTCGATGCGAGGCGATGGCGGGGCCGCGTGGCCTCTCGCGCCCCGCCGTGCTAGCTTGAATCTGGAGTACGGGCTCGCGGCGGCCCATTGTTGCACACTGTCTTCTTCGACCCGGTAGCTCAATCGGTAGAGCAAGCGGCTTTTAACCGCTAGGTCGTGGGTTCGATTCCCACCCGGGTCACTCCCGCCCCGACAATCCGACCTCGCACAGTGACCCAGCAGAATCCCCACGGCCCCGACACCGACCTGTACCGTCTGCTCGTCGAGACGGTCCGAGACTACGCCATCTTCGCTCTGGATGCCTCGGGTCACGTGCTGAGCTGGAATCCTGGGGCGCAGCGCTTCAAGGGTTGGGAGGCGCACGAAATCATCGGCCAGCATTTCTCGATCTTCTACGACGCCGAAGATCGCGCGAACCGCAAGCCCGAGCGAGAGCTGGAGATAGCGATCCGCGACGGCCGCGTGGAGGACGAAGGCTGGCGGCTCAAGAAGGATGGCACGCGCTTCTGGGCAAACGTCGTCATCACCTCGCTCTGGCGAGATGGAGCGCTCGTCGGCTTCGCCAAGGTGACTCGGGACCTCACTGAGCGGCGAGCGGCACAGCTCAAGGCGGTGGAGGACGCGCGGCGCCTCGCCCAGTCGGAAGAGGCCAACCGCACCAAGTCCAGCTTTCTCGCCGCGATGAGCCACGAGCTGCGCACCCCGCTCAACGCCATCGCCGGCTACGCCGACCTGCTGCTCGCGGGCGTCGCGGGAGAGCTCACCGAGCAGCAGCGCCAGTACGTGGAGCGGGTTTATGCCGGTCAGAAGCACCTTCTCGGCGTCATCAACGACATCCTCAACTTCTCGCGCATCGAGGCGGGGCAGCTCCGCTATGACATCGAGCCGATCTCGCTGCGAGACTGCATCGACGCCGTCGTGCCCCTCGTCGAGCCACAGACGCGCGCCAAGTCCGTTGCGCTCGTCGATTCTGCGCCGGGCGAGATCAGGGTGCTGGCTGACGCTTCGAAGGTGGAGCAGATCCTGATCAACCTCCTGTCGAACGCCGTCAAGTTCACGGCCCCCGGAGGCAGCATCACACTTTGCTCGGGAGTCGAAGGCAGCGAGGGATTCATCGCCGTGCGCGACACGGGCATCGGCATATCCGCCACCGACCTCGACGCGATCTTTCAGCCGTTCGTGCAGGTGGGGCGTTCGTTGACCAGCCCGCACGAGGGCACCGGGCTCGGGCTGGCGATCAGCAGCGATCTTGCGCGGGGAATGCAGGGAAGCCTGAGCGCCGAGAGTACGTTGGGCGAGGGGTCGGTATTCACGCTGCGGATGCCATTGGCATCCTGACGTCCTGAATGCACACGGGGCCCGCATCCACACTGGATGCGGGCCCCGTGTCGTCCGGGCGGCGGTCGCCGCCCAGACAGTTCAGTCATGCGTCATGCGGTCTTCGTGTTGCAGGCGCTACGCTGGAAATTCGGGTTCGTCTCCTCCGACTGCGGAAT
>Ga0207657_10004033_pt1 | contig 15600 bp, 16 predicted proteins | sample KBSC33metaG_FD_184316 | JGI IMG/M metagenome (GOLD analysis project Ga0207657, IMG submission 184316) | Corn rhizosphere microbial communities from Kellogg Biological Station, Michigan, USA - KBS C3-3 metaG (SPAdes) (version 2) | ecosystem: Host-associated > Plants > Roots > Rhizosphere > Soil ... | reverse complement strand
CACGCTGCAGGTCGAAATGGGCGTGGCGGTGCGAATGGCCTGTCTGGATATGCTGATTCGCGAAGTGGACGCTTAGTTCATCGCGATCTGGACCGGCGCATCGCCGGCGAACGGACGAACGAAACACTGTCCGCCGTTGCTCTTCAGCTGCTGGCAGCGGGCGATCGCCTCGCGCTGGTTGTCGAAGCCCTGGATCGACAAGCGGTAGAAGGTGCCCTTGGGCGAATTGAACTTCGCGCGCAGCGGCAGATAGGCGCGAAGTGCCGGGTGGCGCTTCGTCAACTTGTTCCAGGCGACGTCGATCGACTTGGCGGAACTGTAGGAACCGAGCTGGACGATCGCATCGCCCGGCCCGACCCGCGGCCGAACGACTCGGCGTGCCTTGGCGTGGTGAACGGCAACGGCCGCCTTCTTGGGCAGGAACGCCTTGACGGCCGTCGGCACCTCGCGCGCAGCGGCGGCCAGCATCGCGACTGGCAGCGGCAGCGAAGCCTCGGCAACGATCGGGTTCAGCGCCGGCTTCGGAGCGACCGGCGCGACCGCGACGGCCGGGACCGCGTCGAGCTGCGGAGCCGGAATGGCGACATCGTCGACGAACTGCGGAGCCGCCGGCGGCTGAGCGATCTCGGCGAGCTGCGGTCGCGGCATTGCAACGGGCGTCTGCTGCGCAGGCGGCGCGGCCTCAATCACGGGAGCGGAGTCCGCGACGGGAGCCGAGACGGCGACGTATTTAGGAGCTTTCGGCGCGGGCGCGGCTTGCGCCATCATCGTGTCCGTCCTGCGAAGAGCAAGGCGAACCGGCTGCCCCTGATCGCTCGCCGCCGGCGTGACGCCGGTCAGCGCCGCGACCTGGTCGGACGCTTTCTTCGGGCTGGCAAGCTGCATCCACTGGTGGATCCGGCTGTCGAGCTGGTTCGCGGGAACGTCCTGGGCAGCGATCGTGCGCGCCTCGGTCCAGTCGCCGGCAAGCGCATGCGCAAGCGCCAGGTTCTGGCGGACGGTCGCGTCTGCACCCTGCTCACGAGCAGCGGCCTCGAGGACAGGGATCGCGTCCGAAGCATGGCCCGCGAGCGTCAGCGCCAGCCCGTAGTTCGAAGCATCGAGGACGCCGCGGCCGGCCTGAAGGAAGGCAACTGCCTGGTCGTTATTGCCGAGCGCCGTTTCAACCAACGCCAGCTTCAGGATCACCTGCGGCTGGTTCGAATAGAGCGTCAGCGCGTCCTTGTACGCCGCTTCCGCCGAGGCAAAGCGGCCGGCTTTGAAATAGGCATTCCCCAGCAGCGCCCGGAACCCCGCATCGTCGGGGTTCTTCGCGACCGCTTTCTCGGCGAAGTCGATCGCCGTCGCCGTGTCGTTTGCGTTCAACGCCAGCAGCGCCTTCGTGGCGGCGCCGAGGTCCGCGTCCGTCCGTCCCCCGAAGCCGGTCTTCGCTTGAGGCGTTGCGCAACCCGCGAGCATTGAGGCGAGGAGGAACGCAGAGACGGTTCGGCTGGAACGGATGGACATAATATTACCCCTTGGCTTTGGCCTTCGAGGCCATGGCGTCGAGTTCGGGCATGCGCTCGAGCAGATGGTCGAGCGCGTCGGTGACGATTTGCTGCGCCGAGCGGCCGTCGACCGCGCAGGCGAGCCTGAGCTTCAGGTGGCGCTCGGGATCGAGCCGCAGCGTGAAGGCCGCCTTGGCCTTGCTTCCGGGCGCGGCGCGAGCGCGCGACACGTGTCGGCGCGGCGCGGGAGCCGGCGCCCTGACGACGGCGAGGGCAGCCGGGGCTTCCTCAGGCTCGGGAACATAAGCCTCGGCTGACTCGTCGACCTGCTCGTCCTCCGAGTCGTTGGCGCCGAGCCGGTCCGCGATATCCGCTTGTTGATGATGAACCGGCGAATCGACGGGGGTCAGCCCAGTCGGATGAACGCGCAAATGCTCGACAACCTCTTCGCCGAATGCGTCGTGGCTCGCGTCGCGCGCCACTTCGGCCGGCTTGGGGGGCTCGAAGCCCATGTCGTTCCATCCGAGATCCTCGAGGTTCCCGCCACCCATCTGGCCGAAGCCCTGCGGCTTCATGGCCGGGCGCGCGGCGCCCTTCCGGGCGAGGAGCCCGGAGGAGAGAGACGCGAAAGGCTTTGCTTCGCTCGCCACCTGCGCCCCCATTACTGGCCGACGACCCGGCGGCCGAAGCCACCGACCGGACGCGGACTGGCCGGGCTGATGCCGGGCGCCGCACCGGGCGCCGCGAACACAGTCCGGCGGAAATTCTTCTCGAGACGGTCGGAAATATATTCCCACAGCTCGACGACTTCCTTGGCGGAGCGCCCGTTCGGGTCGACCTCCATCACCGTGCGACCGTCAATCATCGAAGCGGCGAAGTCGGTTCGGTGGTGGAGCGTCACGGGAGCGACGGTGCCGTGCTGCGACAGCGCGACCGCGGCTTCATAAGTGATCTTGGCCTTGGGAGTCGCTGCGTTGACGACGAAGATGAGCGGCTTGCCGGCGCGGTCGCAAAGGTCGACCGTGGCGCCGACGGCGCGAAGGTCGTGCGGGCTCGGCCGGGTCGGGATGACGATCAGTTCGGCGACGGCGATGACGCTCTGGATCGCCATGGTGATTGCCGGCGGCGTGTCGATGACCGCGAGCCGGAACCCCTGCTGGCGGAGGACCTCGAGGTCGGAAGCGAGGCGAGCGACGGTAGTCTGCGCGAAGGCCGGCATTTCGGCTTCGCGCTCGTTCCACCAGTCGGCGAGGCTCCCCTGAGGGTCGATGTCGATGAGGCAGACCGGGCCTGCCCCCGACAATTGCGCCTGCACCGCAAGATGTCCGGACAGAGTCGTCTTGCCCGACCCGCCCTTCTGCGATGCCATAGCCAGGACGCGCATGCTTTTCCCCTCGCGTGAATTGACGTCAGTTCAGCAAGCGGAGTGACACCACAGCCTCTAAAATCTGGTTAACATCGCCAAGAGCGTGTTCCCGTCGCCGCCAAGCTGCGATAAGCTTGCGGCGGGGGAATCTGTTGTCATGAGTAGCAGACATATTCTTGCAGCGGCGTTGCTGGTCTGGGCGGCCGGACCGCTTGGTGCGCAGACGGTGAAGGAGGGAGCCGACGCGTGGCAGCGCGGCGATTATCCAAAAGCCGTCGCCATCTGGATTCCGCTCGCGACGAAGGGCGATGCCGAAGCTCAGTTCGACCTCGGCCAGGCCTATCGCCTGGGCCGCGGCGTGCCGACCAACCTGGCGACGGCGCAGACCTGGTTCGAACGCGCTGCCGAGCAGGGACAGGTGGATGCGCAGACCACGCTCGGCCTGATGCTGTTCCAGAACGGAGACCAGCCGGGCGGGCTGAAATGGCTGAGCAAGGCGGCGGATCAGGGCGAGGCGCGCGCGATGCTCGTTTTCGGCACCGCGCTGTTCAACGGCGACGGCGTTCCGCAGGACCCGGTCAAGGGATATGCTTACGTCAGTCGCGCGGCCAGCGTTGGGCTCGCCCCGGCGAAGCAGACGCTCGACCAGCTGGATCAGCTGTTGCCGGCCAGCGAACGCAAGCGCGGGCTCGAGGTCGCGCGCGAACTGGCGAAGGCGGCTCCGACCGAAAAGGACGTCGCGACCAAGCCAATGCAAATGGCCGCGGCGAAGGCTCCGCCGAATCCTGCAGCCAAGCCCGCGCCAAAGCCGGTGGCCACGCCCGCTCCAAAAAAAGTGGCTGACACGCCCGCGCCTGCCGCAACGAAGCCAGCAGTGGAAAAGGCAGCCAATGCCGTTCCAAGCGGGAATTGGCGGGTTCAGCTCGGCGCGTTTTCCCAGCGCGGCAATGCCGAGGCGCTATACGAGAGATTGTCGGGCAAGGCGGCGTTCGAGGGCCGGCAGCCGTTCTACGTTGCCGCCGGTCCGGTCACTCGCCTGCAGGTCGGGCCATTCGAAAGCAGCGCCGCGGCCCAGGCGGCATGCAAGGCGTCGGGAGTCCCATGCTTCCCGGTCCGGGCGAAATAGTCAGCCCCTGAACCAGTCGCGGCGGCGAACGCCCTGTACCCACAGCAAGGCGTCGAGCCCGTGATGCTTGAGCTCGGCGTCGGCGACCTCGGCCAGCGCGGGCTTGGCGCGGAAGGCGATGCCGAGGCCCGCTTCCTCGACCATCAGCTTGTCGTTGGCTCCGTCCCCGACCGCAAGCACGTCTTCGCGCTGCAATCCAAGCTGATCGCGGGTTTCGATCAGCGCCTCACGCTTGGCCATCGCATCGACGATCGGATCGCCGACCTCGCCGCTGAGCTTGCCGCCGGTGAAGACGAGGCGGTTCGCTTTGACCCGATCGAAGCCCACCGCGCTGGCGATCGGCTCGGCGAAGGAAAGGAAGCCGCCGGAAACGAGAAGGCAGCTCGATCCCCCTGCCCGCATCGTCTGGACCAGAGTCTCGGCTCCCGCCGTGACTTCAACCCGTTCACTGAGGCAGCGGCTCAACGCGCGCTCGTCGAGGCCGGCGAGCAGCCGCACTCGCTCGCGAAGCGCGGCCGGGAAGTCCAGCTCGCCCTGCATGGCCCGTTCGGTGATCCGCGCCACCTTGTCCTTGAGGCCCACGAAATCGGCGAGCTCGTCGATGCATTCCTGCCCGATGACGGTCGAGTCCATGTCGGCGACGAGCAGCCGCTTCCAGCGCGGCTCGTCAGGCTGGACGACGAAGTCCACGCCTTCGAGCGAATCGAGCGCCCAGCGCGCCGCCTTCGAATCGCCCGAGTAGCGCAGGTCGGCAGCGTCGCCTTCGTCGATCCAGTTGAGGAACGCCGCTTTGGGATCGAGCTCGCGAAGCAGGCCGAGCGCGCGCTCCACGAGCCTGTCATCGAGCCGTCCCGCTGCTATCAGCGTCGCGATTCCCATGGCCGAGCTTCTTCCTCCTCTGGTCGTCATCGCCGGGCCGACCGCAAGCGGCAAGTCCGCGCTGGCCCTCTCTCTTGCTCAGCAAATCGAAGGCGTCATCGTCAACGCCGACAGCGCGCAAATCTATCGCGACCTGCGCGTGCTGAGCGCCGCCCCCGGCGATGAGGAACTCCAGATCGCCGACCATCGGCTTTACGGGGTTCGTGACGGGACGCTCCCCTGCTCGGCAGCCGATTGGGCGGAAATGGCTCGGGGCGAAATTGCAGAAATCCATTCCACCGGCCGTACGCCCATCCTCGTGGGCGGCACCGGCCTTTACCTGCGTACCCTTCTGGACGGCATCGCGCCCGTTCCGGCAATCGACGCGGAGGTTCGCGCGCGCGTGCGCGCCGCGTCCGTGGAAGAAAATCGTAGGAAGCTGGCGGTGCTGGATGCCGAAGCAGCGACACGCCTTAACCCCCGCGACACCGCCCGAATCAACCGCGCGCTCGAGGTCATCCTGTCGAGCGGCCAAACGCTCGCCGAATGGCAGACGCGGCGCGAAGGTGGCATCGCGGATCACGTTGAACTTCGCCCGCTCATCCTCCTGCCCCCGCGCAAATGGCTCTACGCGAGATGCGAGGAGCGTTTCGGACACATGATCGACCAGGGCGCGGTCAGCGAGGTCGAGGCGCTGCTCGCCCGAAAGCTCAACCCGAACCTTCCGGTGATGCGGGCGATCGGCGTGCGCGAATTGGCGGGCTATCTGCTGGGCAAGAGTTCGCTCGACGAGGCGGTTGCCGCCGGCCAGCAAGCGACGCGCCGATACGCCAAGCGGCAATACACCTGGTTCGCCCACCAGCCGCCCGGCGATTGGCCGCGTTTCCAGGAGGCGCTGGGCCTGGACCGCGTCGATGAGGTGCTGGCCCTGCTCGAACCGAAGGGCTAGGCGGCCGCGGTGGACCTGCTGCGCGACCCCGACATCGATCCTGCACCGCTGGCCGGCAAGCGCATCGCGATCCTCGGCTACGGCAACCAAGGCCGGGCGCAGGCACTGAACCTCAAGGACAGTGGGATCGACGTTGTGGTCGGCCTCCGCGGTGGATCCGGGAGCACCCGCGAGGCGGAATTGGCCGGACTGGAGACCGCGCTGATCGAGAAGGCGGTGCAGTCAGCCGACGTGGTGATGATCCTTGCGCCCGACGAAATCCACGCCGCCCTCTACCGCGAGATCGAGCCGAATCTTCGAAACGGCGCGGCGCTTGGCTTCAGCCACGGCCTCTCGGTCCGCTTCGGCTTCGTCGAGCCGCGTTCCGATCTCGACCTATTCATGGTGGCGCCCAAGGGCCCGGGAACCGCGCTCCGCTCTCTCTACCAGCAGGGCAAGGGAATGATCGCTCTGTGGGCGGTCGAGCGGGACGCGACCGGCAATGCGCGCCAGATTGCGCTTGCCTACGGTCGATCCATCGGCTGCGGCCGCGCCGGCCTGATCGCCTCGAGCTTCGCGGAAGAGGCGGAGGCCGACCTGTTCAACGAGCAGGCGGTGGTCTGGGGCGGCGTTCCGGAATTGCTGATCGCCGGCTTCGACACCCTCGTTGCGGGCGGCATCTCGCCCGAAGTGGCCTATCTCGAATGCGTCGGCGAGCTGCACCTCATTGCCGATCTCATCGAAGCGCGCGGAATCGCCGGCATGCGCGAGGCGATTTCCAACACCGCCGAACTTGGCGCATTGCTCGGCGGCAAGCGCATCATCGATGAGGCGGTGCGCGAACGCATGTCAGAAGTGCTCGCCGAGGTCCGCGCCGGGCGGTTTGCCGATGAGCTGAAAGCCGAGAAAGTGGGCGGCTACGCGCGGCTCGAGCAGGCGCGCGGAGAGGCGCGGCAGGCACTCATTGAAAAGACCTACCGCAAGCTGAGCGGCTGACGTTTAGCCGATCTGCTGCGAAGGCAATTGAGCCTCCGGACGGTCGCCGACGCTCGCACGCTCGAGATAGGCCCGCTGCATCTTGCGATGCGCCTTCGCGACCTCGGGTTCGGCAGAGTTCAGCGCCAGTTCTTCCTCTTCGGCGGCACGCCGCGCGAAATAGATGCGATCCTCGCTTGCCATCTCGCGCTCCTCCTTCCGGGAAGCGCGACTTGTAACAGAATCTCGGGCAGAAGTCCCGTCAGGCGGTCGCCGTCGCGGTTTCCTTGGCGCGCTCGATCGCTTCCACCAGCACTAGCCGGGCGTCCTCGGCGTCGCCCCATCGGCCCACGCGCACCCACTTCTCGCTTTCGAGGTCCTTATAGTGGGTGAAGAAATGCTCGATCTGCTGGAAGATGATCGACGGCAGGTCATGCCGCTCGCCGACGTCGGTGTAATAAGGAAAGGTCGAGTCGACCGGGACGCAGATCAGCTTCTCGTCGCCGCCATGCTCGTCGACGAGGTGGAGAACGCCGATCGGCCGGGCGCGGACGACGCAGCCGGGGACGAAGGACGAGCGCGCGATCACCAGCGCATCGATCGGGTCGCCATCGGGCGAAAGAGTATGCGGCACGAACCCGTAATTGGCCGGATAGCGCATCGGCGTGTGGAGAATGCGGTCGACGAACAAGGCGCCCGACTTCTTGTCGAACTCGTATTTCACCGGCTCGCCACCGACCGGAACCTCAATGATGACGTTGACGGTGTTCGGCGGATCGTCGCCGATGGGGATGAGGTCGATGTTCATGGCAGGTGCCCCGCGGTCCTAAACACCGCGAGCCCGAAGAACAATGCGGCGAGGCCCGCCGCGACCGATCCGACGACATAGGCCGCGGCCGAGCCGAATTGGTGCCGCTCGATCAGCAGCGCCGCATCGAGCGAGAAGGTCGAGAAGGTCGTGAACCCGCCGAGGATGCCGGTGGTGAGGAAAAGCCGCATGTGCTGGGGAATGCCCGCGCGATAGGCGAAATAACCCGCGAACAGGCCCATGACGAACGACCCGAGGACATTCACGATGAAGGTCCCGAATGGAAATCCGAATCCGAACAGCTTCGCGGCGCCAACGTTGACGCCGTGGCGAAGCGCTCCGCCGATGCCGGCGCCGATGAAGACGATGAGATAAAGCATAGGCCTCCTACTGCAGCACAAGTGCGCCCGTAGGAGCCATCAGCCGGTCGGCGGTTACAAGGGAGACCCCATTCCCTGCGCCGGAACTTAGCAGCGGAACCGTTACGAACAAGCTACTTGCGGCCGAACAGCTTCTCGATCTCGCCGTGGCCGAGCTTCACCCAGGTCGGGCGGCCATGGTTGCACTGGCCCGAGCGCGGCGTGACCTCCATTTCGCGGAGCAGCGCGTTCATTTCCGCGACCGAGAGGATCCGACCGGCGCGGACCGAGCCGTGGCAGGCGATGGTCGCGGCGACATGGTCGAGCTTTTCGCGAAGGCTGACCGGACCGCCAAGCTCGACGATTTCAGCGGCGAGGTCCGCGAGCAGCCCCGCGACGTCGGTCTTGCCCAGCGCCGCGGGGACGGACCGCACTAGCATCGAGGTCGAGCCGAAGCGCTCGAGATCGAGGCCGAAGTCGGAAAGATCGCAGGCGGCGCCTTCGAGGCGGTCGCAATCGGGCTCGTCGAGGTCGACGACCTCGGGAAGCAGCAGCGCCTGCCGCGCCACCTCGCCGCCCTCGCGAGCCGCGCGCATCCGTTCGAGAACAAGGCGCTCGTGGGCGGCGTGCTGGTCCACGATGACGAGACCGTCCTCGGCCTCGGCGACGATGTAGGTCGCGGCGACCTGGCCTCGCGCGACTCCGAGCGGGAAGCTGGGCACGGGTTCGACGGCCGGCTCCGCGCGTGCGGCGGGAGCTTCGGCGAAGAGCTTTTGATCCTCTTGTACCGCCACTGCCGCGAAAGCGCGGGTCCCACTTGCTTCGAAGAAAGGGGCATTCCCGCTTTCGCGGGAATGACGAACCAAGGCTTCATCGTAGGTCGCACTCGTCGTCCACATCACCGGCGCTGCGGCCTGCTCGCGCGCGGCGCTTCGTCCGCTCTCTTCGTCGAGCGCGCGGCGGAGCCCGCCGACGATCAGGCCGCGCACCGCCGACGGATCGCGGAAGCGGACCTCGGTCTTCGCCGGATGAACGTTGACGTCGACCTCCTCGAGCTGGACTTCGAGGAACAAGGCGGCGATCGGATGCCGGTCGCGCGCAATGAGGTCGCGGTAAGCGGCACGGAGCGCGCCGACGAGAAGCCGATCCTTCACCGGCCGCGAGTTCACGAACAGGAATTGCTGGTCTGCCATGCCACGGTTGAAGGTGGGCAGGCTGATCACTCCGGTCAGTCGCAGGCCCTCGCGCGCGCAGTCGATCCCGATCCCGTGGCGGTCGAGCTCGTGCGTCAGCAGCTGCGCGACGCGTGCCGGGGCGTTGGCGGGTGCGAGAGTGAAAATGCGCCGGCCGTCGTGATCGAGCGTGAACCCAACATCGCTCCGCGCCATCGCCAGCCGCTTCACGGCATCGAGGCAGGCCGCATATTCGGCGCGCGGGCTGCGCAGGAACTTGCGGCGCGCTGGCACCTTGTCGAACAGCCCCTCGACCTTGATCCGCGTTCCCGGCGGGAGTGCCGCCGGCCCCTCACCCACTGCCGCTCCGTGATCGATCTCGATTCGCCAGCCGTCGTCCCCTTTCACCCGGCTTTCCAGGGTGAGCCGCGACACGCTCGCGATCGAGGGCAGCGCCTCGCCGCGGAAGCCGAAGCTGGTGACCCGGTCGATGGCGTCGCTGGGGAGTTTGGAGGTGGCGTGGCGCTCGAGCGCGAGGCGCATCTCGTCCGGGGCCATCCCGCAGCCGTCGTCGGCGACTTCGATCAATTCGAGCCCGCCGGCGTAAAGGCGGACCCCGACCTGGCTGGAGCCCGCGTCGAGCGCGTTCTCGATCAGCTCCTTGAGGGCGCTTGCCGGCCGCTCGACCACCTCGCCGGCGGCGATGCGATTGACCAGTTCCGGCGGCAGCCTTCTTATTGACATGTCAGGGGTCTTATCCCAATTCCGGAGGGCCGGCGAAGCACTGATTTTTCCTTTAAAATTCAGTCAGCATTCAATGGCCGGTTACCAATTCTTAATTAAGCTTGGGCGTGGTTAAGCGCCATTCACCACACAGGGCGAGAGACGGGGTAGGGATGTTCTGGAATCGTTGGTTCAAGTGGATGTCGCACGACATGGCGATCGACCTCGGCACCGCCAATACGCTCGTCTACGTCCGCGGCCGCGGAATCGTCCTGAATGAGCCATCGGTGGTCGCGATCGAGACGATCAACGGGGTCAAGAAGGTCAAGGCGGTCGGCGAGGACGCCAAGCTGATGATGGGCAAGACTCCTGACCAGATCGAGGCGATCCGTCCGCTTCGCGACGGCGTGATCGCTGACATCGACGTCGCCGAACAGATGATCAAGCACTTCATCCACAAGGTGCACGGCGGCAAGATGCGCGCCTGGCGCTTCCCGGAGATCGTCATTTGCGTTCCGTCGGGATCAACTTCGGTCGAGCGCCGCGCGATCCGCGACGCGGCGTCCAACGCGGGGGCCAGCGCGGTCTTCCTGATCGAGGAGCCGATGGCCGCCGCGATCGGCGCCGACATGCCGGTGACCGCCCCGATCGGGTCGATGGTGGTCGATATCGGCGGAGGCACGACCGAAGTCGCGGTGCTTTCGCTGCGCGGCCTCGCCTACACCACCTCCGTCCGCGTCGGCGGTGACAAGATGGATGAGGCGATCAGCTCCTACGTCCGCCGCAACCACAACCTCCTCATCGGCGAAGCCACCGCCGAGCGGATCAAGAAGGAAGTCGGGATCGCAAAGCCCCCGGTCGACGGCATCGGCAAGACGGTCCACATCAAGGGCCGCGACCTCGTCAACGGCGTTCCCAAGGAAATTTCGATCAACCAGGGACAGATCGCCGAGGCCCTTTCCGAACCGGTCGGAACCATCGTCGAAGGCGTCCGCATCGCGCTCGAGAACACTGCGCCCGAGCTCGCGGCCGACATTTGCGACCAGGGCATCGTTCTCACCGGCGGCGGCGCGCTTCTGCAGGGTCTCGATGAGGTGCTTCGCGACGAAACCGGCCTTCCAGTCACCGTCGCCGACGACCCGCTGACCTGCGTCGCTCTCGGCACCGGCCGGGCGCTTGAGGAAGAGCAGTTCCGCGGCGTCCTCCAGACGGCCTAGCGGGGTCCTGACAGATGGCGACCGCGCGCCCCGGCTGGTCGCGTCGAGCGCAATACGGACTGTTCTTCAGCTTCCTGGCGGTGATCGCCGGGATCGTGATCGGCCTCATCCTCCTCGCGGTCTCGATCATCTCTCCGAAAAGCTTCGAGGGGATTCGCGGCGCTGCCCTCGACGTGACGGGACCGGTGGCGAGCGCGCTGCATGAAGTGGCCGCGACCGCTGAAGGCCTGGTCACCGGCGCGGACGATTATTGGGACGCGGCCCGCCAGAACGGAGAGCTCAAGCGCGAGCGCAGGGCGCTGATGCAGCGGATGGTCGAAGCGCGCGCGATCGCGCAGGAGAATCAGCAGCTTCGCGCAGCGCTTCAGCTCCGCCAGCATTCGCGCGACGCGGTTGCAACGGGGCGCATTGTCGGCTCGTCGTTCAACAGCCCGCGCCGCTTCGCGATTCTTTCTGCCGGCGCGAAGGACGGGATTCGCGAGAGCATGCCCGTCCGCTCCGCCGATGGGCTGGTCGGGCGCATCATCGACGTCGGACAGCTCGCCTCGCGCGTCCTGCTCGTCTCCGACCGCGCGAGCATCGTGCCGGCAAGGCTTCTTCGCGGCGGCATTCCAGTGATCGCGCAAGGGCGCGGCGACGGGACGGTCGAGGTCCGCCCGCTGGAGGTGGGCCGCAATCCCTTCAAGCCAGGAGACCTGATCATCACCTCGGGGACCGGCGGGCTCTATCCGCCCCGGGTCCCCGTCGCGCGCGTCGTCAAGCTGAAGGACGACGGCGCGATCGCTTTGCCTCTTGCCGATCCCGCAACCACGAGCTTCGCGATCGTGGAGCCGCCCTACGAGCCGGCTGCCGTCGCTGCCGAGAACGAGCCCGCAACCGAGCCCTGATGGTCCGCGCCGCCCTCTCTTCGCCGAAGCGGTTCAGCCAGGGCCCGACGCGCTTCGCGCTGTTCGTGCCCGCTGCCACGGTGGTCGCCTCCTCGCTTCTCGCCGCTCTTCCGATCATTTCGACGGGCGGCTGGTTTCCCGATTTCGGCTACCTCGCCCTTATCAGCTGGCGGCTCTTGAGGGCCGACCCGTGGCCCGCCTGGTGGGCTGCTCCGCTGGGCCTCGTCAACGACCTGTTCACTGGATATCCGCTAGGTTTTTCAATAGCTTTGTGGAGCGCGACGATGCTGGCCCTCGATCTGATCGACCGCCGCACGATGTGGCGCGATTACTGGATCGAGTGGATGGTTGCGACGGTGCTGATTGCGATCGACGGCTGGCTTCAATGGCGAGTCACGCGGCTCAGCGGCGCCGACGTTCCCTTCGCGATGATGCTTCCTCAATTCCTGATCTCGATTTGTGCATTCCCCTTGAGCGCCTGGGCCGTGTCGCGCGTCGACCGCTGGAGGCTGGGCCGGTGAAGCCGATCCGGATCACCAACACACACCAGTCGATGACCTTCTCCCGCCGGATGCTGGTCCTCGGCGGCGCGCAGGCAGCGATCGGAAGCCTGCTCATCGGCAGGCTAGGGTGGCTGGCGATCGCGCAGAACGAGAAGTACCAGCTGCTGAGCGAAAGCAACCGGGTCCAGCTCATCCCGGTGCCGCCTCGCCGGGGCTGGATCATCGATCGCAACGGCAAGCCGATCGCGATCAACCGCGCGAGCTTCCGCGTCGACATCATCCCGCAGCAGCTCGAGAAAGGCCGCGACATCGTCCCCGACGTGGCGAGGCTGCTCGACCTCACGGAAGAGGACGTCGCTCGAATCAGGGGCGAGCTCGCCGAGTCGCGAGGGTTCCACCCCGTCCAGGTCGGCGAGAACGTGACCTACGAGCAATATGCCGCGGTCACGGTCCGCCTTCCCGACCTGCCCGGAGTCCAGGCCACCCGCGGCTATTCGCGCTATTACCCCGACGGGCCGGCCGTCGCTCACCTCGTAGGCTATGTCGGAACCGCCAATGCCAAGGAATATGAGGCAGAGAACAAGAACCCGCTTCTGATCATCCCGGGCTTCAAGATCGGCAAGCAGGGCCTCGAAAAGACGCTCGAGCCTTATCTTCGCGGGGTGCCGGGCGGGCAGCGCATCGAGGTCACCGCCCGAGGCAAGCTGGTCAAGGAGCTCGATCCCAAGCCCGACCGCAGCGGCCAGACCGTCCAGCTGACGATCGACCAGGGACTCCAGCAATATGCGGCGCGGCGAATGGGCGACCAGTCGGGCGCGCTGGTCGCGATGGACGTCACGAGCGGCGACATGCTCGCCTTCGTCTCGATGCCTGCCTTCGATCCGAACAGCTTCAGCGAGGGCATCGGCCGGACCGAGTGGAAGATGCTGTCGGAGAACGACCACATCCCGCTTCTCAACAAGGTCGCGCAAGGGCTTTACCCGTCGGGCTCGACCATCAAGCCTGCGATGGCGCTCGCGTTCCTGAAGCAGGGCATCGACCCCAAGCGGCGCGTGGTCTGCAACGGCGGGTATCAGATCGGCAACCGCTACTTCCGCTGCGATGCGGTCCACGGATCGATGGACATGCGCTCCGCGATCGAGCGAAGCTGCAACACCTATTTTTGGGCGACAGGCCTGATCACCGACCCCGAACAGACGACCGAGATGGTCAATTACCTCGGCTACGGCGAGGAATTCGACCTCGACATCCCCACCCAGCGCTACGGGACCATGCCCAGCCCCAAATGGCTGGAAAAGAAATACCACCGCGAATGGCAGGGATATGATTCCGCCAACACGTCGATCGGCCAGGGCTACGTCCTCATCAACCCGATGCAGCTCGCAGTCATGCCGGCGCGGCTCGCGTCGGGAAAGCTGCTCGAGCCCCGCCTGCTGATGGCCAAGCCGCGAAAGCCGATCGCAGCGCTCGACGTCGATCCCGCGCACCTCGCCATCGTTCGCGACGCGATGACCGCGGTCGTGAACGAGCACGGCACCGCCGTCGCATCGAAGCTTCCGCTCGACGGGATCCGCATGGCCGGCAAGACCGGCACTGCGCAGGTGTTCCGGCTCGGCGAGCGCGGGCATCAGGGCACCTGGGCCCTTCGCGATCACGCGCTCTTCATCGCCTTTGCGCCGGCCGACAAGCCGCGCTACGCGATCGGCTGCATCATCGAGCATGGCGGCTTCGGCGCATCTGCCGCGGCCCCGATCGTTCGCGATTCGATGACCTATTTGTTCGACCAGCAAAAGGCCTGGGCCGCGCTCGAGCCGCTGGAGCAGCAATGGGGCGGGACTCTCGCGGAGCGCAACGCGCGCGAGCTCGCAGCCTTCAAGTCAGCCTCGCGCGCGGGCGCATGATCACCTCCGCCATCATTCCGCGGCCGCTGGCGCGGCTCCCCTGGCGCTTGATCTTTCTCGTCGTCTCCATCGCGGCGTTCGGCGTCGTCATCCTCTATTCGGCGGCAGGCGGGTCGATCCAGCCCTGGGCGCTCAAGCAGGGCATCGTCTTCCTCTTCTTCCTGTGCGTCGCGATCGGCATGTCGTGGATCCGCGAATCGACGATCAAGGCGGTCGTCTTCCCGGCCTATGTGGCGATCGTCGTTCTGCTCATCGCCGTCGATGGACTCGGCTTCGCGGCGAAGGGGGCCCAGCGCTGGCTCAGCATCGGGCCGATGAACCTCCAGCCGTCCGAGTTCATGAAGCCCGCGATCGCGCTCACGCTTGCGCGCTTCTACGAGCTTCTTCCCGCGGGAGAGGTTCGCAGCTGGCGCGGCATCTGGCCGGCCTTCCTGCTCCTTGGCGTCCCCGCCTTCCTGATCGTCATCCAGCCCGATCTCGGCACCTGCATCATGGTCGTCCTGTGCGGCGTCACCGTGATGTTCCTCGCCGGTCTGCCGCTATGGATTTTCATCGCTCCCGCCGCAGCGGTCGCAGTCGCTGCGCCGATCGCTTACTCGATGCTCCATGGCTACCAGCGCAAGCGTATCGACGTGTTCCTCGATCCGGAGAGCGACCCGCTCGGCGCCGGCTATCACATCGCGCAGTCGAAGATCGCGATCGGCTCGGGGGGGATCTGGGGCAAGGGATTCCTCCACGGCAGCCAGAGCCACCTCGATTACCTTCCCGAAGGCCACACCGACTTCGCCTTCGCCTCGCTTGCCGAGGAATGGGGGCTCGTCGGCGGCGTCGTCCTCATCATCGCCTTCGCGCTGCTGGTCCGATGGGGAATGAAGGTCGCGGCCAACGGCAGGACACGCTTCGCCCAGCTTTCCGCGGCGGGATTGACGGCGTGCATCTTCTTCTACGCATCGATCAACCTGATGATGGTCATGGGCCTGGCGCCGGTTGTCGGGGTTCCGCTTCCGCTCATCAGCTACGGCGGGTCGGCGGTGATGACGGTGATGCTCTGCATCGGCCTCCTGATGTCGCTCGAGCGCCAGCAGCGGAGCCACTCCTCTCCCCTCGCCTAGTTCTTGAATTCAGGCGGTTGCGCCCCACCTAAGCCCATGCTACCGGCGCGCCGCTTTGAGAGCGCTTTCGAAGCGCCGAAGCTCCGCCTCACGGCAGTGGACGCATAGCTCAGTTGGTAGAGCAGCTGACTCTTAATCAGCGGGTCCTAGGTTCGAGCCCTAGTGCGTCCACCATTTT
>Ga0207657_10004032_pt1 | contig 15600 bp, 15 predicted proteins | sample KBSC33metaG_FD_184316 | JGI IMG/M metagenome (GOLD analysis project Ga0207657, IMG submission 184316) | Corn rhizosphere microbial communities from Kellogg Biological Station, Michigan, USA - KBS C3-3 metaG (SPAdes) (version 2) | ecosystem: Host-associated > Plants > Roots > Rhizosphere > Soil ... | reverse complement strand
GGCCAGGGCGGCGTGGGTGTCGGTGACGTTCTGCAGCGTCAGCGGCTCGGCGCGGCCGGCATGTTCGGCGGCGGCGTTCTCGGCGTCCTCCGACTCCTCGATCAGCGGGCAGACCCAGTAGACCTGGCGCCCTGCCGCGATCTCGTCGCGGATGCGCTCGACGATCTCGGGCCGCCGGGTGTCCGCGAACACGCGCGTGACGATGGGCGTGCGCCCCGGGGGGAGTTCGTCGATGGTGCTGACGTCCAGGTCGGCGAAGTAGGTCATCGCCAGCGTGCGCGGGATGGGCGTGGCGGTCATCATCAACAGATGCGGCTCCAGGCCTTCGATGGCCAGCTTGCGGCGCAGCGCCAGACGCTGCTGGACGCCGAAGCGGTGCTGTTCGTCGACGATGGCCAGCCCCAGGCGCGCGAACTCGACGCCCTCCTGGATCACCGCATGCGTGCCCACGACCAGACGCGCCGCGCCGCTGGCCGCCTGCTCCAGCGCCTTCGCGCGCGCCTTGCCCTTGCGGCTGCCGCTGAGCCAGGCGACCTCGATGCCCAGCGGCTCCAGCCACTGCACGAGCTTGGCGAAATGCTGCTCGGCCAGGATCTCGGTGGGCGCCATCAGCGCACATTGCCAACCGGCGTCCATCGCGACCGCGGCCGCCAGCGCCGCGACGACCGTCTTGCCGGCGCCCACGTCGCCCTGCAGCAGCCGATGCATCGGCCGCGGGCCAGCCAGGTCGGCCACGATCTCGTCGACCACGCGCCCCTGCGCGCCGGTCAGCCCGAACGGCAGCACGCCCAGCAGCTTTTCGTGCAGGCCGCCGGCGCGCGGCGCGATCTCGGGTGCCCGCAGCAGCGCGCGTTCCGCGCGCGAGGCCAGCTGGGACAGCTGCTGGGCAAGCAGCTCCTCGAATTTCAATCGCTGCGCCGCCGGGTGGCTGCCGTCTTCCAGCGCGTGCAGCGACACGTCGGCCGGCGGATGGTGCAGCGTCTCCACGGCCGTGCGCAGCGAGGGCAGGCCGGCCGGCACGACCTGCGGCGGCAGCACCTCCTGCAGCGGTGCCCGGCCCAGGCTGCCCGCGATCGCCTTGCGCAGGTAGGGCTGCGGCAGCTGGGCCGTGGTCGGATAGACCGGCGTCAGCGACGGCGGCAGCGGCGCGCCGGGCGTCACGACCTTGAAGGCGGGGTGCACCATCTCGCGACCGAGGAAGCCGCCGCGGATCTCGCCGCGCACGCGCACATGCTGGCCGGCCGCGAAGGTCTTCTGGTGCGACGGGTAGAAGTTGAGAAAGCGCAGCACCAGCTCGGCCTGCGAGTCGTCGGTGATCTTGGCGACGAACTGGCGCCGGCCGCGCGATTCCACGCGCGACTCGAGAACTACACCCTCAACCTGCACCTTCTCGCCGGGACGCGCGCGGGCGATCGGCGTAACCTGCGTTTCGTCCTCGTAACGCAGCGGAAGATGCAGTGCCAGGTCGATCGGGCGCACCAGTCCCAGGCGCTGCAACGCGCGCTGCGGGCCGCTGAGCTCCGCTTTGGGAAGCTCGCGCTGCTCGTCGGCGAGAGGCGGATTCGACATGGTCGCGATTCTCGCGCCTGTCGTGTTGTTTCCCGGCGCGCCAATCGAACGAATCTGCACAACCGCGTACAAGCCGAAACCCCTTGGCCCGCCAGTTGCCTGACAATATCGCCTGTCCGATCGGACTCCCCTCCTCAACGTCCTGCATCACCCAACGAACGCAGGATCAGCAGCTCAACATGCGCCTCATTGCCCGTTTTGTCGTCCTCATGGTTGCCGTCTTCGGCGTGAGCCTGGCCTTCGCCTGGGCCTGGGACAAATCCGACAAGCCGCAGGACAACACCTCGGCCCGCGCAGATTCCTGACCGCCGCGTGGCCGACGCCAACGTCGCGATGCCTCGCGATGCCGTCCACCTGCCGCCGCCCTCGGGCGGCCTGCGCCTCGGCGACTTCGATTTCGAGCTGCCCGACGAGCTGATTGCCCAGCATCCCGCGGCCGAACGCAGCGGGTCGCGGCTGCTCGACGGCACGGCCATGCCGTTCGCGGATCGAATCTTTCGAGAACTGCCGTCCCTGCTGAAGGCCGGCGACCTGATCGTGTTCAACGACACCCGCGTGATCAAGGCGCGGCTGTTCGGCGCCAAGGCCACGGGCGGCGGCGTCGAGGTACTGGTCGAGCGCGTGCTGCCGCCCCACGAGGCCTGGGCCCACATCCGTGCCAGCAAGTCGCCCAAGCCCGGCACCACGCTGACCTTCGGCGACCCGGCCGCGGGCACCGGCTTCGAGGTGCAGGTTCTTGGGCGCTGCGGGCCCGAGGACGCGATGTTCCACCTGCGCTTCCCGCGCGACGTCTTCGCGTTGCTCGAGCAGCACGGCCACGTGCCGCTGCCGCCCTACATCGCGCACGCGGACGAGGCCGACGACGTGCGCCGCTACCAGACCGTCTTCGCCGACCGGCCTGGCGCCGTCGCCGCGCCGACCGCGGCGCTGCACTTCGACGAGGCGTTGCTGGCCGAGATCGCGGCGCGCGGCGTGCAATCGGCGCGCGTCACGCTGCACGTGGGCGCCGGCACCTTCCAGCCGGTGCGCAGCGACGACCTGGCCGAGCACAAGATGCACACCGAGTGGTTCGACGTGCCGCAGGCCACGGTCGACGCCGTTGCGCGCACGCGCGCCGCGGGCGGGCGCGTCCTCGCGATCGGCACCACCACCGTTCGCGCGCTGGAGTCGGCCGCCACGGCGGCGGCCCAGGCGGGCTTGCCGGGAACGTTGCAGGCCGGCGCCGGCGAGACGCGCATCTTCATCACGCCCGGCTACCGCTTCCAGGTCGTCGACCGCCTGGTGACCAACTTCCACCTGCCCAAGAGCACGCTGATGATGCTGGTCAGTGCGTTCTCCGGCATGGAGCGCATCCGCGCGCTCTACGCGCATGCGATCGCGCAGCGCTACCGCTTCTTCAGCTACGGCGACGCGATGCTGCTCGATCGGGTGGACGGCTGAACTAGCAGCTCTCGCACCCGGCGGCCGCGAGCCAGGGGTCGCGCTCGTTCTGGCCGAAGGTGCTGACCAGGAAGTCGACGAACGCGCGCGTGCGCATCGGCACGTGCTTGCGCGTGGGCATGGCGGCGAACAGCGTCAGCGTGCGCATGTGCCAGTGCGGCAGCACGCGCTCCAGCGCCTGCTCCATGAGTGCGTCCTCGGCCATGAAGGACGGCAGTCCGGCGATGCCCAGGCCGGCCAGCGCGGCGGCGTAGAGCGTGTCGCTGTGCGTCGTCATCAGCGGCGGCATCTTCTTCAGTTCGACGACCTCCGGATCGCCGTCGCCCCAGGCCGGCTTGAAGCTCAGTTCGCGCTGCTCGCTGGGCGGCATGGGCATCAAGGTGTCGTGGTTGGCCAGGTCGCGCGGATGCTTCGGGCGGCCATGCTGGTCCAGGTATTCCGGCGTCGCGCACAGCACCACTTCTGCGGTCGCGATGCGGCGCGCGATGAACGCGCCCTCGATGGGCTTGACGCGCTGCACGATGATCGTCACGTCGTGGTTCTCGTCGGGCGCGTCCACCGACGGCATCACGGTCAGCTCGAGCGACACCTTCGGATGCAGCGCGCGAAAGCGCGGCAGGTGCTTGGCGAGCTGATGCACCGCGAAGCCCGGCGGCACCAGCACGCAGAGCTTGCCGCGCGCCTCGGCCGTCGCGATGCTGGCGACGGCCTCGGCGTCGTCCACCTCGCTCAGGATGCTGCGCACGCGCTCCAGGTATTCCTCGCCCACGTCGGTCAGCGCGAGGCGGCGCGTCGTTCGATTGATCAGGCGAGCGCCCAGGTGCTCCTCGAGCTCGGCGACCAGGCGCGTCGCGACCGCGGGGGCGATGTCCAGCGCATTGGCCGCCTTGGCGAAGCCTCCGGCATCGATGACGCGGGAAAACACCCGCATGGCGCGCAGCTGGTCCATCTGATTCTTCCCAAAACGGCAATAAACAATTCTACGGCTGCTTCTTTATCCTCAAAGTTCTTGGGAATACAGTGAATACATCGATGAAGCGCACACACCTACGCGTCACCGAGGCCCGGGAAGAGCCGAAAGCAAGTCCCGGACATCCTCAAACCGTTGAACAAGGAAATTCATCATGCAAGTCCGCCAAGTCATCGCCGCCGCCCTGCTCGCCGTCACCGCCGTGGGCGCCATGTCGCAGGAAATCGATTCGAGCGACAACCTGCAGGGCAAGAGCCTTGCTGCCGCCGCTGCCAAGGCAGCTGACGCCGGTCGCACGCGTGCGTCGATCGTCGCGGAGACGCGCAACCTGAAGGCCGATGGCCAGTTGAACGCGGTCGGTGAGCGTGCCGATGCCCCCGCCGTGGCCGTCGTGCCGCAGCCGCAACTCGCCGGCCGCACGCGCGCCGATGTGAAGGCCGAGCTGGCCCAGTGGCGCCAGACCCACAAGCTGGTCGTCGGCGAACGCGGCTGAACGCGGCGTCGTCCTGCGCATCGTCGCAGGACCCACCTGGGCGGTGCGATGGAAGTCGCGCCGCCCGTTGCGTTTGGGCGGCGACAATACCCGGATGTTGAAATTCGAAGTCCTGGGCACCGACGCCCACGCGCGCCGCGGGCGCCTGACGTTGAACCACGGCGTCGTCGAGACGCCCGTCTTCATGCCCGTCGGCACCTATGGCACCGTCAAGGGCGTGCTGCCGCGCTCGCTCGAGGAGATGGGCGCGCAGATCATCCTGGGCAACACCTTCCACCTGTGGATGCGTCCGGGCCTGGACGTGATGGCCCAGTTCGGCGGCCTGCACAAGTTCGAGGGCTGGAAGGCCCCGATCCTGACCGACTCCGGCGGCTTCCAGGTGTGGTCGCTCGGCGAGATGCGCAAGATCTCGGAAGAAGGCGTGCGCTTCGCGTCGCCCGTCAACGGCGACAAGCTGTTCCTGACGCCCGAGATCAGCATGCAGATCCAGACGGTGCTCAACTCCGACATCGTGATGCAGTTCGACGAATGCACGCCCTACGAGACCAAGGGCGTCCTGACGACCGAACGCGAGGCCCGGCTCTCGATGGAGCTGTCGCTGCGCTGGGCCGCGCGCTGCCGCGACGAGTTCGAGCGACTGGGCAACCCGAACGCGCTGTTCGGCATCGTGCAGGGCGGCATGTTCGAGTCGCTGCGCGAACTGTCGCTCGACGCGCTGGTGGCGATGGACTTTCCCGGCTACGCGATCGGCGGCGTGTCGGTGGGCGAGCCCAAGGAAGACATGCAGCGCCTGGTGGCCCACACGCCGCACCGCCTGCCGGCGCACAAGCCGCGCTACCTGATGGGCGTGGGGACGCCGGAAGACCTGGTCTACGGCGTGGCGCACGGGGTCGACATGTTCGACTGCGTCATGCCCACGCGCAATGCGCGCAACGGCCACCTGTTCACCCGCTTCGGCGACCTGAAGGTGCGCAACGCGCGCCACAAGAGCGACCAGACGCCGGCCGACACGAGCTGCGGCTGCTACACCTGCCAGAACTTCAGCCGCGCCTACCTGCATCACCTGGACCGGTGCGGCGAGATGCTGGGCCCGATGCTCAACACGATCCACAACCTGCACTACTACCTGAACCTGATGCACGAGGTGCGCGCGTCGCTCGACGAAGGTCGCTTCGCCGAGTTCCGGGTGCAGTTCGCGCGCGATCGGGCGCGCGGGGTCTAGCGGCGCCGCGGGTTCTCAGCGCGTCTGCGCGGCGTCGGTGATGGTGATGTCCGGCTGCGGGAGGCAGTCGATCGTCGACCCAATCAGCCCATTGCTGGTGCAAGTGACCGGCGCTGCCAGCATCTGCTGGACGACATCGACGCCACTGGTGATGTTGCCGAACACCGAGTAGTTGGTCCCCAGCGTCGACGTGTTGTCTTCGACGTTGAAGAAGAAATCCGATGTGACGGTGCCCGGCCCCGAGTTGAACATGCCCACGCTCCACTGGACGGCGTTGCCACCGGCGGTCTCGATGCCGATCGGCGCGTCGGTGGCCTTGTGGGCGGGCAACTGGCCGTTGGAGGTCGCGCCGTAGCCGCCGCCCTGGGCAATGAAATAGTGGGTCGGGTCGGTGTCGTGCTTTGCCAGGCGATGGAAGATCGTTCCCTTGTAGAAGCTCGGCGTCTTGTTCACGTAGCTCAGGAAGTTGTCGACCGTCGTGGGAACCTTGTCGCCCATCAGCGTGAGCACGATGGAGCCGCTGACTCCCTGACCATTCGACACGGTCAAGGTGACTTGCGGCGCATAGACCTGGAAGGCCGGACTTGCAATCGTCGCGCCGTTCGACTTGATGTCGACGGTGCCTGAGAACGCGCCGGACACTGTGCAGGTGTAATAGGCGTTGATGGCTGTGCTGACGAGCGCGCCGCTGGTCAGTCGCGTCATGTTCTTGCAGCCGCTGGAGCTCACGCTCAGGCCGGAACTGTCGAGGTTGGTGCCCGCGATCGAGATGATCGCAGGGGAACCGTAGCGAGTGGCGGCGACGGAGGAGCTGCTGACCGTCGAGGTCGGCGGCGTCGAGTCGCCACCCCCGCCGCATGCGGTCACCGTGGCGATAGAGATGACAGCCAGCGTCGCCTTGCCGAGCGTGGACGCGGGACCTCCGCCATGGAAGAGTTTGGACATGTTGGATGGAGCAGTCGAAAACGTCGATGGTAGGCCATGCGCCGCAAACCTCGCCAGGGGCCGCGCCGCGCGGCGATGGTCGGGCACGCCGCCCCGCCGCTGGCGCGCCCTCAGACGACCCTGGCCGCCAGCAGTTGCCCGACCTGCTGGTGCAGGCCCTCGGGCGTGACCGCCTCGGCGGCAATGCCCTGACCCACGTTGAGCCCCACCCTGCTGAACAGGCCGCGCCGGAACGGCTTGGTCATGGCCGCGCCGTCGACGCGAGAGAAGAACGAGCCCCACAGGTTCTGCAGTGCGAGCGGGATCACGGGGACGGGACGCTGCTCGAGGATGCGCATCACGCCGCCCTTGAACGGCTTGAGCGTGCCGTCGTTGGTGATGCCGCCCTCCGGAAAGATGCCCAGCAGGTCGCCTTCGGCCAGCACCTGGTCGGCGGCGGCGAACGCGGCGTCGTAGGCGGCCGGGTCTTCGTTCTTCGGCGCAATGGGGATGGCCTTGGCCAAGCGGAAGAACAGGCCGAGGCCGGGCGTGCGGAAGATGCGCGCATCCATCAGGAAGCGGATCGGCCGCGGGCTCGCCGCCATCAGCAGCACCGGGTCGACGAAGCTCACGTGGTTGCACACGACGATTGCCGGCCCCGCCGTGGGAATGTTGGTGTCGCCCTGGATGCGGAAACGATAGACGGTGCGCGTGAGCACGAAGGCGACGAAGCGCAGCAGGTACTCCGGCACCAGGCAGAAGATGTAGCCCGCCACGATGGCGTTGGCGATGCCGGTGATGAGGAACACGCCCCCGATGCTGACGCCGAAGTGCAGCAAGGCGCCGGCGATCAGCGAGCTGCCGATCATGAACAGCGCGTTGAGGATGTTGTTGGCCGCGATGATGCGGGCGCGGTGGCTGGGCAGCGCACGCAGCTGGATCAGCGCGTACATCGGCACGCTGTACAGGCCCGCGCTGAGCGACAGCATGAACAGGTCGATCATGGGCCGCACGTGCTGGCCTTGGCCGACGAAGTCCGCCAGGGTCCACAGCGACGATGCCGGTGCGGCGAGGTGGCGCACGGCGAAGTACAGATCCACCGCGAACACGCTCATGCCGATCGCGCCCAGAGGCACCAGGCCGATCTCGACCTGGCGCCGTGAGAGCTTCTCGCACATCAGCGAACCGATGCCGACGCCGACGGAGAACAGCACCAGCAGCAGCGACGCCACGTGGACGTCGCCATGCAGCACGTCCTTGGCGAAGGACGGGAACTGCGACAGGAACGTGGCGCCGAAGAACCACATCCAGGAGATGCCCAGCAGCGAGCGGAACACGACGATGTCGGTGCGCGCGAGCCGCAGGTTGCGCAGCGTCTCCGAGACCGGATTCCAGTTGATCTTCAGCGCCGCATCGTGCGGCGGTGTCGGCGGGATCGCCTGCGCCGTCAGGCGGCCGATCACCGCGATGGCCAGGCAGGCGCCGCCGGCGAGCTCCGGCCCGATGCCGGGCACCGTCACCAGCAGGCCGCCGGCCAGCTGGCCCAGCAGGATCGCGACGAAGGTGCCCATCTCCACCATGCCGTTGCCGCCGGTGATCTCGTGCTCGTTCAGATGCTGCGGCAGGTAGGCGTACTTCACCGGCCCGAACAGCGTCGAATGCACGCCCATCAGGAACAGGCAGACCAGCAACACCGGCACCTGCTGGCCGACGAAGCCCCAGATGGCCAGCGCCATGATGAAGATCTCGAACGACTTGATGAAACGCATCATCGAAGCCTTGTCGTACTTGTCGGCCAGCTGGCCACTGGTGGCCGACAGCAGCACGAACGGCAGGATGAACACGGCGCTGATGACCAGGCCGGCCTTGTCGGACGGCAGCCATGAGACCTGCAGCTGGTAGGTGACCAGCACCGTGAACGCGAACTTCAGGACGTTGTCGTTGCCGGCGCCGAAGAACTGCGTCCAGAAGAACGGGGCGAATCGACGCTGGCCGAGCAGCGAGAACTGGCTGGGATGGGAAGAGCTCATGGGATCCGGTTCCTGTGACGCCGCGCGTCGCGTGGCGCCACTGTAGCCGCAGGCCGGGGCGAACGCCCGGTCAGCGGACGACGGTGGGCGTGCCTGCGATCTGCAATCGTTGCATCCATGCGAACATCGATTCGACGGTGACCGTCTCGATGTGGTCGCTGAAGCGCTTCGCGTTGGGATGGTCGTCGAAGGCGACGTTGGCGCGCGTGATGCGGCCGCCCAGGCGGGTGAGCGCGTCGATGTGCAGCACGGTCGGTTGGTAGTCGTGCAGTTGCAGCCACGCCTGGGCGCGCGCGCGAGTGCTGGCTGCCGGATCGAGCGAGCCGGCCAGCGTCTCGAGCGCCCACTGGTTGCTCTGCTGGTACTTGGTTGACCACGGATAGGCCACGACGCTGTAGGCCGGGGTGTGCCATTGCACCAGGCGGCTGTCGTCGGTCAGCACCTGCAGCATGGCGGCCTGCACCTCGGGTGCCGGCACGACGAAGGCGGCCTCGTAGCGGAAAGGCGTGTCCAGGAAGAACTCCGCCAGACCCTGACGGAAGACGGCGGCTTCGGCGGTGCCGCATTGATTGAGCTTGTGGACGATGCGCCAGGTGCCGCGCGACGGCAGGCGCACTGGCAAGCCATCGACGATCGCGCCGCCGATCTGGCCCAGCACGGCGGGTCGGTTGCCGACCGGCGTCGGCGGCGGCGTGTCCTCGCGATAGGCGAAGGCCAGGTGCGACCAGGTCAAGCCGTACTTGCGCAGATCCTGTCCCGCTCGCGCGACCACGACCACCTGGGCACCGCTGGCGTCCAGGCTTTGTTGCAGGCGCTCGGCCAGCCCCAGCGCCAGCGTCATGCTGCGGGTGTCCGGCGCCGCGGCTTCGCAGGTCTGGCCGGCGCTGGCAATGCTGGCCGTTGCGATCGCCAGAGCACCGATCAGCGCTTGCAGCAGTTGTCGAGCGCGCTTCATCGGGACACCCGCTGGTTGTAGGACAGGGTGCGTCCGATCTCGTTGGGAATGAATGCGATCACGTGGCCGGCGGCACTGAGCACCATGCCCGTGGCCACGGCAGTGACGACAATCACGCTGCCCACGCTGACCGCGGCGGCGCCGACCACTCGGCCGGCGAAGCGGATGCTGCCCTTGACGCCGTCGGCAACGTTCTCGACGATCCACACCGTGCCTTGCGCGCTGGCCTCGACACCGGTGACCACGATGGAGCCGATTCCGGCTACCAGGACGATCGGCAATGCGATGGAAATCGCAACCGGCACGAGCGAGGCCTCGCTCAATTCGGACGAGGAACCCGGATGGGCTCCGGCGCTGGCCACCAGGCTCATGGCCGCTGTCATCGAGACGAGCCGGCTTGCAAGGGCAGTGGGCGGTTTCATAGGCGGCGTTCGAAGTGGAGGAGCCGCGATGGTGCGCAGGCCCTGGTCGCCGGAGCAACGGGATTGCGACGAGTGCCGTGCTCCGCTTCGTGAGGTATCGTCCCCAGATACTTTTTCGGGCAAGCTGATGAGCACCACCATCGAGATCGTCAATGTCCTCAAGAGCGAGCTCAAGCTGGCGCGGCTGACCTATGCCGAGCTGGGGCGCGAACTGGGACTGGCGGAGTCCAGCGTCAAGCGCATGTTCGCCAAGGGCGACATGCCGCTCAAGCGCATCGACGAGATCTGCCGCGTGCTCAAGTGCGACTTCTCGGAGCTGGCGCGCAAGGTCGCAGACCTGGAGCTGCTGCGCGACGAGCTGACCATCGAGCAGGAACGGGCGGTGGTGGCCGACAAGCGCCTGCTGGTCATGGCGCTCTGTGCCTTGAGCCAGTGGCCGTACGAGCAGATCATGGGCATGTACGCGTTCACCGACGCCGAGGCGGTGATGCACCTGACCCAGCTCGACCGGCTGGGCATCATCGAGCTCAAGCCGCTCAACCGCTATCGCCTGAAGGTGGCCAAGACGTTCCGTTGGCGCGCCAACGGACCCGTCATGCAGTTCTTCCGCGACCACGGGGTGGTGGACTACTTCTCCGGCGGTTTCGATGGCGAAAGCGAGATGGTCAGCCTCGTGCATGGCCATATCAGCCTGCCCATGGCCAAGGTGTTCCAGGAGCGCCTGCAGCGCGTGGCACAGGACTTCGCCCAGCAGCATCTGGCCGACCAGCGCCTGGCGCCCGCGCACAAGCGCGGCTTCACGGCCGTGATGGCCTTGCGTTCGTGGACTTTCGGGCCGCTGCGCGAGATGTTGCGCGACCCGAATATCGAGCCGTGATCAGCGGATGTCGGCCGTGACAGGGTGTTGTTCGCGTTCGACCATTTCCTTGGCGAACTCGATGAAGGCCACCGCGCCACGTGAAGCCGGATCCCACACGACCCCCGGCTGCCCATAGCTGGGCGCCTCGGCCAGCCGGACGTTGCGCGGGATGACGGTGTTGAACACCTTGTCGCCGAAATGCGCCTTGAGCTGGTCGCTGACGTTGACCTGCAAGGTGATGCGCGGATCGAACATGACGCGCAGCAGGCCGATTAGCTCCAGGTCGCGATTGAGGTTGGCGTGCACCTGGCGGATCGTGTTGACCAGGTCGGACACCCCTTCCAGCGCGAAATACTCGCACTGCATCGGGACGATGACGCCGTGTGCGCTGCACAGGCCGTTGAGCGTCAGCAGGTTCAGCGAGGGCGGGCAGTCGATCAACACGAAGTCGTACTGGTCGTCCACGGCCTTGAGCGCGCGCCGCAGGCGCTCGTTACGCCGCTCCAGCGCGACCAGTTCGACCTCGGCGCCCGCGAGCTCACGGTTGGCGCCCAGCACGTCATAGCCGCCGCTGGGGGAGCGCTGGACTGCTTCGGCAATCGTTGCGCTTTCCAGCAGCACGTCATAGACCGTCATCGGCAAGTCGCGCTTGTTGATGCCGGAACCCATGGTCGCATTCCCCTGGGGATCCAGGTCGACGAGCAGGACGCGCTGGCCGACGAGCGCCAAGCCGGCGGCCAGATTGACGGTCGTCGTCGTCTTGCCGACGCCGCCCTTCTGGTTCGCGATGCAATAGATTCTCGCCATGGATGACCGTCAAAAGCGCTGAGGGAGATGGAAACGCCAGGACCTATTGTCGGGGCTACTCACCGGTGTCGACAGTGGGTTGATGGGGCCTCAGCCACACCAGGCAGCGCTTTTCATTCAATTCGGGCACTTCGAGTTGTTCCACGTGGAACATTTCGACGTCACTCGGGATGGCCGACTGCTCTTCCGGCGACAGGTGGGCCTTCATCGCCGCCCACACTCCTCCCCGCACGAGGAGCGCGCGGGTCAGTGTCGTGAAGTCGTGGATCGATGCGAAGGCGCGTGACGTGATGAGATCGAACTCGGGCTTTTGAAAGGTTCCGCTGGCCTCGACTCGGCCGTGGACGCCGTGGAGATTCGGGATCCCAAGCTCGGCCGCGGCTTGGCGGATGAATGCGGCCTTCTTGGCGACAGCATCGACGCAGGTGACCTGCCAGGTCGGGTTCAGCATCGCCAGGATCACCCCCGGCAGACCTGCGCCGCTGCCCACATCCAGGACGCGGAGCGCGCCCTCGCCCGCCCTGCCGGTGCCGCGCCGCAGTGGCGTGACGACGGCCAGGCAGTCCAGCAGGTGATGCGTGAACATCTCGCCGGTATTGCGCACTGCAGTCAGGTTATAGACCTTGGTCCAACGCTGGATCAGTGCCATGTAGGCCAGCAGTCTCTGGCGTTCGGTTGCTGTCAGCGCGAGGCCGAGATGGGGAGCCAGGGTTTCGAGCTGCGCGTCCAGGCGGGACGGGTCGCCGTATTCAAGCGGCATGTTCGGTGGAGGCGGCAGTGGGATTGGCGAAGCCCTTGAATCGCTTCTTCTTCAGGTGCACGAGCAGCAGCGAAATTGCGGCCGGTGTGACGCCCGAGATTCGCGTCGCTTGGCCCAGGGTCTGCGGGCGATGCTGGTTGAGCTTCTGGCGGACTTCGAAGGACAACGCCTTGACTTGGTCGTAGTCGAGTTCGGCGGGCAGCGCGAGTTCCTCGAGGCCTTGTGCGCGCGAGACTTCCTCGTTCTGCTTGTCGATGTAGCCCGCGTACTTGGTGGCGATCTCGACCTGCTCGATGACTTCGTCGGCCAGTTGCGCGCCGAGTTCCCGGCTCAATGTTTCACGTGAAACATCGACTGTGGGACGGGCGATCGCGGTGGCCGCGACGACGGTGTCGAAGTCGATGCCGGGACGGCGCAACAGGTCGGACAGCGAGTGCTCGTGCTCGAGTGCCTTGCCCAGCAGCCGTTCGGCGTCGGACGCCGGCAGGTTGTTTGGATGCACCCAGGTGGAGCGCAGCCGCTCGGTCTCGCGCGCCAGCGCGTCGCGCTTTCGATTGAAATGCTTCCAACGAACATCGTCGACCAGGCCGAGCTGGCGCCCCAGCTCCGTCAGGCGCAGGTCGGCGTTGTCCTCGCGCAGTTGCAGCCGGAACTCGGCACGGCTGGTGAACATGCGGTAGGGCTCGGTCACACCCTTGGTGATCAGGTCGTCCACCAGCACCCCCAGGTAAGCTTGGTCGCGCCGGAGAACGAAGCTTTCGGCACGCCCGCTGGCAAGCAGCGAGGCATTCGCGCCGGCGAACAGGCCCTGCGCCGCGGCCTCTTCATAGCCTGTGGTGCCATTGATCTGCCCGGCGAAAAACAGGCCCGCGATCGCGCGGGTCTCGAAGGTGCTCTTCAGTTCGCGCGGATCGAAATAGTCGTACTCGATCGCGTAGCCGGGACGCAGGATGTGGGCGTTGGCCAGGCCGGCCATGGATCGCACCGCCGCCAGCTGGATGTCGAACGGCAGCGAGGTGGAGATGCCGTTCGGATAGAACTCGTGCGTCGTCAAACCTTCGGGCTCCAGGAAGATCTGGTGCGAGTCCTTGTCGGCGAAGCGATTGACCTTGTCCTCGATGCTGGGGCAATAGCGCGGACCGACCCCTTCGATGACGCCCGTGAACATGGGGCTGCGATCGAAGCCGGATCGGATGATCTCGTGCGTGCGCGCATTGGTGTTGGTCACCCAACACGGCATCTGGCGTGGGTGCTGCGCGGCCGTGCCCATGAAGCTGAATACCGGCATGCGCGTGGTGACGTTGCCGTCGGCGTCCGGCATGCCATCGCCCGGCTGCTCGGCGAGCTGCGAAAAGTCGATGGACCGTCCGTCGATGCGTGGCGGCGTACCGGTCTTGAGCCGGCGCTGCGGCAGCTTCAATTCCTTCAGGCGTGCCGACAGCCGCTGCGCCGGTGGGTCGCCCGCCCGGCCGGCGCTGTAGTTCTGCAGCCCCATGTGGATCTTGCCGTCCAGGAAGGTGCCCGCCGTCAGTACGACGGTACGGCCGCGGAACGTGATGCCCGATTGCGTGATGGCCCCCGTGACGCGGTCCACGCCATCGACCGACTCGATTACCAGGTCGTCGACCGCCTGCTGGAAGAGCCAGAGATTGGGCTGGTTTTCGAGCCGGTGCCGAATGGCAGCCTTGTAGAGGATGCGGTCGGCTTGCGCGCGGGTCGCGCGGACGGCAGGGCCCTTCGAGCCATTGAGGATGCGAAACTGGATGCCGGACTCGTCGGTCGCAGCCGCCATGGCCCCGCCGAGCGCATCCACTTCCTTGACGAGGTGGCCCTTGCCGATCCCGCCGATCGACGGGTTGCAGCTCATCTGCCCCAGCGTCTCGATGTTGTGAGTCAGCAGCAGCGTCGCGCTGCCCATGCGGGCGGCCGCAAGCGCGGCCTCGGTGCCGGCATGGCCGCCGCCGACCACGATGACGTCGAATTCCTGGGGGTAGATCACCGGCAACTCACTGCGCATGATCCGAGCCGTCACGGCCGGATCGAGAGGATGACCCGCACTGCAACGCACCCCGCGATTCGGCGATCGCGCACAGGGCGGAGACGGGTAGGAGGAAACCCGATTTTAGGCGGGCTGGCGGCATTCCGCCACCGGAGAGGACAATCGCGGCATGCCGCCCACCACTCACTCGCGCCCGAACTCGACCGGGTCGTCCGACGCCAGTTGCCGAGCGGAGTGCGGCGCCTGCTGCATCGCGCCATCGATCACGAGTCCGATCCCCGGCATGCCTGACGGCAAGCCCGCCGGCGTGCCCTGCGTACAGCTCGACGACGCCATGCGCTGCCGTATTTTCGGGCGCCCCGAGCGACCGGCCTTCTGCGGGGGCCTGCGACCATCGCGCGAAATGTGCGGCGACGATGCCGCGCAAGCGATGGTGTGGCTCACTGAGCTTGAAAGGGCGACTCGGCCGGCGTGATCGCCACTTGCGGCCCCGTGGACGCAGCCGGCTTGTAACAAAGATCGCCGCTCGTAAATATTGCAACTTTCGAGTTACGCGCTTTCGAAGCGCGCTGGGCGTCACGCGGCCATGTCTCCGTGAGCGAACGAGCTGCGAATCAGGCGCCCCTGCCATCGAAAAGCGCTAACCGCCGCGTTGAGGTGAAGAACCAGTTTTGCCGGCGTGACGAGCTCCCCAGCCTCATCCTTGAGCCGCACGTTCGACTGGATTTCCAGTGGGTTCGAAAGCGCGACGACATTCGGGATCACCTCGCGCCACTCCCAGCAGACTCCCAGCATCCGGTTGCTGCTGCCATCCTTGACCTCCACCCCCCACAACACCTCTCCGAGATGTGTGTGCCCGCTATCGGCATCGATCTCCTGGCTGCTGTCCAAGAACTGCATGCGCTTGCACAGACGCCGCCATTCGAGAAGGCTTGCCTCGAAAGGCTCCCACCCGCTGATCGTACTGCTGAGGATTGCCATGACCCTGGGAGTTGTTGGTTTTGGAATCCTTAGTGTGCGACCGCGCCCCGGCAACTCGCTACTATCAAATGTTGTAGTTGTGATCCGTGAGTACACTGAGACTCATGCGACTCCAACGCTTGCTCGACCTGTCCCAGGCCGCTGATGGCGACAGCTTTCAGAGGCAGCT
>Ga0207657_10004031_pt1 | contig 15601 bp, 15 predicted proteins | sample KBSC33metaG_FD_184316 | JGI IMG/M metagenome (GOLD analysis project Ga0207657, IMG submission 184316) | Corn rhizosphere microbial communities from Kellogg Biological Station, Michigan, USA - KBS C3-3 metaG (SPAdes) (version 2) | ecosystem: Host-associated > Plants > Roots > Rhizosphere > Soil ... | reverse complement strand
GCTCCTGACGGAGGACCGTGCCCGGCTCGAGCTCGCCGGAGACGATCGCCTCCTCGATCACGAGCGCGATGTCGTCTGCCTTGGTGCTGTCGAGGCTCATACCCGCTCACGGCGCCGGCAGAGCCGGCGCCTTCGCTCCTTGGTGAGCTCCGTCAAGCCTACGCTCATCACTCCAAATGAGTGTACGCAGGAACCGTCAGGAACTCGACCAGTTCCGGCGCGAGCGCGAGGCCCAGGAAGAGCTCCCGCGCCTCGTCGCCCGCCTCCACGGCGGCCGCCTCCTCACGCACCTGCTCAGCCGTGAACCGGCCGGCACGCACCCACTGCCACACCTGCGACCGCGAGATCTCCGCGGTCGCCGCGTCCTCCATCAGGTTGTCGATCGCGGCCGCACCGACACCGTGGAGCCACGCATCGAGGTAGCGGATCCCGACCGAGACATTCGTCCGCAGCCCCTGCTCCGTGATCTCCCCCGGCGTGTCGGGGATCGACAGCAGCGCCGCCTCGTCGGGAACGACGTCGTCGCGCTGCCGCTCGAGCTGGTTCGGCCGGTCGCCGAGCACCGCGTCGAAACACTCGGTCGCGACGGGTACGAGATCGGGATGCGCGACCCACGTTCCGTCGAAGCCGGCGCGCGACTCCCGCTCCTTGTCCTCACGCACTTTGCCGAGCGCAACCGCGTTCACCTCGGGATCCTTGCGCGACGGGATGAACGCAGCCATGCCGCCGATCGCATGTGCGCCACGCCGGTGGCACGTTCGCACGAGCAGCTCGGTATACGCGTGCATGAACGGGACCGCCATCGTCACCTGCACCCGATCGGGCAGCACCCAATCACGCGTCCGGAACTTCTTGATGCAGCTGAAGATGTAGTCCCACCGCCCCGCGTTCAGCGCGCACCCGTAGTCGCGCAGCTCGTAGAGGATCTCGTCCATCTCGAACGCCGCGAGAATCGTCTCGATCAGCACCGTGCAGCGGATCGACCCGTGAGACAGGTCGAGCTCGCTCTCGGCAAGCGCAAACGCCTCCGCCCACAGCCGCGCCTCGAGGTGCGACTCGAGCTTCGGCAGGTAGAAGTACGGCCCGCTGCCGCGCTCGAGCAGCTCGCGCGCGTTGTGGAACATCACGAGCCCGAAGTCGAAGAGGCTGCCGGACACCGGCTCACCGTCGATCATGTGGTGCCGCTCGGGAAGATGCCAGCCGCGCGGCCGGATGATCAGCGTCGCCGTCTCCTCGTTCAGCCGGTAGCTCTTCTCTCCCGTGTCGAGCGTGATCTCGCGACGCACGGCATCGCGGACGTTCGCCTGGCCCTGCACGACGTTCTCCCACGTGGGCGAGTTCGCGTCCTCGAAGTCGGCCATGAACACGCGCGCGCCCGAGTTGAGCGCGTTGATCATCATCTTCCGCTCGACCGGCCCCGTGATCTCGCACCGGCGGTCGGTCAGGTCGGCCGGCGCGGGCGAGACGCACCATTCGGACTCCCGGATCTCGCGCGTCTCCGGCAGGAAGCGCGGGTTCTCGCCCGCGTCGAGGTCGAGCTGGCGCTCGTGGCGCTGCTCGAGCAGCTCGAGCCGCCGCGGGTTGAGCGCACGATGGAGACGCTCGACGAATGCGAGCGCCTCCGTCGTGAGGATCTCCGAGCCGACGGTCGCGTTCACGCTGCGCTGAACTGCGCCTCTTCGGTCGAGCCCTTCAGCGCGAGCGTCGAGGAGTCGGGCGAGACCGCCTGCGTGACGAGGTCGAAGTACCCGGCACCGACCTCGCGCTGGTGGCGCGTCGCCGTGTAGCCGAACTCCTCCATCGCGAACTCGTTCTCCTGCAGGCGCACGTACGCGGGCATCTGCTCCTGAGCGTACCCGCGCGCGAGCTCGAACATGCCGGCGTTGAGCGAGTGGAAACCGGCGAGCGTGATGAACTGGAAGCGGTAGCCCCACTCGCCGAGCTGCGTTTGGAAGCCGGCGATCGCGTCGTCGTCCAGATGCTGCCGCCAGTTGAACGACGGCGAGCAGTTGTACGCGAGCAGCTTGCCGGGGAACTTCTCGTGCATCGCCTCCGCGAAATTGCGCGCTTCGCCGAGATCGGGCGTCGACGTCTCGAACCAGACGAGGTCGGCGTACGGCGCGTACGCGAGGCCGCGCGAGATGGCCGCGTCGAGGCCGTCGCGGATGCGGAAGAAGCCCTCGGCGGTGCGCTCGCCCGTGACGAAGTCGCGGTCGTACTCGTCGATGTCGCTCGTGAGCAGAGCCGCGGACAGCGCGTCGGTGCGCGCGACGAGAATCGTCGGCACGTCGAGCACGTCGGCGGCGAGCCGCGCAGCGTTCAGCGTGCGCACGAACTGCGAGGTCGGCACGAGCACCTTGCCGCCGAGGTGGCCGCACTTCTTCTCCGACGCGAGCTGATCCTCGTAGTGCACGCCTGCCGCACCGGCCTCGATCATCGAGCGCATCAGCTCGTACGCGTTGAGCGGGCCGCCGAAGCCGGCCTCGGCGTCCGCGAGGATCGGCGCGAGCCAGTGCGTGCCGTTGCGGTTCTCCGACCAGTCGATCTGGTCGGCGCGCAGGAGCGCGTTGTTCAGGCGCTTGACGAGGGCAGGCGCGCTGTTGGCGGGGTAGAGACTCTGATCCGGGTATGTGCTTCCGGAGACGTTGGCGTCGGCCGCCACCTGCCAGCCGGAGAGATAGATCGCGTCGAGGCCCGCCTTCACCATCTGCACGGCCTGCCCGCCGGTCATCGCGCCGAGGGCGCGCACCGGCTCGTCGCGGTGCAGGAGCTGCCAGAGCCGCTCGGCGCCGAGCTTCGCGATCGTCTGCTCGGGGACGACCGAGCCGCGTAGCCGCGCGACCTCCGTGCCGCCGTAGCTCCGCTCGATCCCGGTCCAGCGGGGGTCGTCCCGCCACCGTGCCTCGAGCTGGTCCGCCTGGGCCTGGATCCGTGCCTCGCGTGTCATGCCGCTCCTGTCCGCGTCGGGGTCTGTGGATTTCGGATCCTAAATGAGCCATCGGACGGGCGCAAGCGGGTAAAACGGTCAACCTTGGATCCCAGAAGAGGCATCCGCCGGCGGCGGACGCCCCTCCCGAGATCGCGCCTACGAGCGGGGCGTCGGCGCCCGCTCGCCCGCCGCCGCGCTCTCGCGGCTGACCGGCTCGTCGGAGGCCGCTTCGAGCAGCTCGTCGAAGAGCGCCCGGTAGTGCTGCATCGCCTGCCGAAGGTCCTCGGTCGTTCCGTCGCCGAGCGCGTTCGCCCGGGCAAGACGGTTGCCTTCGCGGTAGTTCTCGACGACCCGCGGATGGTCGACGGAGATGTCCGCCGCCCGCTGGTCGAAGTCGTCCATCGGATAGCCACGCTCCGACATGACCGACTGAATCAGCACGTCGGCCTCGCGCACCGCGCCTTCCGGATCGTCGACGAAGCGCGCCTGCACGCGCTCCCACTCGGCGACGTAGCGCTCGCGCGCGCCCGGCGACAACGGCGTGATCTCGAGCTTGTCGCGGCGGTCCGCTCGTGCGGCGAGCTCGCTCTCCGCACTGCGCTTGCTCTCCGAGCCTTCGAGGGCACGGTCGTACTCGGGGCCGAAGCGATCGCGCAGCGTACGCGTGCGCCGTTCACGCAGTGCCTGCCAGATCACGACCGCGACGACGGCGACCGCGGCCACGATGATCAACGCCCAAACCCATCCAGGCATTTGGCTTCCTCCTTCACTGGATTTCCGGTCGAGCCGCCCGCGTCTCCAGAGGTACAACGGGCGCGGCAGCGCGGGGGTTCCGGCTCAGCGGGCCGTCCAGCCGAGATCCATGACGAGCGGCGCCCCGGTGACCGCCCGCCCGTCGGGGCCGAGCAGGAACGCGGCCGCAGCCGCCACCTCGGCCGGCTCGAGCATCCGCTTCACGGCCTGCGGCGCGAGCAGATCGTCCTCGGAGCGATCCTCGAGCTGACGCTCGACGATCGCCGTCCGCACGTAGGCGGGGCAGAGCGCCGAGGCGGAGATGCCGACCTCGGCACCTTCGAGCGCGAGCACCTTCACGAGCCCGAGCACGCCGTGCTTCGCGGCGACGTACCCGCCCTTGAACGGCGACGCCACGAGACCGTGCACCGACGCGACAGCGAGGAAGCGTCCGTCGCCCGACGCGGCAAGTGCGTCCCAGCTGTACTTCGCGAGCAGGAACGGGCTCGTGACGAGGAGCGCCTGCAGCTTGTCCCACTGCTCCTCGGGAAAGTCGCGCACCGGCGCGACGTGCTGGAAGCCCGCATTCGCGACGACCGCGTCGAGCCGCCCCCCGAAGCGCTCGAGTGCCGCATCGACGACGGCACGGTTGCCCTCACGCGTCGAGAGATCGCCGTCCGCGACGTCGACGCCGTGCACCTGCCAGCCGTCCGCCTCGAGGCGCTCTGCGATCGCGGCGCCGATGCCGCGGGCAGCACCCGTTACGAGAACCGTGCGGCCGGTCACCGGTAGTAGCGGAAGAGCACCTCGGCGACACAGACGGGCTTCGCGCCGCCGTCGAGCTCGACCGTCGCCGTCATCTGCGCCTGGAAGCCCCAGTCGGCCTCCTCGACGCTGTCGACCCGGAACGTCCCGCGCACGCGCGAGCCCACCGGCACCGGCGCGGGGAACCGAACCTTGTTCAAGCCGTAGTTGACGGCCATGCCGTCGCCCTGGCGCGGCACGACCTCGTACGACATCACGGGCAGGAGCGAGAGGGTCAGATAGCCGTGGCCGATCGTCGTGCCGAACGGCCCGGCTGCGGCCTTCTCGGGATCGACGTGGATCCACTGGTGGTCGCCCGTCGCGGCAGCGAACGCGTCGATCGTCGACTGCGGGATCTCGATCCAGCTCGACGGCCCGAACTCCGCACCGGGCTTCAACTCAGTCGTCATCGCCCCACCGTACGACACTCGCCGCCCACGTGTAGCCCGTGCCGGCGGCGAGCAGGAGCACGAGCTCGCCGTCGCGGAGCTCGCCGGCCCGCGCCGCCCGGTCGAGCGCGAAGAGCGGATCGACACCGCTCATGTGCCCCGTGTCGTCGAGGTACGCCGCGCGGGACGGGTCGATGCCGAGCTCGCCGAGCAGCGCGCGGTGCATCGACGGCTTCATGTGGATCCCGCAGAGATAGCCGATGTCGTCGAGCGTCGCGCCGCTTCGCTCGAGTGCGCCCTTCGCCGCTGCGACGAAGTTCGGCAGCGAGACGACGTCAAGCCCTTCCTTCATCGCCACGGGATCCTCGACGTCGAGGAACCGGTAGCCGCCGTTCGGCGACACGCTCCCGCCCGACGGGACCTTCACCTGCAGCGAGAACGAGCCGTCGGTGATCCCGTAGCAGCCAAGCAGCGCGTTGCGGCCGCCGTCCTTCTGCAGCAAGCCCGCGACGGCGCCGTCGCCGAAGTTGAACATGAAGCGAGCCTTCGCGTTGTCGTAGTCGAGCAGGTGCGACTCGCGGCAGGCCGCGACGACGAGCACACGCTGCAGCTCCTCCTCCGCGATGAGCATGTCGCGCGCGATGCGCAGCGCGACGGGCGTACCGCACGACACGTTGTCGTACTCGACGCAGTACGCGTTCTTCGCGCCGAGCCGGTGCGCGATCCAGGGCGCCGCCTGCCAGAGCGCGTAGTCCTTCCACATCGAGCCGAAGTACATGACGACGTCGATCGACTCGGGATCGACGCCCGCCTCCTCGAGCAGCGTTCCAGCCGCGCGCACCGAGAGGTCGCTCGCGTGCTCGCCGTCTGCGGCGATGTGCTTGCGGTGCAGGCCGAACTTCTCGACGATCACCGGCTCGGGAATGCCTGTCCGCGTCGACAGCTCCGCCGCGGTCATCACGTGCTCGGGGAGATATGCAGCCGTCGCAGCGACCGAGACGTGCGTCACCGCGCAGGCTCCAGAACCGCATGGATGATGCGGCCGAGCTCGGCGATGACGTGCGGCGGCACTTCGCCGTCACCCCAGACGATCCACCGCAGCCCGATCGTCTCGCCGACGGCCATGAGCGCCCACGCGGCGACCTCGGGATCGATCGGGCCGAGCTCACGGCGGTCGACGGCCTCGCGCAGCGCAGCGACGTACCGCTCGTTGACGCGGTCGTAATGCCACTTGAAGACCTCGGGCGACACGAAGGCCGACTGGCGGATGATGCGGTAGAGGCCGGGGTGGTCGGCGGCGAACGTGAAGTAGCCCTTGAACCCGAGCAGCTCCTGCTCGACGCGGGTCGTCCCCTTCGACGACTGCTCACCCATCGCGTGGCGGATGCGGCGGTTCAGGTCGCGGATCAGCTCGTCGAAGCACTCTTTCTTCGACGCGAAGTAGAGATAGAACGTTCCCTGCCCGACGCCCGCGGCCTCGGTGATCTTCACGATCGACGCGTCGTGGTAGCCGAGATCGCCGAAGATCTGCTCGGCAGCATGGAGCAGCTTCTGCCGCGTCTTCTCGCCGCGCGCCGAGAGCGTGCGCCCGTCGGGGCCGACCGTCGTCATCGGACGACCTCCGCGACGAGGCTTTGCTTCTGGATCTTGCCCAGCGAGTTGCGCGGAATCTCACCGACGAAGCGCACCGACGACGGCACCTTGTAACGAGCGAGCCGCGCGACGCACCACTCGATCAGCTCGTCCTCGCCCGTACCGTCGGCGACGACGAACGCGACGCCGGTCTCGCCCCAGCGCTCGTGCGGGACGCCGACGACTGCGGCGTCCGCGACCTGCGGGTGCTCGTGCAGCACCGCCTCGACCTCGGCCGGGTAGACGTTCTCGCCGCCGGAGATGTACATGTCCTTCAGCCGGCCCTTGATCCTGTAGAAGCCCTCGCCGTCGACCTCGGCGACGTCGCCCGTGCGGAGCCAGCCGTCCTCGGTGAACGCCGCGGCGGTCGCCTCTGGGTTCCGCCAGTAGCCGGGGAAGACATTCGGCCCCTGCACCTGCACCTCGCCGTCGGCCGACAGCCGCACGTCGACGAACGGGTACGGCTTGCCGGCGTAGCCGATCTTCCGCACCGCATCCTCGGGCGGCAGGCAGAGGACGTTCGGCGCTGCCTCGGTCAGCCCGTAGCCCTGCACGATCGCGGTCCCGCGCGCGGCCCACGTCTCGAGCAGCGACTCGGGCATCGGCGCGCCGCCGACGACCGCGCGCTCGAGGCTCGAGAGGTCGGCGCTCGCGAACCGCTCGTGCTGCGCCATGAAGAGGTAGACCGGCGGGACGCCCATCATCGTCGTCACACGCTTCTCCTCGATCAACTGGAGCGCGCGACCCGCTTCGAACTGCCGCTCGAGCACGACGGTCGCGCCCTTCAACCACGCGAGCAGCGCTTGCACGTTCCAGCCGCCGACGTGGAACTGCGGGAGGATCTGCAGCACGACGTCGTCGTTGTAGATGCCTGTCGTCGCGTCGAAGCTCATGTTCGTCCAGAAGCAGTTCGCGTGCGTGAGCAGCGCTCCCTTCGGCTTCCCGGTCGTGCCGGACGTGTAGATGAGCAGCAGGCCGTCACCGGGGTGCACCTCGACGTCCGGCGCCTCGCCCGCCGTGGGGACCTCGAGCGGCAGCCACGCGTGGCCGGTCGCGTCGGCGAGCTCGCGGTACTCGTCCTCCACGAGGAAGATCGACGGCTCGGCATCGTCGAGCTGGTACGCGAGCTCCGGGCCGGCGAGCCGCCACGAGAGCGGCAGCAGGATCAGACCGAGCCGCGCGCACGCGAACATCGCCATCACGTGCTCGGGCGTGTTGCCGGTGAGCGTCGCCACGCGGTCGCCGCGCGTCAGCCCGGCCGCCGCGAACGAGGCGCCGAAGCGCTCTGTACCGTCGGCGAGCTCGCCGTAGGTCACGAGGCGATCGTGGTAGTCGATCGCGACGCGGCGCGGCGTGTTCCGGGCGCGGTCGGTGACGATCCGGTCGATCACGGCTGCAGGAACTCGATCATCAGGTCGGCAACGGCTTCCGAATCCTCCCAGACGAGCAGGTGGCCGCGATCCGGGACGATCGCGACGCGCGCGTTCGGGATCAGCTCGCCGAGAAGCTCGGCGTTGCGCGGGTCGACGACGACGTCATTGCCGCCGTGCACGACGAGCGTGGGCCTGTCGATCGCGCCGACGCGGTCGTCGTCGACGAAGGTCGCGCCGGCCGTCGCCTGCGCGACCCAGGCCTCGGTCGACGGTGCGTGCTCGAGCCGGTAGGCGTAGATCTCCTCGACGAGATCCGGCAGGTCACGGACGCCGCGCTCGCCGAGCGAGTTCTCGACGAACATGCGGAGCGCGGCTTCACGCTCCATGGTCGGGTACTTCGCGAACACTGCCTGCGTCTCGGCCGGCATCGGGTGCGCTCTCGGGCCGCCGATCGCGGTCGAGCAGAGGACGAGCTTCTCGACGCGCTCGGGCGTGGTCAGCGTCAGCTCCTGTGCGATGTAGCCGCCGAGCGAGACGCCGAAGAGATGCGTCGTCGCGAGGCCACAGTCGTCGAGCACCGCGCGGACGTCGTCGGCCATCTGCGCGACCGAGTACGGCCCCGGCGGCGCATCGCTCTCGCCGACGCCGCGGTTGTCGAGCAGCACGACGCTGAAATGCTCCGCGAGCAGGTCCGGGAGTCGCCCCCAGCCGGCGCGGTCGTACGCGAGCCCGTGCACGAGCACGAGCGGCTCGCCGCTGCCGCGGATCTCGTACGCGATCTTCACGTCGTTCGACAAAGCAACCGTCATACGCCCTCCTTCACGGGTGGCGCCTCGCCACCGACCGCCTCGCGGATCCTGCGCAGCCCGGTCGGCCGGCCGCGCTGGACGATCCCGACGAGGCCGCCGGGCAGGAACATGACGATGAGGATGAAGACGACGCCGAGCAGGAAGAGCGGCTGCTCGAGCGGGGTGCGCAGCGCTTTCGGCAGCCCCGCGACCTGCGACGAGCTGCCGATCGCGACGAGCCGGTCGTCGAGGTACGTGTAGAGGATCCCGCCGAGCACGGCGCCCCAGCGCGAGCCCGCGCCGCCGATCACGACCATCAGGAGCAGCGTCAGCGTGAAGTTCGGCTCCGTCACCGAGAGCGTCGACCCGTTGAAGAGGAGCATGTAGACGATGCCGCCGGCCGCGGCGAGCACCGACGAGACGACGAAGGCCTGCAGCTTGTACGCACGAGATCGCATCCCGAGCACTTCGACGCGCGGCTCGTTGTCGCGGATCGCGCCCCACACGCGGCCGGGAGACGAGTCGGCGAGCCAGCGCACGATGAAGAAGACGACCGCGAGGAACGCAAGCGCGAGCCAGTAGAGATTCTTCGTGTTGAAGATGCCGACAAACGCTTGCGGCAGCTTCGTGTAGTCGGCACCGAGCCCCTCCTCGCCGTGTGTCCAATGATGCGGATCCTTCAGCGCGAGGACGGCGCCCGCCTGCGCGAACGCGAGCGTCACCATCGCGAATGCGATCCCGGTCGCCCGCAGCGACACGAAGCCGAGCACCATCGAAAGCACGAACGCGACCGCGATGGTGAAGAGGACGCCCTGCCAGAATTGCCAGTGCCACTGCGTGATCGCGATGTTCGAGAGATAACAGCCGAGCGCGATGTAGAGCGCGTGCCCGAACGACAGCAGACCGGTGTAGCCGAACTGGATGTCGTACGTCAGTGCGAGCGCACCGAAGACGAGACACGACGCGAGCAGCGCGAGCGTCCCAGGCGAGTCGATCGGCTGGTCGAAGAGGCGCGGGACGTCAACCGCGATCTTCGGGACGATCGCGAGCAGCCCAAAGACAGCGAGCGGCCACAGCCAGTTCTTGACGAGGTCGCGGTTCATGCGCGCGCCCCCACCACTGCCCCGGCGAAGCCGCGCGGCCGCGTGAGCAGGACGACGCCGAGCAGGAGCACAACGACCATGTCGCCGATACCGGCCGAGGCGTAGTAGTTCGTGTACTGCTGCGTCAGGCCGACGACGACCGCGGCGGCGGCAGAGCCGCCGATGGAGCCGAGCCCGCCGATGACGACGACGATGAATGCGAAGATCAGCAGGCTCGTCCCCTGCTCCGGGCCGACGACGTTGAAGTAGACGCCGCTGAGCACGCCCGCGATCGCAGCGGCGATGCCGCCGATTGCGAAGACGAGCGTGAACGCCTTGCGGACGTCGATGCCGAGCGCCTGCACCATCGCCCGGTTCTCGACGCCTGCGCGGATGATCAGCCCGTAGCGGGTCTTCCGCAGAAAGAGCTGGAGCAGCGCGAGCACGACGATGGCCGTCGCGATCTCGATCCAGCGGTCGTTCGGGATGTGCGCGCCGAACACCGTCGTCGTGTCATGGAGCCACGGCGGAACGGTGTAGGGCTTCGCGTCGGCGCCGAAGCCGCCGATCAGGAGCGCGACGAAGGCGAGCTGGAGCCCGACGGTGACGAGCACCTGCTCGATGTGGCGCGAATAGAGAGGGCGGATCAGAACGAGCTCGACGAGCGCCGCGAACGCGCCACCGAGCACGAGCCCCATGAACGCGCTGAGGAGCCACCGCCAGAGCAGCGAGTCGATGCCGTCGAAGACGTTCGTCTGGAACCACCACGTCCCGTAGCCGCCGACGGAGATGAAGGCGCCGTGCGCGAAGTTCAGGACGCCCATCAGCCCGTAGATGAGCGACAGGCCGGACGCGATGAGGAAGTACATCGCACCGAGCCCGAGGCCGGTGATCGTCAGGAGCAGGAACGTGCTCATGCGTGGCTCCCGACGCTGAGCAGGCGCTTCACGAGCTCGGGCTGCTCGAGCAGCTCCTTCGCGTCGCTCCGGTGCACGACGCGGCCCTGGTCGAGGACGATCGCGTCGCGCGCGATGCGCCGGACGACGCCGAGGTTCTGCTCGACGAGCAGGACGGTCGTCAGCTCGGCGAGCCGCTCGAGCACGCGCGCCACCTCGGCGACGAGTGCCGGCGCGAGGCCCTTCGTCGGCTCGTCGACGAGCAGGACGCGGTTGTCGTTCAGGAGCGCCCGAGCGATCGCGACCATCTGCTGCTGCCCGCCGGAGAGCGTGCCCGCGCGCTGCTGCGCGCGCTCCTCGAGCTCAGGGAAGATCTCGTAGACGAGGTCGTAGCGCGGGTTTGCGTCGCGCTCGGCCAATCGCAGGTTCTCCGCGACTGTCAGCCCCGTGAAGACATCGCGATCCTCCGGCACGTAGCCGACCGACTGCTGCACGATCCGGTGCGTCGACATCCGCGCCAGCTCGCGCCCGTCGAGCTCGACCGAGCCGCGGCGGTCGACGAGACCGAGGATCGCGCGCAGCGTCGTCGTCTTGCCGACACCGTTCCGCCCGAGCAGCGCCGTCACGCCGCCCTCCGGCACGTCGAACGACACGCCCTGCAGCACGTGCGACTGCCCGAGGTACACATGCAGGTCCTCGACGGAGAGCAGCGTCTTGGAGGCGACGGCGCTCACAGCGCCTCCCCCAGATACGCGGACTGCACGGTCTCGTTCGCCATCACGGCAGCCGGCGTGTCGACGGCGAGCAGCGCGCCGTGGTGCATGACGGCGATCCGCTGCGCGAGGCCGGTGACGACGTCGATGTGATGCTCGACCATGAGCACGGTCTTCTTCTCCTCGGTGTGCACGGCGCGGATCAGCTCGACGAGCGCCGGCACGTGCTCGGCCGAGAGGCCCGCCATCGGCTCGTCGAGCATGAGCACAGGCTTGTCGGCGGCGAGCAGCATCGCGATCTCGAGCCGGCGCTTGTCGCCGTGCGAGAGGCCCCCCGCCGGCACGAGCGACTTGCTCTCGAGGCCGACCCGGACGAGGGCAGCCCGCGCCCGGTCGAGCGCCCCCTGCACGCTCATCGCGCGCCGCCAAAGCCGCAGCGTCCCGCCGAGCGACGCCTCCGCTGCGAGACGCACGTTCTCGTGCGTCGTCAGGAGCGGGAACACGCTCGACACCTGGAACGTCCGGCCGATTCCTTCGCGCGTGCGCAGGAATGTCGGCTGGCGCGTGATGTCGACGCCGTTCAGGTGGATGGAACCGGCGGTCGGCCGGTAGATGCCGGAGAAGAGGTTGAACAGCGAGGTCTTGCCCGCGCCGTTCGGCCCGATGATCCCGAGGAGCTCGCCCTTCGCAACCTCGAGGCTGACATCGACGACGATTTTCGCGCCGCCGATGTCGAGCCCGAGGTTGCTCGTGGCGAGAATCGGAGGGTTCATCCCGTCAGAGCCGCTCGACTCCTACTTGAACGGCGTGACGGGAGGCTGGACATTGCCCGGCGAGACGATCTTCGTCACCTTGGCGGCGAAGTGACCGTTCTTCCCGGGGACGAGCTGTGCCTGGAACATCGGCTGGATCATCGCGTGGTCGGCAGCCCGGATGAGCTGCTTGCCCTTCGGGGCCTGGAACTGCCAGCCCTCGAGCGCGCTGATCTGCTTCGCCGTGTCGGTGCCGCCCTTCTGCAGCGCCCGGCAGATCATGAGCGCTGTGTTGAAGCCGTCCGGCGAGAAGAGGTTCGGCACGCCAAGGTGGTTCTTCGCGTACCACTTGATGAGGTACGTGTTGGCGACGTTCTTCTTCGGCGCGGTGTAGATGTAGTGCGAGACGAGCGTCACGCCCTGCACGAGCGGCCCGAGCGCGTCATAGACCTCGCGGTTCGCGAGACCCGTGATCAGCGTCATCTGCTTCGAGACGCCCTGCTGCTGCAGCGCCTGCCACATCGCCGCGGAGTTCGTCGTGTTCGCCCACGCCACGAACGCGGCATCGGCGTTCGAGTTCTTCAGCTGCTGGGCGTACGGCGTCAGGTCGGCGACGCCGAACGGCGACAGGATCGACACGATCGTGTGGCCCTTGCTGCCGAAGATCGCCTTGATCGCGGCGACGTTGCCCTGGCCGAAGGCCGTGTCCTCGGCGAAGACCGCAACCTTCTTGCCGGCCGACGAGGACGGGAAGATGTTCCGCGCGTCGATGACGTCCTGCAGCGTCTGCCGGCCGGCGCGGAATGTGTTCCGGTTCAGGCCGGTAATCGCGTCCGACGCGGCGCCGGAGGTGATGTAGAGGACGTTGTTCTGCGCGGCGAGCGGCCCGAGCTGGAGCGCGATGCCCGATGACGCCGTGCCCGCGATGATCTTCGTACCCTGGCCGACCTGGTTCTTGAACGCGGTGATCGCGGTCGCCGGATCGGTCGCGTCGTCGATGTACGTCGGGTTGATCGTGTAGTTGCCGCACTTGCCCTTCGTGTAGGCGAGACCGGCGCGGAAGCCGTCGTAGATCTCACCGCCGAAGGCCGAGAGACCACCGGTCTTGGAGTAGAGGAAGCCGACGTTGACGGCCGTCGCGGCCGAGGCGCCCTGCGTGTCGACCCGAGCCGCAGCGGTGCTTGCGAGCGAGGCGCAGACGGCGGCGGCGACTCCGAGGAGCACCGTGCCGCGGGTCCAGCGTCGTGTCATTTCAACCCTCCGAGGTTGTGAGGCCCCACCCGAATATGAGACCCGATTCAGGTCTCTTATTTCACGGCCTCACGGCCGTTGTCAAGGCCCGGGCCCGAGCAGGAGCGGCGGGCGCGGCGCCTGCGCGAAGTCGAACTCCTGGGCGAGGTCGCCGAGCTGCGGCACGTCCTCGCGCACCGTCGGGCGCGGATCGGGCCGCCCGTCGGTCTTCGGGTCGATCCGGGCGCCGCCGAGGAAGTCGTCCTCGATGAACTTGAGATACGCGTCGAACGAGAGCGTCTGGTGGTCGACGAGCCCCCGACGGGCATACGGGCTGATGAGGAGCGCCGGCACGCGCAGCCCGTAGCCGTTCGCGTCGACGTGCGGCGGCCGAACGTGGTCGTAGAAGCCGCCCCAGTCGTCCCACGTCAGGAAGATCGCCGAGCTCTTCCAGTCCGGGCTGCGCATGACCGCGTTCACGAGGCGCGTCACCCACGCCTGCCCCACCCGCACCGATGCGCCCGGGTGCTCGCTCGTCGCGTAGTTCGGCGTGATCCACGAGACCGCCGGCAGGGTCCCGTGCTGCGCCGCGCTGTAGAACCGCGCGAGCGGCTGCACGTTGCGGGTCTGCTTGTTGTCGCGCACCGTGACGAAGTTCGGAAGCGGGTTCCACATCCCCGGCGTGTCCTTGCCCTCGAGGCGCGTGTAACAGCTGATCGGGCCCGTGTCGCAGTCGGGCGCTGCGCCGCGCTCGACGTAGTACGCCCACGAGACGTGGTGCGCATGCAGGAGATACGTGAGGTCCGTCCAGCCGTAGAGCGGGCCGTGCGGATAACGCGTGAGCGTCGAGCTCGGCCCGTTCGTCGGCCCCTCGAGGTTGCTGCTGCACGTGGACGGGTCGGTGGGCATGCTGCAGCGCGCCGACCACCCGGACACGAGCCAGAGGTGAGCGGGCAGGCTCCAGCCCCAGTTCGGCTCGAACATGCGGTCGGAGAGGACGAACGACTTCGCGTACTTCCAGTAGTTCGGGAGCTCGCGCGCGTCGTAGTAGCCCATGAGTCCCGGGTGGCGCAGGATCGCGCACGACTTCGCGGTCGGCGTTCGGCGGCAGCGCCGGATGAGCCCGCCGAAGCTGACGCGGATGAAGCCGTCCATCTTGCCGCCGTCGACGTCCTCCATCCCCGCGAGCGGCCCGTGCGCGCCGCCGCCGCTGCGGTCACGCGACTCGTGGAACGGGCGGACGCAGCTGCCGACGCCGTTCGGGACGCAGATCGCATGCGCGATCCCGTCCGCACCCGGGAACGTGCCGAAGTACGAGTCGAACGAGCGGTTCTCCTGCATGATCACGATCACGTGCCGGATCGCCTGCAGGCCGGTGCGCGGGCGCGACGTGCGCGCAGCCGCAAAGCCGCCCGCGGCGGCAGCCGCCGCAGCGACGAGGGCCAGTGCGGCGAACGCGCGCGGCCTCATCGGCCGAGCCTAGAACGCGTCTCGTGACGCGCAACTGAACGCCGGAACGCGCTAGGCGGTCTGCTCGACGGGCTCTTCGGGCTCGTCGTCGGCGGAGGCACCGCCGGTCGTCACGAGGGTCGGGCGGATCCCCTGGGAGATCGTCTCCTTCGTGATGACGCACTTCGTCACGTCGCGGCGCGACGGCAGCTCGAACATGACGTCGAGCAGCGCCGTCTCGATGATCGAGCGAAGGCCGCGGGCGCCGGTCTCGCGCTCGAGAGCCTTGTCCGAGATCTCCCAGAGCGCGTCCTCCGTGAAGACGAGCTCGATGCCGTCGTACCCGAAGAACCGGTCGTACTGCTTCACGAGCGCGTTCTTCGGCTCGGTGAGGATCTGCACGAGATCCTCCTTGCGGAGCTGGTGCACCGCCGAGATGACCGGAAGCCGGCCGATGAACTCGGGAATGAGACCGAAGTTGAGGAGATCCTCGGGCATCACCTGCGCGAGCAGCTCGCTCGCCTCGTTCGAGTTCTTCGAGCGGACGTCGGCGCCGAAGCCGACGGCGTTCTTGCCGATGCGGCGGCCGATGATCTTGTCGAGGCCGGCGAACGCGCCGCCGCAGATGAAGAGGATGTTCGTCGTGTCGATCGAGAGGAACTCCTGGTGCGGATGCTTGCGCCCGCCCTGCGGGGGCACCGACGCAACCGTTCCCTCGAGGATCTTGAGCAGGGCCTGCTGGACGCCCTCGCCGGAGACGTCGCGCGTGATCGACGGGTTGTCGGCCTTGCGCGCGATCTTGTCGACCTCGTCGATGTAGATGATCCCGGTC
>Ga0207657_10004026_pt1 | contig 15607 bp, 17 predicted proteins | sample KBSC33metaG_FD_184316 | JGI IMG/M metagenome (GOLD analysis project Ga0207657, IMG submission 184316) | Corn rhizosphere microbial communities from Kellogg Biological Station, Michigan, USA - KBS C3-3 metaG (SPAdes) (version 2) | ecosystem: Host-associated > Plants > Roots > Rhizosphere > Soil ... | reverse complement strand
ACTTCGAGCCGGCCGAGCTTTATCGGGCGCTTCGCGCGCTCAATCCGTCGCCCTACATGTACCATCTCGTGCTCGATGGCCTCGAGCTCGTGGGCAGCTCACCCGAGCTGCTCGTGCGAGTGGCCGGCGGGCGCGTGACCGTGCGCCCGATCGCGGGCACGCGCCCGCGCGGGCTCACTCCCGAGGACGACGAGCGGCTCGCGGCCGAGCTGCTCGTGGACGAGAAGGAGCGCGCCGAGCACGTGATGCTCGTGGATCTCGGCCGAAACGATGTGGGCCGCATCGCGAAATACGGAACCGTCGAGGTGACCGATCTCATGGTCGTGGAGCGCTACAGCCACGTCTTCCACATCGTGAGCCAGGTGGAGGGAGAGCTGCAGGACGATGCGTCGGCGATCGATGTGTTCCGCGCGACCTTCCCCGCCGGCACGATGACCGGCGCGCCGAAAGTGCGCGCGATGCAGATCATCGACGAGCTCGAGCCGGAGCGCCGGGGTCCGTATGCGGGCGCCATCGGCTACATCGCGGCAGGCGATCGGCGGATGGATCTCGCGATCACGATCCGCACGTGCGTGATCGCCAATGGCGTTGCGTCGGTGCAGGCCGGCGCGGGGATCGTGGCGGACTCGATTCCGGCGAACGAATGGGAGGAGACGGAGAACAAGGCGCGCGCGATGCTCACGGCCATCGGGCAGGTGCGCAGGCGCTGAGCCACCGGGCGGGCCCCTCGCCCGCCACCCCCGCGGCCCCGCATATTGCGGGCATGGCCTTTCGGATCGTCTCCACCAGCAGTGCGCAATCCTTCGAGCTGCCAGAAGGCTCGACGCTGCTGGTGGGGCGCGCTGCGAGCAGCGACATCCCCATCTTCGACCCGACGATCTCTCGCCGTCATGCCAAGCTGATCTCGACCGGCGCCGGCGTCCGCGTCTCCGATCTCGGCTCCAGCAACGGCACTTTCGTCAACGGCAACCGGGTGGAAGATGCATCGCTCGTCGCCGGCGATGAGCTCATCTTCGGCAAGGTCCCGTTCCGCCTGATCGCGCACGAGATGGTCGAGCGCGCGCAGAACGAGCGCACGCGTGCGGCGACGCCCGCCACGAACGCGACCGTGCTCAAGCAGCGCGCGTACGACAGTCCGGACGGACTTCTCTCCGCCGTGTTCCGCGCGACGAATCTCGCCGACGCGAAGGTGAGCCGCTCCGGGCTCGACGGTGCCGCACGCACCGAGAAGAAGCTCGCACTCCTGCTCGAGGTGTCGAAGGGCCTGTCGCGCGCGGTCGATGTCAATGCGCTCCTCGACAAGATCACCGAGCTCGTGTTCCAGATCCTCGATGTGGATCGTGTCGCGATCGAGCTCCTCGACGCCGAGGGCGCTCGCGTGCCCACCATCTCCCGCGACCGCCAGGGCGTGATCTCGGGCAAGTCGATTCCGCAGTCGATCGCGCGGATGGTAGTGGATGAGAAAGTGGCGGTGCTCTCCGACAACGCCCCGCAGGACCAGCGCTTCGGTGGCCAGTCGATTCTGATGCAGAGCGTGCGATCCGCGATGTGCGCACCCCTGATCGGCACCGAGGATGTGGTGCAGGGCGTGCTCTACGTCGACAACATCACGACCACGCACCGGTTCAACGAGGAGGATCTCGAGTTTCTCACCGCGTTCTCGAACATCGCTGCGGTCGCGCTCGAGAACAGCCGGTTCTCCGAGCGCATTCGCCACGAGACCATGGTTCGGAGCAACTTCGAGCGCTTCTTCGCGCCGCGGCTCGCCGCGCAGATCGCCGGCTCCGCCCACCAGCTCAAGCTCGGCGGCGACAAGAGCACGGTCGCGGTGCTGTTCAGCGACATTCGCGGCTTCACGGCGCTCTCCGAATCGATGAAGCCGGATGAGGTCGCGCGGCATCTCAGCGAATATTTCTCGGTGATGGTGGAGATCGTCTTCAGGCACGGCGGCACGCTCGACAAGTTCATCGGCGATGCCGTGATGGCGCAGTGGGGCGCGCCCATCGGTGCCCCGGATGACGCGGATCGCGCCATGGATGCCGCGCTCGACATGCTGCGCGAGCTCGAAACGCTCAACGAGCGGTGGGCCGCGGAGGGCCGGCCGCGACTGCAGATCGGCATCGGCCTCAGCTTCGGCGAGAGCTTCGCCGGCTACATCGGCTCCGAGCGCCGGCTCGAGTACACGGTCATCGGCGATGTGGTCAACATCGCGGCCCGGCTCTGCTCGGAGGCGTGCGGCGGCGAAATTCTCATGACCGACGCGATGCGGCAGGCGCTCACCGACGCGCCGCCCATGCGGGAGCGCGGCACGATGGAGCTCAAGGGCAAGAAGGACGCGCTTCCCGTCTACAGCGTGAGCACGTGACGGGTTTCATCGTGCCGCCCGGATACGTCGCGCTCAGTGAGCCCGGCGTCGAGGGCGCCGCACTCGCAACGCTCGAGATGCCGCTCCGCGCGGCGCTGGCCGAGGGAACGTTCTACGAATTCGCCGAGCACCACGCGCAGGCCAGGCCGCTCACCGGCCGCGGCATCGCCTATGCGATGCCGCTCTCGAGCGGCGACCGCGTGGTCGTGCGGCGGTCGCGTCACGGTGGCCTGCTCGGCTCCATCCGCGACGATCGCTTTCTGGGCGCCACTCGTGCACCGCGCGAGCTCGAGATCTCTCTCTCGCTGCGGCGACTCGGCGTAGCCACTCCGGAGATCATCGCGTACGCAACCTATCCTGCGGGTCCGATGTTCCGGCGCGGCGATGTAGTCTCGCGCGAGGTGCCGCGGAGCCGCGATCTCGCTGCGATGCTTGCGGCGCTCTCGCGAGGAGACTCCAGGAGACCGCTCATCGAGGCGACCGGACAGCTGCTCGCGTCGATGAGTCTCGCCCGTGCGCGCCACCCCGACCTCAACATCAAGAACGTGCTCCTTGCCGACAACGAATTCGACGGAGTCGAGGCGTACGTGCTCGATGTCGATCGCGTGTGGCTCGACAAGGCCAGCGCCGAAACCGTGCTCGAGGCGAATCTGCGCCGCCTCTCGCGATCGGCGCTCAAGTGGCGCCGCGTGCACGCGCTGCCCATCGAGGAGGCCGACCTGCTCGCGATCGAAAGCACGGCGCGGGAGCTGATCACGCTCGGGCAATGACGAGCGCCGGCTCCGGACGCCGGATCTGCATCGTCATGATGAGCGCGATCGGCGACGCGGTGCACGTACTGCCGGTCGTCACCGCGCTCAAGCGATTCGACCCCGGCTCGAGGATCACCTGGATTCTGCAGCCGGCGCCTGCATCGCTCGTGCGCGGGCATCCGGATGTGGACGAGATCCTGATCTTCGAGAATGCGCGCGGCTGGCGCGGCATGCTCGAGCTTCGCGCCGAGCTGGCGCGGCGCGAGTTCGATCTCGTGCTGGACCTGCAGGTGTACCTCAAGGCGGGGCTCGTCACAGCGCTCACGCGCGCCCCGGTGAAGCTGGGATTCGACCGGGCGCGCGCCCGCGACATGAACTGGCTGTTCACCACCGAGCGCATCCCGCCGCATGCATCGCAGCACGTGCAGGATCAGTATCTCGAGTTCCTCACGGCGCTGGGAATTGCCGCCGAGCCGCTCGAGTGGAAGCTGGGTCCGTGGGCGGGCGAGCTCGCGATGCGCGAGCGCGTGCAGGCGATGCTCCCCCGCCCCCTCGCGACGCTCGTGATCGGCGCGTCGCATCGCGAAAAGGAGTGGCTGCCGGAGCGGTGGGCCGAAGTCGCGAGCGCATTGCGCAGCGATTTCGGCATCGAGCCCGTGCTCGCGGGCGGACGCTCGGCTCGCGAGCTCGACACCGTCCGGCGCATCGATGCGGCGGGAGCGCCGGTGCACAGCACGCTCGGCGTGCCGCTCCGGGAGCTCGTGGCGATACTCGACGCGTCCGAGCTCGTGATCTCGCTCGACACCGCACCGCTCCACATGTCCGTCGCCCTGGAGCGCCCCGTGATCAGCCTCATGGGCTACAACAATCCGAAGCGCGTGGGCCCGTATCGCCGCTATCACGATCTGATCGTGGACGCCTACGGCGATCCGGGCGAAGACTATCCGATCACGTATGCCCATCGGCTCGGACGCATGCCGCGCATTTCCGTGCGCGACGTGCTCGAGCGCGTGCAGCGATGGAGCTCCGTCTACCGCGGACGCGCGGCCAGCACGCGCTCGTAGACCTCGAGCGTCTTCTCGACGGTGTTGTCGATCGAGAACAGCGGTGCGCGGCGAATGCCGTTGGCGCCCATCTGCGCGGCCAGCTCACGATCGGTGAGCAGCTTCGAGATCGCATTGCCGAGCGCCGTCGCATCGCCAATGGGGACGAGCAACCCCGTCTCGCCATTCGCGACCGCCTCGGGAATCCCTCCCGCAGCTGTCGCGGCGACGGGCTTCCCGAACGACATCGCGTCGATGACCACTCCGCCAATGCCGTCATCGCTCGAGCTGAGCGCGACCACGTCGGCCACCGACATCAGCGAGTCCGCGTCGGTGCGATATCCCGCCAGATGCACGCAGTCGCCAAGCCCGAGCGTGGCGATCTCGCGCTCGACCTGTGGGCGGAGCTCGCCCTCTCCCACCATCAGCGCCTGCACGCGCGGGACGGCACGACGCACGACGTCCATCGCGCGCACGAAGGTGAGTGGATCCTTGTGGCCGACGAGCGCCGCGACCATGACGACGAGCGGCGCGCCGGTGTGGACGCCGAGCGACGCGAGCGTCTCCGGAGCGGCGGGTGGAATGACGCGGGTGAGATCCACGCCGCTGTAGGCGACGGTGATGCGCGCGGACTCGATCCCGCTGGCCACGAGCGCATCGGCCGTCGCGCGACAGACGGCGATCATCGCATCCGCACGCGCGTACTTCCAGAGCGATGCTGGATTGCGCTTGAGCGGGAAGCTCACACGGCGGGTGAGCACCATGCGCGCGCGGGTGCCCATGGTCGCGAGTGCGGCGAGCGATACGGCGTGCCCGGAGTGCGCGTGCACGATGTCCGCGTCCTCCTTGATGATGGCACGCCGCAACGTCATCGCGGCGAGGATGTCCATTTCCGAAAAGGGAGACAGCGGAACGATGGGGAGCTTCGCCTCTTCGGCCTTGGCGGCGAGAGGCTCGTCGGGGCGAACGGCCATGACCGAGTGGTGACCCAGCCGAACGAGACGTTCCGCGAGCCAGAACGCCTGCCGTTCTCCACCGCGCCATCCCCGCTCGGTGTCGACGTGCACGACGCGCAGCGCCTGCGTCGTCACGCGCGCGAGCCCCGCGCGTGCGCGTCCGCGATCGCGCGCAGATCGCGCGCGACCCGCTGCCAGCTGTACCGGCGCTCCGCCACCCGCCTGCCCTCCGCCCCGAGCCGCGCCGCGAGCTCCGGCGAATCGAGTAGCGACCGGATCGCCTGGGCGAGCGACGCGGGATCGTATGGGTCGGCGAGCAGCCCGGTCACGCCATCGACCACGGCTTCCGGCATCCCGCCCTCGCGACCGGCGACCACCGGGAGCGAGGTCGCGGCCGCCTCGACGAGCGAGATGCCGAAACCCTCCACGTGATCCACGGCCACACGCGAGGCGCCGACGTAGATATCCGCAACGTTGTACAGCGCGGGAAGCTCGTCGTCCTCGACGTGTCCCAGAAAATTGACGCGATCCTCCATACCGAGCTCGGATGCGAGCGCGCGCAGCTCGCGACCGTACTCACCGCTTCCGGCGACGGCGTAGCGAAGATCGGGGATCTCGTCGCGGAGCAGTGCGAGCGCCCGCAAGGTCTGATCCTGTCCCTTGTGCTCGACCAGTCTCCCGACGGTGAGCATCCAGCGCCCGCCATTCAGCCTGTACTTCGCGCGCACCCGGGCCGTGTCGACGCCAGCGTGGAATCGATCGAGATCTGCGCCGAGAGGCACGGCGATCACACGCTCCGGCGGCACGCCTACGCGGAGATCGTCGAACAGCTGGAGCGTCATGGTGCGCGTCCACTCGCTGTTCGTCACGATGACGGCTGCGGAGCCCAGCAGCGCGCGCGCGATGACGCGTTTGCGAAGCCCGCTCCCGTGCCTGCGCATCTGCAGAAGCTCCGTGCCGTGCAGAATCACGCCGTATGGAATTCCCATGCGCGCGTGAAGCGTCCAGCCGACGTACGAGGGCGGCTTGAGATTGCCGCACCACGTGAACGTCACGTCGTTCTCGCGGGCGAGAATGGCAGCGCGGCGCGCCCACGCGATGATCCCCGGGGCATTGCGCAATCTCGCCCGCGGAATGGGCAGGCGATCGATGCGTACGGTCTGGCGCGCGTCGCTCGCGCCCTGCCCCGGCTCACTCCCGAGCGAGACGAGCATCGCGTCGTCGCCGTAGTGCCGCGCCAGCTGCGACATCCAGCTCGCGATTCCATCGTGCAACGGCGGGAAGTTGGACGTGAGCAGGAGATGCGTCTTCATTCCGCGATGCTTGCCTTCCCGACGAGAGTCTGCATCATCCCGTCATACGCATCGATCATGCGCGCGAGGGGAAATACCTCGATCAGCCGCGTGCGAGCAGCCGCCGCGAGCGCGCGGCCGCGCTCGACATTCGAGCAGAGCTCCGCAATTCCGTCAGCGAACGATTCGGTGCAATCGTCGTCGATGAGGATTGCCGTGCTTCCGTCGCTGCCGAGCATTTCGGCGTTGCCGCCCGCGCGCATGGCGACGATTGGCGTACTCAACGCCATCGCCTCGGCGAGCACGTTGCCGAAGATCTCGACTGGACAGGGATGTGCGAGCACATCGGCGGCCGCGATCGCCGTCAGCGTGTCGCGCGGGCTCTGGATGCCCAGCCACCGCGCTCTGACGCCCGCAGCGCGCGCACGCTCCTGGAGCGAGGCCCTGCAGGGCCCATCACCGCAGAAGACGAAGGTCGCGTCCATACCGCGGCCGGCGAGCAGCTGCATCGCATCGATCGAGCGATCGAACCGCTTCTCGGACTCCGCGAAGCCCACCGAGATCACGACCGTATCGTCGGGACCGATGCCCTGCGACTCCCGCCACTGTGCACTCGCGCCGACATCGACCGCGATCTCGTTCGCATCGTATCCGTTCGGAATCACGAACGACCGCAGCTCACCGAGTATCGGGAGCTCGTCGAGCGCCTTGTCCCGAATGTATTCGTTCTGAAAGAGCGCGGCGCTGGCACGCGCCGCCGTCCAGCGGTCGACGAATCGTGCCGCGCGGCGTCTGCCCACACGATTGTAGCGAATCACGATCTGCAGCCGTCGCACCATGCTCATCCACGCCGCGAGACGCAGATCGCGCGGCTTGTCGACGATAACGACATCGGTCCCGTTCGCACGGGCAACGGTCAGCAGCGACAGAACCTCGCGTGCGCCGGTGCGCTCCAGCGTCAGCTGGCGCGCCGGGATGCCGAGCCGCGCGTATTCGGCCGCCACCAATCCGCTCGACACCACGAGCTCCACGCGATGTCCGCGCTCGGCCAGGCCTCGCGCGAGCTTCGCGTACGACGCACCCGAGCCTCGCCAGTTCTCCGCAGAGGTCAGCAGCATCACGCCGAGCGGGCCGCTCACCGCGGCACCCGATCGCCGAGCAGCTCGCGATAGACATCCATGGTGCGCTCGACGGTGTTCTCGATCGAGAACATCGGCGCGCGCGCTCTCGCGCCGGCGCCGAGGACGGCCGCGAGCGCGGGCTCGCGCACCACGCGCGCGATGGCGTGGCCGAGCGAGTCGGCATCGCCGATCGGGACGATGAGCCCCGACACGCCATCCTCGATCACCTCCGGCACGCCGCCCACGTTCGTCGCCACGATCGGCTTTCCGAGCGCGAGCGCATCGAGCAGCACGCCGGGCGTTCCCTCGAGGCTCCTGCTCGTGAGCACGACCACGCTCGCCGCAGCCTCCAATGCTTCGGGATCGGTGCGGAATCCCGTGAGATGGACGATTCGGTCGAGACCGAGCGCGGAGATCTCGGACGCGAGCGACTCGCGCAGCGGTCCGTCGCCGACGATCAGGGCGTGCAACGCGGGCACCTCGCGGCGCGCGACGTCGATCGCGCGCACGAAGGTCGATGGATCCTTCGCCGCGCTCAGCGACGCGACCAGCACCGCGAGGGGCGCGCCCGCGGGCACCCCGAAGCTCGAGAGCAGCTCGGCGCTCGCCGGCGCGGCGGGACTCGCGATCGGCACACCGCTCGGAACCACGCGCACCCGATCGGGCTTCACGCCGGCGCGCAGGAGCCCCTCCACGCCGGCCCTGCTCACCGAGATGAGCCGGTGCGCACGCGCGTACTTCCAGCGCGTCGGACGGTTCGAGCGCAGCGGCGTCGTGACGCGGCGCGCGAACACGATCTTCGCGCGCGTTCCCGCCGATGCGAGTGCGGCGAGCGCCATCGTGTGCCCCGACTGCGCGTGCACGATCTCGACGCGCTCGCGCCTGATGACGCGCCGGAGGCGAAGCACCGTCCACGGTCCCCACTCGGCGATGAGGGGATCGATGGCGATCACCTCGATTCCCGACGCGCGCGCCCGTTCGGCCAGCGGCACGCCCGAGCGAAGCGCGAAGATCGGGCGGCCTCCGCGGCGGCGGAGCCCTTCACCCATCCAGAGCAGCTGCCGCTGCCCACCCCGCCATTCGGTGTTGATGTCCAGGTACAGTATCGTGAGCGGCGCGGGCTCGCCCGTCACGCCTTGCTACCGTCGCGTGGGACGCGGTACGCGGGATCGTTGTACATCTTGAACTGGCGATACACCTTCGGGACGACGCGGCCGGAGGCGATGTCCGCGAGCAGCGCCGCGAGCTCCTCGGCGAGATCGTCGCGCTGCCGCGTGAGCACGTCGAGCCTGCCGCTGCACTGCTCGCGGAAGTCGGAGGTGACGTCGGTGCGCTCCATCTGTTCGCGCATGTGGTAGCGCTTGAGCTCCACGATGCTCAGCTTGTCCGCGAGCCAGCCCACCGTCTCAGCCACCGGTCGCGTCTCCATCGCGGGCCGCACGCACGGTGCGCAGCACTTCATCATCGATGCGCTCGATGAGATCGTTGCGCCGCTGATTGAGCTTGTCGATGTTGCGCTTCGCGGCCGCGATCTGGTGATCGTCGCCTGCGCGCGCCTTGTCCTCCTCGTGCCAGAGCTCGACGTTCGTGCGCGCGAGCTCGGCGATCAGCGCGCCGATGGATTCAGACGACATGCGCGCGCCCCCCGGCATTGCGCGACGGTGCGCTGTCGAGCAGCGCGAGAATCGCCTTCATCACCATGTCCACCGTCACTCCCGAAAAGAAGTCGTGTCCTTCGCGATGGAGACGATTCTCGTCGCGAATGCGTACGGCGGGACCCGGCGTGCGCAGCGCGACGGTTGTCGCGAGCCCGGGCGCATAGTTGTCGGGCGAGGTCGGGCCGTACAGCGTCACGCGCGGCACACCGAGGGCGTCGGCCATGTGCGCGGGGCCGGTGTCGCCGGAGAGGAGCACGTCGCACGCGGCGAGCACTCCGAGGAACCGGCGCATCTCGCGATCGCGGTCGTGGTCGAGCGCCGGCACGAGAACGGCACGCGGGCAGAGCGCCCGCATTTTTCCCGCGATCGCGCTCGGCGTGCCAGCGGTGAGCACGACCGGAGTGATGCCGCGATCGAGCAGCTCATTGGCGAGCGCCGCGAACCGCTCGACCGGCCAGTCGCGTGCGGGGCTGCTCGTCACGAGCGCGAACGCCACGCGGCGACTCTCGGCCGAAGCGCCCGCCGAGCGAAGGTCCGCTTCACCCTGCAGCCGCTCGTGCGCCGTCAGCGTGAGGCGCGGCAGCGTGTCGCCCACCGGAATCCCCGCGAGCTCGAGCAGACGGCGACGCCGGCGCACCACGTATTCCGGCGCGCCCCCGCGCGCGAGCGCGTGCGTGTACGCGAGCGGCGCCGCGCGCACCTTCCATCCAACCCGCAGCGGGGCGCCCGAGGCACGTGTGATCATCGCCGTGCGCATGCTCCCTTGAATGTCGAAGACCGCATCGTAGCCCGACGCCCGAACCAGCTTTGCCGTGCCCAGCGTGCCACGATCCTCCAGCACGATCCGGGCTCCGATCAGCGGGTGGCCCGCCACGAGCGGCGCGGCGTGCCTGCCCACGAGCATGTCGATCCGCGCCTCGGGGAGCGCGCGATGGAGATCGTCGAGCAGCGCCGTGGAGAGCACGACATCGCCCAGCCTGCGCAGTTGAATGAGGAGGACGCGTTTGATACGTGGAGGCATTCACGTTGCCGGTGACGGCCGGAAATATACATTGCTGGTGAGCTCGGTGCACCGCGCACGGCGCCTCCCGTCACTACATTCCCGCTCGTGCAGCCTCAATCCTCCAGCGGCGGCCGTCGCTACTGCATCATCATGCTCACTGCCGTCGGTGATGCGGTGCACGTGCTTCCGGTCGTCAACGCCATCAAGCGCGCGGACCCGCACTCGCACATCTCGTGGGTGCTGCAGCCCGGACCCGCCACGCTCGTGGAAGGCCATCCGGCGGTGGACGAGATCATCCGCTTCGACCGGTCGCGCGGCTGGCGCGCGTTCACGGATGTGCGCGAGCTCCTTCGCGAGCGGCAGTTCGACATCGTGCTCGCTCTCCAGGATTATCTCAAGGCCGGCATCCTGACGGCGATCGTGCCCGCACCAGTGAAGCTCGGCTACGATCGCGCACGCGCCCGCGACGCCAACTGGCTGTTCACGAACGAGCGGATTCCGCCGCATGCCCCGCAGCACATCCAGGATGAATATCTCGAGTTCGTGAGCGCGCTCGGGATGGATCCCGCGCCCATCGAGTGGCGAATGGGTCCATGGGATGACGAGCGCGCCTGGCAGCGCGAGTTCGCGCAGCACTTCCAGCGGCCGATCGTCTCGCTCGTCATCGGCACGAGTCGTCCGCAGAAGGACTGGATCGCCGAGCGATGGGGCGAGCTCGCGGATGCGCTGAGCGGACGCTTCGGGCTGCAGCCCGTACTCGTGGGCGGTCGCTCGCCGCGCGAGGAAGCGACGGAGCGTGTCATCCTCGAGCGCACGCGGCACAAGCCCGTGTCTGCGCTCAACAGCGGACTCCGACGGCTCATCTCGATTCTGGATTCGAGTGCGCTCGTGATCTCGCTCGATACGGGGCCGCTGCACATGGCCGTTGCACTCGGCCGACCGGTGATCTCGCTGCTCGGATTCAGCAACCCGCTCCGCACCGGCCCGTATCGCGCGAATCAGGAGCTGATCGTGAACGCCTACGGCGAGATGTGGAACGGCGATCGCCTCGCGACGGATCGGCGCCCCGATCGCATGCAGACCATCACCGTCGCCGACGTGCTCGAAAAGGTGGCGATCTGGAAGGAGCGCTACGCCGGCTCTCGGAGCGAGAGCGGCCCGAAATCGTAGCTCACTCCGAGCGCTCGGAGCAGATCGGTCATGCGCGCGAGCGCGAGCCCCATCACGGCGAAGTAGTCACCATCGATGCGCTCGACCAGCGTCGCGCCGCATCCCTGAATGCCGTACGAGCCCGCCTTGTCCATCGGCTCGCGCGTCGCGATGTAGGCGCGGATGTGCGCGCGCGTGAGCGGCCGGAAGGTGACGCGCACCGATTCGACGCCCGAGCGCATCCGCTCGCCGCGTGCGACGGCCACCGCGGTGAGCACCACGTGCGTCTGACCAGCCAGCATTGCGAGCATGCGCTCGGCGTCCGCCTCATCCCGTGGCTTGCCGAGCACGAGACCATCGATGACGACGATCGTGTCCGCGGCGATCACGATCGCGTCCGAGTGTCGCGCGGCAATCGTTGCGGCCTTTTCGCGTGCGAGCCGCTCCGCGTGCTCGGCTGCTTCTTCGCCGTCGCGGTACGATTCGTCGATGGCCGCGGGCTCGACGACGTGCGGGATGCCGATGAGCGCGAGCAGCTCGCGCCGGCGCGGGGATGCGGAGGCGAGTATGACGCGCGGCGTGCTCATCGCTCGAGCCAGATGGTGGTGGGCCCGTCGTTCACGAGCTCCACTTCGCTCATGGCCCCGAACACCCCCGTCTCGGCCGTGCACCCGCGCTCGCGCAGCATCGCGACGAACTTCTCGTACAGGGGCTCGGCGATGGGCCCGGGTGCAGCCGCCAGAAAGCTGGGCCGGCGCCCGGCGGAAGCATCTCCGTAGAGCGTGAACTGCGATATGACGAGCACCGAGCCTCCGACATCGGCGAGCGAGCGGTTCATCTTTCCGGCATCGTCGGCCAGAATGCGAAGTCCGGCGATCTTGTCGGCCATCCAGACGAGCTGCGTCTCGGTATCCGTCTGCGTGAAGCCCACGAGCAGACAGTAGCCGATGCCGATCTTGCCGACCACTCGGCCGTCGACGCGGACTTCGGCGCGCGAGACGCGCTGGAGGAGAGCTCGCACTCTGCTGGTCTCGAAAAGGTGCCTGGGAAATTTCCGGTGAAGGCAATCAACTTACGAAGACCATTGAGTCGACAGCGAGGGCGATCGCTGGTCGACCGGTGTGAATTCCGTTGCCAGAGCGTGCGTTCATGAAGCGAATCGTTTAATCGGAAACTCCGGCTCTGGGAAGACGACCATGGGCGATCGTCTCGCCGCCGCGTACGCGCTTCCTCATCTCGATCTGGATTCGCTCGCATGGGAGAGCCCCGCCGTGCGGCGCGCACTCGAGGAGAGCATTGCCATGATCCACGCCTTCGTCGAAGCGAATCCGGAGTGGATTGTGGAGGGCTGCTACGCCGGACTGGTGGAAAGCATCCTGCCGTTCGCGACGGAGATGCGATTTCTCAATCCCGGAATCGAGGCCTGCGTGGCGAACTGCCGCGCTCGCCCATTCGAGCCGCACAAATACGCATCCATGGATGAACAGAACGCGCGACTCGAGTTCCTTCTCTCATGGGTGCGCGAGTACGTCGTGCGCGACGATGAATACTCGCTCGCCGCGCACCGGCGCCTGTTCGACGCGTTCACAGGACCGAAACGCGAGTACACCGATCCGGCCAGCTATTCGACGGTATGAGCGTGACGCCCTCCGGTCAATGCGCTCCGGCATTCCCCACCCGACCTTGGCACACATGACCTCCCGAATTCCCGATCCCGACATCCGCATTCGCCTTGCCACGCTCGCCGATGTCGCCGCGCTCGCGCGTCACCGCGTGAAGATGTTCCGCGACATGGGCGAGCTGCCACGGCACCTGGAAGCGGAGCTCACGGATGCATCCGAGTCGTTCCTGCGCCGGACGATCGCTGCCGGCGAATACGTTGCGTGGGTCGCGGTCACGGGGGAGGATCCGGAGCGCGTCATCGCCGGCGCGGGACTCTGGCTTCGCTCCGCGCTCCCTCGCCCCATGCCAACCGGCATCGACCAGGGGCGCGAAGCGCTCGTCGCGAACGTCTACACCGAGCCGGACTGGCGCCGCCGCGGCATTGCCGCCCTTCTCATGCGCCAGGTGCTCGACTACACCCGCGAGCATCGCATCCTGCGCGTGCGACTTCACGCGTCCGACGAGGGGCGGCGTCTCTACGAGTCGCTCGGCTTCGCTCCGTCGAACGAGATGAAGCTCGTCCTCCCAATCTGAGGCGCAGAACGAGGCGCACCGACTCTCGCCGGTGCGCCTCGATTGCCACGGCACTCGGCCACTATCGCCCGAGCGCGGCGCGAATGGCGGCGAGGTGGTGATAGCTGTGGCGCAACGCGTGGTCCTCGATGAAGAACTGGCAGGTGAGCGGGGCGTCGGAGTTGAGCGAGACGGGTGCCGCACGATCGAGCTGCTCGTCGCTGAAGGCGCGCACGGCGGCAGCCGCCGCGGCACTGTTTGCCCGCACGAGCGCGATGGCTTCCTGGCGCGTGACCCGATCGTTGTCGGCCGCGTGCTGCGCGTTCAGCGCGTGCACGTCATCCCACGTCACGCCTGCAATTGGATTTCCCTCGGCGAGCGCCTGCGCCAGCTTGATCTCGAGCGGGTACATGCTGGCGACGTGATGCACGACCACACCGACCTTGCGTCCGTCGCGCGAGATCCGCGTCTGCCATTGGCTATCCGAGAGCCGCTCGGCGAGCTCGATGAGCGAGCGGGCGCCTTGTTCGAGCCGGTCCGCGAGAGCCGCGGAGCGCGAATGCTCGCCCGACACTGAGCTGAATGGCGCGGGCGAGTCGACGACGGATGATTGGGGTTTCGTGGACACGTTGAAGTCTCCGTATGGGGGTGTACGAGATCGAAAATCGGTATCGTGAGCAGATCACGCGAGGATTCGCTGTTCGACATGCATACGATGCTCAGAAACGCTCCGGGCCGCTCCGTGGCAAGTACGGAGAAATTCGATTCTGTACGGGCCGCCACTGCGTTCGTAACGGCAACCCCGTACTCGATTCCGACTTCCCCGTGTTCTCCACGGAGTGTGATCGTTTGCACGTCGGCATCCTGCGGGTGCGCGGCCACGAGGTCCGCATTCCCGGAGAAGAATCATGAAGCAACACGAGAACCCCCCGAGCGCAGCACGGCGACTGATGGCGGTGCTCGCACACCCCGACGATGAGTCGCTCGGCGTCGGCGGGCTGCTGGCCGCTTCTGCAGCGCAGGGCGTCGAAACGTACCTGGTCACGGCCACGCGCGGCGAACGCGGGCGCTTCTTCACCAACGATGATCGTCCCAGCGACACCGAAGTGGGGCGTGTGCGCGAGGCGGAGCTTCGAGCTGCAGCGCAAGTGCTCGGCGTTCGCGAGGTCGCGTTGCTCGACTACGTGGACGGGGAGCTCGATCGCTCGAATTCGCAGGAGGTCGTCGCCAGCATCGTCGCGCATCTGCGGCGCGTGCGCCCGCAGGTGGTCGTCACCTTCGATCCGTTCGGCGCCTACGGCCATCCCGATCACGTGGCGATCTCCCAGCTCACGAGCGCAGCCATTCTCGCCGCTGCCGATTCGGACTTCGCGAACGAGCTCGAGCCGCACCGGGTGTCGAAGCTGTACTACTTCGTGACCGACGAGCGGCGGTGGGCAGTGTACCAGTCGGCGTTCAAGCGTCTCACGAGTCGCGTCGATGGCGAGGAACGGTCGGCGGTGGCGTGGCCCGCCTGGGCGGTGTCGGCCACGATCGATGCGCGCGACCACTGGCGCACGGTATGGTCGGCGGTCACCTGCCACGCGACGCAGCTCGCCGTCTATGGGCGCCTGGGAGAGCTGACACCGGACGAGCACGAGGCTCTGTGGGGATCGGAGACGTTCTATCGCGTCTTCAGCCGGGTGAACGGCGGTCGCACACGCGAGACGGATCTCTTCGCCGGCATTGCCTGAGCCGATCAACCTTTATGCAGCGCAGCACCGATCTCGAGTGTCTGCGCGATCAGCGCGTCGATGTCCACGGCTTCCGTGCGGAAATTGACGATGCAGGCGCGAAGCGCGAAGCGTGCATCGACGATGGCATTCGAGGGATACACCCGCCCGCCGAGCTGCAGCTCGGCCATCAGGCGTTCGTTGAGCTGGTTCAGATACGGCTCGGCCGAGGGATCACCCCGCAGCTCGCGCGGCACGTAGCGATAGCAGGCGATCGAGAGGGTGGGCTCCGGACCGATCACCTCGAGCTCGGGATGCGCCGCGGCCCTGCGGTACAGATAGCGTGCGAGCTCGACATCGTGCGTGATGCGTCGCTCGTAC
>Ga0207657_10004024_pt1 | contig 15609 bp, 22 predicted proteins | sample KBSC33metaG_FD_184316 | JGI IMG/M metagenome (GOLD analysis project Ga0207657, IMG submission 184316) | Corn rhizosphere microbial communities from Kellogg Biological Station, Michigan, USA - KBS C3-3 metaG (SPAdes) (version 2) | ecosystem: Host-associated > Plants > Roots > Rhizosphere > Soil ... | reverse complement strand
GGTGCGCTGCTTGTGGGTCAGGAAGCGCAGGGGAGCGGCGAGGATGCCCGAGAAGGTCTTGAAGATCGGGATGGTGGTCTCGAGCGGGCGGACGTAGTGCGGCGCGTTCTTCAGGAGCCGATTGCGCTCGTGCACGGCTTCATTGACCAGACGGAACTCGCCGTTCTCGAGGTAGCGGACGCCGCCGTGCACCATGTGCGAGGAGGCGGATGAAGCGCCAGACACATAGTCGCCGCGCTCGATCAGGGCCACGTCGACCCCTTGCAGGGCGAGCTCGCGGAAGGTGGCGATGCCGTTGATGCCGCCGCCCAGGATGAGCACGTCTGCCGAGGGTCGCTCGGTGAGGGTGGCGACGTTGGGGCGCAAGCGCGGGGTGCGAGCGATCATGCGGTGAGCTCCGGTTCGTTCGGGTGCTTTCAGCATCCAGCCTTGCGCACGTCTGATCAATCCGCTTGCACATATGTGCAGAATGGAAGGATGGCAAAGGACGAGGGCGGCGAGGCGCCCCGCACGCGAGACGCGCTGATGGCGGCGCGCCTGTACTACCAGCAGGACCTCACGATGGAGGCGATCGCGCGCGAACTCAAGGTCTCGCGGTCGTCGGTCAGCCGACTCCTGAGCTTCGCGCGCGACACCGGTCTCGTCGACATCACGGTGCGGTCTCCACGCGAGATGCCGAGCGGGATCGAGCGGGAACTGGGCAGGCGCCATTCGGTCGTGGCGCATGTTGTGCCCATGCCGGATGTGACCACTGACGTCGATCGGCGGGAGCGGGTCGCGCTCTACACGGCCCGCATCATCGGCGAGTTCTTCGACTCGAACATGACGATGGGGATCGCCTGGGGCTCGACGATGAGCGCGATCAGCAGGCATCTCATCGACAAGCCGACGCACAACTCCCAGATCGTGCAGCTCAACGGTGCCGGCAATCCGCGCACGACGGGAATCATCTACGCCAGCGAGATCCTCCAGCGCTTCGGCGACGCGTTCGGCGCGTTCGTGCAGCAGTTCCCGGTGCCGGCGTTCTTCGACCACGCCGAGACCAAGGCCGCCATGTGGCGGGAGAGCAGCGTGCGTCGGGTGCTCGACGTGCAGCAGAACATCGATATCGCCTTGTTCGGGCTGGGAGCGCCGTTCGGAACGCTGCCGAGTCACGTCTACACCGGCGGCTACCTCGACGCCGAGGACCTCGCGGAGCTGCAATCCGACCGGGTAGTCGGCGACATCGCCACCGTCTTCTACCGCGAGGACGGCAGCTACCAGGGCATCCCGCTGAACGAACGTGCGACCGGTCCGGATCCTGGCCTGCTCAAGCGGGTCGCGCGCCGGGTGTGCGTGGTCTCCGGCGAATCGAAGCTCCCCAGCATCCGAGGCGCCCTGGCCGGCGGGTTCGTCACCGATCTCGTGATCGACGCCGGGACGGCGCACCTGCTGCTCGAGTCGAGCTGAGCGACCACGGCACGAGCCGGCAGCTCAGCCTCGGGCGAGCGCGTCCTGCGTGAGCTCGCCGATCGACCGGTGCCCGCTCAGTCCGAGCACCAGGTCGAACTCGGCGATCGGGTTGCGCAGCGCCTCGCGGGCACCCTCTTCGCCAGCGATCGCCATTCCGTAGACCCACGGCCGCCCGACACAGATCGCCGCGGCTCCGAGAGCGAGCGCGCGGAACACGTCGGCGCCGCCGCGGACGCCGCTGTCGAACAGCACGGGAGCACGCCCGTCCACCGCCGCCACCACGCCGGGCAGTGCGTCGAGTGAGGCGATGGCTCCATCGATCTGGCGGCCCGCGTGGTTCGAGACGATGACGCCGTCCATGCCGCTGTCGAGCGCGCGGCGCGCGTCATCCGGATGCTGGATGCCCTTGAGCACGATCGGCAGCGTCGTGCGCGAGCGCAGAAAGGCCAGGTCGCTCCAGGTGAGGTCGGATCGCGAGAACACGTCGAGAAAGGTCTCGACGGCCGCGCGAGGCTGACCGGAGCGCAGGTTGGCGCGGAATCGGCCGGGGTGGCGGCGTGTCATCCCGATCAGGGTGCGAACGGCCGTGGGGGTGATCTTGGGCTTCAGCGCTGCCGGATCGGCGGGGCGCGCCATCCGCTCGGCGACCAGCCGACGGAACACCGGGTCGCTGGTGTACTGCGCGATGCCCATGCCCCGGATGAAGGGCAGGAATCCCAGGTCGAGGTCGCGCGGACGCCATCCGAGCATCTGCGTGTCGAGCGTGACGACGATGGCCTGCGCGCCGAGCCTCTCGGCCCGCGACACCAGGCTCTCGACCAGCTCGTCGGAGCTGCTCCAGTAGAGCTGGAACCACGTGGGACCGTCGCCGCCCTCAGCGAAGACCCGCTCCATCGGGATCGAGGCCTGGTTCGACACGATCATGGGAACACCGAGCGACGACGCGGCGCGCGCGATGGCCAGGTCGGCATCCGGGTCGACCAGTTCGAGCACGCCCACCGGCGACGCGAGCAGGGGAGTGGGGTAGTGGTGGCCGAACAACGTCACGCTCAGGTCGCGTTCGGAGACGTCGCGCAGCACGCGAGGCACGATCCGCCACTGCTCGAAGGCCTCGGCGTTCGCCTCGGCCGTGGATTCCGTTCCACTCGATCCGTGGACGTATGCCCACGCCTCGGCTGACATCGCCCGCTCCGCTCGAGAGACCAGCGCCTGCCAGCTCGTCGGGATCCGAGGCTCCGCGCCAGACGCTCCCGCTCGGAAGATCGAGGTCTGGGTGCGTCGTCCGAATCCGTCGGCCACGATGCTCACCCTAGCCGTGAGCGGCTGCCGCTCAAACGGCGCACCATGGCGCAGACTCGGAGCATGTCCGATCCACTTCTGCTGATCCTTGCGATGGACCACCGCGACAGCCTCGAGCGCGAGCTCTATCGCCTGATAGCCCCACCGACCCCGTCCGAAGCCGCCCGGATCGCCGCCGACAAGCTGCTGGTGTACCGAGCCCTGTTGGATGCCGCGGCGCAGCTTCCGGCGAGCGCTCGCGCGGGCGTGCTCGTCGACGAGCAGTACGGGGCGTCGGTCGCGGAGCTCGCGCAGCACGTTCCGACCCTGGACCTGGCGATGCCGATCGAGGCCAGTGGTCATCCCTGGTTCCGGTTCGCGTTCGGTGACGACTGGCAGCGGCACGCGGAATTCTTCGCCACGGGCAACTCGAAGGTGCTGATCCGCGACAATCCCGGGCTGGACGCCTCGGACCGGCACGTGCAGATGGCCGCCGTCTCACAGGTGTCCACCTGGGCGCGTGAGGCGGGCCGCCCGCTGATCGTCGAGCTGCTGGTTCCCGCCACGCCTGCCGACCTCGCCTCCGTCGACGACGACGCGGCGCGTTACGACGCCGAGCTCCGGCCGCACCTGACGGTGCAGGTCATCCATGACTTGCAGGACGCCGGCGTCGAGCCGGCGCTGTGGAAGGTCGAGGGCTTGGACGCGACCGCGGACGCGCGGGCGGTGGCTCGAGCCGCCCGTCGCGGCGGTCGCGACGCTCGATGCATCGTGCTCGGCAGGCACGCTCCTGCCGACCGCCTCGACCGCTGGCTCGACGCCGCCGCGCCGGTGCCCGACTTCGTCGGTTTCGCGATCGGACGCAGCATCTGGTGGGACGCGCTCAGCGACCTTCTGGCCGGCTCGATCACCGAAGCGGAGGCGCAGACGCGGATCGCGACGGCTTATCTGAGCTTTGCGAACGATTTCCTGGCGGCGCGCGCCGCCTCCGGGCAGTAGCGCCCGTCATACTTGGCCGATGCCGACCACCAAACTGCTCGATCGCGTGCGCGCCCAACTCGACGAGCTGCAGCTCGACGGCGAGCTCGTCGAGAAGCAGATCGTGGGCGGCACCGGATTCCTCTGGAACGGCAACCTGGTCTGCGGAGTCGTGGGCCACGACCTGCTGGTGCGCCTCGGCAAAGAGGGTGGTGCGTACGTGCGGCTCGCGAAAGCCGAGGCGGCATCGTTCGAGGATCGGGATGCCGCAGTGCGCCGCATGATCATGGGCGGGCGCGAGAGCAAGACCTGGTTCGTCGTGGCGGCGCAGGAGGTGCGGACCAAGCGGCCGCTTCGCACCTGGGTCCAGCGCGCCGTCGACTTCGCCGGCACCCTGACCGACGGAGCGTAGACGGCGCTAGGCTTCTCGCGAACGTGACACGATCCGAGGAGGTGAGCCCGATGCACGCACTGTCCACTCTGTTCATGACAGAACCGGGCGCTCCTTCGAGTTCACGATCGCGCGACTGACGTAGCCGTCGCGGGGAGCGCTGCACGCACTCTCAGAAAGCTACGCAGATGACTGATTCCGCACATCCCACCCGCACCGCGCTCGTGCTCGGCGGCGGCGGCTCGACCGGCAACGCCTGGCTGATCGGCGTGATCGCCGGACTGTTCCAGGCCGGCGTCGATGTGACCACCGCCGACCTGACCGTCGGCACCTCGGCCGGCGCGACAGCCGCCGCTCAGGTCACCGGCGCGCCACCGCCCCAGTTGTATGCCGCCGTCCTCGACGCGGTAGTGCCTGCTCGGCCCCCCGGCGTCGGCGGCGGCCGACCTTCGGCACCGCCCGTGGCCAGCCACCTGGAGAAGACCGGTGCCATCATCGCCGCGTCGGCGGATCCGGCCGACATGCGCCGCAGGATGGGCGCCGCCGCACTCGAGGTGGACGCGGCATCCGACGGCTCCTGGACGGCTCAGTGGCGCTCCACCGTCGCCCCGCGACTGCCCAGGAGCAGCTGGCCTGAGCAGCGGCTCGCGATCACCGCGGTCGACGCGCGCACTGGCGAGGGTGTCGTGTTCGACCGCGACAGCGGCGTCGACCTGGTGGATGCCGTCGCGGCCAGCACCTCGGGCGGCCCGCATCCCTATCGCATCGGCGAACGCCGCTACATCGACGGGGGATACCGCACCAACGCCGAGAACACCGACCTGGCCGCCGGATTCGAGCGCGTGCTGGTGCTCTCGCCGTTCGGAGGCCGCACCCGCTGGCCGCTGGAGTGGGGCATCCACCTGGCGCCGCAGGTCGACCAGCTGCGTGCTCACGGCACCAGGGTCGAGGTCGTGTCGCCGGCCGACAACGACGAGCACATGTTCGGCGTCAACGGGATGGATCTCTCGCTGCGAGATCCCGCGGCACGCGCCGGTTTCGAGCAGGGCATCGACCTCGCGGAACCGCTCGGCGCGTTCTGGAGGGCCGGCTGACGAAGAGGCGGTCGGCTCCCGAGGGAACCGACCGCCTCCCGGTCGCGTATTGCTCCGGCCTCAGCTGAACTTGCGGCGGTAGATCACGATCGCGACGACGTAGGCGACCACGAGGATGCCGACGAGCCAGGCGAGCGCGACCCAGATGTCCGATCCGACTGGCTGCTGCTCGAACAGCGCGCGGATCGTGTTGACGATCGAGGTCACCGGCTGGTGCTCGGCGAACCACGCCACCGGACCGGGCATCGACGACGTCGGCACGAAGGCCGAGCTGATGAACGGCAGGAAGATCAGCGGGTAGCTGAACGCGCTCGCGCCGTCCACCGTCTTGGCCGACAGCCCGGCGATCACCGCGAGCCAGGTCAGCGCCAGCGTGAACAGCACGATGATGCCGGCCACCGCGAGCCACGCGCCGATCGAAGCGCCGGTGCGGAATCCCATGATCAGCGCGACGCCGATCACGATCGCGACCGACACCAGGTTGGCCACCAGTGAGGTGAGCACCTGCGCCCACAGCACGCTCGACCGCGCGATCGGCATCGACTGGAAGCGGTCGAAGATGCCGCTCTGCATGTCGAGGAACAGCCGATAGGCGGTGTACGCGATGCCGGAGGCGATCGTGATCAGCAGGATGCCGGGGAGCAGGTAGTTCACGTACGACCCGTGCGAGCCGGTCGTGATCGCTCCGCCGAGCACGTACACGAACAGCAGCATCAGGGCGACCGGCGTGACCGCCGTCGTGATGATCGTGTCGGGGCTGCGCAGGATGTGCCGCAGGGAGCGGCCCGTGAGGGTGCTGGTGTCGCTGAGGACGTGCGTGGTCATGAGAGTTCCTTTCCCGTGTCGCCGACCAGCGCGAGGAAGACGTCTTCGAGCGATGGCTGCTTCTCGACGTACTCCTTCTTGGCGGCCGGGAGCAGCTTCTTGAGTTCGGCGAGGGTTCCGTTCTGGATGATGGTGCCCTTGTGCAGGATCGCGATGCGATCGGCGAGCTGTTCGGCCTCATCCAGGTACTGCGTGGTGAGCAGGACCGTCGTCCCCTGTCCGGCGAGCTGCTTGACGGTCTGCCAGACCTCATTGCGCCCCTCGGGGTCGAGGCCCGTGGTGGGTTCGTCGAGGAAGATGATCGGCGGATTGCCGATCAGGCTCATCGCGATGTCGAGCCGGCGGCGCATGCCGCCCGAGTAGGTCGCCGCCTTGCGCGCGCCGGCCTCGGTCAGCGAGAAGCGCGCGAGCAGCTCGTCGGCGACCGCGCCGGGGTTCTTGACGTGGCGCAGCTTGCCGACCAGGACGAGATTCTCCCGTCCGGTGAGCACCTCGTCGACCGCTGCGAACTGACCCGTCAGGCTGATCGACTGGCGCACGTCGCCGGGTTTCGCCACGACGTCGAAGCCGTGGACCGTCGCCGTGCCCTTGTCGGCCTTCAGGAGGGTCGACAGGATCCGGATCAGCGTGGTCTTGCCTGCGCCGTTCGAGCCGAGCAGGGCGAAGATGCTCCCGGTCGCGATCTCGAAGTCGACTCCGCGCAGCACGTGGGTCTGCTTGAACGACTTCTCGATCCCGGTCACCCGGACGGCGGTCGCGGTGCTCACTTGCGCTCCTCCCGCTCGGCGTCCTCGATCGCGTGGACAAGCCGGCTGCGCTCCTTGTCGATCCAACGCGTTCCGCCGTAGGCCTGTGCGAAGGTCTCCGCGAAGTCCACGGGATCTGCGCCCACGATGTCGCGCACCGGCGTGCCGTCGGCGGCGGCCCGCTCCCAGAGGTCGGCGAGGTCGCCGAACATCGTGGTCAGGGTGTCGCCGTCGGTGATGCCGCCGTAGTACATGAAGTACCGGTGCATCGCCTTGGCGGCCGTCGCGTAGGGCTCGGGGAGCCCGTCGATGCGGGCCTTGTCCTGCTTGTACTGCTTCTTCTGCTCGAGCGATCCGGTGAGCGCTTCGATCCATTTGGCGGCCATGATTACTTCTCTTCCTTGTTCTGATGGATGTCGATGTGGTTGTCGGTGTGGTCGGTTGGGCGGAGCTGATCGATCCGACCGGCGAGGAAGGTCCAGGAACCCCAGAACTCCTCGAGGTAGTCGCGGCCGGCCGAGTTCAAGGAGTAGACCTTGCGCGGGGGTCCCTTCTCGGACGGCTCTTTCGTGACGTCGACGAGGCCGCGCTGCTCGACCCTGACCAGCAGGGCGTAGACGGTGCCTTCGACGATGTCCGAGAACCCCTGCTCGCGCAGTCGTGCCGTGATCTCGTAGCCGTACGCGGGGCGCACGGCGAGGATCGCGAGCACGATGCCCTCGAGAGTGCCCTTCAGCATCTCGGTCATCTGCTTGCCCATGGAGTCCTGCTTTCGCTAATCAGTGTTGCTATCTACTGGTAGATAGTAACGCCGACTACCGGTAGATAGCAAGACTGAATAGTGGAAGTTTTCCGGCCCCGCGTCTAACCTGTTGGTCAGCCCCGACCCTGATGCGGGCGGCCTTCTGGGGAGGCGCAATGGCTCACGCTGAACACGCTGTCACCGTCCCGCACCCGATAGGGGAGGTGTATGCCTTTCTGGCTGACGGGCTCAACGATCCGAAATGGCGTCCGGATGTCATCGAGGTCCACCTGGCCTCGGGCGTCTCTTCGCAGTTGGGCGCCGTCTACTCGCAGACGATGAAGGGTCCCGGCGGGCGTCCGATCGCCGGCGACTACCGCATCACTCGCGCTGATGCGCCCACTCGGCTCGACTTCGAGGTGATCGCCGGGCCGGCTCGACCGGTAGGGCGCTTCGAGCTGACCGCCGTCACCCCCTCATCGACGGAGGTGCTGTTCACCCTCGATCTCACGCCCACGGGCCTCCTGAAGCTGATGGGCGGGATGATCGCCAAGCAAGTGCAGGCTGAGGCCGCCGCGATCGAACGTGTGCCCGAGGCGATGGCGGGCTGACCGTGCAGATACCGAAGCCCAGCGAACGGCACAAACAGGCATTCGCCGATGCCGTCGCGCCGTTGCACGGAGCCGTGGTGAAGCCGATGTTCGGCAACCTCGGCGCCTTCGTCAACGGGAACATGTTCGGGGGACTGTTCGGTCCGGATCTGGGAGTGCGGTTGCTCGAGGCTTCCGATACCGATCGGCTAGCGACTCTGCCCGGCTCGGGTCCATTCGGGCCCGCAGAGCGGCCGATGGGCGGCTACGTATCGCTTCCGGCAGACTGGCCGGACCACTCGGAGCTGGTGGCCGAGTGGCTCGGTCTCGCCTTCGACCAGGTGTCGTCGCTCCCGCCGAAGCCCGCCAAGATTCGCACGTGAGGGCGAAGGGTGGCCCAGCGGTCCGCTGAGCCACCCCGCGCGTCACACCTCGACGGCGCTGAAGCGCACCTTCTCGGCGTCGAACGACTCGACGCGCACGGTCAGACTGTCGCCGGGCTGCGCGCTCGATGCGAGGACGAGACCGGGGATGCCCGACTCGCTCTCGACCAGCACACCGAATGGTGTGTGCGAGGTGACGCGGGCGACGAGCTCATCTCCGGGACGGAGGACTGTGCTGTTCATGATTCACCTCCTCCCACCCAGATCAGGGTGAGCCGAAGGCGCCCGCCGAAGCGGATCAGGTCTCTACCGGGTTGCCAATCCGATTGTGGCTGTCAGCCGGTCCGGTCATCACCCACCGATTCTAGCGACGAAGCTCGGCTTGAAGCGTGCGAATGACCGACCCGAGGATGCCAGCCGACAGCAGTCCCGACCCCAGGGGACCGGCGCGATCCTCCCCCAACAACGGCAGCCCGGCGAGTGCGGCCCTGGTCGGGTCGCTCAGCTGCTCGAGCTGCCAGCGGATCTCGCCGTCAATGGCGTCGGGATCGCCCGGCGCTCGATATCCGGCCGCCTTCGCGGCGTAGGCGGCGGCGCCGAGCGCGTGGGCGCCCATGTGCGCAACACCGGAGGCTTGAGCTGCCGAACGCGCGGCCGCGATGGCAGCGGGGGAGGAGACCACCCCCGCCGCGCGGCCCGCGACGAAACGTCGACGGATCTCGCCTGCCGTCGCCAGCTCGCCGCGCGCGAATGCCCGCGCCCTCGCGATCGCATCGCGCGGGCGATCATCGCGCGGCGCCTCGGATTCGAAGAGATCGAGTACGTGCTCGGCGCAGTCGGCGGCCCATGCCGCGACGATGCGGCGGTCGGACTCGCTCAGGGTCTGCGAAGAGGGCACACCCTCACACTCTCACGGCCGGCGCGGAGGAGTGGCGGCCGCTCAGGTCGCTCGAGACGCATCCGGCGCGGGCAGGATCACGTTGGCGACGATCCGCCGTGTACGTCCCGGTGCCGGCGCGTTCGCGAGCCGCGGCTGGAACACCATCGCCAGGTCCCGGGCGAACTCGAGGAACTCGGCGTCGGTCAGCCAGACGGCATTGATGGTGTAGCCCACGCCGTCGCGCACCAGGTCGGGCGTGCCGGATCCGAGATAGCGGTCGAAGTCGGCGATCAATCCGGCGCTGAATGCCAGGAACGCCTGGCTGTGCTGCTCGGGGCTCATGGCGGCCAGTTCCGTGGGAGAGATCGAAGCGGCGGCGGCAGCCAGCGTGTAGGTTCGCTCGATGCTGCCGCGCACGCGGCGTTCCGCGGCGACCCGGAGAATGCCCGCGTCTGCCAGCAGGCTCACGTGCCGGTAGAGGCTTGCCGCCGGAATGTCATCGAGCTCGGCGGCCAGTTGCGACGTGGTGAGAGCCCGGTCGCCCAGGAAGGCCTGCACGATCCGCAATCGCACCGGGTGCAGCAGGATCTCCGAACTCGCCATGCCCCTGAGTCTAGATCAATGTTCGCAATTCTGATAACGTTCGCAACCATGAGAACAAGTGTGGACCTCGCCTCGGTCCCCGTCGGCGTCCTGATCGCCCTGGGCGCCGTGCTCCTGGTCGAGATCGCGCTCGATGTGATCGCGCTGGTCGACCTGGTCAGGCGACCGGTGGCGAGAGTTGCGCTGGGCAACAAGTGGATCTGGGTGGCCGTCATCGTCCTGGTGAACCTGATCGGCGCCATCTTGTACTTCGCGATCGGCCGGAGACCCGCCACGGCGGGGGAGGAGCCGGCGGCCAAGCCGTCGCGCTCGAGCGCCGAGATCGCGGAGGCGCTCTATGGTGGCTCCGACCGCGCGACCACGCCATGAGTGCCGCGATCCGCGCCACCGGTCTGACCAAGTCCTACGGCGGCAAACTCGTTCTGGATTCGCTGGACCTCGAGGTGGACGAGGGGTCGATCTTCGGATTCCTCGGGCCGAACGGCGCGGGCAAGACGACGACCCTGCGCCTCACCACCGGGCTCGCGCGACCGACGAAGGGATCGATCCAGGTCCTGGGACATGATCCCCAGGCGTCCGGCACCGCGGTGCGATCGGTGATCGGGTTCCTCCCCGATGTACCCGCGTTCTACGAGTGGATGACCGCTCCTGAGTTCCTGACCTTCGTCGGGGGACTGTTCGGGCTGAGCAGCGCGGTGCTTCGCGAGCGCACGGAGATGCTGCTCGACCTGGCCGGACTCACCGGCGTGACGACGCGCATCGGCGGCTACTCGCGCGGGATGAAGCAGCGCCTCGGGATTGCACAGGCCCTCATCAACGCGCCCCGGCTGCTGCTCCTGGACGAACCGACCAGCGCTCTCGACCCGATGGGCCGCAAGGACGTGCTGGACATGGTCGCGTCGCTGCGCGGACGCACCACCGTGTTCTTCTCGACGCACATCCTCAGCGATGTCGAGCGGGTGTGCGACACGGTCGCGATCCTGGACCACGGGAGGCTGGTCGCGCGCGCGCCGATCGACGAGCTGAAGGCGCGCTACGGCAAGGAGAAGGTCGTCGTCGAGGTGACCGACGGTGCCGACACGCTGGCTGCGGAGTTCGCGGCGCGGCCGTGGGCGGCATCCGTCGATCGCGGGGCGCAGGGATCGATCGAGATCACCGTCACCGAGCTCGGTGCCGCACAGCACGACATCCCCGCCATGGTCGCCGCTCGACACAGCGGTCTGTCGCGACTCGAGGCGGGCGAGATCAGCCTGGAAGAGGTCTTCGTCGAACTGGTCGGGGGAGAGCGATGAGCGCCGCTCTCGTGTTCGCGCGCAAGGAAGCCGTGGAGATCGTTCGCACCTGGCGGATCTGGGTGCTGCCCGCGATCATCCTGCTCTTCGCGATCACGGCGCCGCTGCTCGCGCGGTTCACCCCCGAGATCGTGGGAGCGGTGGCCGGCGACCAACTCGGGGGAGTGACCCTTCCTCCGGGGACCGCTCTTGACGCGTCCGGGCAGTGGATCAAGAACCTCAGCCAGATCACCCTCTTCGCCCTGATCATCATCTACGGCGGCATCGTCTCGAGCGAGACGTCGAGCGGCACCGCGATCCTGGTGCTGACGAAGCCGATGTCGCGGGCGGCGTTCGTCGCGGTCAAGGCCGTCATCCATTCGGCGTTCCTGGTGGTGCTTGCTCTGCTCGGGGCTCTCGTCACGTGGGGGCTCACAGGGGCGGTGTTCGGCGAGGCTCCTGCCGAGCCGGTGTGGTCGAGCACGCTGGTCTGGATCGTGCTGGGCGTCTTCTACGTCGCCCTCATGACCTTCTTCTCGGTTCTGATCCCGTCGGCGGCCGGGGCCGCGGGGGCCGGGATGGGTGCCTTCGTGCTGCTCACGATCGCGGGGCTGTGGAAGCCGATCGGCGATCACTCGCCGGCCGGGCTTGCCGGGCAGGCGGCGGCCCTGGCGGCTGCGCAGAAAGTGCCCGACATGCTGTGGCCGGTGCTGGTGTCGCTCGCCGCGGCGGTCGCGCTGGTCGTTGCCGCGGCTCTGCTGTTCCGGCGCAAGGAGCTGTAGCGGGGCCCCGGCGAACGGCGTTCTAGGCTTCTGCCGTGGCCGACGAACTCGAGAAAGCCGACGTATCGGCGGCGGCGAGGTACCGCATCCGGTGGGGCTGGTTCATCGGATGCATCGCGCTCGGACTGGGCGCGATCCTCATCGGGTGGCTGGTGGCGCCTGCCCTGGGCTACCTCGCCGGCGTGCTGGCGAACGTCGGGACGACTCTCCTGCTGGTGGGCATCGTGGTGCTCCTGGAGCGGCAGATCATCGACAACGCGGTGCGAGCGGTCCGGGGCGCGAACGAACGATCGAACGAGGCGCTCCGGATGCAGATCCGCGACCTCGAAGACCGGCTCGCCTCGCTCTGGGAGTCGACGAGCGCCGACGATGTCGCCAGGAAGAAGGCCGAGACGAGCCGGCTCACCGACGAATTCACCCGGCGCGTCGTCGACGGGGCCACGGGTGACGCGGAGCGGGGCGGCTCACAGCGACGCTGAGGTGAAATCATCCGCTGATGGGGAAGCCCACTTTCCGACTTCTCACAATTTCTTCGGCGGATATCCTCGAGGTTGTGTCGACTCGATCGGTGCTCCTGGCGTCCCTCCTGGCGGTGTTCAGCGCGATTCTCGTGTGGAGCGACGTGGTGCATTGGGATTCGAGCAGGCGAGGCGTTGCGCGGCGCGTGAGCACCGGCCTGCGGGAGGCGGTAGTCGTCCTGGGGTTTCGCAACCGCGGCAATCGCGCCAACTACATCAACCGCTACCGTGTGCGCGCCGCCCTCAGGTCGCGAGGCGCGCGGGCGACGGAGAGCGTGCTGGTGCTGTGCGGGGGAGCGGCGTCCGGAGACGTCCCTGAGGCCGAACTCATGGCACGTTACGCAGCTGAACTCGGCTACACGGGACCCATGCTCCGCGACGACCAGAGCCGAACCACGTGGGAGAACATCGTCAACGCGATTCCGCTCATCGAGAGCGCTGATGTCATCAAGATCGTCTCGAACTCGCTCCACGCCGAGAAGGCGCGTGGATATCTCCTCACGCAGCGCCCGGATCTCGCCGAGCGGTTGGTTCGAGCGGAGGAACACCGCTTCGGTGAAGTGCTTCTCGTGAAGCCTGTTGCAGCGGTCCATGGTCTGCGGACCCGGCCGCATAGGCCCTAGCGATCAGATCCTTGGGGCGGCTGATCTACCGAGGAGCCCGCGTCGCGTGCTTTTTACTGGTGAAGACCGTTATCCGTTTTCACACTATTCGACTCCCGCCGCTCGTTGATCGCTGTGTCAGAGTGGAGCCATGCTCGGGAAAGCTTGGGGATGGATTACTGCGGGAATCGGCGCCGTCATGCTGGCGTTCCTCGTCGCCTACGGGACCGCATCGGGGACGTGGGTCGATGAGCACAGCGGTTTGCTCGTCGACAAAGTTGGCCAGAGCGTCGACCCGCCGTCGATCGTCGGGCTCCTGATCGTCACCGTGTTGGCACTCGTCTTGTTGATCGGGGGAGTGGTCGTCGGAATCGCCAGCCGACGCCCTCGAGGCGCGGTGGCGTCGCGGGGGGCCGTGATCGCGGAGTAGCCGCGAGCTCAGGGTGCGTCGGACGCGCGGATGTGGTCGTGCCTGGCCCACGCGGCGATTAGTGTCGTCGCGACACCGAAAGCCTCGGCGTCGGGTCGGTTGAGGAACGCGTGCCGTGTTCCCGGTAGCACATGGTGCTGCACGTCCGTTCCCGACTCGGCGAGCTCTGCCGCGAAGCGATCCCCGGAGGCGCGCATGTTGTCCTGCTCCGCACTGAGCATGATGGTGCGCGGGAACCCGTGGAGCTCATGGCCGCCGGGGAAGGCCAGACGCTCGACGAGCGCTCCGCGCGAGCCGGCATAGTTCCGGTTCGCGATATCGAGGGCCCAGGGTGCGTGCGTGATCCGGCGATGCCCGCGTGACCGCTGTGCGGCGAGCGGGCGCGGATGCTTCGCATGGAAAAACCCGTAGGCGAGCACGGCACCGGCGGGCTTCGCTCCCTCGTCGAGCGCGCGGAGAATTGCGGCCGCGGCGAGGCAGGCGCCGGCGCTGGCACCGCCCACGATGACGCCGTGGGTCGATCGCGCGTTGACCTCATGGAATGCGGCGAGCACGTCGTCGAGCGGGAGCGGGTATCGGCCGCGCGGCCGTCCGCCCACCGACCTCAGCCAGGGCATACCGGGGGGAGGGGCGAGCCGATAGCTGACCGTCACGGTCGTGATGCCCTGATGCGCGAGCGACTCAGCGACGTCGTGCGCCTCAGGTATGTCTGGGCCGCCGCGGAAGAAGCCGCCGCCGTGCAGCCAGAGCAGGGCCGGTTGACCGGGCGATCTGTCGTCGGAACGGGGTGGATACCAGCGCACGCGACTAGCCGCGCGCCGAGCGAAGATCGATGTCGATCAGCATCCCGCGAAGCCGGGCACGGAGTTCTTGATCTGCCCCAATCGCGTCGAAGGCTGCATCCGGATCGGCGGCCACATCGCTGACGATCGGCACCGTCTCCGAAATCCACTCCTCAACCTGGGGCGAGGTCCAAGCCGCCTGCCGATCCCCAGTGGGTGCGTGGGTCATAACCCCCGCCATCGCCCGCACCGACTCCGCGTAGTCGGCGGCGACCTCGGCCGGCGCGACACCTGCGTTGCTGAGCAGGAGCGTGCTGATCATGCCGGTACGGTCACGACCGGCGCTGCAGTGGAAAAGAACACCGACAGGAGAGGAGGCGATCGCGCGGAGTGACCCCAGCACCAGTTCGGGGAGGATTCGCCAGTTGTGGCGCCAGTATTCGGGCGAGTCGAGGATCGGGAAGCACACCTCGCGGAACTCGGGGTCGTCTTGATCTTCGGTCGGGGCGTTCGTCACCAGGACGCCGGCGAGCGACGACGGATCCACGACGGGATCACCGTCGCGGGGGCCGATCTCGTACTCGCAGCGGAGGTCGACGACCGCCGAGATCCCCCATTCGTGCGCAGCCGACCATCCGGCATCGGTCAGCATTTCGCGCCGCGGCCCACGCGCCACGCGACCGAACAAGGTCTCGCCGGTCGCCGAGACCGACGTCGGTAACCCGCCAAGGTCGCGAGCGTTTCGGTATCCGTCCCAGGCCAGTTGACGCATTCGGTCAATCTACATGCGGGCGATCGACGGTCGTGTCCGATGCAATCTATGGAGATGAAAACGCAGGTCAGCGGGAGTATTCGCTAAAACCGAATATGAATAGTGTGACTTCTATTGGTGAAACGCGTTATCCGTTTTCACACTGATGCAAGAGCGCTAAGGATGGCGTCGGCGGTTCCTCGCCCATTGGTGATGGGGAAGAGGTGGCCACCTTCGGTCCACCGGACTTCAGCCCCTAATTGTCGCGCGAGGCGCACTTGTGATTCGTGCCGTGGGTCGCCTCTTGAGCAAATGACGAAGATTTGAGCCGAGTTGTGGAACAGGATCGGCTCTGGTTTGAGGAGCCGGTTCGCAGCCTCAACGAGCGTGATTGGTTTTCCGGGAGGAGGCGTCGCTCTGTAGCGCCGATAGGTGCTGGTGCGGAGTCGACGCGCGATAGCGGCGCTCAAGGGCGTGACATCCAAGACTCGGAGGGTCTGGCGCAAGAGAG
>Ga0207657_10004023_pt1 | contig 15616 bp, 13 predicted proteins | sample KBSC33metaG_FD_184316 | JGI IMG/M metagenome (GOLD analysis project Ga0207657, IMG submission 184316) | Corn rhizosphere microbial communities from Kellogg Biological Station, Michigan, USA - KBS C3-3 metaG (SPAdes) (version 2) | ecosystem: Host-associated > Plants > Roots > Rhizosphere > Soil ... | reverse complement strand
GTTCCGGCCGAACGCTTCTCGCCCGCAGCTTCGTCGAACGGGTCGGCGGACGTCTGTTCGACGAAGCCGACCAGCGAGACGAGGAGGAGCTGTTCCACGCGTGGAACCAGGCGCAGGACACCGGCCGCCCATTGGTCATGGTCGCCGATGCAGCGCCGCCGGCGTGGACTCCGCGTCTGCCGGATCTGAAGACGCGTCTCGCGATCACTCCGACGACCCGAATCGGTCACCCCGACGACGAGCTGTTCGCTGCGCTGATCCAGCTTCACTTCGCCGATCGCGGCCTTCACATTCCGCCCGAGGCGCTGCGTTTCATGAGTGAACGGCTGCACCGTGACTATTGGACCGCGGAGCGGGCGGTCGAAGCCGTCGACCGGCATGCCATCGCCGAGCGGGCGCGGCTGTCGCTGCCGACGATCCGCCGTGCGTTGATCGATTCGCGAATGATCAGCGAAGCGGCCTAGCCGCAGCGGATCTTGGTGATCCTCTTGGCCTGGTCAAGCCACACCGTGACGCGGTCTTCGCGATAATCCATCGTCAGCATGGTGCCCGGCGGCGACCAGCGCACTACCGCGGCCCTCGTCGCGCGTTGGATGGCGGCGCCGGTCGAGTCGGTGCGTATCCGGCCAATGAAGCTTTCGGTTCCAGTCGCATCGCACTTGTGACCCGGAGTGACGCCGTGAACCGGCGGTTGCTGCGCGGCGCACGCGCCCAGCATTGCCGCCGTCACGAGCAGGATCTTACGCATCCACCATCTCCTTGATGGCAACACGGCTCATCTTCAGCCTGCCGCTTTCGATCCCGAAGGCGAGCCGGCCCTCGACCAGGTCGAGCGCGTCCTTGCCGAACTGCTCGTAGCGCCAGCCCGAGAGGATATTGAGATTCTTGCGAACCCCCGCGGCGAGCGCCTCAAGGTCGTCGGAACGGGCGATCAGGCGGGCTGCCACGCCCGTTTCCTTCGCGCGTATCTTGAGGAGCAGTTTCAAAAGGTCGCTGACGAGGACCGCGTCCTTGGTCAGGCCCGGGCGGCGCGGTTCGCGATCGGGCATTTCGTCGCTACCGAGCGGCTTCGCGTTCTGGATTGCGTTCATCAGCCGCCCTCCAATGTCATTATTGCGCCAGCCGGCGGACAAGCCGCGGACCCGGCCAAGGTCATCCTGGTTCTTCGGCGGATGAAGGACGATCTCGTTCAGTGTGTCGTCCTTGATGATCCGGCCGCGGGGCAGGTTCTTCTGCCGGGCCTCGGTCTCGCGCCAGGCGGCGAGGGCCTTGAGGCGTCCGAGCACCGCCGGGTTACGGCTCGGCAGCTTGAGCCTTTTCCACGCATCCTCCGGCGGGAAGGCGAAGCTCGACGGGTCGGCGAGGCGCTCCATCTCTTCGTCGAGCCAGGCGCCGCGGCCCGTCTTCTTGAGCTTGTCGACCATTCGCGGGAAGACCGTGGCAAGGTGGGTGACGTCCGCGATCGCGTAGTCGATCTGGCGCTTGTCGAGCGGGCGGCGGCCCCAGTCGGTGAAGCGCGCGCCCTTGTCGAGGCTGTGCCCGAGCAGGCTTTCGATGAGGTTCGAATAGCCGATCTGCTCGCCGTGACCGAGCGCCATCGCCGCGATCTGCGTGTCGAACAGAGGTGTCGGGACCTTGCCGGTAAGATTGTGGATGATCTCGAGGTCCTGGCCCCCGGCGTGGAAGACCTTGAGAACGTCCTGGTCCTCCACGAACAGGTTGAGCAGCGGCTTGAGGTCGATCCCCTCGGCCTTGGGATCGATGGCCGCGGCTTCGTCAGGGCTTGCGACCTGGATCAGGCACAGGTCTGGCCAATAGGTGTTCTCGCGCATGAACTCCGTGTCCACGGCGATGAACGGCTGTTTCGCGAGGCGGTCGACCAGGGCTTCGAGGTCGTCCGACTTTGTAATCAGTGGATGGATACGCATGAGTCTTGGGGCGGCTTTAGCGGCGGCCTCGCGGGTTGACAAAAGCCTTTGCCGCAGTGAAGCGCGGCGCGCGCTTTTCTCCACAGTTTTCGACCGAACGGACCGAATTCATCATGCACGTCTATCGTACCCACAGTTGCGCCGCATTGCGTTCAAGCGATGTCGGCCAGACCGTCCGGCTGTCGGGCTGGGTGCACCGCAAGCGCGACCACGGGCACCTGCTGTTCGTCGACCTGCGCGACCATTACGGGATCACGCAGATCGTCACCGACACGGATTCGTCGGCGTTCAAGACTCTGGACCGGCTGCGTGTCGAATCGGTGGTCACGATCGAGGGCGAGGTGGTCGCTCGCTCGGCTGAAACGGTGAACCCGAACCTGCCGACCGGCGAGATCGAGGTCCGCGCTCGGTCGGTAACTGTGCAATCCGCCGCAAGCGAGCTGCCCATGCCGGTGTTCGGCGAGCAGGATTATCCGGAGGAGATTCGGCTCAAGTACCGCTACCTCGACCTTCGCCGCGAGCAGCTTCATGCCAACATCATGCTACGCTCGGCGGTCATCGCCTCGATCCGGCGGCGCATGGTCGAGCAGGGTTTCACCGAGTTCCAGACACCGATCCTGACCGCGAGCAGCCCCGAGGGCGCGCGCGACTATCTGGTGCCGAGCCGCGTCCACCCGGGCAAGTTCTATGCGCTCCCGCAGGCGCCGCAGATGTTCAAGCAGCTGATCATGGTTGCGGGCTTTGACCGCTACTTCCAGATCGCGCCCTGCTTCCGAGACGAGGATGCGCGCGCCGACCGCAGCCCCGGCGAGTTCTACCAGCTCGACTTCGAGATGAGTTTCGTCACGCAGGCCGATGTGTTCGCCGCGATCGAGCCGGTGCTCTCCGGTGTGTTCCAGGAATTCGCCAACGGCCGGACGGTGACGCCTGCCGGCGAGTTCCCGCGCATCCCTTACAAGGAAGCACTGCTAAAATATGGCAGCGACAAGCCCGACCTTCGCAACCCGCTGCTCATCAGCGATGTCGGCGGCCATTTCAAAGGCTCCGGCTTTGGGTTGTTTGCCGGACTGGTCGAAAAGGGCGCCGTCGTCCGCGCTGTCCCGGCGCCGGGTACCGCCGAGAAAAGCCGCAAGTTCTTCGACGACATGAACGAATGGGCGCGGAGCGAAGGCTTCGCCGGCCTCGGCTATGCAACTCGCAAGGGTGGCGAATGGGGCGGGCCGATCGCCAAGAACCACGGCGAGGAGGGCATGAACCGCATCGCCGACGAGATGGGCCTTGGGCTCGACGACGGCATCTTCTTCGCCGCGGGCAAGGAAGCCGAGGCGGCAAGGCTCGCTGGCCTGGCACGCACGCGCGTCGCTCAGCAGCTGGACCTTATCGAGAAAGGCCAGTTCCGCTTCTGCTGGATCGTCGACTTTCCAATGTTCGAGTATAACGAAGAGCAGAAGAAGATCGACTTCTCCCACAACCCCTTCTCCATGCCGCAGGGGGAGATGGAGGCGCTTGAGACCAAGGATCCACTCGAGATCCTCGCCTGGCAATATGACATCGTTTGCAACGGCGTGGAGCTGTCGAGCGGCGCGATACGGAACCACCGCCCGGACATCATGTACAAGGCGTTCGAGATCGCCGGCTACACGCGCGAACAGGTGGACACGAACTTTGCGGGCATGATCAATGCCTTCAAGTTCGGCGCTCCGCCCCACGGCGGTTCGGCGCCCGGCATCGACCGCATCGTTATGCTCCTCGCCGACGAACCGAACATCCGCGAAGTGATCCTCTTCCCGATGAACCAGAAGGCCGAGGATCTGATGATGAACGCTCCGGCGGTCGTTCTGCCGAAGCAGCTCAAGGAGCTGCACATCAAGGTCGTCGCCGATTAGTTGGACAGCAGTTTGCGATTGTTCGCGGGGTTTACGCTCGTTAACTTCTGCCTGTGGCTGAGTGGACAAGCGATAGCCCGGATGGCGGCGCGCTGGCAGCGCTCCGGGAGCATGTCGGCGAACTGCAGCTTCCCCAAATCGCGCACGGCCGCCGCGCCATAATCCTCTTCGAAGGGTTGCAGGGCTCGGCAAAGAAGTTCGCGCTGAGGCAGCTCACTTCCGCTTTCGACCCTTGTCACGTCGTCGTGTATCCGACGTCATTCGACCGTCGCGAGGCGAGCGAGGGTCATTGGCTGGCGCGGTTCTGGCGGCAGCTGCCGAGCGCAGGGAACACTTCTATCTTCTTCCGCAGCTGGTACCGGCGCGTTCTCGACGACAGGGTTCTCGGCCGCACCGCGGAGGAAACGATTCCGCGGGTGTTCGATGAGATCAACGAGTTCGAAGCCCAGCAGCGTGACTACGGAACCCTGCTGGTGAAGCTCTATTTCGATGTCAGCGCCGACGTGCAGGAGCAGCGGCTTGCGCGGCGTCGGCAGAGTCCGTGGCGCGTCCGCGGAGCCGAAGACGATTTCATCCGGGCCGACGACCCACGCTACCAATCCGCGCTTGAGCAGTTGCGGGCGAACACCGACACCCGCTGGTCGCCCTGGCGGACGATCGACGGAGATGACGAGCGGCAGGCAGCGCTCGCCGCACTCGAGGCGATTGCAGACTCCTGGTCGAAGGCAATGCCGTCGGGACCGCCGCAGCTGGTGGCTCAGTCCGGATAACGGATGCTTATTACCTCGTAGCTCTTCTCGCGGGCAGGCAGGCTGACGAGGCGCTCGTCGCCAACGCGGGCACCCACAAGAGCCCTAGCAAGCGGCGCGCTCCAGCCGATGCGGCCGGCCGAGGCATCAGCTTCGTCGTCGCCGACTATGGTCAGCGTCCATCGGTTGTCGTCCTCGTCCGCGAGCTCGACCGTCGCCCCGAAGCGGACCTGGTCGCGCGTGGGCTGTGAGGCAGGGTCTACAACCTTGGCCTGCTTCATGATTTTCGCGAGATGGCCAAGACGCCTGTCGATCTCGCGCAGTCGGCGCTTGCCATAAATGTAGTCGGCATTCTCCGAGCGGTCGCCGAGGGACGCTGCCCATGACACCGTTTCAACGATCTTCGGGCGTTCGATCCCGAACAGCTCCTCATATTCGGCGCGAATCCGTGCGAGCCCTTCGGGAGTGATGAAACGGTCAGCCACCGCCGCCGACTATCAGGCCGGCCGGTTCTTCCCAAGGTAGCGGGAGACGTGGACCGCAGTCTGCTGCTGCTGGCTCGAGCGCATCGAGTCGTAGACGACGCTATTCTCGATCACCCGCTGCACGTAGGCGCGTGTTTCCGAGTAGGGAATCGCCTCGATCCACTTGAGCACGTCGACCTGGTTCCGCGGGTCGCCATATTGCCGGACCCACCTCCCGACATTTCCGGAGCCGGCGTTGTAGCTGGCAACAGCGAGGGGTACGTTGCCGCCCCAGATGTTGAGCATCCGCTGAAAGTATGAAGAGCCGATCATCACATTGTAGCTCGGATCGCTGATCAACCTGTAGCTGTCGAACCCGACGCCGATCTTCCCGGCCTGCTCGCGCGCTGTTCCGACCATGAGCTGCATCATGCCGCGCGCGCCCGCGTGGCTCACAGCATAAGGATCGAACGAGCTTTCCTGCCGGCTGATTCCATGAGCAAGCGACCAGAGCTCGCCCGACACCGTGGTCCGCAATGTCGGATAGGCCTGGCGGACGTAGAAGGCCGAGCCCTTCACCCGCGCCATTCGAGACGTCCAGACGGCCATATCGTCGCGGCCGATCTGCTGGCCGAGCTCAAGCGCCAGGTTGCGGTCGGTATCGCTATCGAGCGATTCGGCGAGAGCCCTGACAAACAGCGCCTGCTCGGTCGAGCGGCCTTGTTGGCCCAGCAAGCGGATCGCCTGGACCAGCCGGCGGCTGTTGAAGGCCGTTCGCTGGAACTGCGTCGTCACATATTGCATTAGCGCGGCAGGCGGGGCGGGAACGGACTTGCCAAGCCGCTCGAGCGCGAGCTGCCCGTAGAACAACTCGGGATACATCGCCGCGCGCTGGAAATAGGCGGTCGCATCCTGGAAACGGCCAGCGGCGAGCGCAGCGCGGCCGGCCCAGTAATTGCCCTTGGTTTGAACCTGCAGGGATTTGCCGCCCTGGGCATAACGGTCGAACATCGCAATCGCGCTGACCGGCCGGTTCATCCGGTCGAGCGCAGCAGTGCCGGCGAGCCACGCCAACGTCGTATAATCGTCGCGAATGCCGATTGGCTGCTCTGCGACGCTCGCCCCGGCCGGCAGGATGTCGTCGAGCTGGCTCGCGATGTTGAAGGCCGTCTGCCAGTTTCGGCTGTCCGCTGCATCGCCGGCAAGCTGGATCAGCATGTCGAGGAAGCGCTCCGGATCGGCGGGCCGTCGCGTGAAATTATGCTTTCGCGCTGCCAGCTGTTGGGCGGCGGCCTGATAATTGTTGGCGCGGAGCCAGCGGGCACGGTCCATCATTAGTCCGGCATCGCTCGTGACGCTGCCCATCACCGCCTGGTAGCGGTTGTCGGCATCCGCCGAATTCTGCTGCATCGCGATCCGCGCAGCGAATGCGGCCTGGCGGTCAGGGCTGGTAGCGGTCAGGAAACGGGCGGCGTCGTCGCCTTTCTTGGCGAAGAGGAGCGCATCCACGCGATCGTCATTGTCGCCGCGAGTGAAGCTGTTGCCGTAGCGGCTCCAGATCGCCTGTTCGTCTGTTCCCGGCAGGTCGGCCGAACGCCATGCGCTTCGCGCGGCATCGAGCGCTTCGGTCATGCGGCCGGTGGCAGCATAAGCGTCCGCCAGCCGCGCCCATCCATTGCCCGTTCTGGGCTTGGTCGAGGCAAAGAAGGCGAGAATCGTCGCCGCGTTCTCGCCGGGCAGCATCGCTTTCTCGGCCCAGCCACGCATTCGAGTCGAATCAGGCCAATCGGGATTGGCGATCAGGAAGCTCGCATAGTCGGAGAATCGGTAGTTGCTGCTCTGGCGGAGCGTGCGCCACTGGTTGACCGAAGAGGCCACGCTGACTGCCGCAGTCGGCGTGGCGGCATAGGTCGCCGGCGGCGCATATTGCGCCGAGCTGGAAGCTGCGGTGGCCAGCAGCACTGGGATGGTCACAGCGATACGCCACATGCTGGACATCTTGCGGTCCTGCTCCTTATCAGGCCGTGAACGCTGGCCCCACACGCGATCTCAACGCTCCCCCGAGGAGGCAAGTTCATGTTTTTCGGCTCGATTCCGGCGCTGGTGACGCCATTTTCCGGCGGCCGTGTCGCTGAAGACACATTTGCCGACTTGGTGGAATGGCAGATCGCAGAAGGCTCGAATGCACTCGTGCCCTGCGGCACGACCGGCGAAGTTGCGACCTTGAGCGCCGACGAGCACCGCGAGGTCGTCGCCCACGCGGTCCAGATCGCGAAGGGCAGGGTCCCCGTCATCGCCGGCTGCGGCACTTATTCGACCTCGGCATCCATTGAGCGGGTCCGCGCTGCGGCTGATGTTGGCGCCGACGGTGCGCTGGTGGTCGTGCCTTACTACAACAAACCCAGCCAGGCTGGCCTTGCAGCGCATTTCACGGCCATCGCCGATGCGTCGCCGCTGCCGATCGTCGTCTATAACGTGCCGTCACGCACCGTCGCCGACATTTCGGTCGAGACGCTGGCAGCTATTGCGCAGCACCCGAAGATCGTCGCTGTGAAGGACGCTACCGGAAATCTCGGCCGTGTCTCGGCCCAGCGACTCACGTGCGGCGAAGACTTCATCCAGCTCTCGGGCAACGACGACATGGCGCTGGGCTTCAACGCTATGGGCGGGACGGGATGTATATCGGTGACCGCCAATGTCGCTCCCCGGCTGTGCTCGGACTTCCAGCAGGCGATGAAGGGCGGCAGGTGGGACGAGGCGCTGAAGCTTCAGGACAGGCTCTACCCACTTCATGCTGCCTTGTTCACGGATGCGTCGCCGGCGCCGACGAAATATGCGCTTGGGAGGGTTCGTCCCGGCTTTCCGCAGGAATTGCGGCTGCCGCTGGTCGAAGCCTCCGACACGTCCAAGCGCGCCGTCGATGCCGCACTAGCTCATGCCGGCCTGATCTGACGTCCACGTGGCAAAGCCGCTTCCACAGCCGTTCGACAAGCGCAAGGTCGTCGCCGAGAATCGGCGCGCACGCTTCGACTACTTCGTCGAGGAGCGGCTCGAAGCGGGAATCCAGCTGACCGGGACCGAGGTCAAGTCTCTGCGTCAGGGCGAAGGCTCGATCGCCGAAAGCTATGCGAATGCCGAAGGCGACGAGATTTGGCTGATCAACAGCCACATCCCGGAATATAGTCACGGCAATCGCCTCAACCACGAGCCACGTCGACCGCGCAAGCTGTTGCTGAAGAACCGGGAAATCGCCAAGCTGCAAGGTGCCGTGACGCGTCAGGGCCTGACCCTCGTTCCCTTGTCGATCTACTTCAACGGGAGCGGCCGGGCGAAGGTGGAGCTGGCGCTGGCTCGTGGCAAGAAGATGCACGACAAGCGCGAGACGATGAAGGAACGCGATTGGAAGCGGGAGCAGCAGCGGCTGCTCAGAAGCAATGGCTGAGGCGAGCCTGGTCCGCTGGCTGAAGGGCCACATCCCATCACGCGACACGATTCACGAATTTCGCCTTCTCCGACCGTTTGCCACTCAGCTTCGGCACCCTTCGCTGTGGCGCCTGAACCGGCGGTCGGTGCCGCGCGCTGTCGCGGTCGGGCTGTTCGTCGCCGTCATCATTCCGGTCCTCCACACCTTCGTGGCGGCCATCCTCGCGATCCCGGCACGAGCGAACGTCGCCATTGCCGCCGCGCTGACGCTGATCGTCAATCCCCTGACGATCCCCCCGCTCTATGTTGCCGCCTATCGCATTGGCTCGTGGGAGCTTCATTATGACGCAAAGGTCGTCAGTACCGAGACGGCGGAACGCTTTTCGAGCGAGCTCAGCCGGATACTTTTCTGGTTCCATCAAGCTTCGGGGCCCATTGCGATCGGCATTCTGACGATTGCCGCCGGCGCTGCTCTCGCCGGTTTCCTGACCGCTACCTTCGCATGGCGGTTGCGAACGGGCCGGCGCTGGCGCAAGCGCAGGCACCTAAGTGCTTGAAGTACTGCCGTTTGCAGTCGAGGTGATGCCTGTCGTCGATTGACATTCGCAGGTTCAGGGCAGTCCTCTCAACGAGAGCCTTTCATCGGAGGGGTAGTTCATGGTTCGGATCGTCGCTTTTTCATTGGCAACCAGTGCGCTGGCCGGCGCTGCCACTCTTGGGCTCGCAGCTGCGCCGTCAGGGTCGCTCCTGGCAACGGCGCAGGCAGCGGCTTCGGGCGGTCCGCAATATGGCACGTTCGGCTTCGACCTCGCAGGCATGGACCGAAGCGTGGCGCCCGGCGACAATTTCTACCAGTTCGCCAACGGGACCTGGGCCAAGAACACTCCAATCCCCGCGGACCAGTCGAGCTACGGGTCGTTCAACACGCTTGACGATCTGTCGCATGCCCGGACGCGCGAAATTCTCGAGCAGGCCAAGTCCGATCCCAACTCGAAGATTGGCCGGGCCTACGCCACCTACCTCGATACGGCCGCGATCGAGAAGAAGGGGCTGTCGCCGATCCAGCCTCTGCTAAACCAGATCAGGGCGGTGAAATCGAAGGCCGGATATCCCGCACTCGCCGCTGCCGTCGCCGGTAGCGGGGTTGGCGTTCCATTCGCGGCGTTCGTCAGTCCGGACCAGAAGAATCCGAGCGCCTATTTAATGCGCGTCTCCCAGGCCGGGCTCGGGATGCCCGACCGCGACTATTATCTCTCGGCGGACCCCAAGCTCGCTGCGACGAAGACAGCCTACGAGAAGCACGTCGCCGCGATGCTCTCGCTGGCTGGCGAAGCCAATGCGGAGGCGCGGGCGCGTGCGATCGTCGATTTCGAAACCCGGATAGCCCAGGTGAGCTGGACGCGGGTCGAGAGCCGTAATGCGAGCAAGACCTATAACAGGAAGACGCTGGCCGAACTCGAGAAACTGGCGCCGGGCTTCGATTTCATCGGGTTCTTCAGAGCTGCCCACGCGCCGGTGAAGAGCGTCAATGTCGTTCAGCCTTCGGCTGTCGCGGGCATCGCCAAGGTGATCCAGGCGGCGCCTTTAGGGGTTCTCAAGGACCAGCTCCTCGTCCGTTCAATGGACGCCTTCGCCGACGTCCTTCCGGCCGCCGTCGATAAGGAGAATTTCGCATTCTTTGGGACAGTCCTGTCAGGCACTCCGCAACAGCAAGAACGGTGGAAGCGGGCCGTAGACTACACTGTTGGCAGCCTGACCGACGACGTCAGCAAGCTTTACGTCGCCAAATATTTCCCGCCCGAAACCAAGGCCGCGGCCGACGAGATGGTCCGCAATCTCATTGCGGCGATGAACCGGCGCATCGACGCGCTCGACTGGATGAGCCCGGAAACCAAGGCCAAGGCACATCAGAAGCTCGCCAACTTCACCCCGCGCATCGGCTATCCGTCGCAGTGGCACAATTATGCGTCGATGCGCGTGGTCGCCGGCGATGCGTTCGGCAACGAGTTGCGCGCCAATCAGTGGCGCCGTGACGACAATCTCTCGAAGCTCGGCCACCCGGTGCGCCGCTGGGAATGGGGGATGACCCCCATGACGATCAACGCTCAGGCCAACCCCGATCTCGTCGCGATTACCTTCCCGGCGGCGATCCTTCAGCCGCCGTTCTTCGACCCGAAGGCTGACGCGGCGGTCAATTACGGGGGGATGGGCGCGGTGATCGGGCACGAAATGAGCCACCATTTCGATGATCAGGGCGCGAAGTACGACGTCGGCGGCCGACTGGTCGACTGGTGGAGCCCGGCTGACGTCACCGCATTCCAGTCGCGTCTCGACAAGCTCGAAGCGCAATATAACGCTTATGAGCCGCTACCTGGCATGCACGTCATCGGCAAACTGACGATGGGTGAGAATGTCGCCGACCTGGCGGGCCTGACGACAGCGCATGATGCCTATATCGCGTCGCTGAAAGGCGCGGCCCCCCCAGTTATCGACGGCTTCACGGCGGACCAGCGCTTCTATCTGGGCTGGGCGCAGGTGTGGCGCCGCAATTATCGTGAGGCTAACCTGCGCCAGCGGCTCCTGACCGATCCGCACTCGCCTAGCCAGTACCGGACGAGCATCGTGCGGAACATGGATCCCTGGTACCAGGCGTTTGACGTGAAGCCGGGACAGGGGCTCTATCTCGCGCCGGCCGACCGCGTCCGCATCTGGTAGGATGGCGCGCATCTGGTAGCATGGGCGGTGACGCCCATGCTTCACCACGACTTGCCTCCCATAGAATCGACGCCGCTCGACGGATTGGAACGTTGGCTCGTCCCAGCGCTGGCGGCGGCGGCTGGCCTGACGGCGGCGGTCATGCTGCTGATCTTCGGCCAGGCGCTCGCTGCCGCCCTTGCGATTATCGCCGGAATCGCCGTTGCGGCCGTGATGCACCGGCGGGCGCCAGCTGTTCCGCCAGCGGTCGTCCCGCTCGACAGCGGGCCCGATTATTCGCTGGTCGGAGCGGCCCTCGGGCTAATCGGTGATCCTGTCGCCCTGACCGACGGCGAGGGCACGCTTCTCGTCGTCAACCCGGGCTATCGCGAGCGGTTCGGCAGCAGGCCGCCGCTGCGGCTCGCGGACGGCGATGAGGCGAGCGAAGCATTGGAACTCGCCAGGTCCATGGCTTGGCGCGACGGTGCAGGTTGCGTTGCCGGGGTGGCGACGAGCGCCGGGATCAGCAGGGTGGAGGTCGATCGCGTCGGGCTCCTCAGCGACCTGTTGCTCTGGCGTTTCCCTGAACCGCCTGCCGCCGACCCGCTCGCAACGTCCGCAAGGAGGATCGGCGGAACGGTCGGCGCCCAGCTCGCTTCGGCCGGAGTCCTGGCCGCGGTGGTCAACACCAACGGCGAGCTGGTCGCAACGAACAGCCTGTTTGCGGATCGCGCGATCGGCCGAGGACACCCAATCCAGCAGGCACGGTTCGCAGATCTCGTGCAGGTCAGCGATGGCGACCGGATGAGGCTGGTGGCGGAAGGCGAAACGGGGCGAGCGCTGCGCGCCGTGCACGTGCCTGCCGCTGCGAACGCGGATGACGGCGCGGGAACGTTCCTGTTGTTCGACGCCGACGCGGCGGAGTCCGTCGGCGATTCTTCGAACCTGCAGTCGCTGCTCGACATGCTGCCGATCGGCCTGGCGTTGGTCGACCGCGACGGGCGGTTCCTGACCATGAACGGCGCTTTCCGGCAGGCGGCGGGGCTGAAGGGCTCAGCCATGCCCGTCTATCCGGGCGATCTTGTCATGAAGGAGGACAAGGCCGCTGTCGCGGATGCTGTAAGACGAAACGCCCGTGGGCCGGCGATGTCAGGCGATCTTGCCGTACGGCTGACCCATCAGGGATCCGAGCCCGTCGCTTTGACCATCGCCGGGCTGCGTGGGCTTGGCGATGCGGCGGTGCTCCTGCTGCTCAAGGACAATAGCGAGGAAGCAAAGCTCAAGCGCCAGGTCGCCCAAGCGACGAAGATGCAGATGGTCGGCCAGCTCGCGGGCGGCGTTGCGCACGACTTCAACAACATCCTGACTGCCATCATCGGCCACTGCGACCTGATGCTGATGCGTCATACGCCGGGGGACAGCGACTATGACGACATTCAGCAAATCAAGTCGAACTCGAACCGGGCCGCGGGCCTAACCCGCCAGCTTCTCGCATTTTCACGGCAGCAGACGCTGCGCCCGCAGGTCCTGCAGCTTCCCGACGTCGTCTCGGAGGTCTCGCACCTGCTCAAGCGGCTGCTCGGCGAGACGGTCGAGCTGGTCGTGAAGCACGGTCGCAACCTCGGGCCCATCCGCGCCGACCCGGGCCAACTTGAGCAGGTGATCGTCAATCTCGCGGTCAACGCCCGTGACGCCATGGCGGCCAAGGGCGGTGGAACGCTCACGATCCAGACCTATTCGGTCAAAGCCGACCAGGTCGCGGAGCTTGGGTCCGACATCCTTCCGATCGCTGACTATAGCGCATTGTCGGTCGCCGACACCGGCACCGGTATTCCGCCGAGCGTGCTTGGCAAGATCTTCGAACCCTTCTTCACCACCAAGGAGGTGGGCAAGGGGACGGGCCTTGGCCTTTCGACCGTCTACGGCATCGTCAAGCAGTCGGGCGGCTTCATCTTCGCCGATTCGAAGGTGGATGAGGGAACAAGATTCGTCATTTACCTCCCGGTCCATCGCGAAGATGCCGGCGCAGCGAAGTCGCGGAAAGCCGAGAAGACCAAGAAAGACGAGCTTTGGGGCAGCGGTACCGTACTGCTGGTCGAGGATGAGCCCATGGTGCGGACCGTCGCCGAGCGCGCGCTGACGCGCCACGGCTACACCGTGATCACCGCCGACAGTGGCGAGGACGCCCTGGAGATTCTCGCGAAGAACGAACCGGTCGACCTGCTGATCAGCGACGTCGTGATGCCGGGAATGGATGGGCCAACCATGGTCCGGGAGGCCCGACAGAGCCGCCCCGAGCTCAAGATCCTGTTCATGTCGGGCTACGCGGAGGAGCAGCTCCGCAAGTCCATCGACATCGAAAACGTCAACTTTTTGCCCAAGCCTTTCTCCGTGGTGGAGCTTGCCGAGGCCGCGCGCCGAACGGTCATGGGCAAATAGGGATTTGCGCTTTTGACAGGCCTGTTTATTCGACTGCTATCATGACCGCCGCTTGTTCCATCCTGATCGTCGAGGACGAGCCGCTCATTGCGATGATGCTCGAGGATTTTCTCGATTCGCTCGGCCACCGGGTCCACGGGACTTGCGACACCGTCGAATGCGCCTTGGATGAGACCGAAAAGGGCGGGTTCGACCTCGCCATCCTCGACGTGAACCTCAAGGGAGAGAACGTCTGGCCGGTCGCGACGAGGCTGCGTGAAAAGAACGTGCCGTTCGTGATCGCGACCGGCGGCCACGTCGATCCGCCGCCGCCCGAGTTCAAGGACGCGCCGGTGATTGAGAAGCCCTATACGGTCGACCGGGTAACCCCGGCGATCGACGCTGCATTCGCAGGCTAAGCCCCTCGCGGCCACGATCCTCAGCCTCTTATCCGCACCCCCTAATGTTCGAATTCCAGAGCCACCTGATCTTTCCCGTGCATGCGGTACCTGCGGCAGGACCGCTTCCACCGCGTGCCGAGCGATTGTCGGTGAGCACGGCCGATGGCAATTCGCTACAGGGCACCTGCATTCCGGCCGAGCAGCGCGATCCCAGTCGGACGCTCATCCTCGGCTTCGGGGGCAATGCGTGGAATGGGCAGGACGTCGCCGAATATCTGCACGAGCTCTTTCCCGATCACGACGTCGTTACCTTCCATTATCGCGGCTACAAGCCGTCGACGGGATCTCCTTCGGCGCAAGCGCTGATCGCCGATGCGCCGCTCGTCTATGACGCCGCGCTCGATCGGTCCAAGCCAGCAAAAGTCATTGCCGTCGGTTTCAGCATCGGGACCGGCATTGCTGCTCAGCTCTCCGCCAGCCGCAAGCTCGACGGCCTGATCCTCGTGACGCCCTTCGACTCGTTGAAGGGCGTTGCGCAGTCCATTTATCCGTGGCTGCCGATCGGCCCCTTCTTCGCGCACGAGATCGACGCTGCGGGGCCGCTCAAGAACAGCCGCGTACCCGTCGCGATCATCGCCGCGGAGCGCGACGAGATCGTGCCTGCGGAGCGCACTGCGGCCCTGCGCGAGGTCGTTCCCGAGCTGGTGTTCGACCGGACCATCAAGCGCGCCGGCCACAATGACATTTACGCGCGATCGGAATTCCAGGAGGCGATGCGTGACGCCCTCAACAGGCTCGGCGGCGCGGCCTAGCCTGGGACACTATAAGGTTACCGCGGCCGACGAGACCACTTGCGGGGCTCTGGTGCCCAATCCATATTCTTGATTCGAGGCGACAAATCGCTGCAACGGATACGTTAACCGGCTTGCAGAGTTGATTGTGCCATAAAGCGGGCTAGCATGCCCCATGAGAGGCCGGTCGTTCGCGGCCGGATTTATAAGGACTGGAATGACCAAGCTTTCAGGCGGCGACAGCAAGAGCACTCTGTACTGCTCGTTCTGCGGGAAGTCGCAGCACGAGGTCAGGAAGCTGATCGCCGGCCCGACCGTATTCATCTGCGATGAATGCGTCGAGCTCTGCAACGACATCATCCGCGAGGAATCCAAGTCTGCGCTGGTGAAGACGAGGGACGGCGTCCCGACTCCGTCGGAGATTTGCAAGGTCCTAGACGACTATGTGATCGGCCAGGACCGCGCCAAGCGCGTGCTCTCGGTCGCCGTCCACAACCATTACAAGCGGCTGTCGCACGGCGCGAAGGCCGGCAACGACGTCGAACTCGCCAAGTCGAACATTCTGCTGATCGGCCCGACGGGTTGCGGCAAGACTTTGCTCGCGCAGACTCTCGCCCGGATCCTCGACGTGCCCTTCACCATGGCCGACGCCACCACGCTCACCGAGGCCGGTTATGTCGGCGAGGACGTCGAGAACATCATTCTGAAGCTGCTCCAGGCGTCCGACTACAATGTCGAGAAGGCGCAGCGCGGCATCGTCTACATCGACGAAATCGACAAGATCAGCCGCAAATCTGACAATCCTTCCATCACTCGCGACGTTTCCGGCGAGGGAGTCCAGCAGGCGCTGCTGAAGCTGATG
>Ga0207657_10004022_pt1 | contig 15617 bp, 16 predicted proteins | sample KBSC33metaG_FD_184316 | JGI IMG/M metagenome (GOLD analysis project Ga0207657, IMG submission 184316) | Corn rhizosphere microbial communities from Kellogg Biological Station, Michigan, USA - KBS C3-3 metaG (SPAdes) (version 2) | ecosystem: Host-associated > Plants > Roots > Rhizosphere > Soil ... | reverse complement strand
GCCGCAAGATCGAACCCGAACTGCGCCAGGTGGTGCAGGACGACGGCAAGGTCCGCCTGGTGTTGAAGGATTGGCCGATCCTGGGGCCGGTCTCGGTAATCGCGGCGCGGATGGCGCTGGCGAGTAAATTCCAGCAAAAATATGTTCAGGCGCATGAGGCGCTGATCGGCGTCAACTCGAAGCTGACCGAGCCGCGCATCGGTGAGCTGCTCGCCGGCGCCGGCATCGATGTCGATCGTGCCGCGCGCGACCTCGCCACAAATGCCAAGGCGATCGACGCGATCCTCGCGCGCAACAACGATCAAGCCAGTGCGTTTGGATTTAGAGGCACGCCGTCCTTTATCGTCGGCAAGTTTCGGGTGCCGGGCATTTTGACCATGGCGGAGTTCGAGCAGGTCATCGCCGATGCGCGCAAAGCGGCGGCGCAGAAATAGCTGCGGCATATAACAAGAGCGCCCTCGCCAAAAGCGAAGGCGCCCGGCCTGCGGGATGAACGCCTGGTGCGATTACTTCGACGATAGCTTGATCCAGTCGTCCTGCGCGCGCCGCTTCAGCTGATTCCAGTCGGTCGCCGCGACGTCCCAGTTCACGATGGTGCGGTTGGCCGATGCAGCCTGACCGTTCGCGACCGTCGAGGTTGATTGCGAATCGTAGGCGTAGACGCCCGCGACCAGCAGCAGCGCACCCAAAATCATTCCGAGAAAAACGCGCATGGCAAACCTCCGGTGAACGCAGACAACGCGGTCGGGGGGCGATGGTTCCCCTCGTCGCCCCGGACAAGTGAGCCAACGGGTCCGGCCCTTGGCCGACCCGATAACAGGCTCCGCGAGCGCGATCCGGGATCCGTAACCGCCGACGTTCAAGAGAATTCGTGGAGCGGACTCCAAACCTCAGCGGCGACGCCGGTGGTTATGGGTCCCGGCGTTCGCCGGGACGACTCGCGGAGAGGCTAGGCGTACATCAATCATCGCTCACTGCTTAGCCAGTTCAGTATCTCCGCGTTCATCTCGCGCGGATAGCAATGGCTGAGATCGTCAATCTCGCGGTAGGTCACATCGGCGCCCGCCGCTGACAACACCTCTCGCGTCTGCCGCGCCACCTGCACCGGGAACATCCAGTCCAGCCGGCCATGCACGAGATGGACCGGCAAGCCGCGCAATCTCTGGGCATCGGCCATTTCCGCCATCAGCGGATGGAAGGTGGCGGCAACCGGCGCCAAACGGGTAAAGGGGGAAGCGCTCTCGAGCCCGGTGACATAGCAGAACGTGCCGCCATCGCTCATCCCGGTCAGCAGCAGTTTTGTGGAATCGACGTTCCAGCGGCTTCGTACCCACTCGAGAATACGGGCGAGGTTGGGGCTGTCGGTATCTTCCCCCATCAATGCCCAGGTGCCGCCGGTCGCGGTCGGTGCGACCAGGATTGCGCCGTGGCTGCGCGCGTCGCGCAGCCAGCTCCACAGGAAGCCGCGGCCATTGCCGCTGCCGCCATGCAGTGCCATCACCAACGGCCAGGCGCGGTCGGGGGTGTAATATTCCGGCACGTAGAGCGAGAAGCCGCCGCGGCTGCCGGGCTCGTTGTGGTCGTGAAGGATCCCGGTATTGGCGTTTGCCGGCCCTGCAAGCCGCGTCAGCAGGCTGGCGTCGTCGCGCAAGGCGGGATCGACGAAGAAACTGGAGACCGGAGGAAATTTTGCGGCAAGGGGATACAGCGCCTCCTGCGCACGCGCTGCGTGACGTAGCGCGCGAAACACCGCAACCAGGTCGCCATTGCCATGCTGTACCGCGCGCAAACCGTCGAACGCCGCGAGCGTTGAGTCGCTCGCCGTTTCCAACGCGGTCCTTATAGCCGCGAATTCCTCCGGCCAATCGGCCAGCCGCGCACGGACCACCTGCAACGCCTGATCCGGCGTGCCGGCGGCCTCCATGACCGAATCGAAATCCGGTGGATTGAGATGACGCGCGATGAAGCCGAGCGCTTCGAGCGATTGCAGCAATGGCGGCAGCACGGCCACGATGTCGTCCACCACGGCCTCGCTCATCGCGCGCTCCCGCTCGGGTCTAATGCAGCCGCGGCCCCTTGAGCAGCTTGGCGCGATCGATTGAGGTCAACACCACGTCGAAGGTGACGCCTTCGTGGTACACCGTGAGCGGCACGTCGACGCCGGCAGCGCCGAGCGCCCAGAGCTTTCGGTAGAAGGCGGTCTGACTTGAAACCCTTTCGCCCTTCACGGCCAGTATGATGTCGCCGGCCTTGAGTTCGGCGCGCGCCGCCGGACCCTTCGCGGAAATGCCGATCACCACGACCTTGCTGTCGATCTCGGTGGTGTACATCCCGAGCCAGGGGCGCGCCGGCTTGTTGACGCGGCCGAACTTCTTGAGATCGTCGAGCACCGGCTTGAGCAGGTCGATCGGCACGATCATGTTGACATGCTCGGCCTTGCCCTCGCGTTCGCGTTCGAGCTGGAGCGAGCCGATGCCGATCAACTCGCCGCGATTCGAGATCATTCCGGTGCCGCCCCAATTGGGATGGGCCGGATAGGTAAAGATCGCCTCGTCCAGCAAATATTCCCAGTAACCGGCGAACTCCTGCTTGGCGGCGATATGGCTGGCGACCGACCGCGTGCGCCCACCTGCGCCGCCGACCACGACGCGGTCGCCGATTTGGGCGGCGCTAGAGGAACCAAGCGGCAGGGGATCGAGGTCGATATGGCCAAGCGCCTGCACCAGGCCGAAGCCGCTCACGGTATCGACGCCAAGCGCATGGGCTTCCACCACGCGGCCGTCGCCAAGATGCAGCCAGACCGCTTCGGCCTCGGTGATCAGATAACCGATGGTCAGCACCAGTCCGTCGTCGATCACGACGCCATTGCCGGCGCGCTCGGTGCCCAGCGTGTCCGCGCTGAAGGCGTCGGCGGGGATGATCGAATGCAGGCCGACCACCGAAGAAAGCACGCGATCGAGATCGAAACTGTAGTCGCCCGGGCGGGGCTGGTTCGCCGGCGGCACCTTCCATTCAGTCAAAGAGGGCATGGAGAATCTCCTGGCCAATCGGCGTGCGCGTGTCCCGCAGATTTCAGCGAACAGGCGCAGGCGAAGCAGGCAACGATCTTATGTCGCAAACGGGCGTCTTGAAAGTCTCCCGGAGCATGATTTGTATGACGTGATGAGATCGGATGCCTTCACAAATATTTCAGTTTTCCGACGCGCTATCCTCATTAAGATTCTCCGCGACGCCGGCTGGCCCTCAAGCCGAACCATTTCGCGCACGACAGCGTGATGCGCCGCCGCCTCCTCGATCTGACGGCCCGCAAGTTTGGCCAACCGCACCGCGCTGCGCGCCTTCATCAATTCGTTCACGAGGGCGGCTTTTTTCACAGGCGCAAGATTCGGATTGGCCATTCGCCAGAGTTTTCCGCGGACGACGGAGTACCTGCCATCCGGCGTAACCGGATGCTGCGGCGCAGCCATCAGCGCGGCTTGGCGCTTTTGCAGAGGACGGCTCACTGGATCCGAATGATCTCGGCTTCGCCGGTGCCGGCCCGAACGACATCGCCCACGCGTTTGCCGAACATCGCTCTTGCCAGCGGCGAGACATGGGAGATCGAGCCTTGGGCAGGATCGGCCTCGTCCTCGCCGACAATCCGGAATGTCTGCTCCCGGCCGTCGTCGCGCATGATCGTCACGGCCGCGCCGAACCGCACCTCAGAGTGGTCGGCAGGGGCCGGTACGACACGGGCCGTCGCGCGCCGCGCGGTCCAATAGCGAAGGTCTCGTCGTGCATCCGCAAGGGCCGCGCGATCGGCCGATGCTTGCGCCCTAGCGTAGGCCTCGCTGGCCGCCTGGAGGGCGTGTTCGATCTGCGCCAGGCCTGCCTCGGTGACGTCATTTGGATGCTCCGAGACCGGCCGCTCCGGTAGCTCTTCCAGATATTCCGCATCCTTGACGAAGGCTCTACTCATCGGCCGTGATCCCGTTAAGTTGCAACAGCCCGGAAGAGGAACAATTTTTGCCCGGTTCCGTTCCATTCCGGGCCTGAACGGTATCCGAGGAAGAGAGCAGGCGCGACAGCGAGGCCGTTCAAGGGGATGCGCCGGGAAAGAACGCCAGGTGATTTCAGGTCCTCGGTCGGCGTCAAGCGCGGGCATCCTGATGTATCGGCGCGTTGGGCCGAAACTGGAAGTCCTTTTGGTGCATCCGGGCGGACCTTACTGGCGCCGCAAGGACGATGGCGCATGGTCGATCCCGAAAGGCGAAATCAATCCAGGTGAGGACGCCAGCGTCGCCGCCCGTCGAGAGTTCACGGAAGAAACCGGGATTGCTCCCGCCGGGCCTTTTGAACCGCTTGGCGAAATTCGCCAGCGTGGCGGCAAACGGGTCATTGCCTTTGCCGTCGAGGGCGACGTCAACGTTCAGACCATCAAAAGCAACAGCTTTGAAATCGAGTGGCCGCCGAAAGGCGGAAGGATGCAGACCTTTCCGGAAATCGACCGCGCCGAATGGTTCGAACTGCCGTTCGCCCACGCGAAGATCCTCCAAAGCCAGCGGCCGCTTCTCGATCGGCTCGCCGAACTTTTGGGCCAATCCGGAGCGAGGCGGGCGCCATGACCGATCCCTTCGATCTCCAGCGCTTTGTTGATGCGCAAGCGCCGGTCTACCCGCGTGTTGTTGCTGAACTGCGCCAAGGCCGGAAGCAAAGTCACTGGATGTGGTTCATTTTCCCCCAGCTTGCCGGCCTCGGCCATAGCGCGATGGCCCGGCGATTTGCGATTTCCTCTCGCGAGGAGGCCGTCGCCTATCTCGCCCATGGCGTTTTGGGCCCCCGGCTTGCGGAGTGCACCTCACTGGTCAACGCCGTCGAGGGCAGAACAATCCGGGAAATACTCGGCAGTCCCGACGACCTTAAATTCTGCTCGTCGATGACGTTGTTCGGCGCGGTCGCATCCGATGCGGTATTCGCCGCGGCGATCGCGAAATTCTGCGGCGGCCGGCCGGATCCAAGGACGCTGGAGCTGCTTGGCCGCTGATCCGACGCGTCGGTAGCGGGATCGCAAAAACGTTTTTCATGGAGCCTGCAACGCTCGCGACGACGGCGGAATTGCCTCAAACAAGCAGTCGCGCAATTCGCCCATATCATCGACGACGCGTGATGCACCCGCATCGCGGAGACGGTCGGAGCGATGGTAGCCCCACGATACGGCCACCCCGCGGACATCCGCGGCGCACGCCATCTCCATGTCGAATGCGGTATCCCCGATCATGATGGCATCTTCGGCGTTGATGCCGGCTTCGCCTAGCGCCTGAAGCACCATTCCCGGATGCGGCCTTGAGGGTGCCTTGTCGGCAGTTTGAACGGTGCAAAAAAAGCGTTGCCATCCGAAACGCTCAAGCGCCGGCGCGATTGCATGCGAAACGTGCCCGGTTGCGATCCCGATACGCACGTCCTTTCGCTCGGCCAGCGCAGCGAGCAAGTCTGCCGCGCCACCGAATGGCACTTCTGCGAAGGCCGCGTCGGCACGAAGCCGCGGCAGCACGCGTTGATAGGCTGCAACCATCTCCTTGACCGGCGCGTCCGGTCCGGCCAATTGCCATAGGACAAGTTCCAGCGGCATTCCAATCAACGAAAGGCTCTCCTCCTCGGAGGGCCGGGAAAATCCGTACTCACCGAAAATAACACGATGCGACTCGATAATCAGTTTGCGGCTATCGACGAGGGTGCCGTCGAAGTCGAAGATCATCAGCTTCATTGAAATGTTTCCGATTCGTAGCGATCTGGACGAAATACCCGGCACCGACTGCTGGTTCTTATGAGTCCCGCTACAGCGATCGCTGACCGTTCCCTACGGATCGAGTTCGGTATCCCAGTATAAATAATCGAGCCAGCTGTCGTGCAGATAGTTCGGCGGGAACAGCCGGCCGTTGCGATGCAGCTGGTGCACCGTCGGCGCGAACGGGAATTGGCGCGGAAACATCCGCGCCTGCTGCGGCGTCAGGTTGCCCTTGCGCAGATTGCACGGCGAACACGCGGCGACCACATTTTCCCATGTGGTCTGGCCGCCCTTGCTGCGTGGGATGATGTGATCGAAGGTGAGGTCGTCATTGGTCGAGCAATATTGGCAGACGAAGCGGTCGCGCAGGAACACGTTGAACCGGGTGAAGGCCGGATGCGTGGTCGGCTTGACGAAGGATTTCAGCGACACCACGCTCGGCAGCTGAATCTCGAACGAGGGGCTGCGCACCGCGCGGTCGTAGTGCTCGACGATGTTGACGCGATCGAGAAACACCGCCTTGATCGCGTCCTGCCACGACCAGAGAGACAGCGGATAATAACTGAGCGGCCGGAAGTCCGCATTCAGCACCAGTACCGGCCAACCGCCTTGCGAGACATGTGCGTTCAAGTAACGCTCCCGGCCTCCATATAAGCTGCGAAGCAGCGTGAGTTGACATACTACATGCAGCGTGACGGGATTGTGAAGAGCGTTCGCGCGCTTATCCGCGGCCGCGGCCGTTGTCGCCGGGATTGCACGATCGGCCCCAACACCGCTAAATCTGGCGGGCGGCACTTTTCGGCCGCAATCGGTCGCTGCAAAAATGGTCACTACGTCCCGTTATCTCGAGGCGCCACGCCGGCTGCGGGCATTCGTTCGCGCGCATGAAACGAGTCTGGTTGTCCTTGCGGCGCTGGTCGGAATCATCGGCGGATTGGTGGTGGCCGCGATGAGCGCTGCGGTCGAAGGACTGCACGTGCAGCTGTTCAACCTTCAGGTGGGGGAACGCCTTTCAAGCCAGTTCAGGATCGAGCCGCTGCGCACCTTGCTGGTTCCGAGTCTCGGTGGGTTGCTGCTGGGCGTGGCGTTCCTGCTGCTGCAGCGATGGCGGCCGGGGCGTGAAATCGATCCGATCGAGGCCAACGCGCTGCATGGCGGGCGGATGTCGTTTCGCGGCAGTGTCATCGTGGCGTTGCAGACGGTCTGGTCCTCGGGCGTCGGCGCTTCGGTCGGGCTTGAAGCTGGATACACCCAGCTTGCCAGCGGTCTCGCCGCCTCACTAGGCCGCGGCTTTCATCTGCGCCGCGCCGATCAGCGCGTCATGGTCGGCTGCGGCGCCGCGGCCGCGATCGCGGGCGCGTTTGGAGCGCCGCTCGCCGGCGCCTTTTATGCCTTTGAGCTTGTGATCGGGGGATATACACCGGCCAGTCTGGCGCCGGTCGGCGTAGCTGCGGTGGCGGGCTATTTTGTCGCCCATGCATTTGGCGAGTTGTCGCTCGGCGTCGGCGTCGGTCCAGTCGGCAATGTACTCGGGCATGATCTTGCCATCGCGGCAGTGCTCGGGATTCTGGCGGCGCTGTTTGGCATCGCCATCATGCGCGGCGTGGCGCTCTGTGAGATGCTGCTGTCGAGGACCGGCGTCTGGCTGCCGCTGCGCCCGGCGCTGGGCGGTCTCGCCGTCGGTCTGCTCGCATTGCTGAGGCCCCAAGTGATGTCCTCGGGGCATGGCGCGCTGCATTTCGCCGGGTTTGTTTCGATGCCGTTGGCGATGATTGCGGGGATATTCGTCCTCAAGGCGATTGCCTCCGTCATGTCGCTTGGCAGCGGCTTCCGCGGCGGATTGTTTTTCGCCACGCTGTTTCTGGGCGCGCTCGGCGGTCACCTGTTCGCTGCCGGCCTCAACATGACCTGGCCGGGTCTCAACCTCGATCCCAATGTCTATGCGATCGTCGGCATGAGCGCGCTGTCGGCTTCCGTGATCGGCGGGCCGCTGACGATGTCGTTCATCGCGCTGGAATCCACCGGCGATCTCTGGCTTACCACCGCAGTGCTGGTCGCGGTCATCATCTCGACCCAGATCACCCGCGAACTGTTCGGCTACTCGTTCGCGACCTGGCGATTCCACCTGCGCGGCGAGACCATTCGCAGCGCCGCCGATGTGGGCTGGATCCGCGACCTCACGGTGCGGCGGCTGATGCGGGCGGACGTGACCACCGTGAACGCCGACGTGCCGCTCGACGAATTCCGCGGCAAATTTCCGCTGGGATCGAAGACCCAGGTGGTGGCGGTCGACGCTGCGGGTCGCTACGCCGGGCTGGTGCAGGTAGCCGAAGCGCATGCGCCGGATATCGAGATGGCGAAAGGTCTGCTCGGCATTCTTCATCACCGGGACGTGGTGCTGCATCCCGTCATGAACATCCAGGAAGCCATTGCCGTGTTTGACGCCGCGGAAGCGGAATCGCTCGCGGTAGTCGAAACTGGCGGCGAAGGCCGGCCGATCGGAATTTTGACCGAAGCCCACGCGATGCGGCGCTATGCGGAGGAATCCGAACAACGCCGCCGCGAGGCCGTCGGCGATATCTGATCAGCGCACCGGAAAAACGAATATACGATAGACATCGTTGCCTGTACCGACGTGGAGGAGCCCCATGCGTAGATTGCTGACGGTCATCGTCGCGGTGCTGCTTGGTCTGGGATGGACCGGCATCGCCGCCGCGCAGAATTATCCAACGCGCGCGGTGACCATGATCGTGCCGTTCCCGGCCGGCGGCGCAACCGACACGTTGGCGCGATTCCTGGCCGAGAAGATGCGAGGAATTCTCGGTCAACCCGTGATCATCGAGAACATTGCGGGAGCAGCCGGCAGCATCGGCGTCGGCCGCGCCGTTCGCTCGGCTGCCGACGGCTACACCCTGAGCATCGGGACCTCGACCACCCACATGCTCACCGGCGGGCTCTACGCGCTTCAATTCGATTTGCTGAAGGATCTGGAGCCGATCATCCAGATCGGCAGCGAACCGCTTTTGATCGTCGGCAAGAAGAGCCTGCCGGCCGACGATTTGAAGGGTCTGATTGCCTGGCTCAAGGCCAATCCGGACAAAGCATCGGTCGGCATCGCCGGCGTCGGCGCGACAGGCCATCTCACCGGAATTTCGTTCCAGAAACAGACCGGCACGAAATTTCAATTCGTGCCGTATCGCGGCAATGGCCCGGCGATGCAGGATCTGCTGGCGGAACAGATCGATTTCATGATCGAGCCGTCGTCGAATTTCAAGTCGCTGGTCGGCGCCGGCAGCGTCAAGCCGTATGCCATCACCGGAAGGACGCGGCTGCCGTCGTCGCCGGATATTCCGACCGCGGACGAGGCGGGCCTGTCAGGCTTCTTTGCTTCGCTGTGGTACGGGCTTTGGGTGCCCAAGGGTACGCCGAAGGAGATCATCGCAAAGCTGAATGCCACCATGGTGCAACTGCTGGCCGATCCCGCGGTGAAACAGCGCTTCGAGGAGCTTGGCATCCAGATCACCCCGCTCGCCCAGCAGTCGCCGGAAGCCTTGCGCGCTCTTCAGAAAGCCGAGGCTGAACGCTGGTGGCCGATCATCAAGGCGGCCAACCTCAAGGCGGAATGAAGGGTTAAACCCGTTCCAGCTTCTGCAGGCAGCGAACCACGCCGACCTCGGGCGGCATTGGCGTGTCCGGAAAACTGGTCTTCCAGTCGGTGACGCCGACTTCGCCGACATAGATGTCGCCCTGCGAATCCAGCGCTATGCCGTGCGGCGCCAGGAATTTGCCGGTCTCGAGCCCCGGACCATTTTCCCCGCCGAGCCGCGCGATGCGCTTGCCTTTTGCGTCCACGATGCTCAGGCGCGGGCCGAGATTTGGCATCTTGCGGTTCACCGGCATGCCCGGACCGAGTTCGCCAATGATGAAATTCGGCTGCCTGCCGCCGCAGCAATGCAGTGCGCAGGGCCGATGCAGATTATTCCACTGCGCCTCGTATTTGCCGTTGCCGTCGAACACCTGGACGCGGTGGTTCTCGCGGTCCGCCACGTAGACCCAGCCATCGGTGTCGGTGACGATGTTGTGGACGATGTTGAACTGGCCGGGATCGGTGCCGGGCTCGCCCCAGGTTTTGATCAGTCTGCCGTCGGGGGTGTATTTGTGGACGCAGGCATTGCCGTAGCCGTCGGAGACGTAAATCTCGCCCTTCGGCGACAGCGCGGTGTGGGTGCAGCGATGGAACGGCTCGCCGCTCATGAACGGCGCCGGCTTGTTCGGGATGCCGATGGTCAGCTCAACCTTGCCGTCGGTCGAGCACTTGCGCACCGTGTGGTCGCCGTCGTCGGTGCAATAGAGATTGTCCTCGGCGTCGATATGCAGCCCGTGCGCCCGGTGGAACAGGCCTTCGCCCCAGCTCTTGATGAAATTGCCCTCGCGGTCGAGCACGACCATCGGGTGGGCGCCGCGATTGAAAACATAGATGCGGTCCTTGCTGTCGACCGCGACTGAGGCGACGTCGGTGAGATTCCACCCCTGCGGCAGCTTCGCCCAGTTCTCCACCACGCGGTAGCGGTGTTCGCCCGAGCCGAGAATGGTCGGCATGCGTTTTCTCCTTTATGGAATGTCTGGATTTTACAGCTGTCATTCCGGGATGGTCCGAAGGACCAGACCTCAGATGTGCAATCGCACATCTGAGGTTCGCATCTGCGATGCGCCCCGGAATGACGTTGAGACATTTGTGCAATTCACGCGAAGGCCGCGTCGTGTTTGGTTGCCGCTCGTGCGCCGCGCGGCAGCAACCCTTCCTCGATCGCCTTGATCTGCAGCGCCAGATATTTCGAATTGATCCGGCATTGCGCGAGGCTGCCGGCGATGAACCAAAGACCCGGCTGGGCGGTGCGCGTATACATGTTGCGCAATTCCTGATCCTCGCCAAAACCCCAGATCGGGCCGACGCGCTCGGCGACCTCCTCGCCGAACAGTTTGCGCACCAGATGTTGCTGGCCCTTGTAGCCGGTGGCGAGCACAATCAGGTCGGCGGCAAGCGTCTCGCCGCCCTTCATCCGCGCGCCCTCCGCGACAAAACATTCGATATCCGAAAATTGCCTGAGGCCGATCTCGCCACGCACGACGAGGTCTGAGCAGCCGACATTGAAATAATAACCGCCGCCCCGGGTGAGGTATTTGAACTGCCAGCCGGTGCCGTCCTCGCCGTAGTCGAGCTTGAAACCCTTGCGCTGCAGGCCGTCGAGCAGGTCCTTGTCCAGCTGCTTGGACAAGTCCGTAATGGACTGGTGGCTTTTTTTCGCGAGCGGCAACGGCATCGAGGTCGCGATCAGGTCGTTATCCTCCAGCGTGCCTTCGTTATAGATCGCATAGGCCAGTTGCGCCGAGGGTTCGATATTGGTGATCAAGGTCGGGCTGCGCTGAACCAGTGTGACCTCAACGCCGCTCGAATGCAGGTCCTGCGCGATATCGTGGCCGCTGTTGCCGGTGCCGATCACCAGCGCGTTTTTGCCCTGCCACGTTTCGCCGTCGCCATACTGGCTGGAATGCAGAACCGTGCCGGTGAAATTCTTCAGGCTGGGAATATCCGGCAAATTCGGAATGCCGCTGACGCCGGTGGCCAGCACGACATGCCGCGGATGCATCGTGCGCTTGCTGCCGTCGGCCCGCCGCAACACCACCGACCAGCGCCCCTCCGCTTCGTCGTAGGTGCCGCTCTCGAATTCGGTGCCGGTCCAGTAGTTCAGCTCCATGGCATCGACATAGGCCTCGAACCAGTTGGCGAGCTTGTCCTTGGGGATGTAGACCGGCCAGTTCGGCGGGAACGGCATGTAGGGCAGGTGGTTGACCTGCACTTGATTATGCAGCGTCAGCGCATGGTAGCGGTTGCGCCAGTTGTCGCCGATCCGCGCCTCGCGGTCGACGATCAGCGTATCGATCTGCAATTGCTCGCACCGTGCCGCGATCGAAAGTCCGGCCTGTCCGCCGCCGACCACCAGCACATCGGGATCCCGCTCAGTATATTCGGCCGCGGCCTTGCGCAGGTCGAGCCAGTTCGGGCCGCGAAAATCCCGCGAGTAGGATTGGCCCCGGGGCCGCGATATCCCCTGCTGCTCCTCGAAACCCTTGAGTTCATCGAGTGCGGTCAGCAGCGTCCAGGCTTTCAGCCGGTTGCCGTCGTCGGCATCCGGAATCAATCGCAGAATTCCGCTGCCGCGCCCCTCTGCGGTTTCAAATTTGAAGATCGCTTCGATGGTATGGGTGCCGGCACGGCTCACCCGGCGCGGCGCGGCGCGATCGGGATCGATCCTGAAACCGGCAGGCTGAGCGCGGCCGGCGTCGGCTTTCAGCTCCCTCAAGATGGCGTCGGCGCCGTTGATGGTTTGCAGGTTCCAGCTCAGCGCCAACACATCGCGCCAATAGCTATCCGGGTGAAACAGCGTTTTGAGCAAACCGTCGCCGGGCTCCGCAAGCGCGTTTTCGAATTGCGCCAGCCAGTTTTCGGCGGCGATCGAAATATCATCGGTTTTATCCAGCATGCGCGTTTCTCACACCCAGCCGTCTTCGCGGCATTCCCTGGTGCGGTGAAACCTATACCCTTTGCGATGGTGCAGAAAGGGTTGGAAAAAGAACTCCGCTATGTCGCCAGCGACAGGATGTGCCCCTGATCCGGCGGGATGCGACCGCCTAGTGTATCAAGATAAACCTGTTTCACCGCGGGCGGCCCCCGGCCTTCGATAACCTTGAGCCAATTGCGTGCAACGATGAAGTCGGTGGATTTCATTTTTTCGATCCCGGCAGTTTTCCTTCCCCGATCTTTGCTTTTGCCGATGACGGTCTTGCAACAGGTATCTTGTTTAAAACAGCGTTCGCTTTTGGCTCTCCTCCGATCACGCCCTCGCGCTTTTTCATCGCCCTGTAATAGCTCCACCATAGATGCGCCGCGGCGCCGCGCAGCGGACGCCAGGGCTCCGCCAGCGGCGTCATCTGCTTGGCGGTCGGCCGCGTCTTCAGGCCCAGTCCGATTTTGACCGCTTCCTGCACGGCGAGATCGCCGGCGGGCCAGGCGTCGCCATGGCCGAGACAAAACAGCAGGTAGACGTCGGCGGTCCACGGACCGATGCCGTGCAGCGACGTCAGCGTATTGTGCGCGGCGTCGGCGTCCTCATTCGCCAGTACCTCGAGGTTGAGCCGCTCCGATGCGATCTCGCGCGCGAGATTTTTCAGGGTTTTGATCTTCGCAGCCGACAGGCCGAGCCGGCCCAGGCGGCCGGCGCGCGCCTTTCGCAGCGTGTCATGGTGAAACGGATCGAACGCGGCGCTGACGCGAGCCCAGATCGCCGCCGCGCTCGCGGTCGACAGTTGCTGGCCGCAGATGATGGCGGCCAGGCCGGCATAACCGGGCGCGCGCCGCCGTAGCGCCGGCATGCCCGCGATCTCAAATATCGGTTTGAGCCGCGGGTCCTGCTTGAGCAGCATGTGGATGGCGTCTTCGAGGTCAGCCTGGGTGTTGAGGTGGACAAGCATTGCGACTTAAAACCATCATGTCCCGCGAAAGAGATCAATGCCGCCGCCTGTCTTCCGCTTCGCGCCCAGCCCGAACGGCTATCTGCATCTCGGCCACGCTTTTTCGGCGTTGCTGAATTATGATCTGGCGCGCCAGTCAGGCGGCCGATTGCTGCTGCGCATCGAGGATATCGACACGACGCGCTGCAAGCCGGAGTTCGAGACCGCGATCTATGAAGACCTGGCCTGGCTCGGCCTGACATGGGAAACCCCGGTGCGGCGGCAGTCCGAGCATCTCGCCGACTATCGCGAAACGATCGACAAGCTCTCAGTCCAGGGTCTGGTCTATCCGAGCTTCGAAAGCCGCGCCGAGATTGCAAGGCTGGTGGCGCAGCGCGACGCACACGCGCCATGGCCGCGCGACCCCGACGGGGCGCCGCTCTATCCCGGGACGGCGAAGTTGCTTTCGCCGGATGAGCGTGCGCGATTGCTCGAATCCGATGCCCCCTCGGCGCTGCGGCTCGATGTGGCGGCGGCATGCGCGCGCGCCGGTGATCTCGGCTGGATCGAGCACGGTGAAGGTCCCGACGGCGAGACCGGCACGGTAGCCGCGCGGCCCCAAGCCTGGGGCGACATCGTCCTCGCACGCAAGGAGACGCCGACCAGCTATCATCTCTCGGTGGTGATCGACGACGCCTTGCAGGGCGTGACCGAGGTGGTGCGGGGTCAGGACCTGTTCTGGTCGACCAGCGTCCATCGGCTGCTGCAGCGGCTGCTCGGCCTGCCGCAACCGGCCTACCGGCACCACCGCCTCATCCTCGATGGCGAGGGACGGAAGCTCTCGAAGTCGACGCGGGCCACGGGCTTGCGCGAGCTCCGCGCCGCTGGCGCGACGCCTGAGGACATCCGCCGCCTGGTCGGCCTGCCCTGATTGTGACCGGGATTGCCGCATGCCGAACGTTAAGGCGGAAAAACGCCGGTCGGCGTGACTCTCGGCGCCCGGTCATGCCATGGTGGGGCCAGCCAGGGTCAGGGGAATCATGGCGCCAAAATCGCGCTCACAGCGCAGCAGGCGGTTGCCGAAACGGCGGCCGCCGAAAAAACGCGCTTCAGCCGTTGCCGCGGGCAAGGCCCGCAAACGCACTGCCATGGCGGCCGAGCCCGGCATGGTCGAGGCGGCGCTCGCCGCGTTCGCCCACGAGGTCCGCACCCCGCTCACCGGAATTCTTGCCATCAGCGACCTCTTGGCGACGTCCGACCTCGACGAGCGCGAGCGGCGCTGGGTCGATACCATCAAGGCGGGCGCGGAGCATCTCGCCAGCCTCGCGACATTGTTCGTCGACGCTGCGAAAGGCGGCAGGGCGGCGACCGGCGTGCGGAAGGATTTCTTCGATCTGCGGGCGCTGGCGCGTAACGCCGGCGATTCCCTTGCCGGCAGGGCGGCGGCGAAAGGCCTGCAATCCCAAGTCGATATCTCGGAGAAGCTGCCGGCGCATGTGGTCGGCGATCCCGTTCGGCTGCGCGCCGCGCTGGAAAACCTGATCGACAACGCGGTGAAGTTCACCGAGCGAGGCGGCGTCGCGCTGGCGGTGACGCCGATGCGAGGCGCAAGCGGCAAGGTCGGCGTCGCCTTTTCGATTTCCGACAGCGGGATCGGGCTCACGCTCAACGAGATCAAACGCCTGTTTCGCCCGTTCTCGCAGGCCAATGTCAGCATCGCGTCACGTTTCGGCGGCGCGGGGCTCGGATTGTCGTCGGTGAAGCAGCTAGCGCGCGCAATGGGTGGCGACATCCTCGTTGCGCAACAGCGGGGTGGAGGAACCACGTTCACGCTGAGCGTGACCTTGACCCGCGCGAAAGCTCCGAAAGCCGCCAGTTCGGGCGCGGATGCCGATGCGTCGTCGGATCCGCGGCGGGCGCTGCGCGTTCTCAGCGTCGAGGATAATCCGTTCGGCCGCGTCGTACTAAATGCGATTCTCACCGAACTCGGTCATCAGGCGGAATTCATCGGACGAGGCGAGGCCGCCACCGAGCGGATCGCGCAAGGAGCGTTCGACGCGGTGCTGATGGACATGGTGTTGCCGGGCATTGACGGCATCGAGGCCATCAGGCGAATTCGCAAGCTGAGTCCGCCGCTCGGCCGCATTGCGATCATCGGGGTGTCGGGCCGCGGCCATGACGAAGCGGCTTCCCGCGCAGCCGGCGCAGATGCCTTCCTGGTCAAGCCTGTGAGTCCAAGGGCTCTAGCGACTGCGCTGCTTGAAGCGACACGCCGTGCGGCAGCCGCGACTTGATGATCGCCGCGTTCAGTTCGCCGCCATAGACGAAAATCGCGGCAATGAAA
>Ga0207657_10004018_pt1 | contig 15631 bp, 15 predicted proteins | sample KBSC33metaG_FD_184316 | JGI IMG/M metagenome (GOLD analysis project Ga0207657, IMG submission 184316) | Corn rhizosphere microbial communities from Kellogg Biological Station, Michigan, USA - KBS C3-3 metaG (SPAdes) (version 2) | ecosystem: Host-associated > Plants > Roots > Rhizosphere > Soil ... | reverse complement strand
AGAGCCTTCTGATACTCGCCGCGATTGACGGTGAACGAAAAGTCCGTGTGCCCCGAGGCGCCGATGTTCTGCACGATCATGTCGACGTCGACATTGGCCGCCGCGATCGGTCCCAGGATCGCGTAGGCGATGCCGGGACGGTCTTCGACCCCCATCAGCGATATCTTGGCTTCATCGCGGTTGAACGCGATGCCGGAAATGATGGCCTGTTCCATGGTGTCGTCTTCCTCGAACGTGATCAGCGTGCCATGAGAGTCGCTGTCGGGCTCCTCGAACGACGACAGCACGCGCAGCTTGACCTTGTACTTGCCGGCGAATTCGACCGAGCGCAGCTGCAGAACCTTCGAGCCGAGGCTCGCCATCTCCAGCATTTCCTCGAACGTCACCCGGTCGAGCCGCCGCGCTTCCGGCACGATGCGCGGATCGGTCGTATAGACGCCGTCGACGTCGGTGTAGATCTGGCATTCGTCGGCGCCGAGCGCGGCGGCCAGCGCAACTCCCGACGTGTCGGACCCGCCGCGGCCCAAGGTCGTTATGTTGCCGTCGGCATCGACGCCCTGAAAGCCGGCGACGATCACGACGGTACCGTCGGCAAGATCGCGCCGTATGCGGTCTTCGTCGATTTTGAGGATGCGAGCCTTGGTGAAGGCGCTGTCGGTCAGCACCTGCACCTGCGCACCGGTGTAACTCTTGGCCTGCAGCCCGAGCTGCTGCAAGGCGATCGCCAGCAGTCCGATAGTCACCTGCTCCCCGGTCGCCGCGACGACATCGAGCTCGCGAGGATCGGGATTCGGCGCGAGCTCGCGGGCCAGGGCAAGCAGGCGGTTGGTCTCGCCGCTCATCGCCGACGGGACGATGACCAGCTGATGTCCGGCGCGGTGGAAATGCGCGACCCGCCTGGCGACGCTGCGGATTCGCTCGATGCTGCCGACCGAGGTGCCGCCGTACTTCTGGACGATCAGCGCCATGACAGCGTTCGGTCCGCGGCGCCACGACGCCGGTGCGGGCGCGGGCCGCTCACAGCAGCCGGAAGGCGAGCGTCGCGTTGGTGCCGCCGAAACCGAATGAATTCGACAGCGCGGCGCGGATTCTCATCCGGCGGGCCTCGTTCGGCACGAAGTCGAGGTCGCAGCGCGGATCGCGGTTGAAAAGATTCGCCGTCGGCGGCGCGACCTGGTCGCGCAAGGCGAGCACGGTGAACACCGCTTCGACCCCGCCGGCGGCGCCGAGCAGATGCCCGGTCATCGACTTGGTCGACGATACCGCAAGCCGCGACGCGTGATCGCCGAAGCAGCGCTTGACGGCGACGCATTCGGCGACGTCGCCTAGCTGCGTCGACGTGCCGTGTGCGTTGATGTAGTCGATGTCGCGGACGTCGAGCTCGGCGTTCTTCAATGCATTGGTCATGCTGCGCGCGGCGCCCGATCCATCTTCGGGCGGCGCGGTGATGTGATGCGCGTCGGCGGACATGCCGTAGCCGACCAGCTCGCAATAGATCCGCGCTCCCCGCGCCTTGGCATGCTCGAGCTCCTCGAGCACCAGCACGCCCGACCCTTCGCCCAGAACGAAGCCGTCGCGGTCGATGTCCCAGGGCCGGCTCGCCGTCGCGGGGTCGTCGTTGCGATGCGACAGCGCGCGGGCGGCGCAGAAGCCGCCGATACCCAGCGGACTCACCGTTCCCTCGGCACCGCCGGCAACCATGATGTCGGCGTCGCCGTATTCGATCAGGCGCGCCGCCTCGCCGAGGCTGTGGTTGGCCGACGAACAGGCGCTGACGGTGGCGAGGTTCGGCCCCTGGTAGCCGTAGTGGATCGACACCAGGCCGGCGATCATGTTGATGATCGATCCCGGCACGAAGAACGGCGAGATCTTGCGCAGTCCGCCCTCGAGATAGGCACTATGCGTGTCCTCGATCATCGGCAGTCCGCCGATGCCGGAGCCGATGCAGACGCCGACGCGCTCCAGGTTCCCGCCATATCCATCGAGCCCGGCGTCGGTGACCGCTTGCATCGTGGCGACCTGCCCGTAGTGCACGAACCGGTCATAGCGGCGCGCGTCCTTGCCGGACAGATACTTGGTGACGTCGAAATCCTTGACCTCCCCGGCGATACGCGAGGGAAAAGCGCTGGCGTCGAACCGTGTGATGGCAACGATGCCGGACCGGCAGGCGAGAATGTTCTCCCACGCAGTGGCGACGCCGGTGCCGACCGGCGACACGATACCTATTCCGGTGACTGCAACTCGGCGTCTGGACATGAGTCGATCGTGGATGGGCGGACCGGCATGCGGCCGCGCCCGCTCGCGCGGGACGGCGGCCGGGCCGCCGGAGCATGACTGGATGCCGCTCTCGGCTGCCCGGTGCGGGGGATGCTACTTCTTCACGTGCGAGCCGACGTAGTCGATCGCCTGTTGCACGGTGGTGATTTTCTCGGCGTCCTCGTCGGGAATCTCGGTTTCGAACTCTTCTTCCAGCGCCATCACCAACTCGACCGTATCCAGCGAGTCCGCGCCCAAGTCGTCGACGAACGACGATTCATTCTTGATCTCCGCTTCGTTGACACCGAGTTGCTCCGCGACGATTTTCTTGACTCGCTGCTCTACGTTTTCCATGCCTCTCCTCCCCTCACGGGATTTGAACTTCACAACCTGCGAATTTTACCAGATAGATGCTACTGCATATACATCCCGCCGTTGACATGCAGCGTGGCGCCGGTGATGTAGCCGGCGCCGGCCGAGGCGAGAAAGGCGACCGCCTGCGCGACGTCTTCAGGCGTGCCCAGCCTGCCCAGCGGAATCCGCTCGACCAGCTTCTCGCGCTGTGCCTCGGCCAGGGCGCGCGTCATGTCGGTGTCGATGAACCCGGGCGCGACGCAATTGACCGTGATGTTGCGGCTGCCAACCTCCTGGGCCAGCGATTTGGTGAAGCCGACCAGCGCCGCCTTCGCCGCCGAATAATTGGTCTGGCCGGCGTTGCCGCTTGCGCCGACGACCGAGCCGATATTGATGATGCGGCCGAAGCGCGCTTTCATCATGCCGCGCAGCACTGCCTTCGACAGGCGATAAACCGATTTGAGGTTGGTGTCGATGATCGCGTCCCAGTCATCGTCCTTCATGCGCAGCAACAGATTGTCGCGGGTGATGCCGGCGTTGTTGACGAGTATCGCCACGTCGCCGTAGCGTTGCTGAATCGCGCTGATCGTCGCCTCCGGCCCGGTCGCATCGTTGAAGTCCAGCCGCATCCCTGCGCCGCTGTTGCCTGTCTCGTTGAGGTAGACGTCGATCGCCGCCGCTCCGGCGTCGGTGGTCGCGGTGCCGACGACGATCGCGCCGTCGCGGGCCAGCGCCTGCGCGATCGCCTTGCCGATCCCGCGGCTCGCGCCGGTGACCAGCGCTACGTGGGCGCCGAGTGTCATCGCTCAGGCTTCCTTGATCGCGGCCAGCGCGGCCGCCATCGCATCATCATCGTTCGTTGGAAGCACGGGGACCTCGGGCACCGTGCGTTTGGCCAGTCCGGTGAGCACGCCGCCCGGTCCGCATTCGACGATGTGCGTGACGCCGTCGGCGGCAAACGCGCGCATCGTGTCCGCCCAGCGCACGGGACTCGCGGCCTGCCGCGAGAGCGCCTCGCGGATCGCGGCAGGCGTCGCGGCGGTGGCGACGCCGACGTTGTGCAGGACCGGAATGGACGGCGCGCTGAGGTCGACGTTGGAAAGATACGCCGCGAGGCGCTCGGCCGCCGGTTTCAGCAGCGAGCTGTGAAACGGCGCGCTGACGGGCAGCAGCAGACCGCGCTTGGCGCCGCGCGTCTTGGCGAGAGCGATCGCGCGCTCGACCGCTTCGCGATGACCGGCGATGACGATCTGCGCGGGTGCGTTGAAATTCACCGGCTCGACGACCTGGCCCTGCGCGGCCTCGGCGCAGACGGCGGCCAGAGTCTCGTCGTCGAGGCCCATTACCGCAGCCATCGCGCCGGTGCCGGCCGGAACCGCTTCCTGCATCGCCTGCGCGCGAAAGCGCACCAGCGGCAGCGCATCGGCGAACGCAAGCGCACCGGACATTACCAGCGCCGCATATTCGCCGAGGCTGTGCCCGGCGGCGATCGCGGGGTCGGGTCCGCCGGCCGCGCGCCAGGCGCGATACAGCGCGACGTCGGCCGTCAGCATCAGCGGCTGCGTATTGACCGTGCGGTTGATCTCCTCGGGCGGACCGTCGGCGGCGAGCGCCCACAGGTCTTGCCCGAGGACTTCTGCCGCCTCGGCGAAAGTGTCCCGAATCGCGGGATGCGCTTCGTAGCCGGCCATCATCCCGACCGACTGCGAGCCCTGCCCGGGAAATACCATGGCCAATTTCATCATTGTCCCGACAGTCGTCCGCACCGCGGCAAGCAAATAGGCATCAGGTCCACCGCAGCAGAATCGAGCCCCAGGTGAAGCCGCCGCCCACGCCCAGCAGCATGACGTTGTGCCCGGCCTGGATCCTTCCATCGCGCACCGCCACGTCGAGCGCCAACGGAATCGACGCTGCCGACGTGTTGGCGTGCAAGCCGACCGTCGAGATCATGCGCTCGAGCGGCAGACCGAGCTTTTTCATCGTCGCTTCCATGATACGGATATTCGCCTGGTGCGGAATCACCCAATCGAGCATGTCCGGCGCCATGCCGGCCGAGGCGAGCGCTTCGTGCGCGCTCTCGGCCAGAACCTTCACGGCGAATTTGAACACGGCATGTCCATCCATTTTGAGCAGCGGCCTGCCGCTGACCGCGCCGTTGGCGACCGTGCCGGGAACCGACAGGATGTCGCGATAGCTGCCGTCCGCGTGCAAATGCGCGGCCAGGATGCCGGGCCGTTCCGACGGCACGAGGACGATCGCGCCGGCGCCGTCCCCGAACAACACGCAGGTGCCGCGATCGTTCCAGTCGAGGATGCGCGAATAGATTTCGGCGCCGACGACCAGCGCATTTTGCGCGCCGCCGGTGGCGACGATGCGATCGGCGATCGAAAGTGCGTAGACGAAACCGCTGCAGACTGCCTGGACGTCGAACGCCGGGCAGTTCTTCGTACCCAGCTTGTCCTGCAGGATGCAGGCAGTCGACGGAAATACCATGTCGGGAGTCGTCGTTGCGACGATGATCAGGTCGACGTCGCCCGGCGCGAGGTGCGCCGCCGCGAGCGCGCGCTGCGCTGCGATCAGCGCCAGGTCGCTGGTCTGCTCGGACGATGCGGCGATGTGGCGCTGGCGGATGCCGGTGCGCGTGCGCACCCATTCGTCGTCGGTGTCGATCCGCTGCGCGAGATCGGCATTGGTCACGATCTGCGCCGGCAGGTAACCGCCGGTCCCGGCGATGCGGCTATGCATCGACGATCGAGCCCGTGCCGCCGGCGGTGGCGTTCGCCGGAACCGGCATTGCCGCGAGCCGGCGCGCAATGCCCTCGAGCACGCCGTTTGCCGCCTCGGCATACGCTTTTTTCAGCGCGTGCTGGAAGGCGAATACGTCGGCCGAGCCGTGGCTCTTGACGACGATGCCCTTGAGACCGATCAGGGTCGCGCCGTTATAGCGTCGGGGATCGACCCGCCGCTTGAATGCCTTGATCGCCGGCAGGGCGAACACCACCAGCAGCCTGCGCAGGGGATTGCGCGTGAACTCCTCGCGCAGGAAGTCCGAGAGCATCAGCGCCAGGCCTTCCGACGTTTTCAATGCGACGTTGCCGACGAAGCCGTCGCAGACGATGACGTCGACCGTTCCCTTGTAGATGTCGTTGCCCTCGACATTCCCGTAATAATTGAGGTCCGAGGCTTTGAGCAGCTCCGCCGTCTGCTTGACCACGTCGTTGCCCTTGATGTCCTCTTCGCCGATATTGAGCAGGCCGACCGTCGGGCGCTCGATGCCGTCGACCGCCCCGGCCAGCGCGCTGCCCATGACGGCGAATTGCACCAGCTGCGCCGGCGTGCAGTTGACGTTGGCGCCCAGATCGAGCGCGGTGGTGACGCCGGTGCGGGTCGGCAATTGCGACGCGATCGCCGGGCGATCGATGCCGGGTAGGGTTTTCAGGACGAAGCGCGAGATCGCCATCAAGGCGCCGGTGTTGCCGGCCGAAACACAGGCCTGCGCGGCGCCGTTCTTGACCAGGTTGATGGCGACGCGCATCGACGAGTCCTTCTTGCGGCGCAGAGCATCGGCCGGCGGCTCGCGCATTTCGACCACTTCGCTTGCCGCCTGCACGACGACGCGGTCGCTGGCGATCGTGCGGTTGGCCGCGACTGCCTGACGAACCTCGTTCTCGCGCCCGACCAGAATCACCCTCGCTCTCGGTGTCTTTGCCAGAAAGGCGAGCGCGGCGGCGACCGTCACCGGGGGACCATAGTCGCCGCCCATCGTGTCGACGGCAATGGTGATCGTCTCGGCGGACGCGTCGGATGCGTCAGCGATCGGCGCGCCACTCGCGGCGCGCGAGTCGAACCGCGCAACCCGCGTGTCGCGCCGGTCGGTCCGGGTCGCGCTTCCTCTCATGGTGGTGCCGGACCCGGGCCGCTTCGTCTTTACTCGTCGGCTTTGGTCTTGACGACTTTCTTCCCGCGATAGTAGCCGCTGGGGCTGATGTGGTGGCGGAGATGGACTTCGCCGCTGACCGGTTCGACCGCGAGCGGCGGCTTCGGCAGGAAATCATGCGCCCGATGCATGCCGCGCTTCGACGGCGACTTCTTGTTCTGCTGGACAGCCATTGCTTTGACTCCTTAGAAATTCAATCGATGCGGAAGCGAGCCGCTGCTTCCCAAGACTCCGTCGTTGATCGTCCCGCCTGCCCTGCTCAATCCGGATTGCGCGTCTTGAGCGCCGCCAGTCCGGCGAACGGCGAGCGCTTTCCGTCGTCCGTCGTCGCACGTCGCGCCGCCGCACATGCTTCCTCGTCATGGCGGGGCGACAAGGGCAGCGACAGCAACAGCTCGTCCTCGACCAGGTTCCGCGGATCGAGCGTCGTGTTGGCAAGCACGACTTCGGTCTCTTCCGCATCCAGCCGCGCCAATTCGGCCTCGTCGCGCGCCAGCAACAGGACGGTCTGCTGCGCTATCGTCGCGCCGAAAGGCTGCAGGCAGCGCTGGCAGACCAGCGGAACGACGCCATCGAGGCGCACCGTCAGTAAAGGCCTGCCCATCCCGTCGTGCCCGCCGCTGATCCGCCACGCCATCGGCGCCGCATCGCGGCCTTCCGCCAATTGATCGGCGGCCCGAGGCAGGGTGCGCGCATCGACCTCGCCGGCCAGATCGGTTCCGGCGGCAGCCAATTCGAATGCATCGAACCGGCCGTGCGCGCCGACGTCAGTCGTCCGAGTCGCCATCTGGATTGGCCTTCCGGTCCGGCCAACACCGCGTTCGGCGACGAGTCGCACATCGGCGGAGCATGGCCCGGCCGCTACAGGCAAGGACAAACGTTGCATAATAACGGGCTTGCCCACGAGTGTCAAAGAAAACCGTGAAAACAACAACTTCGCCTCGCAACGCGCGTGCGCTGGTGCTCGCTTCGTCGTCGCCGTATCGCAAGGCGCTGCTCGAGCGGCTGGGGCTGCCCTTCACGGTCGCGGCGCCGGCGATCGACGAGTCGGCGCGGCCGGGCGAGGCACCCGGCGATACAGCGGTGCGGCTGGCGGAGGCCAAGGCGCGCGGCGTCGCCGCCGCCCATCCCGACGCGTTGATCGTCGGCTCCGACCAGGTCGCCGATTTTCAGGGGACTGCCATAGGCAAGCCGCGCGATGCGAGCGATGCGCTGGAGCAGCTTCGCGCCATGCAGGGACGGACGATCGTATTCCATACCGGGTTGGCGCTCCTCGACGCGCGCAGCGGCCGCTGCCGCCGGGCACTGGTCGACGTCGCCAGCACATTCCGCCAGCTGGGCGATGCCGCGCTCGAAGCGTATCTGGAGCGCGACCAGCCGTACGATTGCGCCGGATCGGTCAAGGTCGAAACGCTGGGCATCGCTCTGTTCACGCGCGTGGCGAGCGACGATCCGACCGCATTGGTCGGCCTGCCGCTGATCCGCCTGACCGACATGCTGATTGCCGAAGGCCTGCATCCGCTGTGAACGGCGAGCGCGGTGCACGCGGCACGCTCTACCTGCTGCCCAACCTGCTCGGCGCGGTCGAGCCCGCGTCGGTGCTGCCGGCGCGCACGCTGGCCATCGCCCGGCGGGTCCGACATTTCGTCGTCGAGACACCGAAGGCCGCGCGGGCGTTCGTCAAGTCGCTGCCGTCCGAGCATGCGCTGCAGGACATTGCCTTCGCCGAATTGAACGAGCACACGCCGCGGCAAGACGTGCCGGCGCTGCTCGCACCGGCCCTCGCGGGCGAAGACATTGCGCTGGTCTCGGATGCCGGTTGTCCGGGCGTCGCCGATCCGGGGGCGTTACTCGTCGCCGCGGCGCACGTCGCGGGCCTTGTCGTCGTCCCTCTGGTGGGGCCATCGGCGCTTTTGCTCGCGCTGATGGCCTCCGGGATGAACGGCCAGCAGTTTGTCTTCCACGGGTACCTGCCGGTACGCGCCGAAGCGCGTGCCGCGGCGCTGCGCTCGCTGGATGCGGCGGCGACAACGAGCGGCGCCACGCAGCTCTTTATCGAGACGCCTTATCGCAACGAGGCGATCGTGGCTGCCGTGCTCGCCGTCTGCCGGCCGCAGACATTATTCTGTGTCGCGGCGGATCTGACCTTGCCATCGGAACAGATCGTCCGCCGCACGGTGGGGCAATGGCGGACCGCGCCCGGCTTGCGTCTTGCCGGCAGGCCCGCGATGTTCTTGCTCGGCGGCGATTGACGCCGGGTGGCTCGGGAGAATGCACGACTGGACGCGGGTAGCCCCGCCCGCTACTGCTCGTCGGCGTCCGGCCAGTTCTTGATATAGCTTTTGAGCATGCGGTTCTCGAAGCTTTGCTCTTCGTAGACCGCCTTGGCGACGTCGTGGAACGACACGACACCCAGCAAGGTCGGGCCGTCGATGACCGGGACGTAGCGCGCATGACGCTCGAGCATCACCCGGCGCAGCTCCATCACGTCGAGGCCGGTGGTCGCGGTCAACGGGTCGTTCACCTGGATATCGCTGACCTTGAGCTCGCCCAGCTGGCCTTGCCGCTGCGACAGCGCCTGCAGCACCTCGGCGAAGGTCAGCATGCCTACCATGCGACCGTGGTCCATCACCACCAGCGAGCCGATGTCGTGATGCGCCATCACCTTGACCGCGTCGAGCACCGACCCGCCGGGCGCGGTCGTGAACAGCGCGTTGCCCTTGATGCGCAGGATTTCGCTGACGAGCATTGAGGCCTCCTTCCCCCCGGGATCCGCGCCGGCATCCCAAGTCGAGGTTACTCCCGCGTGCTGGCGGCTTGCAACGTTTTCGGCACGCCATGCCCAGCTCGGGAGCCGGTGGCCGACAGATCCCGCCGGCGGACGGCACTGCGGGATTTTGCTTGCTCTACGCCCGGATTGGAGTGCAAGATTGCGTCGCGGTCCGAAAAGAGGCCGAAGCGGAGAGTTTCGTTCACCCGGAGGAGGAGCATATGAGTGATCGCAATGACAGCACGGCTGTCACCAAGCCTGTCCAGCCGGCCCGTCGCCGCCTGCTGAAGGCGGCGGGAATCGCGGCCGGCGGCGCCGCGTTGTCGGCGCCTTTTATTCGCAACGCCGCCGCGGCCGAAACGACGACCTGGAAAGTCCAGACGTCGTGGCCCGCCGGCGTAGGGCTGCAAACATTCAAGACTTGGTGTGCCGGCATCAAGGAAAAGACCGGCGGTGAGCTCGAGTTCAAGGGTTTTGCCGCCAAAGAGGTGGTCGGCGACTTCGAGTTGCTGGACGGTGTAAGGAACGGCGTGCTCGAGGCGATGAATTCGTTCACGCTGTACTGGGCCGGTAAGCTGCCGGCAACGGCGTTCCTGTCGTCGTATCTGATGGGTCTGCGCTACCCGCACGAATGGGACATCTTCTTCTACAGCCATGGCGGGCTGCAGGCGGCGCGCGATCTTTTCGCCAAGCAGGGCATGTACTACGTCAACCGCATTCATCACGGCCCGAACATCATCCACTCGAAGAAGCCGATCCGCACGATCGAGGACTTCAAGGATCTGAAGCTGCGCGTTCCGGGCGGCATGATCGCCGAAGGCTTCGCCGCAATCGGCGCCAAGACGACCTTGCTCCCGGGCGGCGAAGTCTTTTCGGCACTGGAAAAAGGCACGGTCGACGCGGCCGACTATACGGGGCCGGCGGTCAACTGGGACCTGGGCTTCCAGCAGGTGTCCAAGTACATCTGGACGGGGCCTCCGGGCCTGGAATCGGTCTATCAGCCGGTCGACCTGATGGACCTGGTCGTGCGCATGGACGTATGGAACAAGCTCTCGCCGAAGATGAAGGCCTGGGTAGACGAAGAGGTGCAGGTGTATTCCAACGTGCACCACGGCGCAATCCAGAAGGCCGACATGGAAGCCTGGGGCAAGTTCGAGAAGGCGGGCGTCCAGATCAATCGGCTGCCGGCGGAAGACCTGCCGAAGTTCCAGCGCGTCGCCGTTCCGATCTGGTTCAAGTGGGCGAACAAGGACAAGGACGCCGCGAAGATCTTCAAGCTCCAGCTCGATGTCATGGAGTCGCATACCTGCGGTTATGTGACGCCGGACATGTACAAGGGCCTGAAGATCGACGTCTAAGCCGGTTGCTTCCCGACCGGATTCTCTTGCACTGATTGTCATGCGACGGCCAAACGGCCGTCGCATGCGATGGATGCGCCCGCCATGCCCTCTCTGACTTTCGTCATGCCGCACTGGCTCTACTGGGCCGGTCTGATCGTCTTCCCGGCAATTGCGCTTTATCTGGTCCGGCGCCAGTTGCGCAATCCGCTGCCGCCGGGCCCGTCGCTGTTCATCGCCTACCTGTTCTGGCTCACCGCCGGCTTCATGGGCATACACCGCTTCTATCTGCGCAGCGCGCTGGGGTTGGTGTTCATTCCGGTATTCCTCGGCATCATCTACTGCACCGCCGAGGTGCGCGAAGTCCGCGACGAAACCTCGCGCACGTTCGCCGCGCTCGAACAGGCCAATAGCGCGGTAGTGCAGGCCAAGCCACGCTCCGAGACGCCGACGCCCGAGGAGACGGCGCAGTACGCGAAAGCGCAAGCCGACGTCAAGCAGAAAGAAGCGGAGGCGGCCGTCGCCCAGGCAGTGACCAATCAATGGCAATCGCGGGCGCAATGGGCCGGCATCCTGATGGCGGTCCTGCTGCTGGTCGACGCGGCGCTGCTGCCGAGCCTCGTGCGCAAGCGTCGCGCGCTCGAGGCAGGCCGCGCCCCGACCGCCACCCTCGAGGTCGGCGGCACGGTTTCTGAGGTGCACGAAGCAGGCGTCGGCGAAGATCCGACCATGCATCTGCATACGCGACTGACCGACGCCATCGAGTGGGTCAACGTCAGGGCCGGGCAATACGTCGCCTGGTGGTCGCTGATGGCGGTCTTCGTTTACTACTACGAGGTGGTGGCCCGCTTCATCTTCAATTCGCCGACGAACTGGGTGCACGAAAGCATGTTCCTGATGTTCGGCATGCAGTACATGCTGTCCGGCGCCTACGCCTACCGCGAAGACCAGCATGTCAGGGTCGACGTCGTGTACGCGAAGTTCTCACCTCGCGGCAAGGCGATCGCGGACATCATCACATCGGTGTTCTTCTTTATTTTCATCGGCACGATGGTGGTTACCGGATATCGTTTCGCCGCCGATTCCGTAGCCTTCGGCGAGCACTCGTTTACCGAATGGGGCATCCAGTACTGGCCGGTCAAGCTGACGATCCCGATCGGCGCGGGCCTGTTGCTGCTGCAGGGCGTTGCGAAGCTCATCAAGGATGTGCTGCTGGTCACGCGCAGGGGAGCGTAAGGCATGGGCATCGAGATCGGCATCGAATGGCTGAGCATCCTGCTTTTTGGAGCGCTGGGCCTGTTACTCATGCTGGGCCTGCCGATGGCGTTCTGCACCGGCAGCCTCGCGACGATTTTCCTGTTCGTGTTCGGCAACAGCGCGGTGCTCAACATGATGCCGTCGCGCATATTTCCGTTCATGACCGACTACCAGCTCTCGGCCGTGCCGCTGTTCATCTTCATGGCGGCTGTGCTGGAAAAAGCCGGCATCATCGAGGAATTGTTCGACGTCATTTACAAATGGCTGGGATCGGTCAAGGGCGGTCTGGCGTCTGCCACCGTCGTCGCGTGCACGCTTCTGGCGGCGATGGTCGGCGTCGTCGGCGCGACCGAAGTGACGATGGGCATGATCGCCTTGCCGGCGATGCTGAAGCGCGGGTACGAGCCCAAGCTCGCCTGCGGGTCGCTGCTCGCCGGCGGAACGCTGGGCATCCTGATCCCGCCGTCGGTGATGGCGATCGTCTACGCGGTCGTCGCGCAGCAATCGCTCGGCGAGCTGTTGATCGGATCGGTGTTTCCGGGACTGCTGCTCTCCGGCATCTATATCGCCTACGTGACCATACGCTGCTATGTCAATCCGTCGCTCGGTCCGGCACTGCCGGTCGAGGAGCGGGTCAACATGCGCGAAAAACTGCGTCTGCTGAGCAATACGATCACGCCGGTGCTGCTGATCATTCTCGTGCTGGGCATCATCTTCGTCGGCATCGCGACGCCGGTCGAAGCCGCAGGCATCGGGACCTTCGGCGCGCTTGCCGTATGCGCTCTGCACCGCCGCTTGACCTGGCCTGCGCTATACGAGGCCGCGATGTCGACGCTCAAAGCGACGGCGATGGTGATGTGGATCTTCTTCGGCGCGACGATGTTCGTCGGATTCTTCATCCTCAAGGGCGGCCAGACGTTCGTGTCCGACCTGATCCTTTCCACCGGGCTGCCGCCCTACGGGATCCTGTTCCTGATGATGGTGATCCTGTTCATTCTCGGCATGTTCCTCGACTGGGTCGGCATCCTGCTGCTGACGGTGCCGATTTTCCTGCCGATCCTTACCGCGCTCACGTTCGGCGGCGTTTTCGGCATATCGGGTGTCAGCGCGGAAGACCTGTCGCTCTGGTACGGCGTCATCTTCATGGTCAATATGCAGATGGCGTTCCTCAGTCCCCCGTTCGGCTATTCCTTGTTCTACCTGAAGAGCGTGGCGCCGAAAGAAATCTCGATGGCGATGATCTTCAAGGCGGCGATGCCTTTCATCGGGCTGCAGGCGATCGGCCTCACGCTGTGCATCATCTTCCCGCAGATCATTCTCTGGCTGCCGAGCATGCTGTATCAAGGAACAAAATGACGGGGGCGCGAAAGCGCCGTTGAAGCTCTCCTCTCGGTCCGAAGGCGTGGCGCCGACGGACCTGTAAGCAAACCGTCAGCCTTCCCAGCGGTTCGATGCAGCGTCGGACGTGCATCGCGCTACCGCCAGACATATACTCGCACGGCTGCGAAAGCCCGATCGCGAACAAGCTTCTCTGCGCTTGAATTTAAGCTGACCCCGCGTCGGGCTCCGAACAAGAACCTGTTGCTATTCGCGCGAGGGAGGGGACCATGTATCACCAGAACTACGACCCGACGGGCAATGTTTTTTTGTCGACTATCGTCGCGGCGATTCCGATTCTGACGCTGCTGTATTTCATAGCCTTGCACCGGCATCGCGATGCACAGGGAACGGTGCGTCTGGGCATCTCGGCGCCTTACGCGGCGTTCTTCGGCGTCATCGCTGCGTTTCTCGTCGTCTGCCTGGTCTTCAAGATGCCGGTCGTGTCCGCGGTCTCTGCGTTCGCGCTCGGCATTCTGTCCGGGTTTCTCGGAATCATCTGGATCGTGCTGGCCGCGATGTTCTTGTACACGATGAGCGTAGTCAGCGGCCAGTTCGAGATCGTGAAGGAATCGATCGTCCACATCTCGTTCGACCGACGACTGCAGTGTGTGCTGATCGCCTTCTCGTTCGGCGCGATCATCGAAGGTACGTCGGGCTTCGGCACTCCGGTCGCGATCGCCGGTGCGGTGATGGTGGGCCTTGGGTTCAAGCCCTTTCAATCCGCTGTTCTGAACCTGCTCGCGAATACCGCCCCCGTCGCCTGGGGGGCCATCGGGACGCCGATCGTGACCCTCGCCGCCGTTAGCGGGCTCGACCAGCTGACGCTGTCGGCGATGGCCGGGCGGCAACTCCCCTTCGTGTCGATCCTCGTGCCTTTCTGGCTGGTCGTCACGTTCGTGAAAATGGAAGGCGGCAGCTGGAAAGAGGCCTTCGAGGTGTGGCCGGCCGCGTTGTGCGCCGGCGGCACGTTCGCGGTCGTGCAGTGGTTTGCCTCGGGGATCAACGAGACGCATTTGATGACCGACGTGGTCTCCGGGCTTTTCTCGGTCATCTGCACTGCCCTGTTCCTGCGCTTTGTCTGGCATCCGAAAACGCGCTTCCTGCTCAAGTCCGACCGCGAAGCGCTGGCCAAGGCAGGCAAGAGCACGGCGGCGATAACCAGTGACAAAACGGAATGGGCTTACAAGTACTCGGCGGCGCAAACGTTCTACGCGTGGCTGCCCTGGCTGATCCTGATCGCCTGTTGCGCGTTGTGGGGCGTGCCGGCGTTCAAGACCTACCTCAACAATCTGTTCTCCGGCATCAAGTTCAGCACGACGCTGCTCGGATCGACATTCGGCGGCACGCTGTCGCTTCCGGTATGGGACATGCCCTCGCTGCATAACCTGGTGCAGCGGATGCCGCCGGTTGCTCCGGTCGATGCGAAACCCGAAGCGGCGCGCTTCGCGATCAACTGGCTGTCGGCGGCCGGTACCGGCGTGTTTGTCGCCGCGCTCCTTTCCGGGCTGGTGCTCAAGCTGAACGCGTCGCAATGGAAGGGTGCTTTCGTGCAGACGGCGCACCGGATGAAGATTCCGGTCCTGGTGATCGGACAGGTGCTTGGGCTTGGCTTCCTGACCCGCTATTCGGGCACCGACGCAGTGCTTGGACTTGCCTTTACGTCGGCCGGATTCATGTATCCGTTCTTCGCGGCTTACCTAGGCTGGCTCGGCGTCTTCCTGACCGGTTCCGACACCGCGTCCAATGCGCTGTTCGGCAGCCTGCAGCGGATCACGGCGCAGCAGCTGCACCTGAACGAGATCCTGACCGTGGCGACGAACTCGACCGGCGGCGTCATGGGCAAGATGATCGATGCGCAGTCGATCATGGTGGCGTGCGCGGCCTGCTACGACGATCCAACGGAGCGCTCGCACGCGCTGGGGCCGATCTTCCGCACGGTGTTCTGGTATTCGATTGCCGGGGCGGCCGTCATCGGCGTCATCGCGATGCTGCAGGCCTATGTGTTCCCCGGGATGATTCCGGTGCCGCCGATCGGCAAGTAACCAGGCAGCGCGGGCCGCGGACGGAAGACAGCGCCGCGGCCCGCTGCGTCAGCCCGCGAGCGCCCGCCGCTCCCGCAGCGCCTGCGCCAGCGTCCCGCTATCGACGTACTCCAGCTCGCCCCCGACCGGCACGCCGCGGGCGAGCCGCGTCACCTTCAGGCCGCGCGCGCTCAGCAGCTCGCCGATATAGTGCGCAGTCGCCTCGCCTTCGTTGGTGAAATTGGTGGCGAGCACCACCTCGCGCACCACGCCGTCGGCGGCGCGCTTGAGCAGACGATCGAGCCGAATTTCCTTCGGG
>Ga0207657_10004017_pt1 | contig 15631 bp, 18 predicted proteins | sample KBSC33metaG_FD_184316 | JGI IMG/M metagenome (GOLD analysis project Ga0207657, IMG submission 184316) | Corn rhizosphere microbial communities from Kellogg Biological Station, Michigan, USA - KBS C3-3 metaG (SPAdes) (version 2) | ecosystem: Host-associated > Plants > Roots > Rhizosphere > Soil ... | reverse complement strand
TCTCGGTCTCGGCGGTCACCATCTCCTTGCGGCCCCAGCCGGCGAGCGCGATGTCATGGACCAGATAGTCGTTGAAGCTTTCGACGGCGGCGGTGGCCACGGGGAGTCTCCTAGGCAAAAGAAAAGGCGGCCACATCCCTGCGACCGCCCAAGCGCCCTAGCCATTCAGCCCGGGCGAAGCAATATAAAGATATCTTTATATCGGCTCTCGCCTCAACGCCGCACCGCCTCCGGGCCACCGCTCGCCGACGCATATTCCGTCCGCGCGGCACCTTCACAAAGGCCTTCCGGGAGTTTCGCGACCAGCCCCTCGCGCTCGGCGAGCAGCTTCAGGCCGTCGGCCGAGCCGTTGAGCAGCGCCGCTTCGCGCGCAAGGCTGTCGGCCGCACCGCACACATCGGCGCCACTAGCCGCAGCGCCATAGCCGTTGGCCATAGAGGTGGTGAAGCTGTCATAGGCGCGCTGGCCGCCGACGGGGCCGAAGGCGTGAATGAAATGCGCTTTGATGCGATCGTTCATCGCGCTGATCGCGACGCGGTTCGACTGAACGAACTGATTATAGTCGTTCATCATCGGATAGCCGGATACCTGGCAGCGCAACGCCGCGACCATCAGCATGGATTGAAGTTCGCGCACGCCAGCGGCCGAAGCTTCGTCCGATTTCCAGCAGGCCGCCTGGATCGGCGCCGCGGCGACAGCGGCAGCAGTGGCCGCAAATACAATTTTCCTGAACATCCTTCCCCCACGAGACCGATACGATCACGCCGCCCCGGCGCATCGATCCCGTATCCTCAAGAAATCATAAGATTTCGTATAAATCCCTATAAAGATAAGCAAAGTTTCGGATTAACCATAACGCATGGGCAACGATGTCACGTTGCCAAAAGAGCTCTTTACGGAAACAGGTCGACGACTTCCGCCTCGGGCGCGACTTTCTTGAGCAACAGGGTGCGATGACATCCGGAAGGATCGCGTTCGAAGCATAGCAGGGCGGATGGCTTATCCCGGGCCAACTCGAGCATCTGCTGGGTCTGGACGATCGCTTCCGGTTCTTCGAGCTGGCCCGAATAGACGCGGTCGAGCGTCTTGAGGTCGTGCTTGCGCGCCGCTTCCCGGCCTTCGGGCGGCGTTCCCAACGCCTTGAGCAGGACATAGCCGATGCCATGCTCGGCCAGGCCGTTGGCGAGCACATTTTTCGAAAAGCCCGGCCGCCGCGACAAGGGTACCGCGCGCACGTCGATCACGCGCTCGACCCCCGCCGCCTGCAGCGCCGCGATCAGTTCGGCCTGGGTCGATTTCTCGTAGCCGATCGTGAAAATCTTCATTCACCCATCCTCCGCCCCATTAACCCGAAACCACTGCAATAGTTCGGTTGGCTCGCTTGCTTCGGGCCCAAATCTCCGTTTCGGCACAACAACGATGCAAACATTGATCCATATTAGGCTTTCGGTTATTTCTGTTTTTAGGAAAATGGGGGAGGCCGGAGATGATCACTCATCCGGATGCAAAGGCGTTCGTTCTGCATTGGGGAGAAATGGGATCGCGATGGGGTGTCAATCGCTCGGTCGGTCAGATCCATGCGCTTCTCTTCCTGTCGCATCGTCCGCTGATCGCGGAGGATATCTGCGATACATTGAAGCTGGCGCGCTCCAATATTTCGACCGCCCTGCGCGAACTGCAATCTTACGGATTGGTGCGGCTCGTCCATAATCCCGGCGACCGGCGCGACCATTTCGTGGCTGAAGGCGATCCCTGGGAAATGCTGATGCGCGTCGCCGCCGAGCGCAAACGCCGCGAGATCGATCCCACCATCGCCTTCCTGGGCCAATTGAGCGAACGCCTTTCGCGCGACACCGGCGCCCCACCCCATTTGCGCGAGCGCATCCAGCAATTGCACCGCTTCACCACCGATCTTGCCGGCTGGTACGAGGATGTTCGTATCCTACCCAAGTCGACGCTCTTCTCGCTGGTCAAGCTGGGCGGCCGCGTCGCCCGCGCGGTGACGCCGCGGTGGGCGCAGTCGTAAGCGTCGGTATCAATCCTCCCCGGAGAGGAGGATTAATGGGTCCCGTCCCTATTTCTCAGCAAACTTCCTGGCCGCCTGGAGCAGTTCGACGGGCATCATCGTGATGATCGTCGAATTATGCTCGCCGCCGATCTCGGCTAAAGTCTGCAGCCGGCGTAGCTCCAACGCGCCTTCGGTGCTCCCGATGATATGCGCGGCCTCGGCCAGTTTCTGCGCCGCCTCCTGCTCGCCCTCGGCCTTGATGATGCGGGCGCGTTTCTCGCGGATGGCCTCGGCCTCGCGGCCGATCGCGCGCTGCATATTTTCGGGGATGTCGAGATCCTTCATCTCGATCGAATCCACCACCACACCCCAATGGTCGCAGGCGCGCGCGAGCATGTCCTGCAGCCGCTGGTTGATCAGCAGCCGATCCTTGAGCATCTGATCGAGATCACTCTGGCCGATCGCGTCGCGCATCGCGGTTTCGGCGGCCTGGATCACCGCCCCCTGCCAATTCTGGACGGTCGTGACGACCTGGGTGGCATCCTTGGCGCGAAACCACAGGACCGCATTGACCTTCACCGGCACGCCGTCGCGTGTCACCGTCTCCTGCGTCTCGAGCACGCTGGTGATGGTGCGCAGATCGACCCGCACGACGCGATCAACCCAGGGAAAGAGCCAGTACCAGCCAGGGCCCTTGGCCTCGCCCAGCCGGCCCAGCCTGAACAGCACGGCGCGTTCATATTCCTGATTCACGCCGAAGGACTTGAAGATTGTCGGCAAGGCAATGAAAAACAGGACGAGCGCAGCGATCAAACCACCGGTCAGCATCATCGAAATCACTCCCCCGGTTTGAAATACCGGCGTCCTAGCCTACTCGCCTCAGCGATGACGTACCAGATTCACATTATCGGCGGCGGTTTGGCCGGATCGGAAGCGGCGTGGCAGTTGGCGGAGGCTGGCTACAAGGTCCGTCTGTCCGAGATGCGGGGCGTAGAGGCTACGCCCGCGCATCAAACGGATTCGCTGGCCGAGCTCGTATGCTCCAATTCCTTCAGGTCGGACGATGCCGAACATAATGCGGTAGGACTACTCCACGCCGAGATGCGCGCGCTGGGGTCGCTGATCCTGCGCGAGGCGGACAAGCATCGCGTGCCCGCTGGCTCCGCGCTCGCGGTCGATCGTGAAGCTTATGCCGAAGGCGTGACCGCCGCGATCGAGGCGCATCCCAATATCGATCTGGTGCGCGAGCGCGTGGACGAGCTGCCGGATGGGCACGCGATCATCGCCACCGGCCCGCTGACCGGCGCCGCGCTCGCCGAAGCAGTGCGGGCTGAAACAGGCGAGGATGCGCTCGCTTTCTTCGACGCGATCGCACCGATCGTGCATCGCGAGAGCATCGACATGGACATCGCCTGGTTCCAGTCGCGCTGGAACAAGGGCGAAGGGCATGACTATATCAATTGCCCAATGAACAAGGACGAATATCTCGCCTTCCACGCGGCCTTGCTGGCCGGCGAGAAGGGCGAATTCAAGGAATGGGAGAAGGACACGCCCTATTTCGAAGGCTGCATGCCGGTCGAGATAATGGCGGAAAGGGGCGTCGATACGCTTCGCTACGGGCCAATGAAGCCGGTCGGGCTGGATGATCCGCGCACGGGGCGCTGGCCTTATGCGGTCGTACAGTTACGACAGGATAATGCGCTCGGCACCTTGTGGAACATGGTCGGCTTTCAGACCAAGCTCAAATATGCCGAGCAAGTGCGCGTTTTCCGCATGATTCCGGGGCTCGAAAAGGCCGAATTTGCGCGGCTGGGCGGGCTGCATCGCAACACGTTCATCCAGAGTCCGAAGCTTCTGGATGGCAGTTTGCGCCTCAAATCGAGGCCCAATATCCGTTTCGCGGGGCAGATTACGGGCTGCGAAGGCTATGTCGAAAGCGCCGCGATCGGGCTGTTGGCGGGGCGCTTCGCCGTCGCAGAGCTGGCAGGCACCACGCTCGCGCCTCCCCCGCCGGAGACCGCTTTGGGGGCGTTGCTCGGCCATATCACGGGCGGCGCCGAAGCCGAGACCTACCAGCCGATGAACGTCAATTTCGGCCTGTTTCCGCCGCTGTCGCTTTCAGGCAAATCCAAGAAGGCCGACCGCAAGACGATGATGGCCGCCCGCGCGAGAGAGAAATTGGCGGAGTGGCGGGCTGCCTAGAACGACTCCTAAGAGCTTAGACGAACTCCAGCTGCTCGACCGGCCAGTCGCGGGTCAGCTCCATCAGGTTCGCCAGCGCGTGCTCATAGCTTTGCGCCAGGCGTCTGTGGCAGGCCTTTACATATGGATTGCTCGCGCGTTCGGCGAAGGATCGTTCGATCGTCGCCCGCTGTTCCAGATACGCAAAATCGTACAGCACCATGATGCTCCCCTCTCGCTGCGGAGTGGCCATCGCGGCCGCTACAATGCGTCGATCCCGATTTCGTTTCACCTCTTCTTCAGCACGGGTGGCGGCGTGATGTAAGCGATTATCCCACAAGGAAAACATCGCCGGCGCGGATCGTATCGACCCGGCCGTCGGCATGGCGAAGCAGGAGCGCGCCGCTCGAATCCAGCCCGTCGAACAGCCCCTCGCTTCCCGCGGCGGCAAGCGCACTGCCGATCGGATGTGCGCGTTCGAGCCAGCGTGCGCGAACCGGGCCGAGCCCTTCCCCCCGCCATCGCCCGAGCCAGCGCGCGAACGAATCCGCCAGATCGGCGAGGAAAAGACCCGGGTCCGGCGCTTCTGCCCCGAGTGCGGCAAAACTGGCCGTGGGGCGATCCAGATCGGCGGGATGGTGTGCAAGGTTGACGCCGAAACCGATCACGACCGCATCGCCGGCGCGTTCGAGCAATATGCCTGCGAGCTTCGCATGCCCCGCCATCAGGTCGTTCGGCCATTTGAGCTGGAGCTTGCCGGGCCCGGCATAGGCCGAGGCGACCTCCTCGAGCGCGATCGCCGCGACGAGGGCAAGCGTTGCCGGCTCAGGCTCGCCGGGGTGGAGACGAATGATCGTGCTGGCATAGAGATTGCCCGTCGGAGAGATCCAGCTGCGCCCTGCCCTGCCCCGGCCGCCGCTTTGGCTTTCAGCGCGCAGCCACAGCCCCTCCGGCGCGCCGGCTTGCGCCTCGGCGAGCAGATCGGCGTTGGTGGAGCCGGTCTCAGCGACGGTGCGGATCATCACGAAATCCCCTCCCCGCTTCGCGCCGGGAGAATGAGCGCGTCAGAACAAGGCCTTGGCTGCGCATGCCGTCGCCGCGCCAAGATAGGGTATGGCGAGATAGCCGAGCGGCGAGATGGCGGCTGCGCTGAGCGCGATCAGCCCGCCTTCGAGCCTGCTTTCGCGCGGCGCGAATTCAGGCGCGGGCTCATCGAAATACATGATCTTGACGATCTTGAGATAATAATAAGCGCCGATCACCGAAGCGGCGATGCCGAGAGCAGCGAGCGGCCACCAGCCGATCTGAACCACCGCCTGGAACACTTCCCACTTGGGCCAGAAGCCGAAGAGAGGCGGAAGGCCGGCGAGACTGAACATGAACATCGCCATCGCCGCAGCAAGCCACGGCCGCGTACGCGACAGGCCGGAGAGCGAGGCGATCGTCTCGACCTGGTTGCCCTCGGCATCGCGCATCTGCATCACGCAGAGAAAGCTGCCGAGCGTCATGACGATATAGACCGCCATATAGAACAAGACCGACGCGACGCCTTCGGCGGTGCCGGCGACGAGGCCGAGCACGGCGAAGCCGACATTGTTGATCGACGAATAAGCGAGCAGCCGCTTGATGTTGGTCTGCACGATCGCGGCGAGCGCGCCCCAGACGATCGACGCGATGCCGACCACCGAGATGATCTGGCGCCATGCCTCTGTCGCGGGGCCGAGCGCTTCGACTGCGACGCGCACCAGCAGGGCGACTGCCGCAACCTTGGGCGCCGACGCGAAGAAGGCGGTGACCGGGGTCGGCGCACCTTCGTAGACGTCGGGCGTCCACATGTGGAACGGCACGATCGAAGCCTTGAAGAACAGACCCGACAACAGGAAGATCAGCCCCATCAGGCGGCCGACCTGCACTTCATGCGGCGCGGGAAGACGGAAGACGGAGGCGATACCGCCAAACTGCGTCGTGCCCGAAAAACCGTAAAGCAAAGCGATGCCGTAGAGCAGGATGCCCGAGGCGAGCGCTCCGAGAATGAAATATTTGAGGCCGGCCTCGGCCGAGCGCGTATCGCGGCGCATGAAGCTCGCCAGCACATAAGCCGCGAGGCTCTGCAGTTCGAGCCCGACATAGAGGGTAAGCAGGTCTCCGGCCGAGACCATCATCCCCATGCCCGCCGACGAAAGCAGGATCAGGATGGGATATTCGGCGCGGAGCGCACCACCGCGCGCGAACCAGTTGGGCGCGATCAGGATCGAGACCGCGGCGCCAAGATAGATCAGCACCTTGGCGAAAGCAGCGAAGCTGTCGGCGTGATAGAGGCCGCCAAAAGCCATGCCGCCATTTCCCGCAGGCCCAAGCAGCGACAGGCCAGCCGCCAGCAGCAGCCCGACCGAGGCCCAGCCGATCCCGCGCGTCGCGCCATCGCCCTGCCACGCGGCGACCAGCAGCAACAGCATCGCGCCGACCGACAGGATCAGCTCGGGCAAGGTTTCCCAGAGATAGCCGGAGGTCATCAGTGCGCCTCCGCCGCGGCGACCGTTACGGACTTAGCGCCCGTGGCCAGTCTGGAATCGCCGCCATGCCAGACCGGATCTACCCTACTCAGCACCACGCCCACATCGTTGCGCATCGGCGCCATGAAACTCTCCGGATAGACGCCCATCCACAGCACGACGAGCGCGATCGGGACGAGCAGCCACAATTCGCGCGCCGACAGATCCCGCATCGCCGCGACATCAGGCTTGTCGAGCGGGCCTTGCGCCACGCGGCGGTAAAGGAAGAGCATATAGGCCGCGCCGAGGACGATACCTGTCGTGGCGACGAACGCTGCCCAGGTCGACGCGCCGTAAATCCCCATCATGCTCAGGAATTCGCCGACGAAGCCGGACGTGCCGGGCAGGCCGACCGACGCCATCGTGAAAAGCATGAACAGCATCGCATAGCGCGGCATGTTGTTCGAGACGCCGCCATAGCGTGAAATCTCGCGCGTATGCAGCCGATCATAAACCACGCCGACGCACAGGAAGAGTGCGCCCGAGACGAGGCCGTGGCTCAGCATCACCAGCAACGAACCTTCCAGCCCCTGCCGGTTGAAGGCGAACAGGCCAAAGGTGACGAACGCCATATGCGCCACGGACGAATAAGCGATCAGCTTCTTCATGTCCTGCTGCACCAGCGCGACCAGGCTGGTGTAGACGATCGCCACACCAGACAGGCTTGCGATCAGCCAGAAGAGCTGCGCGCTCGCGATTGGAAACATCGGCAGCGAGAAGCGGATGAAGCCGTACCCACCCATCTTCAACAGCACGCCCGCCAGGATGACCGAACCCGCGGTCGGCGCCTGGACGTGCGCGTCGGGCAGCCAGGTGTGGAACGGCCACATCGGCATCTTGACCGCGAACGAGGCGAAGAAAGCGAGGAACAGCCAGGTCTGAGCAGCTGCGGGGAAATCGGTGCGCATCAGCACCGGAATGCTGGTGGTGTGGGCATAATTCGCCATCCACAGCATCGCGATCAGCATCAACACCGATCCGAGCAGGGTGTAGAGGAAGAATTTGTACGAGGCGTAGATGCGCTCGGCCCCGCCCCAGATGCCGATGATCAGGTACATCGGGATCAGGCCGGCTTCGAAGAAGAGGTAGAACAGGAACAGATCCTGCGCCTCGAACACGCCGAGCATCAGCGCCTCGGTCAGCAGCAAGGCCGCCATATATTCGGGCACGCGCTTGCTGATCGATTCCCAGCTGGCGAGGACGCAGATCGGCATCAGGAACACCGACAACTCGATCAGCATCAAAGCGATGCCGTCGATGCCGAGCGACCAGCCGAAGCGGCCGAACAACGGCAGACTTTCGACGAACTGCCATTGCGGGCCGCCGATCTGATAGGCGGCCCAGAGCCAGATCCCGAGCGCGAAGTTGATCAGCGTCGCGCCGAGCGCGATCCAGCGCGCCGCCTTGGCATCCGCGAACAGGCAGGCGATCGCCCCGAATACCGGCAGCGCGATCAGCAATGTAAGGATGGGGAAGCCAAGCTGGTTCATATCAGGCCGCCATCACCCAGGTCGCCGCAGCGGCAAGGCCAAGCAGCATCACCAGCGCATAAGTATAGACATAGCCCGATTGCATCTTGCGGCTGACGACCCCGCCGAACTGCACGACCCAGGCGGCGCCATTTGGGCCGAAGCGATCGATCGTGCCCTGATCGCCGCGCTTCCAGAGCAAGCGACCGAGCGCGAAGGCGGGACGCACGAAGAGGATGTCGTACAATTCGTCGAAATACCATTTGTTGAGCAGGAAAGCGTAGAGGCCGCGCGCCGAGCCCGCTACGCGCGCCGGCAGGCTCTTGTCCCAGATATAGGCCCAAAGTGCGATCACCAGACCCGCGACCATCGCGAAGAACGGCATCCACTTGGCGAGCGCGGGGATATGCTCGATCGATTCCATGAATTCGGAATTGAACCACAGGCTGCCCTGCCAGAAGGCGGCGCCGCCCTCCCCGATGAAGGATTTGGCGAACCCCATGCCCGCGAACACCGCACCGACCGAAAGCAGAACCAGCGGGATCAGCATCGAAAGCGGGCTTTCGTGCGGGTGATAGCCGCCGGTGCCTCTGGGCATGTCCATCGCGCCACGTGAATCCACACCGGGCGCATGTCCCGAGCTTTCGTCGAGGGCGTCATTGTGCGCGTTGTGATGGGCATGGTCGTGTCCATGATCATGATCATGGTCGGCACCATGCCCATGCGTGTCGTGGATCGCATGCTGGATATGCTCCGAACCGATCCAACGTGGCTCGCCATAGAAGGTCAGGAAGACCAGGCGCCACGAATAGAAGCTGGTGAGCAAGGCCGCGGTCACGCCGATAAAATAAGCGATGCCGCCAGCGGTGGTGCCGCGCGCAAAGGCCGCCGCGATGATCGCGTCCTTCGAATAGAAGCCGGCAAAGCCAAACGTCGGCGTGATGTGGAACAGCTCGTCCAGGCCGACGCCGGTGATCGCAAGCGTGCCCGCCAGCATCGTCCAGAAGGTCCAGGGAATATGCTTCCGAAGCCCGCCGTAGAAGCGCATGTCCTGTTCGTGATGCATGGCGTGGATCACCGAGCCGGCGCACAGGAACAGCAACGCCTTGAAGAAAGCGTGCGTGAAGAGGTGGAACATCGCGCCGCCGAACGCGCCGACGCCGGCCGCGAAGAACATGTAGCCGAGCTGTGAGCAGGTCGAATAAGCGATCACGCGCTTGATGTCGGTCTGGACGGTGCCGACGGTCGCCGCGAAGAAAGCGGTGGCGGCACCAACATAGGTCACGACGGTGAGCGCGGTCTGGCTGGCCTCGAACATCGGCGACAGACGGCAGACCATGAACACGCCCGCGGTCACCATCGTCGCGGCGTGGATCAGCGCCGACACCGGCGTCGGGCCTTCCATCGCGTCGGGCAGCCACGTGTGCAGGCCGAGCTGCGCCGATTTACCCATCGCGCCGACGAACAGCAGCAGGCAGAGCAAGGTCATCGTATCGACCCGCATGCCCAGGAAGCCGATCGTCGAGCCGGCCATGTGCGGCGCGGCGGCGAGGATTGCCGGGATCGAGACGGTGCCGAACACCAGGAAGGTGCCGAAGATGCCGAGGCTGAAGCCGAAATCGCCGACGCGGTTGACCACGAACGCCTTGATCGCGGCGGCCTGCGCGGAGGGTTTTTCGTACCAGAAACCGATCAGCAGGTAGGATGCCAGGCCCACGCCTTCCCAGCCGAAGAACATCTGGATCAGGCTGTCCGCCGTCACCAGCATCAGCATCGCGAAGGTGAAGAGCGAAAGATAAGCGAAGAAGCGCGGCTGCGACGGATCCTCCGCCATATAGCCCCAGCTATAGAGGTGGACGAGGCTCGACACCGTCGTCACCACCACCAGCATCACCGCGGTCAGGCTGTCGACACGCAGCGCCCAATCGACCTGCAGCGACCCCGATTTGATGAAGCTCAGCACGTGCACCACGTGCGCGCTGTCATGCCCTCCGAGGAAACCCAGGAAGATCGGCCAGGCAAGGATGCATGAGGCGAACAGCGCACCGGTCGTCACCACCTTTGCGGGGACATTCCCGATCGCGCGGTTGCCCAGGCCGGCGACAATCGCGGCGAGCAGGGGCAGGAAAACAAGAACGATGATGTTCAAGGTCAGCCCTTCATCCGATTGACGTCGTCAACCGAGATCGTGCCCCGGCCACGGAAATAGATGACGAGAATGGCAAGGCCGATCGCGGCTTCGCCTGCGGCGACCGTCAGCACGAACATCGCGAAGACCTGGCCGACCAGATCGTGCAGGTAGGCCGAGAAGGCGACGAGATTGAGGTTCACGCTCAAGAGGATCAGCTCGATCGCCATCAGGATGATGATCAGGTTCTTCCGGTTGAGGAAGATGCCGAACACGCCGGTGACGAACAGGATCGCGGAGACGGTGAGATAATGGACCAGACCGATCACAGCTGCACCCCCTGCCCGACGGGCGGCTGCATGTTCACCGTTGCGTCTTCAGGCCGGCGCTTATTCTGCTGCGAGATATTCTGCGCACGCACGTCGCCGCGCTTGCGGTGCGTCAACACGACCGCGCCAATCAGCGCGACCAGCAGCACCAGCCCCGCGCCCTCGAAAATATAGAGGTAGCGCGTGTAGATGAGGATCCCGAGCGCCTGAATGTTGGGCATTTGCTCCGGCGTCGGTGCCGCGCGCGACAGCTGGAGCCCGCCGGCGTTCCAGGCGCCTTCCGCGAAGATGATCTCGCCCGCGAGCAAGGCGACGAGCGCAACCCCGAACGGCAGATAGCGCGCAAATCCGCTGCGCAATTCGGCGAAATCGATGTCGAGCATCATCACGACGAACAGGAACAGCACCGCGACCGCGCCGACATAGACGATGACGAGCAGCATCGCGATGAACTCGGCGCCGACCAGCACCATCAGCCCCGCCGCGTTGAAGAAAGCCAGGATCAGCCACAGCACGCTGTGCACGGGGTTGCGCGCGGTGACGCACAGGATCCCCGACACGATCGTGACGATCGCGAATAGATAGAAGGCGATGACCTGTATCACGGCTGCTTGGGGGTCCCCTGCGAGTTGCGGCGCGGCTTAACGATAGGGTGCATCGGCGGCAAGGTTCTGGGCGAGGATCGGCTCCCAGCGGTCACCGTTCGCGATCAGCTTGGCCTTGTCGTAGATGAGCTCTTCGCGCGTCTCGGTCGAATATTCGAAATTCGGACCTTCGACGATCGCGTCGACCGGGCATGCTTCCTGGCAGAAACCGCAGAAGATGCACTTGGTCATGTCGATATCGTATCGCGTTGTGCGGCGGCTGCCGTCGTCGCGCGGCTCTGCCTCGATCGTGATCGCCTGCGCCGGGCACACCGCCTCGCACAATTTGCACGCGATGCAGCGCTCTTCGCCATTGGGATAACGGCGCAAAGCATGCTCACCGCGGAAACGGGGCGAAAGCGGGTTCTTCTCGAACGGATAGTTGATCGTCGCCTTGGGCTTGAAGAAATAGGAAAGCGTCTTGGCGTGCGCTTTCACGAACTCCCACAGCGTGAAGGACTTGATGAGATAAGCGATGTTCATGGGTGCATCCCATAGCGGGTGACCATCAGATAGCCGGAAATCAGGGCAACCCAGATCAGCGAGAGTGGCAGGAAGATTTTCCAACCCAGGCGCATGAGCTGGTCATAGCGATACCTCGGCACAGTCGCCTTCACCCAGGAGAAGACGAAGAAGCCGAACAATATCTTGGCGAACAGCCACAGGAAGCCGGGGACCGCGTAGAGGATCGGAATGTCGAACGGCGGCAGCCATCCGCCCCAGAAGAGCGTCGCATTGAGCGCGCACATCAGGAGCACATTGCCATATTCGCCGAGCCAGAAGAGCGCGAAGCTCATCGACGAATATTCGGTCTGGTAGCCTGCGACGATTTCCGATTCCGCCTCGGTCAGATCGAACGGGGCGCGCTGGGTCTCCGCCATGGAGGAGATCAGGAACACGACCGACATCGGGAACAGCAGAGGGTTGAAGCCGTAGGCGTTGATGAAGCCCAGCACATGGCCGCGCTGGTTCATCACGATGTCGTTCAGGTTGAAGCTTCCCGTCCACAGCACGACCGTGACCAGCACGAAGCCGATCGACACTTCGTAGCTCACCATCTGCGCGGCGGCGCGGATCGCCGAATAGAAGGGATATTTGGAGTTGGACGCCCATCCCGACAGGATGATGCCATAGACGCCCGTTGAGCTGATCGCGAGCAGGTAGAGCAGGCCGACGTTGATGTTGGCGAGCACCGCTTTTGGCCCGAACGGGATCACCGCCCACGCCGCGAGCGCGACTGTGAAGGTGATGATCGGCGCGATCAGGAACAGGCCGCGATTAGCCGCGGACGGAATGATCGTTTCCTGCAGGAAGACCTTGAGCCCGTCCGCGAACGACTGGAGCAGGCCGAACGGGCCGACCACGTTGGGTCCCCGTCGCAGCGCCATCGCCGCCCAGATCTTGCGATCGGCGTAGATGATCATCGCGACCGCCAGCATCAAAGGCAGCGCGATCACGAGGATGTCGATGATCGTCGCGACGAAATAGGCCCAGCCGTAAGGCAGAACGCCGGTAAACCAGCTGATCATGCGCCGGGCCCCTTCTCCGTCATGCCAGCGAAAGCTGGCATCCATCTCCCGGAACCCAGAGCGGAGCGCAGGAGCTGGACCCCAGCTTTCGCTGGGGTGACGCAGGTATCGATGTAAGCGAGGGTCCGCATCATTCGGCCGCCTCCGCGAAGGTTTCGCCGTGGATCAGTTCGGCCGAACAACGCTGCATCGTGTCGCTGGCGCGCGCGATCGCGTTGGTCAGGTAGAAATCCTTGATCGGATAGACGACCTCACCCGAAGCCTTGGCATCGAGTTTGGGCGCCTTCCACGCGAATTGGGCAAGACCCAGCTGGCCGAGCGCCGGCACCTCGGTCGCCATTTGCGCGCGAAGTTGGTCAAGGCTGTCGAACGGCAGCTTGTTGCCAAGCACCTCCGACAAGGCACGCAGGATCGCCCAATCCTCGCGCGCGTCACCCGGAGGGAATACCGCGCGGTCGCCACGCTGCACGCGGCCTTCGAGATTGACGTAGGTTCCCGATTTCTCGGAATAAGCGGCAGCAGGCAGGATCACGTCCGCCATCGATGCGCCGCGATCACCATGATGGCCGATATAGACTTTGAAGCTGCCGGCGACCGCGTCCTCGGCCACATCCTCTGCACCTAGCAGGAAGGCGAGCTTGGGCTTCGCAGCGGCAACGTCCGCCATCCCCCCTTTCTGCGCATAGCCGAGCATCAGCCCGCCCATGCGCGCAGCCGAGATGTGCAGAACGTTATAGCCGTTCCAGCCATCCTTGATCAGGCCTAAGCTGTTGACGAGCGCCAGGCTGGCGCCCTGCGCCGCCTTGAGCGCGCCGCCGCCGACGATCACCGCAGGCCGCATAGCCTTGCCGAACAGATCCGTCACATCCGTTGGCAGACTGGCCAGCAGGCCAAGATCGTTGCCGAGCCACCGCACCGGATAGGTCAGATCGACCTCGGGCCCGATCGCGAACACCTTGGCGCCGCGCTTCACCGCCTTGCGGATGCGCGTGTTGACCAAGGGCGCTTCCCAGCGGACGTTCGCGCCGACCAGCAGAATCGCGTCGGCGGTTTCGATTCCGGCGATCGTGGAGTTGAAGTTCACCGCGGCCAGGCTCGACGTGTCGTAGATCAGCCCATTGTCGCGGCCCTCCAGCAGGTCCGAGCCCATCGCGCGGACCAAGGCCTTGGCGGCGTACATCGTCTCGCAATCGACCAGCGGGCCGGCGATCGCAGCAACGCTGGAACCCGCCCGCACCGCCTTGATCGCAGCGAACGCCTCCTGCCAGCTCGCCGGCTGGAGCTTGCCATTCTTGCGAACGAAAGGCCGGTCGAGCCGCTTGCGCACGAGCCCGTCGACCGCATGGCGCGTCTTGTCCGACGCCCATTCCTCATTCACGTCCTCGTTGACGCGCGGCAGCGCGCGCAGGACCTGACGGCCGCGGCTGTCGAGCCGGATATTGGTGCCGACCGCGTCCATCACGTCGATCGCGAACGTCTTCTTGAGCTCCCACGGCCGCGCCTCGAAAGCGTAAGGCTTGGAGGTAAGCGCACCCACCGGGCACAGATCGACGACATTGCCCGAAAGCTCCGACGTGATCGCCTGCTCGAGGTAGCTCGTGATCTGCATATTCTCGCCGCGATAGAGCGCGCCGATCTCCTCGACGCCGGCGACTTCCTCGGCGAAGCGCACGCAGCGCGTGCACTGTATGCAGCGGGTCATGATCGTCTTGACGATCGGACCCATATATTTCTCGGTCACCGCGCGCTTATTCTCATGGTAGCGGCTGTGGCCACGACCATAAGCGATCGACTGATCCTGCAGGTCGCACTCACCACCCTGATCACAGATCGGGCAATCGAGCGGATGGTTGATCAGCAGGAATTCCATCACGCCTTCGCGCGCCTTCTTGACCATGGCGCTGTCGGTGCGGATTTCCTGCCCGTCTGCGGCCGGAAGCGCGCACGACGCCTGCGGCTTGGGCGGCCCCGGCTTCACCTCGACCAGGCACATCCGGCAATTGCCCGCGATCGAGAGGCGCTCATGATAGCAGAAGCGCGGAATCTCCTTGCCCGCGGCCTCGCAAGCTTGGAGCACGGTCGCGCCCGCAGGCACCTCGACCTCGACCCCATCGACGGTCAGCTTAGGCATCGTCGTCACCCCGTGCGCCCAGCGCGTCGTGAATGGAGAGCAATATCGTCGCGAAGATACCGTAGGCTGCCCAGCTTACGGCGTAGATAATCGCGTTGAGCACGATGAGCGCCAGTTGCGGCCGCAGATCGGACGAGCGGTCGATACCCGTGAAGAAATCCTGGGTGAAATACATATAAAGAGGCATCAAGTTCTTGAAGAAATCGAGTACGCCTATCCCATAGAATATCCGCGGGGCTGCGCGAACGAAGCGAGGCAGTTCGGTCGGCATCATTCCGCTGCCTCGATGTCGACCATGCGCCGAGCCCTCGGCAGACGCGCGCCATGGACGCCGGCCACCATCAGGATCAGGCCCACGGCCAGAACATATCCGAATTCGATCATGTTCATTCTGCCGCCACCGCATAATCCGGAGCGGAGCGATGCTCCTTGATCCGCCGTTCAATCTCGGGGCGGAAATGGCGGATCAGGCCCTGGATCGGCCAGGCTGCCGCGTCGCCCAATGCGCAGATCGTATGGCCCTCGACCTGCTTGGTCACTTCCTGGAGCATGTCGATCTCGTGCATCTCGGCCTCGCCCGTGCGAAGCCGTTCCATCACGCGCCACATCCAGCCGGTGCCCTCACGGCACGGCGTGCACTGGCCGCAGCTCTCATGCTTG
>Ga0207657_10004016_pt1 | contig 15639 bp, 12 predicted proteins | sample KBSC33metaG_FD_184316 | JGI IMG/M metagenome (GOLD analysis project Ga0207657, IMG submission 184316) | Corn rhizosphere microbial communities from Kellogg Biological Station, Michigan, USA - KBS C3-3 metaG (SPAdes) (version 2) | ecosystem: Host-associated > Plants > Roots > Rhizosphere > Soil ... | reverse complement strand
ATTGCGAAAGGCGATCGCGAGGAGCGGCAGCACGAACAGGTACACGAGCGCGGCAAGGGTGGCATCCCACAGGGACACCGCGACGGCTGAGCGCAGGTAGGGCACGTGCACGAGGCCACGCCAGTGGAGCACCACGTTCTGAACGAAGCCGTGTGACCACCGCTTGAGCTGCTTGCCGAGGAACTCGTAGTCGTGCGGCTCGATGGGATAGCATACGGCTTCCGGCACGAAGCGCACGCGCTGCCCGGACTGGTAGAAGCTCCAGGTGAGATCCATGTCCTCGGCAAGGGTACGCGTGTTCCAGCCGCCGTGCGCGCGCAGCACGTCGGTGCGATATGCCGAGAAGCAGCCGGAGGAGATGAGCGGCTTGCCGTAGAAGTCCTGCACCTGCTTGTAGAAGGTGAAGGCGAACAGGTACTCCACGTAGCGGCCGCGTTCCCAGATCGTGCGCACGTGCCGGGGAATGACGAAGCCGCACGCCGCCGCGACGGAGGCGTCGTCCAACGGCGTCATCAGCTTCTCGAGCGCATCGGGGGCGAGCGAGGTATCCGCGTCGATTGCCATCGTGAACGGCGTATCCACGAACTGGAGCGCGTAATTCTGCGCGCCGGCCTTGGAGCCGGTGTTCCTGGGCGGCCGCATGACGTGCACGCCGAGCGCGCGCGCGACGGAAGCCGTATCGTCGGTAGAGCAGTCGTCGATGACGATGATCTTCGCGGCCGGGAGCGTCTGCGCCTGCAGGCTGCGGATGGTGTCGCCCACGCTCGCCGCTTCATTGTACGCGGGGACGAGCACCGTGACCGGGGCGACCGGGCGAGCAGAGGGACGCTCGAGTCGCCGGCGCTTGCCGGTGATGGACGCGGGATCCCGCCGCACGGTGGACGACTGGACGGGCCATTTGCCCGAGTTCGTCCGCCAGTGCGGCGGGGTGGATTCTGTTGGAAGGTCCTGCGTATCACTCATTGGGGCGGGATAGTTGAATCGGGTCGCGCGCGAGGCAGCGCGAGAGTCAATGTTCTACCCCGAAATATGGAAGATGGGTGCCTCGACGTGTCGCCCGTTTTCTCACGCAGCAATGGTGATGCAGGTCACGCAGGGCAGAGCACCATCCGGCCGGACTCGAGGCACTGAAGGCGCGTAGGTGCCAGCGCGGCGCCTTACTCTGCTACCACGCCTGGCAGATCGCTTCCGATCTGAACGCGGCTCCCTTCGCGCCCCAGCACGCGTTGCACGAATTCCGGCCACCAGTTGACTTGCGGCGCCAATGATCGGTACTGCTCCAGCGCCCCCCACGTCTTCTCGTGGATCGCTGACGCCTGCTCGATCGCCTGCTCACGCGTGATGCCATCGCGGCGCAGCATCCGACGTCCGATCTGCGCGTGCAGCACTTCGTCCGCCCAGTCGTAGTCGTGGAAGTGCGCTGACAGTCGATCACCCGCCGCGAGCGCGGTCTCGTACTCGAAGCGCTTCCCCGTCTCGGCGGGCATGAGTGACTGCTCGATCGCGTAGAGGATGACCTGTCGCTCGAGCGGAGTGGCGTGGAGGTTGAGCCGGAGCGCAAAGCTCACGTTGAGCGGCAGCTCACGCTTCCAGTCCACGCCGCGCGCCTCTAGCGCGACCGTCCCCATCATCGCATGCCGTGCCTCGTCCCAGAGCTGGCGCGAGTAGTCGTGATGGAACTCCCACGGCTGGTCGGCGCGCTCGCTGATGAACGACGCCATCATCTCCGGCACGTCCATCTCGAGCGCGCGCTTGCACAGCAACGCGAGATTGCGCTCGTCGTCGGCGACTCCAGGGGCGTTGTAGACGACGTGGGGAGGAAACTCGAAGTTGTAGGAGCCGGTGAAGCGCTCGTCGCGGCGAGGATGAAAGTCGGCCGCGAATGGCCTGCCGGAGCGCAACCGCTCGGAGGACTCGAGGGGCGTGACCGGTCGGTCGCCAGTGATTCCGCCGGCGGCGTCGAGCAGCGCGCGCAGGTGCGCGGACCATGCGTCAGCTGCCCGCCGAGCGTCCGGGTCGGCGTCGCAGACGGCCTCGAGCGCCTGTCGGCCCCATCCGAGCGCTTCCTCAACGTCGGCGAGCGCGATGCGCAGCAGCCGGCGCGTCGGGTGATCGACGAGCGGATTCGCGCGTGCGATGTGATTGCGGTACGCCTCGGCGAGTGCCGCATGGGCCACCTCGTAGACGCCGGCGAGGAGTTCTGCGGTGTTCACCGAGCGCAGCAGCTCGTCGAGAAAGCGATCGAGTGCGGCGTCCGGCGCAACGTCGAGCGGAGGCACGGGATGGCGCATCTCGGCGATGCGCGCGCGCAGCGCACTCACGTGCTCGGCGCCCTGCCACTGGTGCAGGGCGAGCGCGCACTTCACCTCCCACACCGGTTCGGCGGTGAGGTGGGCGATGAGCACCGCCATGAGGCGGCGCTCGGTCCAGTGGTAGCGGAGCAGGCGGGCGACGTTGTCGTCCACCGAATAGCCGACGCGTGCCGCCTCTTCGTACGAGGCGAGGCCGGCGAGCGGCGGGATGCTATCGAACGGGTGATGCGGCATTCGCAATCATGCGCATGATGGCAGTCGCCCTCGCTGATGCATCGTCAAGCAGTTTCCATCAAGGGTCTGAGCGCGCCTGACCGGCGCGGTCAATCGCCGGATGGAATCCGCAGCTCCTGGCCGGGCTGGATCACGTCGTCCGACAGGTCGTTGGCGCTGAGGATGGCGTCGACCGTCGTGCGATGCTCGCGGGCGATGTCCCACAGCGTGTCGCCCTCGTGCACCTTGTACGTCGTCGTGGACGTCTGCGCCGCGAGCTGCAGGTGCGACGCCGACCCGGCCCTGGCGCGCGCGGCCGCGTAGCGCGTGTACTCGCTCGGGAATACCGCGACGTGAAAGTGCGCCGGCGCATGCTCCTCGGTCGCCTCGATGAGTCCGGCGTCCTCGAGATCCAGCAGCGTGGTACGCAGCCAGCGCAGGCACTTCGCCTTGCGCGGCTTACGGAGGTCGATCGCCATGCCGGTAGGATGCACCGACAGCTCGGTGCTGTTGGCGGGCTGGCGCGTGGCCGGCCGCACGCCGCTCGTCACGACGAGCGGCTCGCCGCACTCATCCTTGTACTGCGTCGCCAGCCGCTCGACGAACAATCGCGTCGACGGGCGAACGTACGGGTAGCGCACCTGGTGGAGCTGCAGTGTCCTGTCGGGCTCGAGGCGCGCGAGGCGGCCCTGCTTCACCGCCTTCGTCACGCCGGCGGGAGTCTCGTAGAACGAGAGGCCCTCGGCGCGCGCGTGATCGTACATGCGCTCGATGCTCGCCTGCGAGCCGCGGAGGGACTGCGCTGCGAGAGGAGCAGCGGTCAGGATGCCACCGCATGCGGCCGTGGCCGCGAGCGGGGCGAGGTGCTGGAGACGGAGGGGCATCGTGCGTGCTTCGCGAGAGACTCGACGGTCGCGAGACGCGACGGAATCGCGCCTCGGACCGGAGGGAATACACGCATTCTATATGAGAGGTCCACCGCTGGCGAGAGGACCCTGCTTCACCCGAGATTCATCCGCCGCCCCGCGCGCACTCGCGACACATCACCGTCGCCGATGCCGGGCAGGCGCTCACGAACTCTGGCGTTCGGCGAAGCGCGGCCGGGACATCCTCGCGCGCCACCGCGTGGAAGCCGAAGCTCGGGAAGTAGCGCTCGGCGGTGGTCGTGAGCAGGTAGAGTGCGCGCAGCCCCCGCGCTTCGGCGTCGGAGATCACCCGCGTGACGAGCGCGCGGCCGATGCCGTGCGAACGCCAGGCGGGATGCACGGCGACCGAGCGGAGCAGCGCATCATCGCCAGATACCTCGAGGCCGGCGACGCCGACGATCTCGCCCCCCGAATCGGCGACGACGAAGCTGGAGAATGCGTCCCCCACACCGTCGAGCGGGAGGTCGCTCTCGGCGAGCAGGCGCTCCACCGCGGAGAGGTCGTCTGGCGTCGCGCGCCGAACGCGGGGTGTGTGAACGGAAGTCGTGGGGCTCATCGTTGCCTCCTCAGCGGCAGCAGCCGTCGTCGCAGCCGCAGTCGCGGGTCGCAGGCTGGGCGCTGCCGAGTGAGGCGAGCGAGCGTAGCGGCTTCGGCGTCGCGACGGCGCCGGGCTTCGTGGCGCGCACGAAGCCGCTCATGATCTTTCCCTCCACTTCAGCGGCGAGCGAGACGTCGAGGCCGGTGCCGGCGAGCAGCGCGGCTGCCTCGTCACGGGTATAGACGCGGGTTGGCTCGATGCTCGGGCTCTCGAAGCCGACGTCGCTCAAGAGGTCGATGAATTCCTGTTCCTCGAGGGCGCCGGCGACGCAGCCGGTCCACATCGCCATGCTCTCCTTCACCGGCTGCGGCAGCCCTTCGCGCACGATGACGTCGCTCACGGCGAAGCGTCCGCCCGGCTTGAGGACGCGGAACGCTTCGGCGAGCACGGCACGCTTGTCGCCGGAGAGGTTGATGACGCAGTTGGAGATGATGACGTCGACCGTGTTCGAGGGCAGGGGGATGGACTCGATATGGCCCTTGAGGAACTCGACGTTGGTCGCGCCCGCCTTCGCCTTGTTCTCCAGGGCGAGCGCGAGCATCTCGTCCGTCATGTCGAGGCCATAGGCCTTGCCCGTCGGCCCGACGCGCCGCGCCGAGAGAAGGACGTCGATGCCGCCACCGGAGCCGAGGTCGAGTACGACCTCACCCTCATGCAGCTCGGCGAGCGCGGTGGGATTGCCGCAGCCGAGTGAGGCGAGGAGCGCTTCCGCCGGGAGGCCCGCGGTTTCGCCGGCGTCGTAGAGGTCGGCGGTGATGGGGTCCCAGCTCTCGTTGGCCGGGCCACAGCAGCCGCTCGAGCCCTCGGCGGGAACGCAGCAGCTCGCATTGGCGCCGTCGAAGACGCGCTGCACGGTGGCGCCGTAGCGCGCCTGCACGGTGGCGCGGATCTCGTCGAGGGTAGTGGGGACCTTGGTGTCGGTGCTCATGGATGACTCGATGGAGGGTAGGCGATCAAGAAATCTTGATGCATCTCGGACAAAAAAAGGCGGGTCAGGCGCAACAGGCCGATCGCCGAAGCGGCAGTGCGCGCTTCTTCGGTTGCAGGGCGTTGGCGAGGTCGTGGACTTCGGTGAGGGCCTCGGGCGCGATGCTGTAGTACGACCAGCGGCCCTCCTTGCGGTCGGTGACGAGACCGGCGTCGCGCAGGACCTTGAGATGAAAGGAGAGCCGCGACTGCGCGGCGCCCAGCTCCGCCTGGAGGTCGCACACGCACTGCTCGCCGCCGCGAAGCATCTCGATGATGGCGAGGCGGGTGGCGTCGGAGAGCGCGTGGAAGAGGATCACGGCGCGGTCCGTCTTGCGGGTAGAGGGCCGGGTAGCGGTGGCGGTCACGGGAGAATGTTACATCAAAATATTTTGGTCTGTCAAGGGGGTGGGGCCCGTGTCACGGCGCGATAGCCGCCCGCCCTCGGCGGGCGGCGTATCAGTTGGCAGAGGGAACCACGCCGCGCGTTGCGCCGGGATTTCACGCGCCGTAACGTACGATTTCGCACCTCGGGAGGATTTCGTGACGGTCGCCGCACCCCGACTCCGCCACTTCATCGGCGGCGAGTGGATCTCCAGTCGCGGCGATCGCTGGATCGTCGACGTGAACCCTTCCGACCGTGCGGACGTCGTGGCCGAGGTGCCGGAGGGTGTCTCCGACGACGTCACCGCAGCGGTGACGTCTGCGAGGGATGCGCTCGACGGCTGGCGCTCCCTCTCGGGGCCGGCACGCGCCGAGCACCTGTACAAGTGGGCGGCAGCGATCGGCGAACGACAGGAGGCTCTCGCGCAGTTGATCGCGCGCGAGGTCGGAAAGCCGATTGGTGAATCGCGCGGTGAAGTGGCGCGTTGCGTCACCATCCTCCGCTATTACGCCGGCGAAGCGGTGCGCGCGAGCGGCGACGTGATCCCCGCGCAGGCGGCGGGCGCGCTCCAGTTCACCCTTCGCGAACCGCTGGGTGTCGTCGCGCTGATCACGCCGTGGAATTTCCCGATCGCGATTCCGGTGTGGAAGGCGGCGCCAGCGCTCGCGTTCGGCAACACGGTGGTGCTCAAGCCCGCCGAGGCGTCGTCGCAGGTGGCAGTGGCGCTCGGCGAGTCAGCGCTTGCGGCCGGCCTGCCCGCCGGCGTGTTCAATGTGCTGCTTGGCGCGGGCTCGGCGATCGGCAGTACGCTGATCGGCGCCGACGCGGTGCGTGGCGTGAGCTTCACGGGCTCTGGTGTGGTCGGCGCGCACGTCGCGGTGCAAGCGGCGAAGCGGAACATCCGCTATCAGACGGAGATGGGCGGCAAGAACGTCGTCATCGTCATGCCCGACGCCGATCTCCGCCAGGCGGCGACGCTCACCGCCGCCGGCGCGATGCGCTACGCGGGTCAGAAGTGCACGGCGACGAGCCGCGTCGTGGTGGCGCGCGAGGTGGAAGACAAGTTCCTCGGCGAGCTTCGCAGCCAGGTGGAGTCGCTTCCACTCGGTCCGGTGACGGACGACGCGGCGGCGGTTGGACCGGTGATCAGCGAACGCTCACGCGATTCCATTCGTGCCGTACTCGGCGCGCTCGATGCCGAACCATTCTATCGTGCCGCCTTGCCGGATACTGACGGATTCCGACGCGGCTATTGGGTGGCGCCGACGGTGATCCGCAACGTGGCCGCCGATTCCGAACTGGCGCGGCGCGAGCTGTTCGGGCCCGTGCTCGCCGAGTTCACCGCGACGGACCTGGATCACGCGATCGCGCTCGCCAACGATACGCAGTACGGCCTGAGTGCCTCGCTGTTCACGCGCGACCTGCGTTCCGCGTTGCGCTACATCGACCGCATTCATGTCGGCCTCGTACGCGTGAATGGCGACACGACGGGCGTGGATCCTCACGCGCCCTTCGGCGGCATGAAAGGCTCGAGCTCGGGCAGCCGCGAGCAGGGTCCGGCGGCGCGCGAGTTCTACACCGAGATCAAGACGGTGCAGGTGAACCCGTGAGTCCGGCATTCCCGTCGAGCATTCGCGTCGTGGACTCGCACACCGAAGGCGAGCCCACTCGCGTGGTGATCGACGGCTGGCCGGAGCCGCGGGGGCACACGATGCGCGAGCGGCTGGACTTCATGCGTGCGGAGCAGGACCACCTGCGCACCGCCGTGGTGTGCGAGCCGCGCGGACACGACGCCGTCGTCGGCGCGCTGCTCACGCCGCCGGTTTCGCCAGGCGCGGCGGCGGGGGTGATCTTCTTCAACAACGGTACCTACCTCGGCATGTGTGGGCACGGCCTGATCGGTGTCGTCCGCACGCTGGAGTTCCTCGACCGTCTCGCGCCGGGCTCGGCAAGGTTCGACACGCCGGTGGGCACGGTGTCGGCCGAGCTCTCCGCCGATGGCACGGTGACGATCGAGAACGTGCCGGCCTACGTGCAGGCGCGGGACGTCAGCGTCGACGTGCCCGGCCACGGCATGGTCACGGGAGACGTGGCGTGGGGCGGGAATTGGTTCTTCATCACCCACGCCGGGCAGGTGCCGATCGAGCTGGCGCGCGTGAACGAACTGACGCGATTCACGCTCGCCATTCAGGCCGCACTGCGCGACGCCGGCATCACCGGCGCCGATGGCGACGAGATCGACCACATCGAGATCTCCGCTGCTCCGTTGCGCAGCGATGCCGACTGCCTCAACTACGTCCTCTGCTCGGGCGGCGAGTACGACCGGTCACCGTGCGGCACCGGCACCTCGGCAAAGATGGCGGTGCTGCATGCGCGCGGTGAGCTGGCCCTCGGTGCGCCATGGCGGCAGGAGGGGATCGCCGGTGGAATGTTCACCGGCTGGCTCACCGCGGGCGCCAACGGGGAGCTGGTGCCGCACATTCGCGGCTCGGCGTTCGTGACCGGCGAGGCGACGCTGCTGTTCGACGAGCGCGATCCATTCCGCGCCGGCATTCGAACCGACCCCGCTCGCGTGTCCATCGGCGCGTAATGTCGAGCGAGCACGCGGACGCGATCGTCATCGGTGCCGGCATCGTGGGCGCGGCGTGTGCGCGCGAGCTGGCACGGGCCGGAGTGCGCGTCACCGTGCTCGAGTCGTCGTTCGCTGGCGGCGGCACGACGGCGGCGGGGATGGGCCATCTTGTGGCGATGGACGATTCGCCCGCGCAGCTCGCGCTCACCGGCGAATCGGTGCGACTCTGGCACGAGCTGCGTTCGGCACTGGGCGCCGCGGTGGAGTACGATCCGTGCGGAACGATCTGGGTGGCGGAGGACGCCGAGCAGCTGGCAGCCGTCGAGGTGAAAGCGGAAACCTACCGCGCGCACGGGCTCGGCTGCGAGCTGTTGACGGCCGACCGGCTCCGCTCGCTCGAACCGAACCTGCGCAGCGGCCTCGCGGGTGGACTCCTCGTGAGCAGCGACGCGGTGCTCTATCCGCCGCGTGCGGCACTCGCACTGCTGGACGATGCCCGCGCGCACGGCGCTGTGATCCGAGAGCACTGTCGGGTGCTGGAGATTCTTCGGCGTGGCGTGCGCACTACGACCGGCGAGCTGCACGCAGCTATCGTGGTGAATGCCGCCGGTGCGCAGGGCGCGGCGCTCACGCCGGCGCTGCCGATCCTGCCGCGCAAGGGCCATCTCGCCATAACCGATCGCGCCGAGGGATTCTGCCGGCATCAGCTCGTGGAGCTCGGCTACCTGGCGAGTGCGCACCTCATGACGAGCGAATCGGTGGCATTCAACGTCCAGCCGCGTACGACGGGGCAGGTGCTCATCGGCTCATCGCGTGAGCTGGTGGGGTGGAAGGAGGGAGTGAACCACGGAATCCTGCGCCGGATGCTCGAGCGCGCCACGCGGTTCATGCCCGCGCTCGCACGACTCACGGTCGTGCGCACCTGGACCGGCTTCCGACCGGCGACGCCGGACAAGTTGCCCCTCATCGGGCGATGGGATCCGGTGGATGGTCTCTGGATCGCCGCCGGCCACGAGGGACTCGGCATCACGACGTCGCTCGGGACGGCGAAGCTGATGGCCGACCTGATACTTGGCCGCTTGCCGTCGCTCGACCAGGCGGCGTTCGCGCCCACACGAGTCCTCGCACCGAGTACGCGGCGTGGAGCCGTCGCGTGACGGGCGAGGAGAATGGCGAGCGCGTGACGATCGTCGTCGACGATCGCGAGTACGTCGTGCGCGGCGGCACCACGGTGGCGATAGCGTTGCTGGAGCTCGGCGTCAGCGCCTTTCGTCGTTCCGTGAACGGCGAGCCGCGTGCGCCGGTGTGCGGCATGGGGATCTGCTATGAGTGCCGTGTCGAGATCGACGGGGTGGCGGAGCGACGTGCCTGCATGGTACCGGTGGAGAATGGCCTGCTCGTGCGCACCGCAACCGTGCGATCGTCATGAATGACGTACGTGCCGCTGTGCTGCGGGCCGACATCGCCGTCGTCGGTGCTGGCCCGGCGGGCATCGTCGCCGCCTCCAGTATCGCGGAAGCGGGACGGCGCGTCGTCCTGATCGACGAATCGGACACGATAGGCGGCCAGATCTGGCGACACCGCGCCGGCCTGGCGCCTCCGCCTTCCGCGCAGCCATGGATTGCGCGACTGCGCCGGAGCGGCGCGATCATCGTTGGCGGATCAACCGTGGTGGATGTGCGCGACGACGCCAGCAGCTCACGATTCGAGATCGTCGCCGAGCGCGGCGTTGTGCCGCTGGTCGTGGATGCAGGGACGCTCGTGCTTGCGACCGGCGCACGTGAGCGCTTTCTCCCCTTTCCTGGCTGGACGCTGCCCGGCGTGATTGGCGTCGGCGGTGCGCAGGCGCTGCTGAAGGGAGGGTTGCGTGTGGCGGGAAAGCGTGTCGTGATCTCCGGCAGCGGGCCGCTGCTCCTCCCGGTGGCGGCCTCGCTCGTCGCAGCGGGAGCGAAGCTGCTGCTCGTCGCCGAGCAGGCGGAACGTGCGAACGTGATGGGGTTCGCGCGCGGGCTGTGGCGACGTCCACAGGTTCTGATGCAGGCGACGCGCTACCGCGCAGGCTTTCGCGGCACGCCGTACGCCACGGGCACCTGGGTGACGTCGGCGCGCGGTGATGGGCGGGTCGAGGCGGTGACGGTGACCGATGGGAAGCGGGAGTTCACCCTGCCCTGCGACATGCTGTGCGCCGCTTATGGCCTGGTGCCCAACACGCGACTCGCCCAGCTCGTCGGCTGCGAGACATCGTCGGGCCGCGTGATGGTGGACGGGCAGCAGCGGACGTCGCACGCGCGGGTCTACGCGACCGGCGAGACAACGGGCATCGGCGGAGTGGAGCAGGCGATCGTCGAAGCGCGCATTGCTGCGTCGGCGATCGTCGGGCGCGCCGTGCCGAAGCGTCTGACGCGCAAGCGCGCTGGCTTCGTCGCGCTCGCCGACCGGATGGACCGCGCCTTTGCGCTGCGCGACGAACTACGCCATCTCGCGACGCCGGACACCATCGTCTGTCGGTGCGAAGACGTTCCATTGGGCGCATTGCGTCCCGAGTGGACCACTCGCCAGGCGAAGCTCTACACGCGAGCAGGCATGGGCGCCTGCCAGGGCCGCGTGTGTGGCGCGGCGGCGGAATTCCTTTACGGTTGGCCAGCGGATTCGACGCGACTGCCCGCCGCGCCGGCGCTCCTCTCGACGATTCTCGCCACGGCGGAGACGTGACGACATCCGCGTCATCCCGCACGGCGGAGCCCACCGCGTCATCCCGCAGGGCGGAACCCTGTCGGGATCTCCTCAGCCTTCATCGTGGCTTCTCTGGCCCCAACGACAACGGGAATACGACCATCGTGACGGATACCAGCACGGATGAGACGGATTGCCGCCGGCACCCCGCGCGCACGGAGCTCAGCCCTTCGCGGAGCGAATCCATTTCATCAGTGCAGGCATCCGTGGTGATGGCAGTTCTCACTTCGTCGTTATGGCCTGACAGGCGACGAAGTGAGTAGATCCCGACACATGCTGTCACACCTGCGGGATGACACTGTTGAGCGGTCGAGCGTGCACGATCACACGATGGCTCACTGTACGTGCGAGATGACGCACCAACTCACGGACTACTTCAGATGATGCAGCAGCGCGACTGGACCGGCGTCCTGCCGGCGATCACTACGCCATTCAATGCCGACCTCAGCATCGACCACGCGGCCCTGGAAGCACACGTGCAATGGTTGATCAGCGCCGACTGCAAGGGCATCGTCGCCCTCGGATCGCTGGGCGAGTCGCAGACGCTCACCGCGGATGAAAAGGTGGCGATTCTCGAGACCTGTCGTCGCACGCTGCCTGCCGCTGTGCCGCTCGTCGCCGGAATCTCGGGGCTCAGCACGACCGAGTGCGTCGCGCTCGCCGGTCGCGCTGCCGGCGCAGGCTGCGACGGGTTGATGGTGTTGCCCGCCTACGTCTACCGCGGCGATTGGCGCGAGACGCGGGCCCACTACAGCGCGGTGATCGACGCCACACACCTCTCGTGCATGCTGTACAACAACCCGATTGCCTACGGTACGGACATCATCCCCGATCAGGCCGCGGAGCTGGCCGACCTGCACGAAAACCTGCATGCGGTAAAGGAGTCGAGCGGCGACGTGCGACGGGTGACGGCATTGCGCGAGCGACTCGGCAGTCGGCTCGCGCTGCTGGCCGGCATGGACGACATGATCCTCGAGAGCATTCCCATGGGCGCCGTCGGCTGGATCGCCGGGCTGGTGAACGCGCTCCCGGAAGAATCGGTGCGCCTGTTCGAGCTGGCCTCCGCCGGTCGGATGGACGAGGCGCGCGCCCTGTACGAATGGTTCCTCCCGCTGCTGCGTCTCGACACGGTGCCGAAGTTCGTGCAGCTGATCAAGCTCGTGCAGGCCGAGATGGGGCGCGGTTCGTCACGGGTACGCCCGCCGAGGCTGGAGCTCGAGGGCGCCGAGCTCGATTCGGCGCTGAAGCTGATCCGGAGCCAGCTCGCTCGACGGCCGCAACGGTAGCGGTCGCCCCGTCGGACTGCCTAGTTTCCACCATCGCTCCGCCGCGCCGCGTTTCCGGTGGCCGGCGGCCACACGATGAGGAGCACATGGCAAGCACGAGCGTGAAGTTCGCCGGTGGCGCTGCCGCCACCCTCGACCCGGACGACATCCTCCGCGACTATCGCATCGCCTACCGCAGCCGGCAAGTGAGCCTGCTCGCGCGTGGTGAAGTGATGCTCGGCCGGGCGATGTTCGGCATCTTCGGCGACGGCAAGGAGGTGGCGCAGGTCGCCCTCGCCCGGGTCATCGAGCCCGGCGACGTCCGCTCTGGCTACTATCGCGACCAGACGCTGATGTTCGCGCTCGGCCTGCTGACCGTGCAGCAGTTCTTCGCCCAGCTGTACGCACACACGGATCTCGAGGCGGATCCCGCCTCCGGCGGACGCGGGATGAACGCGCACTTCGCCACCCGCATGCTGGACGAGAAGGGCCAGTTCCGCGACCTCACCGCGGCACCGCACTCCTCGGCTGATGTCTCGCCGACGGGCTCCCAGATGCCGCGCCTGCTCGGCCTCGCCTACGCGTCCAAGCTGTACCGCAACCTCCCCGAGCTGCACGACTTCACCGAGTACTCGCACAATGGCGACGAAGTCGCCTTCGGCACGATCGGCAACGCGTCGTGCGCGGAAGGCGTGTTCTGGGAGTCGATCAATGCCGCAGGTGTGCTCCAGGTGCCAATGCTGCTCTCGGTCTGGGACGACGGCTACGGCATCTCCGTGCCGAACGAGCTCCAGGTCACCAAGGGCAACATCGGCACGCTGCTCCAGGGCTTCCGTCGCACGCGTGACGAACCGGGCTATGAGCTCGAGACGGTGCGCGGCTGGGATTACCCGGCGTTGCTGGAGACCTATCAGCGCACCGTGCGCATCGTGCGCAGCGAGCAGGTGCCGGCCGTGGTGCACGTCATCGAGCTCACCCAGCCGCAGGGACATTCCACCTCCGGCAGCCACGAGCGCTACAAGAGCAAGCAGCGACTCAAGTGGGAGAAGGAGCACGACGGCGTCGGGCGCATGCGGCGCTGGATCATCGAGCAGGAGCTGGCGACCGAAGCGGAGCTCGATGCGATCGAGGAGGAGGAAGCGTCGCATGTGCGCGAGGCACGCGACGCGGCGTGGAATGCCTATGAGCAGCCGATCCGCGACGAGGCGGAGACGGTCGGCACGCTGATCGGCCACCTCGCCGACGCGAGTGGCGACGCGGCCGACGCCGTGCGCGCCTTGCGGGACGAGCTGGCGAAGCGTCGCGATCCGCTGCGCCGCGACGTGACGATGGCGGGGCGCCGCGCGCTGTACGCCGCGCGCAGCGCCGGCGACGACGCGAAGCGACCGCTGCGCGACTGGCTCGACGCACAGAAGCCGATCGATGAGGAGCGCTACCACGCGCACCTCTACGACGAGAGCGAAACGTCGGCGCTCCGCGTGCCGGTAGTCGCGCCGGAGTACGACGAAGGCTCCGTCGAGGTGGATGCCTACAAGGTGCTCAACGCCGCGTTCGACAGGGCGCTGGCGCGTGATCCGCGGGTCATCGCCTTCGGCGAGGACGTCGGCAAGCTCGGCGACGTGAACCAGGGGTTCGTGGACCTCCAGGCGAAGTACGGCGAGCTCCGCGTCGGTGACGCCGGCATCCGCGAAGCCACGATCGTCGGCCAGGCGATCGGCATGGCGATGCGCGGCCTGCGGCCGATCGCCGAGATCCAGTATCTCGATTACCTGCTGTACGCGCTGCAGGTGATGTCCGACGATCTCGCCACGCTGCGCTACCGCACGCGCAACGGCCAGAAGGCGCCGGTCATCGTGCGCACCCGCGGCCACCGTCTCGTCGGTGTGTGGCACTCCGGCTCTCCGCTCGGGATGATGATCCACGCGCTGCGCGGGATGTACATCGCCGTGCCGCGCGACATGACGCGCGCCGCCGGCTTCTACAACACGCTCCTCCAGTCCGGCGACCCGGGCATCATCGTCGAGGTGTTGAACGCGTATCGTCTCAAGGAGAAGCTGCCGAGCAACATCGGCGAGCTGACGACGCCGTTCGGTGTCGTCGATGTGCTGCGCGAGGGGCGCGACGTCACCGTCGTCACCTATGGCGCGTCGTGCGCCATTGCGCTCGAGGCGGCAAAGCTCCTCGAGGGTGCGGGCATCGACATGGAACTGATCGACGCGCAATCGCTCCTGCCGTTCGACCTCGAGGGCCGCATCGCCGAGTCACTGAAGAAGACGAATCGCGTGCTCTTCCTTGATGAGGACGTGCCAGGCGGCTCGTCATCCTACATGATGCAGCAGGTCCTCGAGCGGCAGGATGGTTTCCACTGGCTCGACGCGACGCCGCGCACGCTAACCGGCGCGTCGCACCGTCCGGCATACGGTCGTGATGGGGACTACTGGTCCAAGCCGAGCGTGGAAGATGTGTACGACACGGTAGTGGAGCTGATGAAGGAGTGAGAGAACGGGCCGGCTGACGCCGCCCCGTTTCACTTTATCGCGCCTCTGATCCGAATCAGCGCGGCCTCCACGCCACTCGGCAGGAACATGTCGTCGGCAATCTTCGCGATCTCCTCCGCGTCGCGCCACGCGTTCTCCAGTTCGGCGAGTTCGCCTTCCAGCGCGCGACGCTCGGACTCCTCGTGCGCGGCCATCTCCAGTGCAAGACGAAGAGATTTCGGGAGGGCGGCAATCGATCCGGACAGTGCACTGCGGCCGAATGTCGGAGGGCCGTTGTCCCTGTCCTGCCGTGCTGCCACCTCGAAACAGCGATCGACACTCCCGACCTGATCGAGCAAGCTGACGGCGTCGCGGACGGTGGAGCGACGAGCACCGCCCGAGTTGATGTGGGGCAGGAGGCGTGCGGCTGCGCGGCGAGCATCTTCGCCCGTAAGCGTCCTGCTCGCCGTGAGATGGCGCAGCCCGTTCACGGTGTAGGCGAGTCGCTCGCCGTTGCCCATATAGGGCAACTCGAGCTGCCAGCGTCGGCCATCCCAATCGAGGCGAGCGCGCGCCACGTGCACGCGCGCCATCGACAGCTGCTCGGAATGCTCCCCCTCCCCGACTCGCACGCGTGCAATCACCTTGCGGCGATACAGCAATTGCATGCCGCTCTGGAAGGCGAGGTTCATTACCGACACCGCCGAACCGGTGTACAGCCCGAGCGCCGGTCCACCCCACATCATGGCGGAGACGCCAGCGACGCCAGCGCCGCTCCACAGCATGTACCGCCTCATCCGTCGCCCGAACTGATCCCCGTAGCGCCAGGCGGCCATCTCCGGTCTCTTCGGAGAGCCGATGCGAACGAGCTCCAGCCCCTCGGCTACTCGTGCCAGGCCGATCTGGTCGCTGGATACGCGAAGCCGCGTCGCACGGAACGCGCGCTCGCACTCCTCGATCGCCTCCCACCGTTCCTCGAGCGGCGTCAGGTTCCAACGCTCGCACTTGCGACACACGACCCATAGCCGACCCCTCGCCGCGTCGAAGGCGAGACGCCGGCCGACGGGGAAGTGCTCGATCACGTCGTTCGTGCCAAGTTGCTCGCTGCAGAAGAGGCAAGTCGAGTACATCGCGACGGCGAAGAGGGCGGCAGAAGTGCCATGAAGCCGGCAAGCAAAAGGGCGTGGCAGAT
>Ga0207657_10004015_pt1 | contig 15644 bp, 13 predicted proteins | sample KBSC33metaG_FD_184316 | JGI IMG/M metagenome (GOLD analysis project Ga0207657, IMG submission 184316) | Corn rhizosphere microbial communities from Kellogg Biological Station, Michigan, USA - KBS C3-3 metaG (SPAdes) (version 2) | ecosystem: Host-associated > Plants > Roots > Rhizosphere > Soil ... | reverse complement strand
TTCCTACACGCACCAGAAAGAGATTGCGATGTCCATTCGCGATGCGAAGCAGGAGGAGACACGGCGGCGAAGGCTGGCCAAGGTTATGGATGTGCTGACCTCGGATAAGAAGTGGATGAGCTAGAGGTTTTTCCTAAGAAAGCAAGTCGCACACAATCCGCACTTTCCTGTCAGCGAAGATGAACTCCGAACAATAACGTGCTATGGGATGAAATTCAGAATCAGACGGACTTGCACCAACCAGGCTGTCTTTGTGAGATGGCTGTTAATCTCGCCGCAACTCGCCAATGACATCGGAAATGGGATTTTGCTGGAACAAGCGGATGCCAGCGATCCCTGCCGCCCCGGCTTCCAGGCATGAGGGGGCATTATCGAGGGTCACGCCTCCAAGAGCCAAGACTGGAACATTGTGCCCGCAAGCCCGGCGGAGTTGATCAAGGCCCAGGATGCGGGAACGTGGCAGGCCGATTTTCTCGAACACCGGAGCAAAGACGACAAAGTCTGCGTTTTGGCTTCGGACTGAGATTACTTCCTCGTCCGAGTGGCAGGACACAGCGACAAGAAACTCGCGAGTGGCGGGTGCCGGGCTTCGAGCAAGGTAGTTTCGCGTTGCCAGTTTCGAACTTTGGGCAAGGACCGTTTCCGCGACCACGCGTGCTTGCGCTGGAGAAACGTCGTCCGATCGCAAGTGAACTCCATCCGCTCCGACCACCAGAGCTATGTCTGTCCGGGAATTGATTAACAGGCGGGTCGGCGTAAGATTTTGCCCCGCTGAAGAAGTATTCGTCCCTTGAAGCACGCGAACCGCTTCTTGCCCGAGTTCCTGTAGTTCACGAGCGGACAGGTCTTTTTCGCGGAGTTGGATGTAGTCCACGCCGCTGCGCGCCGCTTCCGCAATCTTGTTGACTAAGGCAACGCGCCGCGCGAGTTCGTCACCTGGAAACTGACTCCGGTCCGTAATGTAATAAAGCAGGGGCCTCGCCATCTTGCGGCGATGGTATCAGTTCCCGTTGAGCCATTGCCCGTAAGCGGTAAAGGAATACGGCCGCCCCAGAAAGTTCGTGATCATGTCGGCGGCGGGCATAGTGCCACTGGGCGCAAGCACCGTGTTGCGATACTTCGCGAACACGGCACGGTTCATCATGCCGTCGTGCTTGAACTCGGTAAACATGTCCTTCGCGATGACCAGCGACCACATGTAGGTGTAGTAGGCGGCAGAGTATCCCTGGAGGTGGCCGAACGCGGTTTGCATGTGGGTGCCTTGTGGGTACTCGAAGGGCGAATATTTCTTGCGCAGCTGGTCGAGGATCTGGGTGGTGTCGATCGACTGAGGATCGCGATTGTAGTAATTCAAGCTGATAGCGGCATAGAGCATCTGCAGACGAACATCCAGCCCGCGGCCGAATTCATCGGCAGCCTTAGCCTTCTTTGCTAGTTCGAGGGGAATGGGCTCGTTGGTCTGGTAATGCCGGGCGAACAGTTGAACCGTGGCAGGATCGACCGGCCATTCTTCAAGTAGTTGCGAGGGCGCCTCGATGAAGTCGGACTCCAGATCGCCGGTGGGAAACTCCGAGCTCCCACGAAAAATCCCGTGAAGGAGATGGCCGTATTCATGGAAGAAGGTAATGACATCCTCACGTTCCATGAGGCCGGGCTCATTTCCTTTTGGTTGCGGGAAGTTGCAGACGAGAACGTATTCCGGAACTCGCACTCCCTTCTTGCCGGTCGCGAGATTGAACGTAGCATAGTGTTTGTACTTATTCTCGCGGGGGAACATGTCGAAGTAAATGCGTCCGAGCAGGTTATTTCCGTCGAGGACGTCGTAGACCTGAACGTCCGGATGCCAGACCTGGGCTTTGTCTACCTTCTTGTATGTGATTCCGTAAAACTTGCTGGTGAGGTCGAGAATGCCCCGCTGCACGCGCGAGTACTCGAAATAGGGACGAACGACTTGCGAGTCGTAACCGTAGTTCTCACGAACAGCAAGGTAAGAGAGATGTCCGAAATCCCAGGAGCCAACCGATGTGGCGTTGGGATCCTGGCGCTTCTTCAACGCGAGCAGGGTTTGATAATCGCGGTCAGCACGAGGCTGAGCCACCGCGGAAATTTTGTCGATGAAGTCAGCTGCATTCTGCTTGGTGCCCACCATTTTGTCTTCTGCAGTGTAGGCGGCCCAATCCGGGTACCCGAGCGTGGTGGCCAACTCATGGCGCTTCTGCAGCATGTGCGTCAGCACATCGATGTTCTGCGGATAAGCACGCTGGTAATACAAAGTCTGAAATGACTTGCGGAGGGCTTCGCTGTTGGCATACTGCATGACCGGAACATAGTCCGTGTTGTCGGTTTTGAGCGTGATCTTGCCCGCTGCATCGGGCGGGTGGGAGCGCTTGAAGTCATCGGGAAGCCCGTCAAGCTCGGCAGCATTGACTTCTAGCTTACGGACATCATCGGCGATGTTGCGATCAAACTCCTGGGTGATCTTCACCAGTTCGTCTTGCAGTCGCCGGATTTTGCTACGGGTGGCCTCGTCGCGATCGACTCCCGCGCGGTGATAATCCCGAAGCGTGGTTCGTAGAAAGTATGCTCCCGCTTTGTCGAGCTTGGATGGATCCAGAGATTTGAGGCTGTCGTAGAGCTGGCGATCGAGAGTGATGTTGGTCAAGACCTGCACAGATTCCTGCTCGCACGTTTGTGCGGCATCGCGGAAGTCCTTCGCCGGATGTACTTGTTCAGCGAGCCCGGCGCGCGCCTCCGCGTCGGAGGCGAGAAGGATGGCGGTATCGAATGCTTGCAGGGTGGCGTAGGCATCCCGGGGAGCCTTGCTCGCCTTGATATCGAGCACGCGCTTCTTGGTATCGTTCAGATCATTGCGGCAGCCAGACAGAAATGCTTCCGCGGTGCCAGCCAGCGCGGAGGAAGCTCCTGGGACTGCATTCTGCCGGAACGCGGAAGCAACCGGTACGATCAAAACGAGCAGCAAAAGAGCAGGAACAGATGGATAACGGCGCATGACGACATCCTCGCGAAGGAAACTTGAAACTTCGGACAGTATTGGACGTGTAACGTGGGCAAACATTAGCCGCCGGCGTAGGTTGCGTCAAGCGCAGCCGGATTACAGAAGACACAACAATGGAGAGCTGTTAAGGTCGCGTTTTTGCGATCTCAGGTACCGCCTGCGCCGGCGATTTTGGTTGCGGGGCCAAGTGGTACTTAATCAGGTTTTCCCGCAGGTATTCAAATCCTTCTTCCGGGGAATCGACAACTTTAAACAAATCGAGATCGTGAGGAGAAATGGTGCCGGCCTCGACCATGGTGTCCAGGTTTAGCACTTTGTCCCAATACTCGCGGCCGTAGATCACCACCAGGATCTTCTTAGCAAGCTTTTCGGTTTGCGCCAGGGTTAGTATCTCGAAAAGTTCGTCGAGAGTGCCAAAGCCGCCGGGGAAGATCACCAGCGCTTTGGCTAAATAGGCGAACCAGAATTTACGCATGAAGAAGTAGTGAAACTCAAAATTCAGAGATGGCGTGACGTATGGGTTCGGATATTGTTCGAACGGCAAATTAATATTTAAGCCGATGGTTTTGCCCCCCGCCTCGTGCGCGCCCAGGTTGGCGGCTTCCATGATGCCTGGGCCTCCGCCGGTTGTGACTACGAAACGGCGGCGGCGAGCGGGGATCTTGATCGACCACTCGGTCAACAGATAGGCAAGCCGGCGGGCGTCCTCGTAATAGCGAGCCATGTCGACCGAGGCTTGGGCTCGTTTCATCTGAGTCTCAAGTTCGTGCTCTGACCTTGGAACATCTCCTGCCCTTAGGCCAGCGAGGCTTTTCTCAGCCTGATCACGGTCATGAAAGCGGGCCGAGCCGAAAAACACAACTGTGTCCTGGATTTGTTCACGGCGGAAACGGGCGAGCGGCTCGACGTATTCAGAGAGTATGCGCAGGATTCGCCCGTCAGGACTATTGAGAAAAGGCTCGTTCTGGTAAGCGACGGGCGCGGATTTTAGCTTGTGATCACTCATAAGGGGTTGATCTCTCGAGGAATTTAAGAACGCTTCACTCGTGGTAGTGGATGGCCTCCGAGAAGCCGATCCAGATGTCGAGTAGCCCCAGGCCACTGCACAATCCGCGGACGAATCCGTTCGCCAGGAACTCTTGTAGGGCGGGATAGCCTACCAGCAAGCTGTTGCTGGTCCACTCTTCACGCCAGGGAAAGACGACCAAGACCACACCCAAGACGGCACAGAAAAAAACGAATAAGAGCATGCCCACACGGTGGCCCCAAAGGCGCATCCCTGAAAGCCGCGTACGCTCCGGGGAAGCAGTGTCGGCCAGAAGAAGCAGGTGCGGGTTCCCGTCGGGCACGGCAGATTTGTCGTTTGAAGCCGGGCTATTGCCCAGAGGCAGGTTGGGATTCACCTTGGCATCCCCCGAGTGCAGGTCCATGAACTGAGCACACGCTTGCAGGAACTGCGGGTACTCCGGGTGAATGTGACGTCCATTTAGGGATTTTACGACTTCAGGGCCTTAATGCGCTCGGCTACGTCACGATAATCGATATTCGTGCCGTAAACCTCCATGAAGTGATTGAGAGCAGCAGGACGATTCTCGGCTCCCTCGTAGGCGGAGGCCAGTTCGTAATGGAGAGCAATCCGGGTATCCCCGCTAATGTCAGGTATTTTGAGTGCCTGCTCATACCAGCGGATGGCAGCCTGGGGCACACCCTTATCGAGGAAACACTGAGCGAGCCAGGTGTAGGTTTGCATCAACTGTGGAAAAACATGGCCGCGCTCCACGATCTGGCAAACCTTCTGGAGTTCTCCGATAGCTTCGTCAAGCAGACCCATTTCTCGGAAAGCAACACCCAGATTGTAGTGAGTTTCTGGATCTTCCTCTGCCGAACGCGTCGCTTGATCTTCTTCCAGTTCGCTCTTGAGGTCGCTGAAAAGCTGCGAGAGATCAGTGCCTAACACGGGCTCGGTCTGAGCAGTTGCCACGAGTGCCGGCGCTGGTTGTGAAACCGGAGCGCTGGCCTGGGCGGCGATGGTCGGCGTGGGAATCGGCGCGCGAGCAACCGCAGCAGCTGCCACGGTTGCCGGCATGGGCTCGCTGCGTGGAATGGAGACGGGCCGCACAGGGGCAACTTTGGTGGAAACTGGCGCCGGTTCGGAGAGGAACTCGTCTCCGAGCGATGCATCGAGATCGGCGACAAACTCGCCCAGGGTATCTTCGTCTGCGGCCTGTACAGGCGTGGGCTCAGCCTGCTTGGGCGTACGTTCTTTCTTCTCCGGTGGAGCCGGGATCTCAAAGCCATCGCCGATTTCTGATTCCAGGTCGGCGACAAGTTGATTCAGTTCGCTCTGTGTAGCCGCAGGCTTATGGACCGGTGCAGCTTCAGGTTCTTCTTCAATGACCGTCTCTTCGGCCTGTATTTCATGTACGGGAGCAGCCACGGGTTCTGGTTCACTAACCGGCGCAGGAGCAAATGCAGCCTCGTACTCTGCACGCAATTCCGCGATCAACTTCTGGTCTTTGGAGATCGCTTCCAACTTGGCCATGGCGGCCAAAGCTTGCAGGCGCATGGCGTGCTGCAGATAGAACCGGATTTCCTCGACGGTCTCGGGAACCAAATCATCCTGGGCCGGCAGAGGCTCAGGCTCGCGGGACGGCACAGCAGCCGCAGCAGGCGCGGGAGCCTCTTGAGTGAAGTCTCCCTCCCATTCGTCGGAGAGGTCAATTTCGTTGCTGGTCGCGGCCGACTGGTGCGCCGGGACTGCCACCGGTGCTTCGGTGTTGTAGTCGTCCGCACTCTCCGCGGCAGGCTGAATATCGAACGCGGGGGCTGCGGGCCACGGCGACGCACCTTGCGTTTCGGCGGCGAAGCTTTTGGCTAGCCTGGAACTTCCGGTAACTGCTGAGGTTCCGGCGCGCTCCTCATAACGGTTCGCCAGTTCAGCATAGCGCCCGGCTTCCTCGGCGTAGCCTGCCTCGCCGTACACGCTTTCCAAAGCGCGACAAGAAACTGCAGCCTCTGCGAAACGCCCAGCGCGAGTATGCAGCGCCGCCAGCCGCTGGTTCAAGCGAACATCCTGCGGCGCCTTGGCGGAAACCTCCAACAGTGGTGCCAGCGCCTTGGCAGGCATGTTGTAGGAGATGAACAGCTCGGCGTCAGTGAGAGCGCCGCGTATTGCGGCCCCTAATTCTTCAGAATAATCCTGATCGATGCTTGGTGCCGTCGCTTCCAACTCGTCGACAATTACCGCACCCTCTTCCGGCGTAATCAGGTTCGATCTTGGAGCGTCGCCCAGCTTGGCGGAAACTTGTTGATAGTTCTGCGCGTGGATCGGGTTCTGCGGCTCGATAGTTGTGAGCTGCTGGTAGAGGCCGCGTGCTTTTTCGAGATCGCCCTTTTTCACGCTGGCATGAGCCAGCAGTTCGATAACTTCACTGACGTGGGTCGTCTCACCGGCTTTTTGGAAGAGCTCTAGCAGACCTTCCAGTGATTCGGGTTCGTCGCGTACATGTCCGATGATGCTGTGCAGGTTCTCCATGGCCTTGCCTTTGTCGGCAGCCATGAAGCGCTCAAAGTATTCGTGGTAAATCTGGAGCGCGTCCTGGAAGAGGCCATTTTTCATCAACGCTGCGACGAAAGACGATAAACTTTCGATATCGTTGTGGGCGTTGAGCAGCTTGGTGGCTAGCACTCCGGCTTCGGTCAGACGATCGGAAGCGATGTAGCCCTGGAAAAGCATCTTCAAAACTTCGGGCTGTGAATCGAGATCTGGTACTTTCTGCAAGTAAGCGACGGCCGCAGCGGCATCGCCCGCTTCCATAGCGTTCCGTCCACGCAGCAGCAGAGCCTGAGCGTTGTTTGGATCCAGGGTCAGCATCCGCTGCAAGATATCTTCGGCGGGAGCCAGTTGCCCGCGCGAGCGCAATTGCTCGGCGGCGGTGGAAAAGATCTGCCATGCCTCGTTCTTCTTGCCGAGTCGGACGTAAACCTCGGCAAGACGGACCTTCATGGCCACATTCTCGGGATCCATTTCCAAAGTCTTCTGGAAAATGCGGACTGCTTGCTCCAGTTGGCCGTTGCGGAGGAACTCCTCGGCGACCTGCAGATATTGCTGCCGCGCGTCGTTGAATAAGCCCTGCTGAGTATAGAGTTCGGCCAGCTTGAGCACACCTTCGAGTGAGCTCTTCAGCTTGCTGAGCTTCTTGTACATGGCGATGGCTTTGACCGTGAAGCCCTGTTGGGCATAGGCGTCGCCAACGTTCTTGAAACAGTTGCAGGCCTCATCGACTTGTCCCAGGCGGGCGTAAAGGTCGCCCACTGTATTGAGGACGGTGAGGTCTTTGGGATCGTGCTTGAGGATCTTTTCGTATTCAGCGATGGCGTTCTGCAACTTGCCTTGCTGGACGTATTTCTCCGCAGCACTAAGAACCTTCGCCTTATTGAAACCTAGACCAAAAGCCATATCGGTGCGGACTCCGCTTACGCCCCGTCGGCAACGGACGCCCTGCAACAGGCGACTCTGCGGAACGGGCTGGTCAACTTCCGGATATATCGGCACGCGCGCCGAAGAAAAGCGGTAAGGTGACCTGCGACAGTGCCAATTGTAATCCGGTTACTCGAAAGCGCTTGGTTACGGAGGTAATGGGCTGAATTCCTAGCAAACGCATGATTCGCGGGACATTACAGAGGCTGATCCCACACGGGACTGACCCCCGTCGCACTGATTACCAGCGGCTCTGAATTCCTCAGGAGGAGAACGCCTTCAGGCATTCATGATCCGGTAAAAGGCGGCGCTCCTTCGAGTACGCACAGGCATGACAACGGAAATAGTGACTGTTTGGGATGGAACGACGTCAGGCCCGGGCAATGGAAGTCAAAACGAAAATCAGCATGAGCAGAAGAAGTGGCCGGGGCAGCCGACGCATAACTTGCCACATGACGATACTCATCGACTCGATCCTCCGCGCGGGGGATACCGCGAATGAACGCGTCGGGCATCAGGACCGGCAACGGCTGAAGATTCGGTCCTCCGACTCAAACTTAAGGGACGAGCAGAATTGTAGGCAAAACGTGACCCACGAGCAAGTATCAAGGTTGCTTGTACGCCTGAGGCGGGGGTTACCTACGGCCACTTCGGTCTTTATATTTGGCCAGTGCCTCGCCCATCTGATCGAGGTCAGCTTGGGAGGTGGGGTTCCACGCGCCTCCTAGTTGGCCGAGTAATTCGAGGGTTGTCTCGAGCTGTCCCCCGGCAATCTGCTGGAACTTTTCCCACTCATCCGCGACCCGCGCTATGGAGGCAGTTCCAGTATGCGTCCAGAACTGTTCTACGGCTTCGCCGACAGAGGCGTATTCGTCAGGCCAATCCTCGTGCAGATAACCGCGCAGAAACTCGCGTAAATGGGAGAAATCTTCTGGCTCAAATTTGGTGCGACGGTGCTTTGGGGTGCTCATCCGCGACACTCAGGATAACTGGTGAGCACATAATATTGCCCGCCCCCAGCGTAGCGTAAAACGACGACGGCCCTGGAGCACGGCGTTGAGGTATTGGAACCCCGTCGCATCGTGCGTCCAATGGGCTGATCGGCATCGTAGTCGAGCACCAGGTTCGGATGTTCCCCGCCGCGCTCAAGCCATCGTTGAATCTTGTCTCTCTGAAGGTTGAGAGTTGTGCCCACGACTCGCTCGGCGATTTCGCGGTCTGTGTACGTGGACGCAGCTGAAATATTGTGTTCGCGCGCGAGTCGCTGTCGAAGCTCGTTGTCGCTTTTCCCGACATGTTTACGGAGAGTGTGGCCGCCCGCCTCATCATCCTGAGAGAGATCCCTCGCAGCAGGCGGCAGAGTATCGAGCTTGGTTGACGCGGACTCGCTGTGGGCCGAAGAGGATGTTCCCTGCGGGTGTTCACAACCCGTAACGGCAATGAAGGCAGATGTAGCGAGCGCAAGAATGACCATTTGCGCCGCGCGCAGCGGGGGCTTCAGTGACATGCTGCAGCCCGTTCCTGGAACAACGGGAAGCTTTACCAAATATCTTTTCATTTCCTGTCCACCTGGACGAGGTTCCACGTGGCGGATGGTGCGCGTTGCTTACTTAGCAGTATCGCACGAGTGGCGTTGTGACTCTGACTCCGATCGCAGATTGGCGGAAGTCGATGTCGTACTGATAGCTTGAATCGAGGAGACAGCGAATCGTGGCGCGCACCTCGCTTTTGGAATACCTGCACAACTTCGAGCGCAACGGCCCAGGGGTGGCCTACGTTACTCGGCGAAGCTACAGAGCAGTGCGGTGGACCTACGCGCAGGTGCTTCGCTGTGCTTATCAATTTGCACGTGAGCTCGATGCGCGGCAAATTTCGAAAGGCGACCGAGTCATGCTCTGGGGTGAGAACTGCGCCGAGTGGGTGGTTGCTTTCCTAGGCTGCGCGGTTCAAGGCGTGATTGTGGTCCCGATGGATGATGTAGCTGCCGCCGACTTTGCGGCGTGCGTCTTTCAGCAGGTAGACGCAAAAGTGCTGGTGTGCTCGAGGGCGCATGCCGGAGAGGCTGGTACTGTCCCGAGAATTCTGTTGCCAGATTTGGCGGAAATTATCCGGACGCAGCCTTCGTCGGCGGTGGTTCCCGCGGTTGTTAGTCGCAGCGATTCGCTGGAGATCGTTTTCACTTCAGGCACGACAGCGGAGCCTAAGGGCGTGGTTATCACCCATGGCAATGTGCTGGCCAACCTTGAACCCCTCGAGAGCGAGATGCAGAAGTATCTGAAATACGAGCGCCTTGTACATCCAGTACGCTTCCTCAATCTTCTGCCGCTCAGTCATGTCTTCGGCCAGTTCCTCGGAATCTTCTTGCCCCAACTCATGGGAGGCACCGTTATCTTCCAGGATTCGCTTGGCCCGTCAGAGATCGTTACGACGATAAGGCGAGAACGCGTTTCGGTGCTAGTGGCAGTCCCGCGGATGCTGCAGTCCCTAAAAGGAAAGGTGGAGCGCGATTCGGAGCAAGAGGGAGATCTGGCACATTTCCGGAGGAAGTTGGAGGACGCAGAAGGCAAACACTTCCTGCGACGCTGGTGGATATTTCGGCGTGTGCATAGACAGTTCGGCTGGAGATTTTGGGCATTCGTTTGTGGAGGCGCAGCGCTCGATGGAGCGACCGAAGAATTCTGGGGTCGGCTGGGGTATGCGGTCATTCAGGGATACGGATTGACGGAGACCACATCACTCATCAGCGTCAATCATCCGTTCAAATTGGGTAAGGGGTCGGTAGGGAGAGTACTGGCGGGACGGGAGATCAAGCTAGATGCCCATGGAGAAATCCTGGTACGGGGAGGAGGAGTGTCGTCGGGCTATTGGGAAAAAGGTGGAGTCTCGCCCGTTGCGGGTGACGAGGGCTGGTACAGGACCGGCGACATTGGCGAACTCGACTCGACGGGTAACCTCTACTTCAAGGGCCGCAAAAAAGATGTGATTGTCACCGCGGCGGGGATGAATGTATATCCCGACGACCTGGAGCGTGTATTGCGCCGGCAGCCGGAAGTGCGCGATTGCGTCGTGATCGGATTGCAACAAGCTGGAAATGCGGAGCCGTGTGCGGTGGTAATGCTTCGTTCGGACGGCGCAGATGCTGCAGCCGCGGTGCAGCGAGCGAACGCATCGCTCGCGGACTATCAGCGCATAAGAGATTGGTTTGTCTGGCCCGACGAGGATTTTCCGCGCACGGCCACGCAGAAACCCAAAACGAATGAGATTCAGGCCCGAGTGGAAAGGGAGCTTGGAGGCGGCAGCCCTTCAGCGCCAGACAACGCTCTTGGCCAGATGATCGCTCGCATTACAGGCCGTGCACCATCCCAACTACGCCCTGACTCGAACCTTGAATCGGATCTGAACCTGAGTTCGCTCGAACGCGTGGAACTAATGAGCGCGCTGGAGGATCGGTATCAGGTCGACCTAAGCGAAGCCAGCTTTTCGGCTGCGAGCACCGTCGGGGACCTGGAAAGAATGCTGCGGGGAGAAGCCGCTGTTCGCGTTCACTACCATTATCCCCGTTGGGCGCTACGCTGGCCCGTGACTTGGATTCGTCTGCTCGCACATTATCTTCTGCTGAGGCCGGCTGTGTTCCTGCTGGGCTGGCCGCGAATTCGCGGGCGAGAGAAACTGGTTGGAGTCAACCCACCGGTGCTGGTGGTCTGCAATCACATCGACGATGTTGATCTCGGCTTTGTGCTGACGGCATTGCCTCGACGTTTTCGTCACCGTTTGGCGGCGGCGGCAGGAGGTGAGTCGATGGAGGCCTTACGAACTCCGCCAGTCGGTCGAAGTTTCATGGGCAAAATAGTTGACCGAACCAAGTGGATTTTAGGGTCTGCTTTACTGAACATATTTCCTTTACCGCGTCAGGCCGGCTTCCGCGAGAGTTTTCAGTACGCAGGGGATGCGGTTGATCGTGCATACAGCGTGCTAGTGTTTCCTGAAGGCCGACACACCACTACCGGCGAAGTGCTGCAGTTTCGTGCGGGGATCGGCATTCTCGTAGACCAGTTGAAGATCCCGATCGTTCCCATGCGTATAGACGGGCTTTTCGAGGTCAAGAAGGCGGGCAAACGCATGGCACCCCCGGGCAAGATTAAAGTCACGATTGGACCGCCTGTGACATTTGAGCCGGGCAGACATCCGGAAGAAATTGCACGAGAGCTGCAGAAACGCGTTGAGGAACTCTGATGCCATACGTTTCTCGCTCGACAACCCCATCCTCGACGTCCTTAAGAAAGTAGTCCACTAAAGTACAACCCTGCCCTGCAACGCCTAATCCAAGCACGGACCTCTAGTGCCGAAGGAGCTATTCACGTGAGCTTGTGGGATTCCTGCCGAACACTTATCGCCTGTTTCCTAGTTGCACTGTTCGCCTTTCCGTCGCAGAACATGCTGGCGCAGAATCATGTTGTAAGCCCGGGCGAGTTGCAACAGCAAGTCGTCGCTTCCAGCCAGGTTCGCCAGCACAACATCCAGCGGATCAATGAATTCTTTTCGTCGGCCCTGGCCCAAAAGGCGTTGCATGATCACCACATCGACGCGACCCAGGTGAAGGCCGCAGTTTCGCAATTAAGCGACGAGGAACTGTCCAAAATTGCGGCCCGCACAGATAAGGCGCAAAAAGATTTTGCGGCGGGAGCAATCACGGATCACCTTTTGATCCTGATTGTCATTGCCATTGCGGTCGTTCTGATCATTGTGCTCGCAGTTAAACTCTGAAATCGCATTGAACAGCCAACACTCTGCCGTGCGTCGGTCGGTATTGGCCCTTCGTGTCAAGGGTGGTACTCGAGCGAGAGTTGCCACCCGGCGTGTGTTTATAATCGAGACATTCCGAGTTGATCTCTGGCCGCCAATCTACAAGAGGAGAATCAGGAAATGATCTCTCTGCTGCGGCATGCGATGCGTATGAGTACGGCTTGTCTTCTGGTTGCTTTATTCGCCATTCCTACCAACCTGTTTGCCGAGACTCACGTGGTCAGCCTGGCTGAGCTGCAAGCAGAGGTGCGGACATCCAGTCAGACAAGACAGCAAAACCTTGTGGCAGTCGAGCAATTTCTCTCATCCGCAGCCGCACAAAGGGCCTTGGCCAACGCACATCTCGATGACACCAAGGTGAGGACCGCGGTGTCGTCGCTCAGTGACGAAGAGCTGCGGCAACTCGCATCCAAGGCTAACAAGGCGCAAGCTGACTTCGCCGCGGGCACGCTCTCGGATCGGGACTTGCTGCTGATCTTGGTGGCAATCGCGGCCTTAATCCTGATCATCGTAGCGGTTCGGTAACGGCATTTACATGCTTCATGGCACCGTCAAACTCCAGTTTCTGGTGCTCTTGCTTTGTGCCGCCGCATCCGCAGGACAGAGCAGCGGTATGTGGCTGGACGTGCCCTTCGTAAAGCAAGAACAGAACGGATGCGGGGCCGCCACTATTGCCATGGTCATGGAGTACTGGCGACAACAACCGGGACAAAACTTGCCCCAGGGGCCACCGCCGCGGCAGATTCTCAATGATCTTTATGCTAAAGAAGCACGCGGGATTTATGCATCTGAGATGGAGAGCTACTTCAGGCAGCATGGATTCCGCGTCTTCGCATTCCAAGGCGGGTGGGATGACATTGAACAGCACCTGGGAAAGGGAAGACCGCTCATAGTGGCGCTACAACCTGGTAGCCGGAGTCCGCGGCACTATGTGGTCGTAGCCGGCGTGGACGCAGAACAAGGAGTGGTGCTGACCAACGATCCGGCGGAACGCAAACTTCTGAAGCAGGCGCGAACGAACTTCGAAAAAGAATGGAAGGCAGCCGGAAATTGGACACTGCTCGCAGTTCCCCAAGGCGGCGAGCGCTCGTCCTCGCGCTAGCGACCATCTGCTTCCATGGCATCGTCTTGCGGGTCAGCAACGCGCAAACTTCTTCGGTAAACTCCCCCGCTAGTCTCGAACAACTCTTTCAACAGCAACGCTGGCACGACGTGGTGCGCGAGGCACAGGCGCAAGGTACTCGTAGTGCCGATGTCGAGTACTACTACGGCAGCGCACTGGCACAGTTGGGGCGCTGGGATGATGCAGCGAAGGCATTTCGTCGAGGGCTGATGCTAGCTCCTGACGACAAGCGATTTCCCATCGAGCTTGGCGGGGTAGCTTACAAGCAGAAACACAATCGTGAGGCGTTGACATGGCTCCGGCGCGGCATAGAGATTGATCCTTTTGATTCGTATGCCAACGATTTCCTGGCCACGATTTACTTCGTTCACGGAAACCTGGAAGCGGCGCTCAAATACTGGAATCGAATCAAGAAGCCGTTCATAGAAGAGATTCAGACCGATCGCGAGTTGAAGATCAGGCCCGTGTTGCTGGATCGCGCATTCGCATTTTCTCCCGCTAACGAATTGCGCTTATCTGATTATCGGACTACAAAACGGCGACTCGAGGGACTGGGGATTTTTGCGCTTTATCGCATAACGCTGGTTGCCGGCGACGATACAAGGTTTGCTGCGACTTTCGACGGCAAAGAACGGGACGGAGCCGGAGATGGAAAGTGGGGCGCCTTGCTGGGCGTTTTCCGGGGCTTGCCGTACCAGACCGTCTATCCAGAATATTTCAATATCGGAGGCGAGGCGAAGAACTTTACTTCCTTGATCCGGTGGGACGCGCAAAAGCGGCGGGTGGCTGCTGACTTCTCATCACCACTGGAAGGCAATCCGAAGTATCGGTACCAATTCGATCTTGATCTACGTAACGAGAACTGGGATATCCTGCCATCGTTCAAAGGGGCAGCGCCTTTGCTGGGCGGCTTGAATTTGCGTACGGAAGCATTGGGGGGGAGAGTCGAATCGTTCAATAGCGGCCGTTGGGGCTGGACAACGGGCGCGGAGTTTTCCCATCGCGATTACCGCAGCGTGTTAGCAGGCTCGGGCTTGAGTCCCGACGTGCTGCTGAGCGGCTTTCAGTTGAAGCACCTCGCGGAGTTGAACTATCAACTGATGCGTGTCCCGGAGCGGCGCATTTCGATGGAGTCGAGTATCAGTTTGCAGACCGCGGCCATTTGGTCAAGTCCGCGACACACATTCGAGAAGCTGCAAGGGCGCCTTTCGGGAGAATGGTCTCCGCAACTGAACGGAGATGACTACAAGGTGCAACAAACATTGCGAGCGGGAACCACATTTGGTCAGGCACCCTTTGACGAATTATTCATGCTCGGCCTTGAGCGTGACAACGATCTCTCGATGCGGGCGCATATCGCAACGCACGACGGACGAAAAGGTAGCGCGCCTCTGGGGGGGAACTACATGCTGTCAAATTGGGAGATTGACAAGCACGTCTACAACAACGGGATTTTCGGCCTGAAGTTGAGCCCGTTTTTAGATACCGGGCGCATCAATGGTCCCACACCGGGCCTGGGATCGAAGAAATGGTTGTGGGATACAGGGGTGCAAACGAAAATCAGCGTTCTGGGCGTTGGGATCACGTTCACTTACGGAAAAGATTTGCGATCAGGTAACAACGCTTTCTATGTCACCACGAGCCGATAGACCACGAGAACAAGGAGAAATATAATGCGCGGCATGAAAACCACGCTACTCACAATCACAGGAAGCTTGCTCATAGTTGCTCTGCCCCTTTTCGCGGCGAGCACTAAGGTTCAATTAAAGGATGCGAAGGGGCAGGATGTTGGAACCGCCGAGTTGAAGCCGGCAAAGAAGGGCTTGAAGATTAAGCTGGCTTTGAAGAATCTGCCTCCGGGCGAGCACGCAATCCATATCCATCAGAATGCCAAGTGCGACGCGCCAGATTTCAAGTCGGCCGGACCGCACTTCAATCCAGATAACAAGAAGCACGGCTTGCAGAATCCTGAGGGGCCGCACGCCGGGGATATGTTGAACTTTACGGTGAAACAGGACGGCACGGCAAAAGCCACGCTGGCAAACCTGAACGCTGATATGGGCGACGACAGTCGCTCCGTTTTCAGCAATGGAGGAACGGCGCTGGTGGTCCACGCGAAAGCGGATGATCTGAAAACGGATCCCGCGGGAAATGCCGGGGACCGGATCGCGTGCGGCACCATCACCAAGTGAGAATTAGATGTTCCGATACTGACGACCTAG
>Ga0207657_10004013_pt1 | contig 15647 bp, 13 predicted proteins | sample KBSC33metaG_FD_184316 | JGI IMG/M metagenome (GOLD analysis project Ga0207657, IMG submission 184316) | Corn rhizosphere microbial communities from Kellogg Biological Station, Michigan, USA - KBS C3-3 metaG (SPAdes) (version 2) | ecosystem: Host-associated > Plants > Roots > Rhizosphere > Soil ... | reverse complement strand
AGGTTCGACGCGACCGCATCGGCGAGCATCGACGGATCCTCGATCTCGCCAAGCTGAATCCCGGTTTCCGGTGGCAGCCGCTTGTTGAGCTTGGCGTAATTCTCGAACTGGTCGATGACCGATCGCATCAGCGCCTGGGCTTCCGGCCCCGGGGCGCTCTCCTCGTCGATTTCCTCGATCTCCGCCGCGGTATAGCCATCCTGACCAACCAGGCCGACGAGACGCGCACGCTTCACGCCCTCGACAAGCACGCGGACCGTACCGTCGGGTAGCTTCAGGAGCTGCATCGCGGTCGCGACGACACCCAGATCGTAGAGCGCGTCGCGATCCGGATCGTCCTCGCCCGGGTCGAGCTGAGCGACCAGGAACAGCTCCTTGTCGGCCGCCATTGCGGCCTCGAGCGCCGCCACCGATTTCTCGCGCCCGACGAAGAGCGGCACGATCCGGTGCGGAAATACGACAATGTCACGGAGAGGAAGAATGGGAAGGAAGCGAGTCATGGGCGAGTATATGGGCTGCCCCCTTCACCCGCGCAACAAAGGCCGGAACATCACGCGGACTGGCTCGCTGTTGCGACGCAAGGAGCGCCGACCATGGCAGACGATCGCGAGAAGATCAGCACCGGCCCCAACGCCGAGCCGGTGAACGAGAATATCGCCGGAACTGCAGCCGGAATTCCCGACGACGCGCTTGCTCCCGGCGAGCAGGAATTGCCGAAGCCGCCTTCCGACAAACAAGTGAAGCGTGCCGCCGAAAAGCTCGGGGCGCCGACCGAGGAGGACACGCTTCCGCTCGACGGTGAGTAATTCGCGGCGGGACGTGAACGCTTAATTCTGTAATCGTTCAGTTTGCTTCCTTATGGTGGAGGCGTGACGATCCGATATTCCCTGCTCGCGCTCAGCGCGCTCACGATACCCGCCGCCGCAATGGCGCAATGGACCGGCAATTGGCCCGTGCCCGGCCCGGTTCCACCCCCTCCGCCTCCGCAGGCGGCGCAACAGCCGCCGGCCGCGGTCGCCGAGCCGTGGATGGCGCGCCCCGCGCCGCAGGGACAGCCATGGCAATCTCCGGTCGCCGAGCCGAACAAGGCTCCTGCGCTTGAGCCGATCGATCTCCCGCCGGCGATCGAGCAGGGCGTCGACATGATCTATATCGACGAAGAGCTGGTCCCCAAGGCGGTGCACGACAAGGGACTGCTCGGCGATATGAATTTCGCCGCCTGGAGCGGCGCGCCGGTCGATCTCTTCACCTCGGTCAACCCGATCTACACCGAGCTGCGCCGCGGGCTTGTCAAATATCGCCAGCGCTGGGGCGACTTGCCGCAAGTGCCGGTCCCCGCCGGACCGACGCTCAAGACCGGCATGAGCGGAGACCGCGTTGCCGCGCTGCGGACGCGCCTGGGCCTGCCGGATGGCGACAAATATGACGCCGCGCTCGCTTCGGCGGTCAAGGAATTCCAGGCCGTGCACGGCCTCAAGGACGACGGCATCGCCGGCGCCGGCACGATCGAGGCCCTGAACCGCGGCGCGCAATATTACGAGCAGATCATCATCATCAACATGGAGCGCGCAAAGCGCCTCCCGGCACCCGAAGAGCAGCGCAAATATGTGCTGGTCGATTCCGGCGATGCGCGCCTCTCGATGTGGGAGAATGGCAAGAAGGTCGACGAAATGAAGATCGTCGTCGGCAAAGCCGAGACCGCGACGCCGATGATGGCTGCGTACATCAAATATGCGAGCGTCAATCCATACTGGAACGTTCCGCCGGAGCTCGTCAGGGGCCTCATCGCCCCGCGCGTCGTCGCGCAGGGGGTCAAGTACCTCACCGACCGCGAGTACCAGGTCCTGACCGATTACAGCGACGACGCGCAGCTGATCGATCCGAACACCGTCGATTGGCGTGCCGTGGTCGACGGCCGGCAGGAGGTCCGTCTTCGGCGCCTTCCCAGCCCCGCCAATTCGATGGGCATGATGAAGTTCATGCTGCCCAACTACTTCGGCATTTATCTCCATGATTCGCCGGAGAAAGAGCATTTCACCAAGAACGAGCTGTGGATCAGCAACGGTTGCGTCCGCGTCGAGGATTACAAGCGGCTAGCGAAATGGCTGTTCGACGGGTCGGTCCCCAAGGGCAACAACCCCAAGGTCGAGCAGGAAGTCGACCTGCCCAAGCCGATCCCGGTCTACATGACCTATCTGACGGCGCAGCCGACGGCCAACGGGATCGAGTTCATGCCCGACCATTACGGCCGCGACGAACATTTGATGGAACGGTTCGGGACACAGCTGCTGGCGGCCGTCCGCGGCATGTGAGGCGCGGCGCTGCGTCGGTCACAAAAAAGGGCTCCGCCGCGGCGGAGCCCTTTCGTTATGCATCAGCGCTAGAGCGAAGCGCCCGGCCTAGGCCGCGTCGCCCGCCTTGTCCTTTGCGGCATAGACGCGGACCGGCTCCTTGCGGCCCTCGACGACTTCCTTGTCGATGTGGACTTCGTCGACGCCGTCCATCGACGGCAGGTCGAACATCGTGTCGAGCAATATGCCTTCGAGAATCGAGCGCAGCCCGCGCGCGCCAGTCTTTCGCTCAATCGCCCTGACCGCAATCGAATGGAGCGCGTCATCGGTGAACTCGAGCTGGACGTCCTCCATGTCGAACAGCTTGGCATATTGCTTCACCAAGGCGTTCTTCGGCTCGACCAGGATCTTGACCAGCGCGCTCTCGTCGAGGTCGAGCAGGGTCGCGATCACCGGCAAGCGGCCGACGAATTCGGGGATGAGGCCGAACTTCAGCAGGTCCTCGGGCTCGCAATGCTTGAGGATTTCTCCGGTCTTGCGCTCGTCCGGCGCGGCGACATGGGCACCGAAGCCCATCGATTTGCCCTGCATCCGGTCCGAGATGATCTTCTCCAGGCCAGCAAAGGCGCCGCCGCAGATGAACAGAATGTTGGTCGTGTCGACCTGCAGGAACTCCTGCTGCGGGTGCTTGCGGCCGCCCTGCGGCGGGACCGAAGCGGTCGTTCCTTCCATCAGCTTCAGCAGGGCCTGCTGGACGCCCTCGCCCGACACGTCGCGGGTGATCGACGGGTTGTCCGACTTGCGGCTGATCTTGTCTATCTCGTCGATGTAGACGATTCCACGCTGCGCCTTCTCGACATTATAATCGGAAGCCTGGAGCAGCTTGAGGATGATGTTCTCGACATCCTCGCCGACATAGCCCGCTTCGGTCAGAGTCGTCGCGTCGGCCATGGTGAACGGCACGTCGAGGATGCGCGCAAGGGTCTGGGCGAGCAGCGTCTTGCCGCAGCCCGTGGGGCCGATCAGCAGGATATTGGACTTCGCGAGCTCGACCTCGTTACCGGCCTTGGCGCCATGCGACAGCCGCTTGTAATGATTGTGGACCGCGACCGAGAGCACCCGTTTGGCGCGGTCCTGGCCGATCACATAGTCGTCGAGCACCTTGCAAATTTCGCTAGGAGTCGGAACTCCGTCGCGCGTCTTGACGAGCGCCGATTTCGATTCCTCGCGGATGATGTCGTTGCACAGCTCGACGCACTCATCGCAGATGAACACGGTCGGCCCGGCGATCAGCTTCCTGACCTCGTGCTGCGACTTGCCGCAGAAGGAGCAGTAGAGGGTGCTCTTGCTGTCGCCGCCTGAAAGCTTGGTCATTCCCGTCCTTTAGTCCCCGGCCGCGAGCGGCCGATTGGTGTTGGGCATGCTAGCCCGCTTTATGCCACAATCAACTACGGGAGTGGGTTAACGTATCCCTCGCCCCGATTGGTCCTTTGAATTCAAGAATATGGATGCCGGTCCGTCGAGTAGCAAGGCCGGAGTGTCACGGTTTGAAACGGTCCAGCGCGTCGTGCATCGCCTGCTGGAAATCGGACCGTCCGTAGATGTCGTTATGACCCGCGCCGCCAATCGTGCGATCGAAGACGAGGTTCGGAACAACCCGGCGCAAGGCATCGGTCCGGTCACGCGGGACCACCATGTCATGCTCGGCGTCGATGATCGCGACGGGCGTTCGGCTCTGCCCGACCGGCGTCGCGGCGTCGATCTCGTGATCGAAGAACGGCCCGATGGGGATCCACGGATACATGGCCTGGGCGACGGCTTTCAGCGAATCGAAGGGCGTTACGAGGATCAGGCCGTCGAGCTTGCGCGACGCGGAGAGTTGCGCGGCCACCCCCGTTCCGATGCTGAATCCGACGGCAATCACCCGCTTCGGCTTCACGCGCGCCCGCGCCGCGTCGTAAGCGAGTGGAGCGTCCGCGATGAGCGCCTCGGCCGAGGGTGTTCCGGTTGAGGGCCGATAGCCACGATAGTGGAAAGCGACCACATCGTGGGCCGGAAAGAGCTCGTGCAGATATTCGGCGACGTCCTGCCCGTTCCAGGCGTTTCCCCCAAAACCTAGGATCAGTGTTCGTCCGGGATCGGTCTCATCCGCCTGTAGATATATGCCCTCGATGCGGTCACCGTCAGGCGTGTCCACAATCAGCCGTTCCGCGCCAGGGGGCAGCGGACCCGCCGCCGGGACCGCGTGAACGGGGAAGATGAGGCTGCTCTGGAATTCAAACATGGCAAAGGCCGCAGCCAGCGCCGCGGCAGCTCCGGTAAGGGCTAAGGTTATGCGGCGAACGCCGCCTCGATCGCCGGCGTGACCCGATCGACGGTGTAGGGCTTCTCGATGACGGGCGCGTCGTTGAACTCGGGCGGCGGCGGGTCAACGTGACCGCCGGTCGCGATCACGAACGGCACCTTGCGCTCACGCAGCCGGCTTGCCACCGGCCAAACGTTCTCACCCTTGAGGTTGACGTCGAGGATGGCGAGATCGAACCCGCCTTTCTCCACTTCGTCGAGCGCGCACTCGACCGTGTCGCAGGTCCCACTCACCTTGTGACCAAGGGAATCGAGGAAATCCTCGAGCATCATGGCGATGAGCGGCTCGTCTTCGACGATCAGGATGGAGCGCGACGCGGACATGTACGTGCTGGCATAAAGCTCGGGCGGGAAAGCGCAATCAGCTATTTGGGCATCACGGCTCGGCGCGCCGCTTCGGCCAGGTCGGTGACCGAAAACGGCTTCGGCAAAAATGCGACATTCTCGATATCGATCGATTTCCTCAGCTGCTCCTCGGCATAGCCAGACATGAAGAGGATCTTGAGGTCGGGCCGGCTCTGCCGCGCTTCGCGGACCATGGTCGGACCGTCCATTCCCGGCATCACGACATCGCTGATGAGAAGGTCGATCGGTTCGTTGCGTGCGATGATCTCGAGCGCGTCCTCGCCATTGTCGGCGGTGATGACGGTGTAGCCGTGGCGGGTGAGCGCGCGCTCGGCGACGCTGCGGACCGTCGGCTCGTCTTCGACCAGCAGAACCGTGCCGCTGCCCCACAGCTCGTCTTTCTTGGCCTTCTCTGTCTTGCGCGAGCGGGCCGCGCCGGCCTCCTCGCGATGGACCGGCAGGTAAATGACGAACTGGGTGCCCTCGCCGACCTTGGAATCGGCGAAGATGAAGCCGCCCGATTGCTTGACGATGCCATAAACGGTCGACAGCCCCAGCCCCGTCCCCTTGCCGACCTCCTTGGTCGTGAAGAAGGGCTCGAAAATCTTGCCCAGCACGCCTGGCGCAATGCCGGTCCCCGTGTCCGCCACCGACAACGCGCTGTAATCCGCGATCGGCAGGATGTCCGAGCCAAGTTCCGCAACCTGGTTGGCGTTGACCGAATAGGTTTGGATGGTGAGCGTTCCGCCGCCCTTCGCCGCCATCGCGTCTCTTGCGTTCACCGCAAGATTGATGATGACCTGTTCGAGCTGGCCGGGATCCGCCCGGATCGGGCCCAGATTACGGCCGTGTTTCACCACCAACTCGACGGTTTCGCCGAGCAGGCGCTTGAGGAGGTGTGAGACCTCCGAAACCACGTCCGGCAATTGCAGCACTTGCGGCCGTAGAGTCTGCTGGCGCGAGAACGCCAGCAGCTGCCGCGTCAGCCCCGCCGCGCGGTTGGAGTTCGACTTGATCTGCTGGATATCGTCATAGTCGCTGTCGCCGGGCGTGTGGCGCATCAGCATCAGGTCGCAGTGGCCGATGATCGCGGTCAGGATGTTGTTGAAATCGTGCGCGACGCCACCGGCAAGCTGCCCGACCACCTGCATCTTGGTGGCCTGGGCGACCTGCCGCTTGAGCTTGGCCTCTTCGCTATTGTCCTTCAGAAGGAGGAGCACCGCGGCATCGCCGAGGCCCCTGAGGCCCGCGATGGTCAGCGCCACCGGCTCGGACGCCTGGTGCGTCAGGCGTACGGCAAGATCGCCCGACATCGCCGGCCCGCGCGCGTTCCGCCGCACGGCGTCGGCGACCGCGGCCTTGTCTTCCTTGACGACAAGGTCGCCGGGGTAGACGGGAAGCGCCGACCCTTTGAGGCCAGCGGCCTGACGAAATGCCGCATTCATCGTCAGGAACCGCCCGTCCCGATCGACCAGCGCGAGGCCAACCGGCAAGACGTCGAGCAAAGCCTGCAAGTTCGACGACTGCGCAACCGACGCGCCGGCGTCCGAATCGAACAGCAGGACGGTGCCCGCTCCGCCTTCGCCGCTGGTCTCGGCCGGCATGTGGACGGCTCGCAATGGCTGCCCGCCCTCGCCTTCGGCGACGAGCCGCACCTGATCCCCTTCGATCACCTCCACCAGCGCGGCGAAGCGCGCGTTGCCGAGCCGCTGATCAGGCCCGAGGGCCCGCTCCGCAAAAAGCTTGTTGGCCGCGAGAATGGCTCCGTTTGCATCGATGACCGCGGCGAGAATGCCCGCGGCCGTGAGCCGCTGGCCGGCCGCCGCGTCGATGCGCCGAATTGCGCTCGACAGCGGGTCTGGAGCCCGCGCTTGCGGAAAGCGCCACAACAGCAAGTCATTGCGCCCGCCGACGCGGTCGACTTCGACCGGGCTCTTGCCGGCCGCCGTCGCAATGCCGGCGACGCATCCCGCGCCGTCCCGCCACGCCATTGTCTGGGCGAGCTTGAGGCCCTCGCGCGCCTCCTCGTCGCCAGCAAGGTCGAGCGGCGGAGCGCTCCCGAAGCGTTCGCGGTAGGTGTTGTTTACGACCAGCAGCGAGCCCGCTCCGTCGGTCAGCGCGACAGGATCGTGGCTCAGGCCGAGCGCCGATCCCACCAGCGCATAGTCAGGGCTGCTTAGGTCCGGCTGGACGGCGGCTTCGACCGGCGCCGAACTCCGCGTGCCCACGAGAGCTCCTCCGATCCCCGCCACGACAAGAACGCCCGCGATCCACGCATGGCCGAGGAGCAGCAGAATCGCGGCAGCCGTGAGAGCGCCAGCGCCAATCAACGCCGGGACGAGCCACCGTCCCCACCGGTCGAGGCTCGTTGGTTCGATGCGAGGCAGCTCTTCGTAAAGCACTGCCTCGCATCCTATCAGCTGTTTAGCTTCCTACCAGATGCGGACGCGATCCGCCGGCGCGAGGTACAGCTTCTGGCCCGGCTTGACGTCGAACGCCGAATACCAGGGGTCCATGTTGCGGACCACGTCGGTCCTGACCGGGCACGGCGAGTGCGGATCGGTGAGCAGTTGCTGGCGAAGCGCCGCCTCGCGGCTCTTGCAGCGCCACACCTGCGCCCAACCCAGATAGAAGCGCTGGTCCGCGCTCATGCCGCCGATCACCGGCGGAGCCGCTCCGTTGAGCGACGCGAGATAGGCGTCATGGGCGACGGTGAGTCCGGCAAGGTCGGCGACATTCTCGCCCATCGTCAGCTTGCCGTTGACGTGCATCCCGGGCAGCGGTTCATACGAGTTGATCTGCTGTTCATATTTGTCGAGCCGCATGGTGAACTGCTTGACGTCGCCCGGCGTCCACCAGTCGATCAGCTTGCCGGTCAGGTCGTATTTCGCACCCTGGTCATCGAAATGGTGGCTGAGCTCGTGCCCAATCACCGCGCCGATGCCGCCGTAATTGACGGCCGCGTCGGCGTTTGGATCGAAGAAGGGCGGCTGCAGGATCGCCGCCGGAAAGACGATCTCGACCATGCCGAAATTGGCATAGGCGTTGATCTGCATCGGGGTCATGCCCCATTCCCAGCGCCGGATCGGGCCGCCGAGCTTGCCGATCATGTAGGCATAATCGTATTTGTTCGAGCGCATCGCGTTGCCGACCAGATCGTCGCGCTTGATCACCAGCCCGCTCATGTCGCGCCACTTGGAAGGGTAGCCGATCTTGGGCGTGAAGGCGGCGAGCTTGGCGTGCGCCTTGACCTTCGTTTCCGGGCTCATCCACTCAAGCTTGTCGATCCGCCGGCCCATCGCCGCGATGATGTTCCGCACCATCGTATCGGCCGCCGCCTTGGTTTCGGGCGGGAAATATTTGGCGACGTAGAGCCGGCTGACGTCATCGCCCATCGTGCCGACGGTGAAATTGACCGCCCGCTTCCAGCGCGCCTCCTGCTCGGGCGTGCCCGAAAGCACCGTTCCGAAGAACCTGAAGCGTTCCTGGTCGAACTTCCTCGGCAGGTAGGATGCATAGGAATCGATCGAGCGGACCAGCAGCTGGTCCTTAAGCGCGCCGAGCGGAGCGGCGGCAATTGCCGCGGCCTCGCCGGTGAACGCGGTCGGCTGCGCAACGATCACGTCGCTGACCTTCGCTCCGGTTCCGCGAATCAGGCTGGCAAAATCGAAGCCGGGCGCCTGCTTGGCGAGCTGCGCGATCGCCATCTTGTTGTAGGTCTTGTCGGCGTCGCGGCTCTCGGCACGCGGCCAGTGAGCCTGCGCGACGCGCGTCTCGAGCGCGAGGATCGCCTGCGCTCGCGCCGCTGCATTCGCCTCACCGGCGAGGGTCAGCACATTGGTCAGGTGCTGGAGATACTTGGCCTTCGTCTCGACCAGCTTGGGATCGCTCGACAGATAATAATCGCGATCGGGCATGCCGAGCCCGGCCTGCGACATCGAGAGGATGTAGCTGTTGGGCGCCTTGCGGTCCTGTGCGACGAACATGCGGAACGGCGCCGAAATGCCGATTTCCTGCCCGCGCGCGTAAAGCTCCGCGAGTCCGGCCTTGCTCTTCAATCCGCGAACCTGGTTCAGCCACGGCTCAAGTGGGGTGAGTCCCTTCGCCTCGATTGCGGCTTCGTCCATGAAGCTCGCGTAAGCATTGCCGATCTTGCTGTCCGGGTTCTTCGACTCCTCGTCGATGATCGTGCGCGTCCTTTCACGCGACAAATCGTCGAGGACGTTAAACATGCCGTAGCGCGCCTTGTCCGCCGGGATCGCCGTGTTCTTCGCCCAGGTGCCGCTGGCGTAGCCGAAGAAGTCGTCCCCGGGCGCAACGCTGGTGTCCATGCCGCTAGTGTCAAAGCCGAATGCGCCATATTGCGGCTTGCCTGCAACGGCGCTTTGCGCGGCGGCCAACAGACCAGCACCCGTGCGCTGGTCCGCGACGGCAATCGTTGCCGTGCCGACCAAGGCGGTCGAGGCCAGCACAAACGCAAACATTCTTTTCATTTCAGTCCCCTCGCTTCGAATCCCTCTCCTTCGGTAAGGGAGAAAATGGCGCGAAGGTCAACTGCTGCAGGGCTGTCGAAAGCTCAGGGGACGAGGTCTGGTCGAACCCTGTGTCGCTGGCGCCACCGGCTGCGGCACCAGAACCGCCATGCGACGGACGACGCGAAGTAACCGATCGCGGCCGCCGCGACCGCGATCGTAAGGATCCCGACGGCAATCGAACCGGACGCCTGGTGGACCCAGAACAGAAGCCGACTGAGCTCGCTCGAAAAACGCTCGGCCGCGGTCGGGTTCATCAACGTCGAATCGTGGTGCAACTCCCACGATCCGATGCGGTACGCGGCATAGTACATCGGCGGGATCGTGATCGGATTGACCAGCAGCGTGAACGCAGCAGCGACGACGATGTTCGCTCGCGCCGGGATCGCGAGAAGCACCGCGACCACCGTATGCATGAACGGGATGATCACGGCGACGAACAGGCCAACGGCAACGCCGCGCGGAACGGAACGTCGGGTCATCCGCCACAGCGAGGATTTGCCGAGATGCCCGGCGAAAGGCCGCAGCAATCGATAATGGTGGACCGTCTCGCGGGTCGGGATATGCCGGGTCAGCCAGTGGAAGCGGCCCGCGGGCGGGTTCACCTCAGCCATGGGTTTTCAGCAGCCGCTGCTGCTCCCGCTTCCAGTCGCGCTCCTTCATGGTCTCGCGCTTGTCGTGCACCTTCTTGCCGCGGGCCAGCGCCAGCTCGACCTTCGCACGGCCTCTGCCATTAAAATAGACCGACAGCGGTACGAGCGTTAGTCCCTGCCGCGTAATCGCGCCCTGCAATTTCGAGATCTCGCGGTTCTTGAGCAGCAGTTTACGTGGCCGCCGCGGCTCATGGTTGAGGCGGTTTCCGTGGCTGTATTCCGGGATGTGGCTGTTGATCAGCCAGACCTCATCACCGTCCGCGGTTGCATAGCTTTCCGCGATCGAACCTTCGCCGCCGCGCAGGGCCTTCACTTCGGTGCCGGTGAGCTGAATTCCGGCCTCGAACCGCTCCTCAACGAAATAATCGAACCGCGCGCGCCGGTTCTCGGCGACGACCTTCTGCTTGTCGAATGCTTGGGGGAGCGGCTTGGCCATCGGCTGCGATTAAGGGAGTGCCTCGCCTTCCCGCAAGGGAAGCGATGTCAGGCGAGGCCCGCATGGGCGAGCGCGGCGTCGACTGCACGCTTCGACGCATCTGAGGCTTCGACCAGCGGCAGCCGCAGTTCGGCGGGAAAGCCCCGCCTCACCCGCGTCAGCGCATATTTGGTAGGCGCCGGCGACGCATCGGAAAACAGTGCCGCATGCAGCGGGTACAGCCGGTCCTGCAGCTTCAGCGCCTCGTTCCAGTGCTTGTCACGCATTGCCTGCTGGAAATCCGAGCAGAGCTTCGGAGCGACGTTGGCGGTTACTGAAACGCACCCAACCCCGCCCATGGCATTGAATCCGAGTGCCATGTCGTCGTTGCCGCTCAGCTGGCAGAAGTCCTCGCCGCAAGCGAGCCGCTGGGCGGAGACGCGGCCGAGATTGCCGGTCGCGTCCTTGATCGCGACGATCTTCGGGTGCTTGGCGGCCTCGGCGAGGGTCTCGACGGAGATGTCGGCGACCGTGCGCGAGGGCACGTTGTAGACAACGATCGGCAACGGCGAGTGCTCGGCCAGCGTCGTGAAATGCGCCAGCAAGCCGGCCTGGCTCGGCTTATTGTAATAGGGCACCACCACCAGGGCCGCATCGGCGCCGACATCGGCGGCGGCGCGGATCATGTCGAGCGATGCCGCTGTCGAATAATTTCCGCAGCCGGCAATGACCGGCACGCGCCCAGCGACCACCTCGACCACAGTCGCGATCACGTGCCGATGCTCGTCGCTGGTCAGGGTCGCGACTTCGCCGGTCGTGCCGCATGGCACCAAGGCGTTCGAGCCCTCGGCAATCTGCCAGTCGACGAACTCGCGCAATGTGTCTTCGGCGACACGGCCATCCGCGAATGGCGTCACCAGCGCCGGGATTGAGCCGAAAAACATGAACTTACCTCCCGGATTGCGAGTTTTTCTGTGGACAAGTGGACCGCGTTCAGTGGCTGATAAGGAGCGGGGCTGCAAAATGTCCAGCATGTGGCGTGCTGTAGTGATCGTGCCAGCGCTGCTGGCCCTTGCTCCGTCGAGCTCGGCGCAGAGTCCGGCGCCGCCAAGTTATGGCGTCGCGCCCGCGACCGTCTCGGCTCAAAATGTCGCCGCGGCGCTCAACCAGTGGCGGGCGCTGCGCCAGAGCAGCAACTACCGATTCGCCGATTACGCCCCGTTCCTGATCGCTAATCCGGACTGGCCCGATGCTTCGCGCATGCGCGGCTGGGCCGAGAAAGCGATGCAGCCGGGTGAAAACAGGTCGACTGTGCTGGCGTTCTTTGCCGCCGAGAAGCCAACGAGCGGCAACGGCTGGGCTCGTCTTGCGGACGCTTATGCGGCCAGCGGCCAAACGATGCAGGCGCTCGACGCCGCCCGGCAGGCCTGGCGTTCGCCTGACCTGTCGGGCAGCGACGAGCAGGCAATCTGGAGCCGCTACGGCGCCAGCTTCACGCGCAGCGACAATGACCAGCGGACCGACGCGCTGCTGTTCGCCAAGAAACCAGAAGATGCGGCGCGGTTCATTTCGGCGACCAGTCCCGAACGCCAGGCTGCGTTCGCCGCGCGAGTCGCGATGCAGCAGAACGCGCCCGACGCCGAGGCCCGCTATGGCGCGGTGATCGGCACCGTCACGCGCGACGCCGGCCTCATGATGGACCGGGCGCGCTGGCTTCGCGCCAACAATTTCGATTCGGCCGCGCAGCAGCTCGCCGCGCGCGACCACGACTTCACTTATAAGCCGGCTGACGTCGAGCGCTTCTACGACATGCTGATCCTGCTCGCCGGCGACGCTGTCGACGACCGCAATTGGCAGACCGCCTATAATATCGCGAGTCAGATCGACGATGCGCTGCCCGCGGGCGCAAACGTTTCCGACCAGCCGATCGGGGTGCGTGACAATTATACGACGCTTGCTTGGCTTGCCGGGACGGTAGCGCTGGACCGCATGCACCGGCCGTCGAGCGCCGTGGCGATGTTCGACCGCTATGCGCAGGGCGGCAAATCGCTCCAGGTCCACACCAAGGGCTTCTATTGGGCGGGACGGGCCGCACTGGCCGCCGGTCATTTGCAGCAGGCTAACAGCTATTTCGAGCGCGCCGCCGCCTACCCGGAACTATTCTATGGCCAGCTCGCGCTCGAGCGCCTCGGCCGTTCGGTTGCCCCGCCTCCAGCGGCACTGCCGCAATATGTCACGACACAGTTGCAGCGTTCGGCGTTCGACAACCGGCCGATCGTCCAGGCGATTCGCATGCTCGGGCAGCAGGGCCGCTCGACCGAGCAGGCGCTTTTCGTCCGCGCGCTTGCCGAAAGCCTCGACAATGACACCGATCGCAACCTCGCGGTGCAGCTTGGGCAGCAGATCGGCCGTCAGGACCTTGCCGTGTGGACGGCGCGCATGGCCCGCGTGAAAGGCTCGATGTTCTACGTCCGCCAAGCCTATCCAACCCTGGGCTCGTCGGTATCGGCCGACCTCTGGTCGCTGGCGCACGGCATCGCCCGGCAGGAAAGCTCGTACGATCCCTACGCGATCAGCCACGCCGGTGCGCGCGGCATGATGCAGCTGATGACCGGCACGGCGCGCGAGCAAGCCGGCAAGCTCGGGGTTGGGTTCGATTCGTACAAGCTGATCAGCGACCCGGATTACAACGTCATGCTGGGCTCCGCTTATTTCGCACGGATGCTGAACAACTGGAACGGCAGCGTTCCGCTCGCGGTCGCGGCGTACAATGCGGGCAGCGGCAACGTCCGCAAGTGGATCAACCGCTACGGTGACCCACGCAGCAACGTCGACATGCTGAAATGGATCGAGGCGATCCCATACGGCGAGACGCGCGCCTATGTGCAGCGCGTCATCGAGAACAGCGTCGTGTACGATTCGATGCGTTCGACGACCCCGCAGCAAACGGCGGTGCACGTCTCGCGCTATCTTGGGAAGGACCGGCCGGGCTGATAACGGCTCCCTGAATGGCCGACACTCGCCCACGTTTCATCACGCCTCAAGGCTTCGCCCGCGTCCGCGCCGAATATGAGGAGCTATTCGGGATCGAACGGCCCAAGCTCGTCGAAACGATCGCCTGGGCCGCCGCGAACGGCGATCGTTCGGAGAACGGCGACTACATCTACGGCCGCAAGCGCCTGCGCGAAATCGACCGCAGGCTCTCGCATCTCTCGCGAATCATGAAGGCGGCGAAGGTGGTCGACCCTGCCAGCCAGCAATCGCGCGAGCAGGTGCGATTCGGGGCCACCGTCGAGCTCGCCGACGAGGATGACAATCGCCGGACCCTGACAATCGTCGGCGATGACGAGGCGGACGCGGGAGAAGGCCGGATCGGGTGGAGCGCGCCGCTGGCGCGAGCGCTGATCGGAGCGCGGGCTGGCGACGAGCGAATCGTCCGCTTGCCGGCCGGAGAGAAAAGCTACGAAATTCTCGAGATCCGTTATCCGTCCTAGATGCCCCGCGCCGTTCGCTGCGGCAGCTCGGACGGCATTGCTTTTGACCAGGCTTCGGCGATCGCCTCCAGCGTTGCCAATGCTGCCTGGCGCTCGTCGTCGCCGTCGATCGTGCGCCAAGGCGACCAGCGCGTATCGCTGTTTGCGCGCAGCTGCTCCAGCGCATGCTGGTATGCCGGCTCATCGGCGCGGATGAGCTCGTCTTCGGCCCGCCGGCCGTACCAGGGATTCAGCCGCCGCCGGACGAGCCTCTGCTCTTGCACGTCGGCGCTCACGTCGAAGTAGAGCTTTACCAGCAAGGTTCCGTAATCGCGTTGCTGCGCCTCGAACTCGTTGATCTCGTCGAAGACGCGCGCGATCGAGTCCTCCGGCGTGCGGCCGAGCACGCGATCGTCGAGCACGCGCCGGTACCAGCTGCGAAAGAAGATGCTCGTGTGCCCCGCCGGCGGAAGCTGCCGCCAGAACCGCGCAAGCCAATGGCCTTCGCTCGCCTCGCGGCGGTCGTAGGCGGTCGAATGAACGACGAAGTTGCAAGGATCGAAGGCAGCGGCGAGCTGTTTGAGCGCGAACTTCTTGCCTGATCCCTGGCAGCCTTCGAACAATATGATTGCGCGGCGCCCGTGCGCGATCTGCGGAAGCTGCAACTCGGCGACATGCTCGCGCAAAGCGGCGAGCGCCGACGCGACCTCATCATCGCCGCGAATCCTCGCGAAGCTCATGTCCCGCTCGCCCATCCCGCTGGAAGGGTAACGCAATTCACGGCGCGCACAACGGCCCGGCAGGTGGGCCGTCCCAAATCCGCTCAGCTCTCGGCGACCACCTTGATATGCAGCTCCTTGAGCTGCTTCGGAGTGACCGGCGCGGGCGCGTTCATCATCAGGTCCTCGGCCTTCTGGTTCATCGGGAAGAGGATCACTTCGCGGATGTTCGGCTCATCCGCGAGGAGCATGACGATGCGGTCGATGCCGGGCGCCGAGCCGCCGTGCGGTGGAGCGCCGAACTTGAAGGCATTGATCATGCCCGAGAAGTTGGTGTCGACCTCCTCGCGCGTGTAGCCGGCGATCTCGAACGCCTTGTACATGATGTCCGGGCGGTGGTTGCGGATCGCGCCCGAGCTCAGCTCCACGCCGTTACAAACGATGTCGTACTGCCAGGCGAGAATATCGAGCGGGTCCTTGGTTTCGAGCGCCTCCATCTCACCCTGAGGCATCGAGAAAGGATTGTGGCTGAAGTCGATCTTCTGCTGCTCTTCGTTGAACTCGTACATCGGGAAGTCGACAATCCAGCAGAAGCGGAACGCTCCTTTCTCGATAAGGTCGAGCTGCTCGGCCGCTCGGGTTCGCGCGAAACCGGCGAGCTTCGCCGCCTCCGCTTCCTTGCCGGCGGCAAAGAAGATGCCGTCGTCGGGGCCCAGGCCCATCGCCTCGGCGATGCGGTTCATGCCTTCTTCGCCATGGTTCTTGGCGATCGGGCCGCCCCATTCGCCGCCCTTGCGCGTCGCGTAACCGAGCCCGGCGAAGCCTTCCCCCCGGGCCCATTCGTTCATGTCGTCG
>Ga0207657_10004012_pt1 | contig 15651 bp, 11 predicted proteins | sample KBSC33metaG_FD_184316 | JGI IMG/M metagenome (GOLD analysis project Ga0207657, IMG submission 184316) | Corn rhizosphere microbial communities from Kellogg Biological Station, Michigan, USA - KBS C3-3 metaG (SPAdes) (version 2) | ecosystem: Host-associated > Plants > Roots > Rhizosphere > Soil ... | reverse complement strand
GCGCCGCACGTACCTGGAGCAGAACGTGGCCGCGGCCGACCTGCGGCTCGACGCCGACGACATGCGCCGCCTGGACGGGGCGCTCGAGCAGATCGGCGTTGCGGGTGCGCGCTATACGGAGAAGGCGCTGGCGATGGTCGACCGCTGACGCAGTCTGCCGCCGGTCACGCCTCGCGCGGCGCCGGCTGCAGCGCGCCGCGCACGGCGGCCAGGATGCCGTCCGACGCGGCCCGGTCCGACACGGCGCGCGCCAGGGTGAGGGCGCCGACCATCGCGGCGAGCGCCACGATGCCGCCGTCGCCGGGGCCGGCCGCGAGGCGGCAATCGGCCAGCAGCGCCGTCATCTGCGCGATCATCGCGTCCGCCGTCGCGCTGGGCTGGCCGCGCACGCCGAGTTCCGCAGCGAGCGTCGGAAGCGGGCAGCCTTCACCCGGTTCGTCGCGGTGGCGCGCGGACAGGTAGTCGTCGATGACGGCACGCACGGGCTCGTCGCCGGCCGCGGTCGCCAGTTCGGGCACGGCCTCGGCGGGCGCGGCGGCAGGCGCCGCCTGCCAACGTTCCAGCGTCTGCTCGGCGGCGGCTTCCAGCGAAGCCTGCACGAGCGCGTCCTTCGATTCGAAATGGGCGTAGAAACCGCCGTGGGTGAGGCCGAGTGCTTTCATCAGCGGCACCAGGCCGGTGCCTTCGATGCCGTGCTTGCGGAAGCGGCGCGCGGCTTCGCCGATGATGCGCTGCCGCGTTTCGGCCTTATGGTTACTCGAGTAACGCATGCTCTTGGTTGGTTTGGAATTGTTGTATGCGGTTCGTGCGGCCGGTGCGACGAACCTGCCTGGCATCGGTGCGTTTAATGAATTTAGGCAACGCCCCGTGTCATCATTTTAATCCTTCATATGGGATTCCACAATTCCGGCCATCGATTTGCCGGAATTGGTGTTGCATCGGCCCGTACATACGCCGGCTACGCGGCCCCGCCGGCGGCGGCGACCCGGGGCGTTTGCGCCGGGGCCGCATGCTGGCGCAGGTAGTCGGCGCAGGCGTCGGCATCGAGCGGCTTGCTGAAATAATCACCCTGGATCTGGTCGCAGCCGGCGCTGCGCAGCGCGGCCACCTGCTCGTCCGTCTCGACGCCCTCGGCGATCACGGTCAGCCGCAGCGTATGCGCCATGCCGATGATCGCCTTGACCATCGCCAGCGAATCGGCGCTTTGATGGACGTCCAGGACGAACGAGCGGTCGACCTTCAGCTTGTCGACCGGGAGACGCTTGAGGTAGCTGAGGCTCGAGTAACCGGTGCCGAAGTCGTCGATGCTGAGCGTGGCGCCGAGCTCGCGCAGCCGGCGCATCAGGTCGGCCGTGCGGGCCGGGTCGTCCATCGAGATGCTTTCCGTGAGTTCCAGTTCCAGCAGGCGTGGGGGCAGGCCGGACTCGCGCAGCACGCCTTCGACGAGCGCGACGACGTCCGTGCCCAGGAACTGCTTGCCGGACAGGTTGACGGCGACGGGGACGTCGGGTACGCCCGCGTCGCTCCACGCGCGGCGCTGGGCCACGGCCGTGCGCAGTATCCATTCGCCGATCGGCACGACGAGGCCGGATTCCTCAGCGATGGGAATGAATTCGGCGGGCGAGATCGCGCCGTGTTCCGGATGCTTCCAGCGCACGAGCACTTCGAGACCCGCGACGCTGCCATCGTGCAGGTCGGTTTTCGGCTGGTAGTTCAGCGACAGCTCGCCCCGTTCGAGCGCGTGCCGGAGCTGGTTTTCCAGCGTCACCTTGCGCTGCATGGCCTGGCTCAGCTCTTCCGAATAGCGCTGGATCTGGCCGCCGCCCAGCGCCTTGGCGCGGCGTACGGCCATCGTCGCGTCGTTCAGGAGCACGTCGCCGTCGGCGCCGTCTTCCGGGAAGATGGCGTAGCCGATGCTGCACGTGAGCGGGACGGCGCCGTCGGCGCCGGCGCCGCCTGCCGTGAATTCGCGCGTGACGGCCTGCAGCAGCTGGCGCAGGCGGTCGCGCGCGACGGTGTCGTCGCCGAGGCCGGGCAGCAGCAGGACGAATTCGTCGCTGCCCGCGCGCGCCAACAGGTCGCCCGGGCGCAGCAGGGCCTGCAGGCTCCCCGTGATGTCCACGAGGGCCTTGTCGCCCGCGTGGTGGCCCAGCTGTTCGTTGAGGCGCTTGAACTTGTCGACGTTGACCGTCGCGACGAGCACGTGCTGGCCGTCGCGCTTCCATGTCTCCAGGTTCTCGCCGATCGTGCGCACGAGGACCTGGCGGTTCGCGAGCCCGGTCAGCGCGTCATGCGTGAGCAGGAACTCGACCTGGCCGGCGGCCGCCGCGAGGTCGGGGTTGTCGCTGTCCACGTACACGTGCGCCTGCAGCGACTGCGCGGCTGTCGCGAGCTGGCGGAAGTGGATCAGCTGTTCCGTCATCCGGGCGAGGTCGCGCAGGATGTCGAGGTCGTCGTCGTCGAGCGTGCGCGGCACGCGGTCGAGCACGCACAGGGTGCCCAGCGGCATGCGGTCGATCGAGTACAGCTGCACGCCCGCGTAGAACCGCACGTGCGGCGGGTTCACGACCATCGGGTTGTCGGCGAAGCGCGGATCCTGCGCCGCATCCGGCACGATCAGCGGTTCGCGGTCGAGGATCGCATGGCCGCAGAACGACACCTCGCGCCGCGTGCCCGTGAAGTCGATGCCGCAGCGCGACTTGAACCACTGGTCTTCCTTGTCGACGAGCGACACGAGCGCGATCGGCATCTTCAGCAGGCGGCTGGCCATGCGGGTGATGCGGTCGAATGCGTCTTCGGGGGCGCTGTGGAGGAGGCGAGTGGCGTGCAGCGCCGTCAGCCGGCGCGCTTCGTCGAGCGGAATCGATGGGGTCTGCATGGCGTGTGTTGTGGAGGTCGTTTGAGACACATTCTGCCACGGGCGCCAAAGCCGAGGCACGAGCTTGCTGCTAGGCACTCCCGGCGGCGCGGAAGCGCTGCACGAGGAAGTCCGCGAACACGCGCACCCGCGCGGACAGCTGGCGCGCGTGCGGGTACATGACGGAGACGGGGATCGTCGGCGGCGGCACGTCGGCCAGCACTTCGACGAGCTGCCCGTCGCGCAATTGGTCGGCGATGCGGTAGCGCGGCACCTGCACGAGACCCAGGCCGGCGAGGGCCGCCGCCGTATAGGCTTCCGTGCCCGTGACGGACACGACGCCGGGCGGCGTCGCCAGCTTGAGGCCCGCGTCCGTCATGAATTCCAGCGGATACGGGCGTCCCGTCGCCGTCGACACGTAGTGCACGGCCTGGTGGTGCACGAGGTCGGCGAGCGTCGCGGGCATGCCGAAGCGTTCCACGTAGGCGGGGCTCGCGACCGTCACCTGTTCGAGGTCGGCCGCGCGCCGCGCGACCATCGACGAATCGTGCAGCTGGCCCGCGCGCAGCACGCAGTCGACGCCTTCGCGCACGAGGTCGACGAGGCGGTCGTCCTCGCCCACGTGCAGCTGGATGCGCGGATAGCGGGCGAGGAAGGCGGGCAGCGCGGGGAACACGAAGTAGCGCGCCAGCGTGGGCTGCAGGTTGACGCGCAACAGCCCGGCGGGCTCGCTGCCGCGGAACGCGTCCTCCGCTTCGTCGAGGTCGGCCAGCAGGCGCACGCACCGTTCGTAGTACGCGGCGCCGTCCTGCGTGGGCGCGACGGCGCGCGTCGTTCGTTCCAGCAGCCGCGTGCCGAGACGGTTCTCCAGGCGCTTGATGGCATTGGTGGCGGTGGCGCGCGGGATCAGCAGGTCTTCGGCGGCCTGCGTGAAGCTCCTGCGCTCCACGATGCGCACGAAGATCTGCATCTCCTGAAACCGGTCCATCTGCGTCGCCATGCGTGCCACCTCCCGCCGCGATTATACGGTGGCAGCTGGAGCAGGAGCGAGGAGGTCGGCGATGCCGATGCGGCGCGCGAAATCCACGCGCACGGCTTCCGCCACCTCCAGCACTTCGCGCGCGCCGTCGCCGACGAAATCGACCACCGTACGGAACGGCCGCCGGCCGTGCGGCAGGCCGACGACGCGCACGAGTTCATCGGCCACCGCTTGCGGGTCGGCGTCCGGCGGCGTGAGCGCGTCGAGGCGTTCGGCCACCTGGTCCAGCACACCGTCGTAGCGGGCATAGGCGGCCGCGCGCGCCGCGTCGCGCGGCTTGCCGGCACTGGGGAAGTGCTCCGTGCCGCGCGTGAATGCGCCGGGGACCATGATCGCCGTCTCGATGCCGAACCGGGCCACCTCGTACGACAGCGACACGGCGAGCGAATCCATCGCCGCCTTTGCCGCGCCGTACGGCCCGAGGAAAGGCGGGAAGCCGCCCTTCGTCGTCGTGCTCGAGATCCACAGCAGCAGGCCCGCTTCCTGCGCCCGCAGCCGGGGCAGGGCGGCGCGCAGCACGCGCTGGGCGCCGAGGAAGTTCGTGTCCAGCACTTGCGCGACTTCTTCCGCCGTGAACGCTTCCGTCGGGCCGACGACGAGGTGGCCCGCGTTCTGCACGACGACGTCGAGCCGGCCCTGTTCCGCGACGATCGCTTCCACGGCCGCGTCGCACGACGCCTGCGACAATACGTCGAGTTCGAGCGGGCGCAGGTCCGCGCCATGTGCGCGCGCCCACGCGCGGGCCTCGGCCGCGCGGCCCGCATTGCGGCCTGCCACGTCGCGCATCGTGGCGTACACGGTGTGGCCGGCCAGCGCCAGCGCCTGCGCGGAGAGTTTGCCGATGCCGCTGCCGGCGCCCGTGATGAGGATGACTGCCTGGTTCATCATGTCTGTCTCCTTATGCCATGCCGCCGTTGGCGCGCAGGACCTGGCCGTTGACCCAGCCGCCGTCCGGGCCGGCCAGGAAGGCGACGACGCCGGCGATGTCGTCCGGCTGGCCCAGCCGCTCCAGCGGTGCCGACTTGGCGATCTGCTCGATCAGGGCGTCCGATTTCCCGTTCAGGAACAGCTCCGTCGCGACGGGGCCGGGCGCCACGGCGTTGCAGGTGATGGCGCGGCCGCGCAGCTCTTTCGCGAAGACGCGCGTCAGCGCTTCGACGGCGCCCTTCGTGGCCACGTACACGCCGTAGGTGGGCGGCGCCATGTGCAGCACGCTCGTCGAGAAGTTGACGATGCGTCCGCCATCGTTCATCCGGGTGGCCGCCTCGCGCATCGTGTTGAACGTGCCCGTGACGTTGATGGCCATCGTGCGGGCGAACACGTCGTCGCTCGTCTCGGCGATGGTCACGTACGGGAGGACGCCCGCATTGTTGACGAGGACGTCGACGCGGCCGAGCGTGTCTTCGATCGTCGCGAACATGCGCTTCACGTCGGCGGCGTCCGCCACGTCGGCGCGCACGGCGATGGCGCGGCCGCCGGCCCCTTCGATGGCGGCGACGGTGGCGTGCGCCGCCGCTTCATTGCCGGCGTAGTTGACGGCGACGGCGTAGCCATCAGCGGCGAGGCGCCTGGCGACGGCGGCGCCGATGCCGCGCGAGGCGCCGGTGACGAGGGCGACGCGGGTGGTGGAATGTGCTTGGGTGGTCATCGTGATCTCCTGGGTGGGTTGACGGTGAAGCCATGATGATTGATTTTTCGGCGCAGATAATCTGGCGAGAAAGCGCGTCAGAGTTCCATTTCGGATAACAATCGGCGCAAGGCTGGCTGACGGTCACGGGCGCGCACGCTTGGCCGGCACGCGGGCCTTGGGATACCATGCGAAAGCGGCCCGCGGCGGGCACCTGGAGACCACCATGAAAGCGATAGTGACCGGCCACACCAAGGGCCTCGGCGCCGCGCTTGCCGGCAATCTGCTGGCACGCGGCGTCCCCGTGCTCGGCCTGGCGCGCAGCCGTTCGGCCGACCTGACGGACGCGTATCCCGACCTGTTCGAGGAAGTCGAGCTGGACCTGGCCGACAGCGTCGCGCTGTCCGGCTGGCTGGCCGGCGGCGCGCTCGGCGACTACCTGGACGGCACCGGCGCAGTCCTTTTGTTGAACAACGCGGGCATGGTGAGCCCCGTCGGCCCGCTGGACGCGCAGGACCCGCAAGCCGTGCTGCGCGCCGTGCAGCTGAACGTGGCGGCACCGATGGCGCTGGCCGCGGCCGTCGTGCGCGCCAGCGACGGGGCGCAGCGGCGCATCCTGCACATCTCCAGCGGCGCCGGCCGCAACGCGTATCCCGGCTGGAGCGTCTACTGCGCCACCAAGGCCGCCCTCGACCAGCACGCGCGCGCCGTCGCGCTTGACCGCGAGCGGGGCGTGCGCATCTGCAGTCTCGCGCCCGGTGTCATCGACACGGGCATGCAATCCGAGATCCGCGCCGTGCCCGAGTCACGCTTCCCCATGCGCCAGCGCTTCATCGACTTGAAGGAGTCGGGGGCGCTGCTCGATCCGGACACGTGCGCCGAACAGCTCGTCGACTACCTGCTCGGTGCGGGCTTCGGCGCGGAGGTCATCGCCGACCTGCGCACCTTGTCGTAAGTACGGTCACGCGGCCGGCGCGCGCGGGATCTGCAGGCCTTCGATGACGGCGGGACGGGCGCGGAACACCTCCAGCACGCGGCCCACTTCGGGGAAGCGGTCGAAGCCGACGATCTCGGCCGCATCGTAGAAGCCGATCAGGTTGTTCACCCAGGGGAAGGTGGCGACGTCGGCGATCGTGTACGCGTCGCCCACGAGCCAGGCGCGGCCCTTCAGGTGCGCGTCCAGCACGCCCAGCAGGCGCTTCGCCTCGTGCACGTAGCGGTCGCGCGGGCGCTTGTCCTCGTATTCGCGGCCGGCGAATTTGTGGAAGAACCCCAGCTGGCCGAACATGGGGCCGATGCCGCCCATCTGGAACATCAGCCACTGGATCGTCTCGTAGCGCAGCGCCGCGTCGGCCGGCAGCAGCTTGCCCGTCTTCTCGGCGAGGTAGAGCAGGATGGCGCCCGATTCGAACAGCGGCAGCGGCTTGCCGCCGGGGCCGTTCGGATCGATGATCGCGGGGATCTTGTTGTTCGGGCTCAGCGACATGAACTCCGGCGTCGTCTGCTCGTTCTTGTCGAACGCGATGCGGTGCACTTCGTACGGCAGCCCGATCTCTTCGAGCATGATCGACACCTTGACGCCGTTCGGCGTGGGCAGCGAATACAGCTGCAGGCGGTCGGGGTGCTGCGCGGGCCATCGCTGCGTGATGAGGAATGGGGTCAGGTCGGGCACGGACGTCTCCTGTCGGTTGGATTGCGTTGATTGTACTCAAGATGAGCGGCGGAGCAGGGTGGGAGCATACATCTTGGTCTCGGGCAACGATCGGTGGGGAGCGATGGACGAGCTGCTGCGCTACTACGAGGAAGAGCTGGGGTTGTTCGGCCAGTTCGCGCGCGAATTCCGCGCCCGCTATCCGAAGCCCGCCGGCGCGTTGCACGTGACGGGCGAGGCGTGGGACGATCCCGGCGTTACCCGGCTCGTGCAGTCGGTGGCGCTGCTGTCCGCGCGCATCAACAAGCGCCTCGACGATGACTATCCACGCTTCACGGAAGCGCTGCTCGACAGCCTGTATCCCCATTACCTGCGGCCGCTGCCCTCGTATTCCATCGTGCAGATCGGCGGCCGCGCGCCCGCCGAAGTGCCCGCGCATCCGTCCGTGCTGGCACGGGGCACGATGCTGCGGACGAGCGCCGGCAGCGACAGCCCGTGCCGCTTCCGCACCGTGTACGACGTGCTGCTGGCGCCGCTCTCCGTGACGCGCCTGGCGTGCGGGCCGCTGCACGGCGTCCCGCGGGCGCAGAGGGTGCCGCGCGGGGCCGCCTGCGCAATCAGCCTCACCGTCGAGGCCACGCGCGCGGGCTTCACGTTCGACCGCCTGCCGCCGCATTGCCCGCCCGTGCTGCGCCTGTTCGCCGACGGCGAGGCATCGCTGCGCGCCGCGCTCGTCGACGCGCTGTTCCTGCGCTGCGCCGGCGCGTGGCTGCAGCCGGACGGCGACACGGGTTGGCTGCCACTGCCCCGCGTGCCGCTGCGTCTCGCGGGCTTTGCGGACGAGGACGCGGTGCTGCCGTATCCCGCGCGCTCGCATCCGGCGCCGCGCCTGCTGACCGAGTATTTCTGTTATCCGGAAAAATTCAACTTCATCGACGTCGACCTGGCGGCGCTCGCGGGCCTGCTGCCGCCGCGCTGCCGCGCCTTCACGTTGCACGTCGCGCTGTCCGGTATCGCGCCCGACTCCGACGCGGCCCGCCTGCTGGCCGGGCTGGATGCGGGCAACCTGCTGCCCGGCTGCACCCCGGTCGTCAACCTGTTCCCCAAGGCGGGCGCGCCGCTGCAGCTCGCGTACACGAGCGCCGACTACCCGCTGCTGGCGGACGGCGCGCACGCGGCCGCGTACGAGATCCACAGCGTGGACGCCGTGCGCCTCGTGCGCGCGGACACGGGCACCGTCACGTCCTTCGAACCGCTGTACCGGTCCGGCGTCCCGGCGTCGGGCGTTCCGTCGTCCGGCGCCGCGCACTACTGGGTCGCGCGGCGCGACGAGGCGACGGCTGCCGTCAGCCCCGGCCACGAGATGCGCATCGCCCTCGTCGACGGCGATTTCCGCCCGCTCGACGCGGCCGGCGCCACCTTGTCCACGGACCTCACGTGCAGCAACCGCGACCTGCCGTCGCACCTCGCCTGGGGCCAGCCGCAGGGCGACCTGCGCAGCGACGAGCTGTCGGGCCTCGCGCCCGTCCGCATGCTGCGCAAGCCGTCGCCCGGCTGGCGTTTTCCCGGCACGCGCGGCACGCACTGGCGCCTGATCGCCCACCTGGCGCTGGACCACACGGCGTGGTCGATGGCGGGCCTGGACGAATTCCGCCGGATGCTCGCGCTGTACGACCTGCCGCGCGCGCCCGTCGCGCAGCGCCAGATCGCCGGCATCGTCGGGCTGGAGCACGGCAGCGTGCGCGAGTGGCTGGGTACGGCGCCCGTCGCCACGCTCGTCCCCGGCATCGGCATCCGGCTCACCGTCGACGAGGAGGCGTTCGCGGGCACGGGGCTGTATCCGTTCGTGCAGGTGCTCGACCATTACGTCGCGCTGAACGGCCAACTGAACGGCTTCACGCGGCTGCAGGTCGTGTCGCACCAGACGGGCCGGGAAATCGTCGCCTGCGCCCCGCGCGGCTCCGGCGCGCAGTCCGGCCGTCCATGGACCTGATCGCCCGCCTGCTGGCCGAGCCCCAGCGCTTCGACGTCGTCCAGGCCGTGCGCCTTTTGCTGCTGGCGCTGGGCGAGCGGGGCATTCCGGAACGCGTCGCGCTCGACCGCCACCTGCGCTTTCCCAACAGCGTCGCGCTCGCGTTCCCGCCCAGCCAGCTGGAGGCGGCCGTGCGCGACGGCGACACGTACCGGCTCACGCCCGCGTTCATGGGCTTGCTGGGTGCGCACGGCGCGCTGCCGCTGCACGTGACGGAGCGCCTGCTTTCCCTGCCTGCCGATGCGCCCGAGGGGCAAGCGGCGCGCGCCTTCCTCGACATGTTCAGCACGCGCATGGCCGCGCTGTGGTACCGCGCGTGGCGCACGTACCGGGTCGAGCATCTCGTGGCCGGGCCGCGCGACGCCTACCTGCCGATGCTGCTGGCGCTCGCGGGCCTGCCCGCGCGCGCCGCGTTCGCGCAGGACGGCGTCCCGGACACCCTGCTTGCCGCCTTCGCCGGCCTGCTGCGCCGGCGGCCCGTGTCGGCGGCCGTGCTGGCGCGCGTGCTGTCCAGTCACTTCGGCGTCGCCGTGCGCGTGGACGAGCGCATCGGCCACTGGGACCGCCTCGCGCCGCGCGAACAGAGCGCGCTGGGCGTGGACGCCCAGCTCGGCCGGCGCGCCTTGCTGGGCGCGCGCAGCTGGCGGCCGGACTTGCGCGTGCGGGTGCGCATCGGCCCTCTCGACCGTGCCCGCTACGACCGCTTCCTGCCCGGCGCGCCGGGCGCGCGCGCGCTGCGCACCCTGCTGGGCCTGTTCGCAGTGCCGACGCTCGCCTACGACGTCGTGCTCGTGCTGCGCCAGGCGGACGTCGGCGCCGTGCAATTGGGCCCGTCCGGCCGCCGTCTCGGCCTGGACAGCTATCTTTTTTCCGCCCCGGCGCCGGCCGACCGCGCCGACCTCTGCTACGAACTCCGCCCGCTCGATCCTCTACCGCCCCTCTCCGCGCTACAATCCCCTTGACCTTCCCATTGTGGGAAGCCATATCCTGTGGACGTCATCACAGGAGGAACCATGGACACGACAATGGCGGACGATGCCGCCCTCGACATCGACATCGGGGGCATGACCTGCGCTTCCTGCGTCGCGCGCGTCGAAAAGGCGATCAAGGCCGTGCCGGGCGTGCGTGATGCGAGCGTCAACCTGGCCACGGAGCGGGCGTCGGTGAAAGGGCGCGACCTCGACCTGCGGTCCATCGTCGCGGCCGTCGAGCAGGCCGGCTACGAAGCGCGGCCGGCGGGCGCCGTCAAGAGCGACGCAGCCGATACGCACGGGCTGCCGGACTGGTGGCCCGTCGCGGCGGCCGCCGTGCTGAGCGCTCCGCTCGTTGCGCCGATGGTGCTGCGCCTGTTCGGCGTCGACTGGATGCTGCCCGGCTGGCTGCAGCTCGCGCTGGCGACGCCCGTCCAGTTCTGGCTCGGTGCCCGGTTCTATCGCGCCGGCTGGAAGGCGGCGCGTGCCGGCGCGGGCAATATGGATCTGCTCGTGGCGATCGGTACGTCGGCCGCGTACTTCCTGTCGCTGTATCAGTTGCTGCGGGCGGGCGGCGGGCACGCGATGCCGCACCTGTATTTCGAATCGGCGGCCGTCGTCATCACGCTCGTCCTGCTCGGCAAATGGCTGGAAGGGCGCGCGCGCCACCAGACCGTCGCGGCGATCCGCGCGCTGGAAGCGCTGCGCCCGTCGACCGCCATCGTCCGCCGCAACGGCCGCGACGAGACGATCGCCCTCGACGCGCTGCGCGCCGGCGACCTGATGGTCGTGCGGCCCGGCGAGCGCGTGCCGGCCGACGGCCGCGTCGTGGAAGGCGCAAGTCACCTCGACGAGGCGCTGCTGACGGGCGAAAGCCTGCCCGTCGCGAAAGGCGTCGGCGACCGGGTGACGGGCGGCGCCGTCAACGGCGAGGGCCTGCTGCTGGCCGAGGCCACGGCCGTCGGCGCGGACAGCATGCTCGCGCGGATCATCCGCATGGTCGAGGACGCGCAAGCGGCGAAGGCCCCGATCCAGCGCCTCGTCGACAAGGTCAGCGCCGTGTTCGTGCCCGTCGTGCTGGCGATCTCGCTCGTCACCCTGCTCGCGTGGGGCATCGCGACCGGCGACTGGCAGGCGGCGTTGCTGAACGCCGTCGCCGTGCAGGTGATCGCCTGTCCGTGCGCGCTGGGCCTCGCGACGCCCACGAGCATCATGGTCGGCACGGGTGCAGCCGCGCGCCACGGCATCCTCATCAAGGACGCGGAAGCGCTGGAGACGGCGCACGCGCTCGACATGGTCGTCTTCGACAAGACGGGCACGCTGACGGAAGGCCGGCCGCGTGTCGTTGCGCTGGAAGGCAGGGACCCGGCTAACCTGCTGGCACTGGCCGCGGCCGTGCAGCAGGGCAGTGCGCACCCGCTGGCGCGCGCGGTGGCCGAGCTGGCGGCAGCGCGCGACGTCGCGGTGCCGGCGGCTGTCGATGCCGCCGCGCTGCCCGGCCGCGGCGTGCGCGCCCGCGTGGGCGACGACGTCGTCTATCTCGGCAACCGCCGCATGCTGGACGAGATCGGCGGTGCTGGTGTGCTCCCGGCTGTGCTGCCGGCAGCGCTGCTATCGGCGGCCGAGCGCCACGAGGCGGACGGGCGCACGGTGTCGTGGCTCGTGCGCGTGCGCGGTACGGAGGTCGTCGTGGATGGCGTGCTGGCGTTCGGCGACCGCCTGAAGGCGACGAGCGCCGCCGCCATCGCCCGCCTGCGCGCGCTCGGCGTGGACAGCATGATGCTCAGCGGCGACAACGAAGGCAGTGCCCGCGCCGTCGCGGTGGCAGCGGGCCTGGACCGCTGGGTCGCGCACGTGCAGCCGCAGGACAAGGCGGACGTCGTGCGCGGCCTGATGAAGGAGGGACGCCACGTGGGCATGGTCGGCGACGGCATCAACGACGCGCCCGCGCTGGCCGCCGCCCACGTCGGGATCGCGATGGCGGGCGGGACGGACGTCGCGCTGCACACGGCCGGCATCACCTTGATGCGCGGCGATCCGCTGCTCGTGGCGGACGCCATCGACATCTCGGACCGCACGTGGCGCAAGATTCGCCAGAACCTCGGGTGGGCGTTCGTCTACAACGTCGTGGGCATTCCCGTCGCGGCGCTGGGCCTGCTGAACCCCGTGCTGGCGGGGGCTGCGATGGCGCTCAGCTCCGTCAGCGTCGTGACCAATGCGCTGCTGCTGCGGCGCTGGCGGCCCGCGCCGCGTCCCGCCGTCGATGCCGCGGCCGATCCGATGCCGGCGCTGCCCGAATTCCCCACACAACCCACACAAGGAGCACACACGATGTATGAATTGACCGTCGAAGACATGAGCTGCGGCCACTGCGTGGGCCGCGTCACGAAGTCCGTGCAGGCCCTCGACAAGGATGCGAAGGTCGACGTCGACCTGGCGACGAAGAAGGTCAAAGTGGACAGCACGGCGGACCTGGATGCCATCGCACGCGCGATCGACGCGGCCGGCTATCCGGTGACGGCAAAAGGCGGCTGATCACTCGATCGTCTTGACGAACCCCACATAGACCCGCCGGGCGACGAAGTGGTCGAACCCGGCCTGGCGGAACGTGCCGGTGCCCGTCGCGTAGGTGCGCAGGCTGCCGTCGAAGATGTCGTTGGCGTTGACGGTGAGGCTGAGCGTCCTGCCCAGCGCATGCTTCCACGTCACGTTCACGCTGCTCGTCGGGCCGTAGCGGCCCAGCGGCGTGATGCCGGCCGATTGCGCGTGCGCGTCGAGCGACAGGTCGTCGTGGCCGGCGCTGTAACCGGCCCGCAAGTTCAGGTAGCCCGCGACGCCGCGCTGGCGCACGGGGCCGGCCACGTCCGGCGTGTCGAGCACGACGCGGACCACGCCGCCGTCGATACCGAAGCGCAGCGCCGCCGCCGGCGTCCAGTCGATCGAGCCCGTGACGCCGGCCGAGCGGCCATGTCCGCCGTTTTCCTTTGACGTGACGAGCACGTTGTCCACCACGCTGCGCGCGTCGACCACCGTGTCGCGGCTCGTCCGGTAGAACACGCCGGCCGTCCCATCCACGTGGGCCACCCGGGCGTGCGCACCGAGTTTCCAGGCGCTCAGCCGCTGCGGCCCCAGGCCCGGATTGCCGCGGCTGCGGTTCTGCGCGTCGACGTAGGTGGTGAACGGGTTCAGGTCGCGCGGATCCGGCATCTGCAGGCTGGCGCGATAGGAGAGCGTCACGTCGGCGTCATCACCGAACGCGCGCCGCACGTGCAGGCTCGGGTTCACTGCTTGCCAGCGGCCCCAGTGCGCCGCGCGCTGGACCGCGTTCACGCGCATTGCCATGCGTTCGGCCCGCGCGCCTAGGAGGGCTTCCCAGTCGCCATGCCGGACCTTGTCGGTCACGTACGCGGCGCGCACGGTCGTCGTCACCGCATAGGCATTGGTGGTCGACGGATCGGGCGTCTCCACTTCCGTCGCGGGGTCGACCCGCGCCTGGACATTGCCGATGTCGTCGGTGCGGTCGTGCAGGTCGAGGCCCGCGCCCCACTGGCCGTGCGCCGCCGCGCCGCTCCAGTCGACGGTGGCCTGGTCGAGCCGGCGCGCCGACCGCGTGGCGCCGTGGCTGTAGGCGCTCGCGCGCACGGGTTCGACGAACACGTCGCGGTACGATTTGTCCACCAGCGTGCGCGTGGCGCTGTGCTGGAAGGCCGCCTTGAGTGCCGTGCCGTCGCCCTGGCGGCTGTAGGCCAGGCTCGCGCTGTCGTCGGACTGTTCGTTGGGACCGTTGGAGATGCGGTGGTAGATCGTGTCGGCGGCGCCCGTGCGCTCCGCGGCGAGCACGTCGAACAGGGGATGCGAGCGGCGGCCGTCGTGGCGGGCCGATACGCTCACGCTGTCCGCCGCACCGAGCGCATAGTCGGCACCCAGCGCCGCGCTATCGACGACGCGGCGGACGAAGACGCGCGACGTCTGCACCGTGCGGGCGGGGAGGCCGGACAGCGGGTCGGTCCAGTCGACCTCCGAGCCGCGGATTTTCAGCGTGCCGTCATGCCGGTACGCGACGCTGCCGTGCACGCTCAGCGGCCCGCGGGTCATGTCGCCCGATGCCCCCGTATTCCACAAGCCCTGGTCCGTCGCGCTGCCCCGCAGCTGTGCGTGCGCACCGGGCTTGCGGTTGCGCTTCAAGACGATGTTCACGATCGCGCCGCCGTTGGCGTCGTGCGCCGCGGACGGATTCGTGATCACTTCGACGCTGGCGATGCCGGCACCGCTCATCGTCTGCAGCGCGACGGCACGGTCTTCCGCGGACCCCGCCAGCAGCGCCGTCGGCTTGCCGTCGACGAGCACCGTGACCTGCGTGCTGCCCTTGACGGCGATCCGGCCATCGGCCGTGACGGAAAGCTCGGGTGTCGCCTGCAGCACGTCCTGCGCGGACCCGTTGGCCGCGCGCGGCAGCGTGGACACGTCGTAGACCGTCCGGTCGAGCTTGCGCGCGACGGCTTCTTTTTTCGCCGTGACCGTCACCGTCGGCGCGGCCGGCTCGTCGCCGTCGCCCGCGAGCGCCGCCCGTGCCGCGAGCCCGAGCACGGCCGCGCACACCGTCTTCCTCTGCATGAAATGTCCTTGTCATTCCGATGCAGAGGATTGTCGGCGACGCGCGGCCACCCGCGTCACGGTGTGTGACGGGCGGCCGGTTGCGCGTGACGGCGCGGCGCGGTCAGTGGCCTTCGTGGCCTTCGTGCCCGCCGCGCTTCGCGGTGCCGATCACCTCGCCCTGCGCGGGCGCGGGCGGGGCACTCGGCGCGTCCGGCAGCGCGCCCGTCCACTCGCGCGCCACCGTGCCGGCGGGGTGCTTATACCAACCCGGGTCGCGGTAATCGCCCCGCGCCAGGCCCTCGCGCACCTTGATGACGGTGAACATGCCGCCCATTTCGATGTCGCCGAACGGCCCGCTGCCCGCCATCATCGGCAGCGTGTTTTCCGGCAGCGGCATCTGCATGCCGCCCATCGAACCGCCCTTGTCGCCCATGACCATATAGCCGGGCACGAGGTCGTTGATGGTCTTCGCCACGCCGGCCTGGTCGACGCCGATCAGGTTCGGCGCGGCGTGGCTCATCGCGTTCATCGTGTGGTGCGATTTATGGCAGTGGAACGCCCAGTCGCCGGGATTGTCCGCCACGAATTCGATGGCGCGCATCTGGCCCACGCCTATGTCGACCGTCACCTCGGGCCAGCGCGCGCCAGGGGCCAGCCAGCCGCCGTCGGTCCCCGTCACTTCGAAGCGGTGGCCGTGGATGTGGAACGGGTGGTTCGTCATCGTCAGGTTGCCCATGCGGATGCGCACCCGGTCGTCCTTGCGCACGACCATCGGGTCGGTGCCGGGGAAGGCGCGGCTGTTGATGGTCCACAGGTTAAAGTCCAGCATCGTGTTCACGTTCGGCGTGTAGTTGCCGGGGGCGATGTCGTACGCGTTC
>Ga0207657_10004009_pt1 | contig 15652 bp, 10 predicted proteins | sample KBSC33metaG_FD_184316 | JGI IMG/M metagenome (GOLD analysis project Ga0207657, IMG submission 184316) | Corn rhizosphere microbial communities from Kellogg Biological Station, Michigan, USA - KBS C3-3 metaG (SPAdes) (version 2) | ecosystem: Host-associated > Plants > Roots > Rhizosphere > Soil ... | reverse complement strand
AGCAAGCGATGTGCGTGATAAAGTGAGCCAGGCTGCGCGAAGTTTACCACAGGATATAGATGCTGCTCCTGTTGTTACAAAGAGCGATGTGAACAGCGATTTTATTTTGATACTCGCTGTGCAAAGCCGTACAAAGAGTTTACTTGAACTGAGCGACTACGCGGAAAACGTATTGCAGCAACAGGTGCAAACGATCAACCAGGTAAGTGCCGTAAATATTTTCGGGCAGAAGCGGTATGCAATGCGCCTTTGGATCAATCCGGATAAACTGAACACTTACGGCATTGATTTCACTGACATTCGCAATGCGTTGAACAGCGAAAATATCGAATTGCCTCCGGGAACAATTTCCGGTATGAATACTGATCTTACAATAAGAGCTTTAGGGCGACTTACATCTGAAAATGATTTTCGCAATCTCATCATTCATGAAGATAGTGCAGGCATTGTAAGATTAGGGGATGTTGCAAAGGTTGAATTAGGTCCTGAAGAATTGAACCAAAGCTGGAAGTACAATGGTGTGAACGCAGTTGGTCTTGCAGTGATACCGCAACCAGGTGCCAACAACATTCAAATTGCAAATGAGTTTTATAAACGTCTTGCGGAAATTGAAAAAGCAAACAAAAGTGATATTGAATTAAATGTGTTGATTGATAACACAAGAATTATTCGTCAGTCAATTGCTGAAGTAGAAGAAACTTTAGGTATTGCAGTTGGATTAGTTGTGTTGGTAATATTCCTCTTCTTCCGCAATTGGCTTATTGCATTAAGACCTTTGATCGATATTCCTATTTCTCTCATCGCCACATTCTTTATCATGTACCTCGCAGGGTTCTCGATAAATATTCTTACCCTGCTGGCCATCGTGCTGGGAACGGGTTTGGTGGTGGATGATGGCATTGTCGTCACAGAAAATATTTTTAGAAAACTTGAACATGGATTTCCCATTCGCAAGGCAGCGGTGGAAGGAAGTAAAGAAATTTTCTTTGCAGTGATATCCACTTCGATGACACTTGCAATTGTATTCCTGCCTGTGATTTTTTTAGAGGGTTTTGTTGGAAGATTGTTCAGAGAGTTTGGTGTTGTATTAGCAAGTGCAGTTTTGATTTCTGCATTCGTTTCATTAACAATTACACCTGTGCTGAACGTTTACCTCACGAGAAAGAATATGCACGAAGGTTGGTTCTACAGGAAAACCGAACCATTTTTTACAGGAATGGAAAATGGTTACAAGCGTTTTCTTGAAGGTTTTATGCGCATTCGATGGTTTGCATGGCTGATCATTGTTTTTTGTGTCGTAAGTATATGGTTTACGCTCAACAATCTGCAAAGTGAAATTGCTCCGCTTGAAGACCGCAACAGCGTTCGCTTTACGGTTACAACACCTGAAGGAGCGAGTTATGCATACACACAAAAAGTTGCAGATGATGTAACAAATTATCTCTACGATTCAGTTCCTGAAAGAGATTTTGTCTTTGCGAGAACACCTGCGGGAGGACCAAACACTGCAATGCCGCGAATCGGTTTGGTGCCTGCATCAGAACGAACACGGTCTCAGGATCAAATTGCAAATGATCTTCAAAAAAAATTAAATCGTTATAACGATGCGAGAATTTTTGCCGTGCAGGAGCAAACAATCGCGGTTGGTTCAGGGTCGAGAAGCGGGTTGCCTGTTCAATTTATTTTGCAAAACCAGGACTTAAATAAGTTGCGAGATGTAATTCCAAAATTTCTTGAAGAAGCAAGAAAAGATAAAACGTTTTCGAATGTTGATGTGAATTTGAAATTTAATCGTCCCGAATTGCTTGTTACTGTTGACAGGATGAAAGTAAAAGACCTTGGTTTATCAACCGAAGATGTGATTGCAACGATGCAGGCTGCATTCAGCGGCGGACGGCTTGCATATTTTATTATGAGTGGTTATCAATACCAGGTGATCGCACAGGTAGAACGAACGGACAGGAGCAAACCTATCGACATAGAAAAATTATATGTGCGAAATGACAAAGGAGAAAATATTCCTTTGGATGCGGTTGTCCACATGGAAATTAGCAGTAATCCTGCTACGTTGTATCACTTCAACAGATATAAAGCAGCAACCATTTCCGCGTCGCTTGCAGAAGGTCAAACTATCGGCGATGGTATCAAAGTAATGGAGGGAATTGCAAACAGGCTGCTTGATGAATCATTTCAAACTTCATTAAGCGGACCTTCGAGAGACTATGTAGAAAGTTCATCAAACATTTTATTTGCGTTTGGTCTTGCACTCATTTTAATTTATTTGGTGCTTGCTGCACAGTTTGAAAGCTTTATCGATCCATTTGCTATCATGCTTACGGTGCCGCTTGCATTGGCAGGTGCATTGCTGAGCTTGTGGATATTCGGTCAAACGTTGAATATTTTTTCGGAGATAGGAATGATCATGCTTATCGGATTGGTAACAAAGAATGGAATTTTGATCGTTGAATTCGCGAATCAAAAAAGAGATCACGGCATGCCGAAGATGCAAGCTGTTATTGAAGCAGCAACGCAACGTTTGCGACCGATCTTGATGACAAGTCTCGCAACATCGTTCGGTGCATTGCCCATTGCGTTAAGCTTAGGTGCAGCATCAACGAGTCGTATGCCTTTAGGTATCGTGATCGTAGGCGGAATAATATTTTCATTGATCCTGACATTGATAGTGATACCTGCGGTGTACACATTTTTGTCAAGCAAGCATAAAGTGCATAAAACAGAATTGTCGGAATAAAGAGGGTTTGTAGTTTATAGTTTGTGATTTGAAGTTTGGTTGAGCAAGCGATAGAATATATATAAAGCTTTGGTTGTGTCACTCACTTGTACGTTTAGTTCTTTATTCAGCAATAAGCTTAAATTATAAAGCTCCGTAGGAGCGGAAATGTTAGTAGAAAAGAATCACGGCGATTTAAGAGCTCCGTAGGAGCGACATGCTAGTAGAAAAGAATTTGACCCATGTTTAAGAGCTCCGTAGGAGCGATATATTATTAATTCCAATGCCAAATACGTATTCGCAAATATTTATTCAAATTGTTTTTGCCGTTAAAGGCAGACAAAATTTTATTACTGAAACCATAAGAGAAGAAACACAAAAATATATTTCCGGAATTGTATCTGAAAACAAGCAAAAACTTTATGCAATTTATTGCATGGCTGATCATACTCATCTTTTAATAAGCATACAACCTGATTTATCAATTTCAGATTTGGTAAGAGATATAAAAGCCAATTCATCATCCTGGATAAAAAAGAAATTCCCTTCTTTACAAACTTTTGCATGGCAGCATGGTTTTGGCGCTTTCTCTTATTTAAAATCGCAATCATTACAAGTTGTAAATTATATTTTAAATCAACCGTTACATCATAAGAAGAGAACATTTAAGCATGAGTATATCGAATTTTTGAACGCTTATAAAATTGCATTTGACGACAAATATTTGTTTGAATTTTATGATTAGGAAAATATATCGCTCCTACGGAGCTTTTAAAGATAATTAATGTTATTGCTACTAACATTTCCGCTCCTATGGAGCTGTTGAGCACTTGGCTTGTGTTGCTAAGTAAAATTCAGAACGCTGAAGTGAGTGACACAACTGGCGCCGATAGTAGCAATGCAGTCGGTAAACAAAAAATATTTTGAATAAACAGCGGATGAAAAAATTAATTGTGATATTTTTTTTAAGCAGCATCAACGCAATTGCGCAACAAGCTATTTCGTTGCCCGATGCGATCAATACTGCGCTGAAGAATAGTTTGGACATACAGGTTTCGAAGAACAATATTGAGGCAAATTCTATTTTGAATAATTACGGAGTTGCAGGCGGGCTGCCGCTTGTAACCTCATCCGGAACGAATACCGAAACGATTACAAGCATTAATCAAAAATATTCTGACCCATCCAGAAACACGAAAAGAAATAATGCGGCATCAAATAGTTTTAGTGCAAATGTTACAGGAAGTATTTTGTTGTATAACGGCATGCGTGTTACCTCTACAAAAAAGCGATTGGAGGAATTGGAGCAACAGAGCCGTGAATACCTAAACTCGCAGGTGCAAAATATTATTGCATCTGTGATGACGAATTATTATGACATTGTACGGCAACAGAGCTATGCAAGATTGCTTGGAGAAACGATTGAAGTATCGAAAAAGAGGCTTGATATAATAAAGGCACAGCAAAATGTTGGTCTTGCAAACAATGCAGATATTTTCCAGGCACAGCTTGATTTAAATGCAGCAACACAGACTTTACAGTCGCAATTGCTGATAGTTCAGCAAGCAAAAACAGATCTGTTGACATTGCTTACACTGAATCCGAAAGATTCGATTACAGTCTTAGATACTTTCACCATCGATAAAGGTCTTCTGCTCGATTCCGTTTTAAATCGATTGAGCACAAATGCTGATATTATTTATGCGAATCAGCAAATAAAAATAAATGAACTTATCTCCAAAGAAACAGCAGCACAGCGTTATCCTTCCGTTCATGCAAGCCTTGGTTATAATTACAACCGGAATAAAAATGCCGCCGGTTTTACATTATTGAATGAAAGCTATGGACCGTTTGCCGGATTAAGTCTTTCGATTCCTATTTATAATGGCTCTGCTTATAAGCGACAACAGCAAGTTGCAGACATTAACACAAAAAATGCGGAACTGCAAAGAGATATTTTGATAAGGGATTATTCCGCTAATGTTGTAAAGCAATACGAAGCTTACATAAATAATTTAAACCAGGTTGAAGCAGAACAAAAAAATTATAAACTTGCGCAGCAATTGCTCGATCTTGTGCTGCAACGTTTTCAGCTACGTGTTGCGACGATCATTGATGTGCGTGTTGCGCAACAAACACTCGAAGATGCGGGGAACAGGCTCATCAATGTAAGTTATGCCGCAAAAGCAACAGAGATAGAATTGAAACGGTTATCAAACACATTAACTTTTTAAATTCGGTTGCATTATACGATTGAATAATTACCGCACTAATTTATTATGAGAAAAGCCGCATTTATTCCTGCACGTTATGCAGCTACGCGTTTTCACGGAAAGCTGATGCAAGTGCTGAATAATAAATCTGTGATAAGACACACTTATGATAACACTGTTGCTACAAATTTATTTAATGATGTAGTGGTAGTAACAGACAGCGATGTAATTTTTAATGAGATCACACAACATGGCGGCAAAGTTATAATGAGCAAAAGAGAACATGAGAGCGGAAGCGATCGAATTGCAGAGGCGGTTGAAGATATGGATGTAGATATCGTGGTAAATGTTCAGGGCGATACACCATTTATTCAAAAACAACCATTATGTAAATTGCTTGAAGTGTTTGAAGGTGCTGAAGGAGAAAAAGTGCAGGTGGCAAGCTTGATGCAAGTTTTGAAAGAACAAAAATTTATTGATGATCCTAATTATGTAAAAGTTACGGTTGATAAAAATTTAAACTCGTTATTTTTTAGTCGGAGCGCAATTCCATATCCACGCAGCACAGAAATTCCCATCACTTATTATGAACATATTGGCGTATATGCATTTCGTAAAGAAGCTTTATTGAATTTTACAAAATGGGCGATAACACCTTTGGAAGCCGCAGAAAAAATCGAATGTCTGCGTTATCTTGAAAACGGCATTCCGTTAAAGATGGTGATCGTTGATTACATGGGAATTGAAATTGATACGCCGGAAGATTTGGAAAGAGCGGAAAAGTTTTTGAAATAATAATTTGAATTACCTTTCATCATAATTAAATTTTGATCACTTGTTTCTTCATCATTCACTATTGACTATTCACTATGTCATCTCTTACACTTACACTTATACAAACGAACTTACATTGGGAAGACAAGCAAGCGAATCTTGCAATGTTTGAAGAAAAAATAAACAGCATAAAAGAAAAAACAGAAATTGTTGTGCTTCCCGAAATGTTTAGTACAGGTTTTAGTATGAATCCTGAACAGCTCGCCGAAACAATGGATGGCACTACAATTCAGTGGATGAAGAAAATTTCGGTACAAAAGAAAATCATTCTTACAGGAAGTGTGATAATAAAAGACGGAGATAATTTTTTCAATCGTTTGATTTGGATGTTGCCAAATGGTGAGTATGGTTATTATGATAAAAGACATCTCTTTGCTTATGGAGACGAAGATCAGCATTATACAAGCGGCAGCAAAAGATTGATCGCATCAGTAAAGGGGTGGAAAATAAATTTATTGGTTTGTTATGATCTTCGTTTTCCTGTATGGGCAAGGCAACAAGCTCAGGAAGAACTGGAGTATGATCTTTTAATTTATGTTGCAAACTGGCCCGAGCGTCGTATCAATGCATGGAAAACTTTATTGCAGGCAAGAGCAATAGAAAATCAATGTTATGTTGTTGGCGTAAACAGAACCGGAAATGACGGGAAGAATATTTATTACAGCGGGGAAAGCATGGTAATAAATGCACTTGGAGAAATTTTATATCACAAAGCGCATGAAGAAGATGTTTTCACTATTACATTGCAAAGAGATTCGCTTGAAGAAATAAGAAATAAATTTCCGTTTTGGCAAAGTGCAGATGCATTCACGATAATTAATTCATAGAACAACAAAATGAGTAACAGAATAATCTATAAAGCAGGTAAAGTTTTTAACGGCACTGAAATATTGCCTGATTATGCAGTTTTTGTGAATAACGGTCTAATAGAAACTGTAGGCGCTTTTACATCAATGCGCGAAGAAGCGGAAGTGATTGATCTTGGTGATGTGTTGCTTGCTCCCGCATTTATCGATCTGCAGTTGTATGGTGCTCAGGGACGTTTGCTTGCAGTGTATCCTGATGAAATAACTGTTGCTGCGATTTATAATTATTGTCTGAGTGGTGGCGCTGCTTATTGCATGCCGACAGTGGCTACACATCCTTACAAAATAATTTTTCAATGTGTTGATGCGATAAAAAAATATTGGTCGCAAAATGGCAAAAGTGTTCTGGGTTTACATGTGGAAGGACCGTGGATTAACGTTGCAAAGCGCGGCGCACATAATGAAGAATGGATATTCTCTCCCACCGTTGAGCAGGCGAAAGAATTGCTTGACTATGGTAAAGATGTAATAAAAATAATCACGCTTGCACCGGAAGTTTGTTCACGAGAAATAATTGAACTAATAGAAAGTTATGGCGTTGTTATTTCTGCCGGGCACACCAATGCTACATATTCACAGGCAATGAAAGGATTTGACGATGGCATACATACTGCAACACATTTGTTCAATGCAATGAGTCCTTTGCAACATCGTGAGCCGGGTATGGTAGGAGCGATTTTCAATAATCCTTCCGCTCACAGCAGCATTGTGCCTGATGGATTTCATGTTGACTTCGCTGCCATTCGCATTGCAAAAAAAATTATGGGCGAAAGATTATTTGCCATCACCGATGCGGTAACCGAAACGCACGAAGGTTTTTACAAACACACACTTGAAGGCGATAAATATACATCCAACGGAATTTTAAGCGGCTCTGCACTAACAATGCACAAATGCTTTTTGAATTTCGTGCGTCATTGCACTATCAGTGTGGAAGAGGCTTTGCGCATGTGCAGCCTTTATCCTGCACGTGTCATTAACATGCCGCATAAACTTGGCTCATTACAACAAGGCTGCAATGCAGACATGATCGTTTTAAACAATGATCTGCAACTTGTAAAAGTTATTACATCTTAAGCTTGAAATTTTATTTTTTGTTTGCGGGCTGTTGTAACGCTTGTCATCGTCTGTTGTGTCACTCACTTGTACGTTCTGAGCAGTGCTCAACAGTTAAAGCTTCGCACATGAGAACTTTGTTTTACAAGAGAAGAAAGTTTTAAGGGAAGGGGTTGAAGAAACATTACTTAATAAAATTATTTTTATAATCACTTAATTATTCTTCATAAAAGGTTATTTAACCAAAAATTTAGTAAGATTTAAGAATATGCTCAATAGCCTCAAACTCCCAATCCCGTTGAATTACAGAGCACCTTAACTCACAGCATAAAAAATATTTTCTCTTCTTCTTTAACCACTGATATATTTTTGTTCACGGGAAAAATAAATTCTTTTAGATTTATCGCTTTCATTTCACCAATCAATTTTTCTATGAAACATTTGAAATTGTTATTGCTGTGCTGCATGGTTTGTATGGTGGCAGCAGCACAGGAAACATTTCCCGTGAACGGAGTAACAGACATTCGAAATGATTGTTTCGCGTTCACGAATGCTACCATCGTGAAAGACCCTCAAACCACTTTGCAAAACGCAACACTTGTTATCAGGAAAGGAAAAATCGTTGCAGTCGGAACAAATATTGCTCCGCCCAAGGATGCGGTAGTAGTGGATTGCAAAGGCAAATACATTTATCCTTCCTTCATTGATCTGTTTAGCGATTATGGAATTCTTGTACCAAAAAGCAGCAGCAGCGGCAATGATTACAATTATCAAAACATCAGCAACACAAAAGGTGCTTACGGTTGGAACCAGGCATTGAAGCCTGAAACAGATGGTTCAAAACTTTTTATTGCAAATAACGATAAAGCGAAAAGCTTACGCAGCATTGGTTTTGGTACGGTTCTTACGCATCAGCAGGATGGCATTGCAAGAGGCACAGGAACATTGGTTACGCTGGGTGAAGAAAAAGAAAATTTTGAGATGGTAAAAGATAAAGCTGCTGCATTTTATTCTTTCAATAGAGGAACATCAACACAAGATTATCCAAACTCAGCAATGGGTATGATAGCATTGTTGCGCCAAACATATCTGGATGCGCAGTGGTATAAAAATCGTCCTGCAACAGAAGGAACGAATTTAAGTCTGGAAGCATGGAATGCTAATCAAAGTTTGCCGCAAATTTTTGCAGCGGACGATAAATGGAATGATCTGCGTGCAGTCAAGATCGCAAATGAATTTAATGTGCATTATATCATAAAAGGTGGTGGCAATGAGTATCAAAGAATGGATGAGATAAAAGCAACAAAAGCTTCATTCGTTATTCCGATAAATTTTCCGCTTCCCATGGATGTAGATGATGCAAATGATGCAAGACTTGTATCACTTGCAACAATGAAGCATTGGGAAATGGCGCCGCTTGAACCGGGCATGTTTGAAAAAGCAGGGATCAATTTTGCACTTACAACATCAAACCTGAAGAATACAGATGATTTTCTCGCTAATCTTCGTAAAGCAATTGACAATGGTTTAACCGAAACAAAAGCATTGGAAGCATTGACCAAAACTCCTGCAACATTAATTGGTGTGTATGATACAGTGGGAAGTCTTGATGCGGGAAAGCTTGCAAATTTTATTATCGCAAGCGGTCCTGTCTTTGATGAAAAAACAATATTCTTTCAAAACTGGGTGCAGGGAAAAAAATATATCATCAATGAAAACGGATGGAATGATTATCGTGGTAACTACAAACTCACAGTAAAACAAAATGCACAAAGCAAAGAATATAATGTTGAAGTGAAAGGAAAGCCTGATAAGCTTTCTGCGAGTTTAAATGCTGTTGGAGACACAACAAAAAATGATGTGAATGTTTCTGTAACAGGCAAGATCGTAAGATTAACATGGAGCAACAAAACAGACAGCAACAAGATAAACAGTTTAACAGGATTAATAAATGATCAACTGTGGGTAGGCAATGGTTACAACAGCAGCGGTGACTTGATAACATGGAACATGCAGTTTGTTTCGCCTTATGTTGAAAAACCTGATACAACAAAAAAGCCGAAGAATGATATCATCAACGATTCAGTTATGTATCCGTTCAATGCCTATGGATGGACAGTTACTCCGAAGCAGGAAGACTTGTTAATAAAGAATGCAACTATTTGGACAAATGAGAAAGAAGGCGTGTTGCAAAACACTGATGTATTACTTAAGAATGGAAAAATATCTGGAATAGGAAAAAATTTAAATGCAGGTAATGCGAAAGTGATTGACGGCACAGGAAAATATTTAACAACCGGTGTGATTGATGAGCACTCACACATTGCAGTATTTGGTGGCGTAAATGAATGTTCACAATCTGTAACATCTGAAGTAAGAATTGCAGATGTACTCGATCCCGATGACATTCAAATTTACAGGCAGCTTGCGGGTGGCGTAACAAGTGCACACATATTGCACGGCAGTTGTAATACGATAGGCGGTCAAACACAATTGATAAAAATGCGCTGGGGAAGAAATGCAGAAGAAATGAAATTCAGCAATTGGGACCCTTTCATAAAGTTTGCTTTAGGTGAAAATGTAAAACGTTCTTATGGTCCTTCAAATAATCGTTTTCCTGATACACGCATGGGTGTTGAACAGGTTTTAATGGATGCATTTACAAGAGCAAGAGATTATGAAAAACTGGGTTCAGATAAACGCCGCGATCTTGAACTTGATGCGCTTGTTGAAATTTTAAATCATAAACGATTTATCACTTGTCACTCTTATGTGCAAAGCGAAATAAATATGCTGATGCATGTCGCGGACACTTTCGGTTTTAAAATCAATACTTTCACGCACATTCTCGAAGGTTATAAAGTTGCTGATAAAATGAAAGCGCATGGAGCGGCTGCTTCTACATTCAGCGATTGGTGGGCATACAAAAGTGAAGTGGAAGATGCTATTCCTTACAATATGGCAATCATGGATAAAGAAGGATTGGTTGTTGCAGTGAACAGTGATGATCCTGAACAGGCACGCCACTTAAACCAGGAAGCGGCAAAGAGTATAAAATACGGAGGTCTTTCGGAAGAAGAGGCATGGAAGATTTGTACGCTTAATCCTGCAAGAATGTTGCATGTTTCAGACAGAGTTGGAAGTATAAAAGTTGGCAAAGATGCCGATGTTGTATTATGGAGTGCTGATCCTTTGAGTATTTATGCAAAGGCAGAAAAAACAATTGTTGATGGAATTGTCTATTTCGATATTGATAAAGATGCGCAAATGCGTAAACAAATTGCCGATGAAAGAAATCGTTTAATTCAAATGATGATAGCTGCAAAAAAAGGTGGTGCAAAAACAACACCAGCCATTGCAACATTTGACCAGATAAATGAATGTGAAGTTGACAGACAGGTTAAGAATACAGTTATCGGTAATGTTCAACAATGATTCAACTGTTGAAGTGAGTGACACAACAAAAGTTGATTAAAGTTCAAAAGATCACAACAAAAAAATTATGAAAAAAATACTTCTAAGCATACTGTTACTAACGATAATCATAACAGCAAACTCCCAACCAACCATTTCCCCTGCATCTCCGCAACAGGGAACGATTGCATTAACACATGCAACAATTCATGTGGGAAACGGGGACGTGATACAAGATGGAATGATCGTTTTCTCAAACGGTAAAATAATTAATGTTGGAGCAACAACAAACGTTGCTGATGCAAAAGTGATTGATTGCAGTGGCAAACAAATTTATCCCGGGCTTATTTCTGCCAACACCAATCTTGGATTAAATGAAGTGGGCGCCGTTCGTTCAACAAGAGATGAATATGAATTGGGTGATATCAATACAGACATTCGTTCTTTGGTTGCATACAACACAGATTCAAAGATCATCAACACGGTTCGCAGCAACGGAATTTTATTGGCGAATGTGATTCCTCAAGGTGGCATCATCAGTGGATCTTCTTCCGTAGTGCAGTTGGATGCATGGAACTGGGAAGATGCTGCATACAAAACTGATATCGGCATTCATTTTCGTATGCCTTCTCTTGCAAGAGTTTCAGAAAGCAATGATCCGCTGAAAGGTGCGATGGATCATATTGACGAGGTACGCACGTTTTTCCGCGAAGCGAAAGCATATTTTGAAGAGTCAAAACATGAACATACCAATTTAAAATTTGAAGCAGTAAAAGGTTTGTTTGATAAATCACAAACTTTCTTTGTGCATTGCGAGCTTGTAAAAGAGATGATGATAGCTGTTGACTTTGCAAAAGAGTTTGGCTTCAAAACAGTGATCATTGGGGGAACAGACAGTTGGAAAATTGCTGATTACCTTAAACAAAACAATATTGCAGTTATACTGAATGAAATGCACACGCTTCCTGTAATGCAGGATGATGATGTTGACGAAGCATACAAAGCGCCTTATCTTTTGCAACAAGCCGGTGTAATGTATTGCATTTCCGATGCAGATGAAATGAGCCGTTACCGCAATCTTGCTTTCAATGCCGGCGTTGCGGTTGCTTATGGATTAACAAAAGAACAGGCATTGGAAGCAATCACTTTAAGTCCTGCAAAAATTCTCGGCATTGATGATAGAACAGGTACGCTTGAAAAAGGAAAAGATGCAAATATTGTTGTAAGCGATGGTGATATTCTTGATATGAAAACAAGCAATGTTATCTACGCATTTATACAAGGACGTCAAATTAATTTGGACAATAAACAAAAACAGTTGTATGAAAAGTATATGACGAAGTATGGCCTGAAATAATAAATACAAGTAAATAGGGTATAAAAAGTTTATAAGTAAATAGAGTAGACAAAGCTTCGTGGAATGCGTAAAGGTTTTCACTGCAATTGCGTATCACTGCAATCTTAAATACAGCCAGATGAAGGTGATTCTTTCAACCACATAGTAACATAGTGACATAAAAGTATCACATAGTTTTTCTATGTGTTCACCTATGTTTTCTACTGTTCTATGTGGTTTAACTTTGTTCAGAAGAATTACCTTCAGAGCAAAGGTGCGACGCAACGAAAGTTTCATAGTAGTTTCGAGTGGTGTACCAATATCACCGCCTAAATAACTTGATCGCTTAAGCTCAATAAAAATATAGGTGATGAAAGGATTGCGACGCAACGAAGATGCCATGAAAAGATTAGCTGGTATCAAAACAAAAAATCAAGTTATATAAAAGCAATACAGTTGAGCTAATAAAAAACTGCTACACTTTTTTCTTTTTCGCCAAAGCATTGATAAGTACCGGTAATAAAATAAGATTTGTAAGTGTTCCTGTAAGCAATGTGAGTGACGTTAACCAACCCAATGCTTTTGTTCCACCAAAATGACTGAAACAAAAAATAACAAAACCCGCAATCAACACAAGCGATGTATAAATGATGCTTATGCCTGTATGGCGAATGGTAAGTATCAATGTTTCTTTTACACGGTATTTATGAAGCGGCAGTTCCTGTTTGTAGTTCACAAGAAACCGAATCGTTACATCAATTACAATTCCGAGTGCTACGCTAAAAATCAATACTGTTGAAGGTTTCAGCGCTATGCCTGACCAACCCATTACGCCGGCAGTGATTAAAAGCGGTACAAGATTCGGAATTAATGAGCACAATAAAATTCTTGCCGAGCGAAACAAATACAACATGCACAAAGCAATTAAAATGAATGCCCAGAAAATGCTGTCGCGCAAACCGTTGATGATAAAACTTGTGCCTTCAAGAAATGTAACACTTGCACCCGTAAACGTTACTTTATAATGAGCGGTATCAAAAGATGCGTGTGCCGCAGAATCAAAATTCTTCAACAGTAAAGGAAGCTTTGCGCTGCCGATATCTTTCATGTTCACACTGATGCGTGCAACCTGCTTGTTGCTGTCAATGAAACTTGAAAGCATTTTATTTAAACCAGTTGATGCAGATGAATCTTTTTTGTTTTGCTTAAGATACTTAGCTAAAAAGGGCATGTCCAGTTCTGTTGGTGTTGCATAGTCAGAACTGTCTTCATAAAAAGCTTGTCGCGCAAATTTCAATCCTTCGACAAATGACAAAGGTTTTGCAGTTTCAGGACGGCTTTGAATATATTGAGAGAACTGATCAATTTTTTCTATCGGATCTAATGATCGCACTAAACCATTTTTCTTTTTTGCATCGATCATTATTTCAAGCGGCATAATACCATCAAAATTTTTTTCAAACCATTTAAGGTCTGCGTATATCTTATCATTTTTTGGAAGATCATCAACAATAAAACCTTCGCTCTTCAATCTTGTGATGCCGATAACCGCCGCTATCAATGCAACGACAGTAACGCCATATATCCATTTTGTGTGGTGAAATGTCCATCTTTCAATGCGAATTAAAATATGCTCCAGGATCTTATTCTCAAGATAGCGCACATGTTTTTGTTTTGGTGATGGTAAATAACTCAGCACTGCAGGAATAAAAATCAGAGATATAACAAACAGCATCATAATGTTGATGCCTGCCACTACTCCAAACTCCTTTAGCAACGCACTTTGTGTAAAAGCAAATACTGCAAAACCAATGGCAGCAGAGATATTGCAGAATAATGTAACCACTCCCATTCGATCGATCATCGAAATCAACGCTTTATTTTTATCAGGCTCATCTTTAAAACTCATGTGATACTTGTTCAAAAAATAAATACAATTGGGGATGCCGATCACAACGATAAGCGGAGGAATCAACGCAGTGAGCAAAGTAATTTTATAACCACATAAAACCATTGTGGCCAAACTCCAGATCACCCCAATGCAAACAACTATCAGGCTCATCAGCATTGCACTGAATGAGCGGAAGAATAGCAGCAATGTTATCGCCGATAAAATAAGTGAGCCGATCAAAAACCAATACATCTCCTGTTGAATTCTGTTCGCAACATTTGTTCTTATGTAAGGTAATCCGCTTACATGCACCGGAACAGAAGTTGAAGTTTCAAACATGTTTACTTTATCAAGAATGTCATTCATCAATCGCGTACGCGATTTGCTGTTGGCAGTGTCTCTATTCACTCTCACCATCATCAATGATGCATGTGTACTGTCGTTGTAAAGAAGTTTGCGATAAAAAGGAAGATTTTTAAAAACATTTTTATCGCTGTCGAGTAATGCCTGTGAAGTATATGGATAGTGAAATATTTTTACAAAGCTCAGTTTTGTTGAATCAGCTTTCACAAGTGTTGATGCCTCAGGAACGCTTAATATCTCATCAACGCCGGCAACTTTTTTTAATTGCTGATGCAGCAATCCCATTGCGTTAAAAACACGCATTGAATAAAGACTGTCAGTTGAAAAGCCAAGCACCATTGTATTTCCATCATCCCCAAATTTTTCTTTAAAGGCGAGGTAATCCTGATACTTTATGTTGTCAGTGGGAATCGCTTTCGAAAATTCATAACTCATTTGCACTTTCCTTGCTTCAAATCCCATCCATACAGTAAAGCCAAGTAACACAACAAGCAGAGGTAATTTGTATCGCAGAATGAAGTGAGCGAGGCTGTTCCACATAGTTTAAATATTGGCTGCAAAGAAACAAATAACCACAAAAATGAAGCCTGCTATTTTTTGCAGAGTTATTTAAGAATTTTATGTGCAGTGCTTTTTGTGCAATTATGGAGCTATCGTTGAATTGCACGCTTGTATATTCTATTCTTTATGAAAAAAATTTACGCAAAGCATGCTAAGATTATAAGATGAAAAGAACTATGTACTCGCGTCTTTGCTCTTTTGCGATCTTTACGAGACACCGAATGCAGAATTAAAATCTTGCAGTACAAGAGTGCGACGCAACAGAAGTTTCATGCATGCACAACAGCTTGGCTCATAAAAATTCACAACACAAAACTCAAAACACCAAGCTATTCTTCATGCAACGCAACAGCCGGATATATTGATGCAGCCTGCTTTCCCGGATAC
>Ga0207657_10004008_pt1 | contig 15659 bp, 18 predicted proteins | sample KBSC33metaG_FD_184316 | JGI IMG/M metagenome (GOLD analysis project Ga0207657, IMG submission 184316) | Corn rhizosphere microbial communities from Kellogg Biological Station, Michigan, USA - KBS C3-3 metaG (SPAdes) (version 2) | ecosystem: Host-associated > Plants > Roots > Rhizosphere > Soil ... | reverse complement strand
TCCACCACCTCGCGCGCGGCTGCCATGCGCCTGCGAGCCTCGTCGCCGAGGCCTGCGGCCGGTTCGCCCTCGACGGCGACGGCCCACACGTCGGAGAGCCGGAGGTCGTCGCCCGTCAACGCGCCAGTCGCAGTCACGGCACGCATCGTAGTCTCGCGATACTCGGCGCTTCGTGTCCGATCCGGTCTTCGATGTCCCGCGCGAGCTGGAGCAGGCGCCGTCGGCGTCGCGCACGTTCGATCTCCTGCGGCGAGCCGACTTCCGGCGGGTCTTCCTCGCCGTCTCGGCGAGCGAGCTCGGCGATTCTCTCCACTACATCGCGCTGATGTGGTTCGCGTTCGACGTCGGCGGGGCCGGCGGCGTGATCGCGGTCCGGCTCGCCGACAGCATCCCTGCGTTTCTCTTCGGCCTGCACGGCGGTCTGGCGGCCGATCGGTTCAGCCGCAAGCGCCTGATGGTCTCGGCCGACCTCGTGCGGGCCATCGTCCTCGTGCCGGTCGCGATCGCGGGGCTTGCGGGAAGCCTGCCGCTCTGGGGACTCGTCGTTGCATCGTTCGTGCTCGAGTCGGCGACCAGTTTCTTTGCGCCGGCGTACGGCGCGATGATCCCGTCGCTGGTCGACCGCGCGAACGTGCAACGTGCGAACGCACTCGTGCAGTCGACGACTCAGGCGCTCTCGATCGGCGGCTGGGCGCTCGCGGCAGCGTTCCTCACGTTCATGCCGGTGAGCGTCTTCTTCGGCGTCAACGCTGCCTCGTTCTTCGTGTCGGCAAGCCTGCTGGTTCGCGTGCGCCACGGCGGCGAGCACGACCGACACGGCGAGGCGCCGCAGCTTCGGGCGGGTCTCGCGGCGCTTCGGCCGCGGCCGATGCTGACAGCGGGCCTGGTGGCGCTCGGTGTCGCGGTGACGATCACATCGGGAACCTGGATCGGCGGCGTGCCGAAGCTCGTGCGCGACACGCTCCACCACGGTGCCGGCGGCTTCTCGATCGTGATGGTCGGCTACGCCGCCGGCTCGATCGTAAGCGGCCTGCTGCTCGCACGCCTGCCGATCCGGCGCAAGGCGCGCGCCAGCCTGCTCGCCTGGGCGATGTACCTCCCCGGCTACGGCCTGATCGCGCTCGCGGGGTCGCTGCCGCTCGCGGTCGCCGGCGCGTTCTTCGCGGCGACGGGCCAGAGCACGTCGGTCGTGCTGCTGAACTCAGCGGCGCAGGAGGAGGTGCCGGACCACCTGCTCGGCCGCGTGCTCGGCGCGATCTCGTTGACGCACCGCGGCGCGCACGCGACCGGCCTGATGTTCGTCTCGCCGCTCTTCCTGCTCGCCTCCGCCCCGGCGGTCTTCGCCGGCGCGGCGATCGCCGTGCCGCTCGTCGGGCTTATTGCTCTAGCAAGCGGAGCTCGAGCACGCGGGACGCGTCGAACCCCTTGATCCTCAGCATCGCCCCCGCCGCGGCCGCCGCCGCGCCGGCGGGCATCAGCCCGACGAGCTCCGAGCCCGCGACCTCTGCCCCGCGCGCCACTGCCTCAGCTGAGATGCGGTCGACGATGTCGTGCAGTGCCGCGGCTTCCCAGTCCTCGACGTTCATCGACACCTGGACGAGACCCGCCCGCGGCAGGTCGAGCCCGAGGGCGCGCACGCCCGGGAACCCACCGCCGCGCTCACGCACGACGGCTGCGACCTCGCGCGCGACGGAGAGCGGGCCGCGGAGATTGACGTTGAACGCGATCAGGGGCGACCGCGCGCCGAGGATCACCCCACCGGCCGACGCGTGGAGCCGGGCCGGACCGAAGTCCGGCGCGAGCTCGCCGCCCGCGAGGCGCCGCTCGAGCTCGGCGCGGCCGCCGCGCCGGTAGAACGCAGGCCCGCGCTCCGGTGGGGCGTACAGGAAGACGGGAAGCCCGAGCGCGCCGATCCGGGTGCCGATGGCGGCTGCTGCGCTCCGCGCGCGCTCCAGATCGGCGGGTCGGAGCGGCACGATCGGCACCACGTCGGCGGCACCGATGCACGGATGCGCACCGTCGTGCGCCCGCAAGTCGATCCGCTCGACCGCGGCTTGAACGCCGGCGACGAGCGCGTCGCCGAGCTCGCCCTCCGACCCGACGAGTGTGTACACCGAGCGGTTGTGGTCTGCATCCGAGTGGACGTCGAGCAGCCGGGCGTGCGCCGCCAGCGCATCGCCGATCGCGTCGATCGTCGCCTGGTCGCGCCCGTCGCTGAAGTTGGGAACCGACTCGAGTGGCAGCACGGCGCCTACTCTACGAGTCGATGAAGGAGTACTACGACCTGCGCGCGCCGTACTACGACGACTGGTGGATCGGCGCGGCGCGTGAGCGCGAGGGCTGGCGGGAGGAGCTCGCCGACGCGATCGCAACCGTCACGACGCTGCCGCCGACCCGCACCCTCGACATCGCCTGCGGCACCGGGTACCTCACGCAACACCTCGGTGACGACGTCGTCGGGCTCGACCAGAGCGCGAGCATGCTCCACGAAGCCCGTCGCCGGATCCCGGGCGGCGAGTTCGTACAGGGCGATGCGTTGGCGTTGCCGTTCGAGGACCGCGCGTTCGGCCGTATCTTCACGAGCTACTTCTACTGCCACCTCGTCGAGGACGAGCGGGTCCGCTTCCTCGCCGAGGCGCGTCGCGTCGCACCCGAGCTCGTCGTGCTCGGCAGTCGGCCGGGAGGGGACGACGAAGCGTTGGAGCGGTGGGAGGACCGGCCGCTGAAGGACGGGTCCACGTGGCCCGTCTACAAGCGCGTGTTCGATCCCGACGCGCTCGCGACCGAGCTCGACGGTGACGTGCTGCACGCGGGCCGCTGGTTCGTCGTCGTGCGAACCGCGTGACGCGGTACCGCTCGCTCGCCTCGCTGAAGCGGGATCAGCGCACATGCCGTTCGTGTGTCGAGGCCGGCTACCCGCTCGAGTCGCTGCCGGTGATCGCGCCGGGCGAGGGACAGCGCGCGTACCTGTTCGGACAGGCGCCCGGCATCGTCGAGGGTGAGGAGCGGCGACCCTGGCGCGGACGCGCCGGCAAGACGCTGCGCCGCTGGCTCGAGCTCGACGAAGACGAGTTCTACGCCACGTTCTATTGCGCGTCGGTGACCCGGTGCTACCCGGGACGGCCGCGCTCGGGACGCGGTGACCGCACGCCGACACCGGAGGAGCAGCGGCTCTGCGAGCGCTGGCGCGACGCCGAGCTCCGTCTCCTGCAGCCGGCCCTGATCGTGACGGTCGGCGGCCTCGCGGCCCGGCGGCTGCTCGGCGTGAGAAGCGTCACCGAGTCGGTCGGCAACCGCTACGACCTGAACGGCGCGCCCGCGATCCCCCTCCCGCACCCGTCCGGTGCCTCGAGCTGGCTGAACGTCCCCGCAAACCGCGAGCGGCTCGCGGGAGCCCTCGGCGTCATCAAAGACGTGCTCGATACCCTCGCGTGATGCCCGATGCACCACGCAACTCGAGAACGTTCATTCGGTTGCTCGGGTTTCTCGGCTCGTATCGCCTCTCGCTGGCCGTCTCGATCGTGCTTGCGATCGGCTACCAGGCGGCCGGTCTCGTCGCGACCTATCTGACGGGCTCCGTCGCCGCCGCAGTCAAGGCAGGCGAGCGCCACCGCCTGCCGCTGCTCGTCGGCGCGATCGTGGTGCTCGGCGTCGTGCGCGCGTTGCTGATGGCCGGCCGCCGGCTGATCTCGGGCTACCAGGCGCTCGGCGTCGAGATGGACATGAGGAACCGCATCTACGCGAAGCTCCTCCGCCTCTCGTTCGGCTTCTACGACCGCCATCAGACGGGCCAGCTGATGAGCCGCGCGACGGTCGACCTGCAGGGCGTCCGCTTCTTCCTCGGCTACGGCCTCATCTTCTTCTTCCAGAACGCGTTCACCGTGGTCGGTGTCGGCATCTTCGTGTTCCTGATCTCATGGAAGCTCGCGCTGATCGCGATGGCGATCTCCCCGGTGCTGATCGCCGTCGCGTATCGCTACAGCCGCGTATCGCACCCGTTGCTGCGCGACGTGCAGCAGAAGATGGCCGATGTCGCGACGGTCGCCGAGGAGAACATCGTCGGCGTCCATGTCGTCAAGTCGTTCGCACAAGAGGACGCCGAACAGGAGAAGTTCGAGCGGCGATCGGAAGAGGTCTTCACGCTCTCGGTGCGCGCCAACCGGCAGCGGGCGTTCTACATCCCGCTGCTGAGCTTCCTGCCGCTCGTCTCGCAGGCGGCGATCCTGCTGATCGGCGGGCACATGGTCACGAACGGGACGTTGTCGATCGCGAGCTTCGTCCGCTTCAACCTCTATCTCGCGATGCTCGTGATGCCGTTGCGGGCGCTCGGTATGTGGATCGGCCAGGCGCAACGCGCCACCGCGTCCGGCGAACGGATCTTCCAGGTGCTCGACGAGACGGAGGACATCGGCGACGCACCTGCGGCGCGCGAGCTGCCGCCGGGCGACGGCCGAGTCGTCTTCGACGGCGTCACATTCGGGTACGACCCGGAGCGGCCGGTGCTCGATGACGTCTCCCTCGAGCTCGCCGCCGGCCGCGTCGTCGCGTTGATCGGCCACACCGGGGCGGGCAAGACGACACTGGCATCACTCGTCCCGCGCTTCTACGACGTGCAGCGGGGCCGCGTGACGATCGACGACGCCGACGTCAGGGACCTTCACCTCGCGTCGTTGCGCCGCGCGATCGGCGTCATCGCGCAGGATCCGTTCCTCTTCTCGGCGACCGTGCGCGAGAACATCGCGTTCGGACGCGCGGACGCGACCCACGAGGAGGTCGAGCGCGCAGCGCGCCTCGCCCAGGCGCACGAGTTCGTCGAGGCGCTCCCGGAGGGCTACGACACCGTGATCGGCGAACGCGGCATCACGCTCTCCGGCGGCCAGCGGCAGCGCGTCGCAATCGCGCGCGCGCTCGTCGTCGACCCGCGGATCCTGATCCTCGACGACGCGACCGCCTCGGTCGACGCGACGACGGAGTCGAAGATCCGCGAAGGCCTGCGCGAGGCGATGCGCGGCCGGACGACGATCATCATCGCCCACCGCCTCTCGACGATCGCGCTCGCCGACGAGATCGTCGTGCTCGACGGCGGTCGCATCGTCTTCCAGGGCTCGCAGGCCGATGCGCACGACAACGCCGTCTACCGCGAGATCGAAGACCACGGGATGCTCGAGCGGATCTTCGTCGAGGACGTGGCGTGAGGGTCCACCAGCCCGGCTCGCACCTGATGCGCGGCGGCCGCGCCGAGGTCGACGACTGGTCCTGGGGGCAGACGAAGCGCCGGCTCGCGACGCTCTATCGGCTCGCCCGACCGTACAAGACGAAGACGCTGCTCGCGGTCGGCTCGCTGCTCGGAGCAACGATCGTCGCGCTCGCCCCGCCGTACCTCGTCGGACGCACCGTCGACCACGTCAGCCACGGCGCGACGGGCGACCTCGGCTGGCTCGTCACGCTCTTCGTGATCGCGGGCGGTCTCTCGATCGCATTCACGTACGGCCAGACCTACTTCACCGGCTGGACGGGCGAGCGCATGCTCGCCGACCTCCGCAACCATGTCTTCCGCCACCTGCAGCGGCTCTCGCTCGGCTTCTACGAGAAGAACCGTGCCGGGGTGATCATCAGTCGCCTGACGAACGACGTCGAGGCGCTCGACCAGCTGGTCACCGACGGCGTGACGTCGCTCGTCCAGAACACGCTGACCCTCGCGCTCTCCGCCGTCGTCCTCTTCTTCCTCGACTGGCGGCTCGCGCTCGCGACCCTGACCATCGTGCCGCCGCTGGCGGTGGCGACGGCGTGGTTCCGGAAGCGCTCCGGCCGCGCCTACCGCGGCGTGCGCGAGACGCTCGGTGCCGTCACCGCGACGCTCGCCGAGGACATCGCGGGCATGCGCGTGCTCCAGTCGTTCACGCGCGAACGTGCGGCGAGCACGAACTTCACGGCTGTCGCCGACCGGTACCGCGAGGCGAACATGCAGACGGTCGTCCTGAACGGCGTCTACTTCCCGGCCGTCGACTTCCTCTCGTCGGCCGCGACCGCGGTCGTTCTCGGGTACGGCGGCTGGCTTGCATTCAACGGCGACGTCTCGATCGGCACGCTCGTCGCGTTCCTCGGGTACCTGACCAACTTCTTCGACCCGGTCCAGCAACTCTCGCAGCTCTACAACACGTTCCTCTCCGCAGTCGCGGCGCTCGACAAGATCACCGACCTGATGGACGAGGAGCCCGAGGTGGTCGACCCGCCCGGCGCGATCCCGCTCGCCGCGGTGCGCGGTGACGTCGAGTTCGAGTCGGTGCGGTTCGCGTACGGCCGCGGCCCCGAAGTGCTGCACGGGATCGACCTTCACGTCGCCGCCGGCACGACCGTCGCACTCGTCGGGCACACCGGCGCGGGCAAGTCGACGATCGCAAAGCTGCTGGCGCGCTTCTACGACCCGACCAGCGGGCGCATCACGCTCGACGGCGTCGACCTGCGCGACGTGACGCAGGAGTCGCTTCGCCGCCAGCTTGGCATCGTCCCGCAGGAGGGCTTCCTCTTCGCCGGCACGCTCGCCGAGAACGTCGCGTTCGGCCGACGCGGTGCCGGCCGCGACGAGATCGTTGCCGCGATCAACGCCGTCGGGGCGGACGAGTTCGTCGACGGGCTCGAGGACGGCTACGACACGCAGCTCGGCGAGCGCGGCTCACGCCTGTCACTCGGCCAACGCCAGCTCGTCGCCTTCGCGCGCGCCCTGCTCGCCGACCCGCGGATCCTGATCCTCGACGAGGCGACGAGCTCGGTCGACATCGGCACCGAGCGCAAGATCGAGCAGGCGCTGCGGCGCCTGCTCCACGGCCGAACGGCCTTCATCATCGCGCACCGCCTGTCGACGATCCGCGACGCCGACCTGATCGTCGTGCTCGAGCACGGACGGATCGTCGAGCAGGGGACGCACGACGAGCTCCTCGCGAAGCAGGGCCTCTACACGTCGCTCTACGGCGACTGGGCGGTCGACGCGGCCTAGACCCTGATGGGCAGCGAGCTGACGGCCTTGTCGTGCCAGGTCTGCCGGCGCGGATCCCAGAGCATCCACAGGTAACCGAGGACCACCACCAGGGCCGACACGATCGAGACGAGTGCACGGCCGAACGCCCGGCCGTAGCCGATCACCTCGCCATTGTCGATGTCGACCACACGGATCCCAAGCGCGGCGTCGCCGGGCGTTTGACCCGTGCGGCCGTGGAAGTACGTGTAGTAACCGAACGAGAACACGAACGACAGCCCGATGCCGGCGCCGCCGAGGATCAGCCTGAGGATGAACTCGACGATTCCGACGACGAGGCCATCGATCAACGCCGCCGCGAACCTGCGCCAGAACCCTGCCGCTTCACCGCTCACCGGGCATATGGTGTCGTGAATGCCGGACAGCATGGACCCGATCGAGCCACAGGTCGCCCCGGAGGCCGAGCGGGAGACGCGCATGACGCCGAAGCAGGCCGTCGCAGAGATGCGCATCCGCGTACCGGTCCGCGCCAATCGAACGCTGCGTACCGTGATCGACCGTGTGAATCGCGACGACCAGCTGAAGGGCTGGTGGCACGTCTCGAACGTGAACGCGGTCGCGCGGATGGAGATCAACGACCACTCGTGGGTGCACATCCAGATCGTCACGAACATCGCGCTCAAGCTGCTGCGCCAGCTGACGAAGCACGGCGTCGAGCCGAACGTCGTTCGCGACTACGGCTACACGCGCGACGACGCCGAGGTGATCGTCGTGCTGACGGCGCTGACGCATTGCGTCGGAATGTCGGTGCACCGCCAGGGCCACGAGGACTTCAGCCTGTTCCTCGCCGAGCCGAAGCTTCGCGAGCTGCTCGCCGGGATCTACGAAGAGCCGGACCTGACCGTGGTCGTCTCCGAGGTGCTGCAGGGGATCATCAGCCATCGCTCCGACGGCCAGCCGCTGACGCTCGAGGCCGGCATCCTGCGTGTCGCCGATGCGCTCGACATGGAGCAAGGACGGTCGCGCATCGCGTTCGAGCGCGGCCGCGTCGGCATCCATTCGTTGTCCGCCGCGGCGATCGAAGAGGTCGAGATCACGGACGGCGAGCAGAAGCCGATCCGCATCTCGATCAGGATGAACAACTCGTCCGGCATCTACCAGGTCGACGGTCTGCTCCAGGCGAAGCTGCGGGGCTCCGGGCTCGAGCCGTACGTCGAAGTGCTCGCGCACATCGACACGGAGGCAGAGAAGCGCCTCGTCCCGCTGTATGAGCTCGACCTCTGATTTCGAGAACCGGAGCTACAATGGCGGCCTTTGCGGGATCGTCTAATGGTAGGACGCCTGACTCTGGATCAGGTAGTCTAGGTTCGAGTCCTAGTCCCGCAGCTCTTCGGAAAGCCCTGCACACGTGGGCTTTTTGTTTTCTCGGTGGACGACTCCGCCGCAGGTGATCTCACCCGTCCGCCGAATTTGTAATGGTGCGAGACATGGATGCGTTCGAGCGGCGCCCCCGGCACGTGAATATCGCCGCCAGTCTCGCTGTCGTGTGGTGTGCGGCCGTGTGGTTCGGCGTGCTGTATCTGCTCGGCCTGTGGTTCTAGGGCGAGAGCGCCGCGGACCGGCCGAGCGTGCGCCCCGCGGCGTCGAGTGCGCGAACCGCGACCGCTTTCGGCGGCGTCTCGAGCCCGATCATCGTCTCGAGCCCGGCCCACGGCCGCGACGCGACCACCGCGAGGTGGTCGGAGTCCGGCCCTGCGAGCACCTGCCAGCGCGCGATCCTCTGCTTCCCGTTCCAGCTCGCGTAGACGCGGTCGCCGGCGACTGCGACGAGCGGCTTGCCGCCCGGGCTGCCGGTCCACGGAAGCCGGTAGCCGCGATACGTGTCGCCGTAGGGCAGCGTCATCTCGAACAGCACGCGGCCGGCCGGCGAGAACTCGGTCAGCTTGCGGATGCCGCCCCAGCCGACGAACGCGCCGCCGCCCGGAAGCAGCTCGAGGTTCCCCTCGAACGGTGAGCTGAGCTTCTTCGGGCGCACGTACGTCTTCAGGATCTTCGCGGTCTTGGTCGCCGGGTCGATCTTCAGGACGATCGGGCGCGTGTACGGCTCCTCCTTCGGGATCGCGCCGTTGTCGAACAGCGAGATCGTGGTCGGGCCGTGGAAGCGCGCGTTGTGCTGGTAGCGGAACCGGACCGCGGCGGCGGGGCCGAAGTCGCTGCGCTTCCCGCCGAGCCGCCACACGATCGAGCCGTCGCGGCGGATGAGATAGAGCGCGCTCGTGTTGCGAGCTGAGATGAGGATCGTGCCGCCGGCGCCGTCGGCGATCGAGTTGACGTGGAAGTAGTCGAGTGGTCGCTTCTTCGTCGCGTGCAGCGCCGGCTCGCGGTGCGCCTGGATCGACTCGGTCAGCGGCACGTGGTCGAGGCTGTGCCATTCGAAGACGACCTTGCGCGTCCTGATGTCGATCTCCTGGACGACGCTGTCCTCGGCGTAGCCGTCCTTCGGCCCGCCCGCCGACCGCAGATCGACGGGCACCTCGTGGTAGACGGTGATGTAGGCGGTGCCGCGCGGCGTCAACTGGAACTCGTGCAGGTCGCCGTCGAGCCCGTGCGCCGCCTTCACGGTCGCGATCTGGTGGTACGAGGCGTCGTACATCTCGTAGGAGCCGCGCCCGATGCCGGCCTTCGAGATCGTCCCCTGCCACCAGGTGAGCACCGGCCTGCCGCGGTAGGTCTGGGCGCGGAAGTCGGTCGCCTCGAGCCCTTTCGGCACCTCGTGGTACCAGACGATCCGGCCCTCGTTGTCGGCGATCACCGTGCCGCTCGGCCGGTTCTTGCCGCCCTTCTGCGCGAACATCACGTAGCCGGGGGCGGTGCCCTTCGCCGGATCGTCGATGCGAAGGAGGGGCGGGTGCAGGTCGGGAAGCGTGTGGAGCGTCGCGGTGGTTGCGGGCGTCGACGCAGCCGCCTTTTTCTCGACACCGCAGCCGACGAGCAGGAGCAAGCACGGGAGCAGAATCAGGCCGGCGCGCACGCCGCGCGATGGTACTCAGTTGGCGGTTCCGGCGTCTTTGCCTATGCTCTTCCGCAATTCCCCTGACCCCCCAGACAGGAGGACGAGTGAAGAAGCGCATCTACGTGGGCGCCGGTGTGTCCGCGCTGATCGCAGTCGTCGCACTCGCGACGATGGTGAGCGGTGCGATCGCACGGAGCGGCGCAACGCCGCTGCCTGCGTCGTCGTGCTCGGCGATCCAGAACGGCAGTGGCCAGATCCTGGTCGCGTCCGACCTGCCTCTCGAGGGCTCGGGCCGGACTCAGACCTCTCAGATGACCAGAGCGATCAAGTTCATCTTCAACCAGCACGGGTGGAAGGCGGGTAAGTACTCGATCGCCTACCAGAGCTGCGATGACGCGACCGCTCAGGCCGGTAAGTGGGACTCGGGCAAGTGCTCGGCGAACGCAAATGCGTACGCCCAGAACTCGAGCGTCGGCATGGTGATCGGGACGTTCAACTCGGGTTGTGCCGAGATCATCGTTCCGATCTTGAACCGCGCCGCCAACGGTCCCGTCGGCATGGTCAGCCCTGCCAACACCTACGTCGGCCTGACCCACCCGGGTCCGGGCACGGTCGCGGGTGAACCGGGCAAGTACTACCCGACCGGCAAGCGCAACTACGCGCGCGTCGTGGCGGCCGACGACTACCAGGGTGCGGCTGACGCCGTGCTCACGAAGACGTTGGGCGTGAAGAGTGTCTTCATCCTCAACGACAAGGAGGCGTACGGCCTCGGCGTCGCGACGAACTACAAGAACGCGGCGAAGAAGCTCGGCCTCAAGATCGCCGGCTTCACGGCGTGGGACGGCAAGGCGTCGTCGTACGAGGCGCTCGCCGTCAAGATCAAGGCATCCGGGGCGACAGGTGTGTTCCTCGGCGGCCTGATCTGCGAGAACGGCGGCAAGCTGATCAAGGACATCAAGGCTGGTGTCCCTGCGGGCACGAAGATCATCATGCCCGACGGCTTCACGCCGGTCTCCGCGACGGTGCAGCAGGCCGGCACGTCGGCCGAGGGCTCGTATGTCTCGGTCGCCGGTCTGCCGAACTCGCAGCTGAAGGGCGCCGGCACGGCGTTCGTCAAGGCGTTCACCAAGGCCGACCACAAGGCGCCGGACCCGTACTCCGTGTACGCGGCGCAGGCGGCTGAGGTTGCGGTCGCTGCGATCGCACAGTCGAACGGTACGCGTGCCGACATCGCGAAGCAGCTCTTCAAGATCAACCTGAAGGGCTCGATCCTCGGCAACGTCTCGTTCAACGCGAACGGTGACGTGACCTCCAACCCGGTCACGATCTACAAGGTCAAGGGCGGCAAGTCGACGACCTACAAGGTCATCGTGCCCTCGAAGACCCTGGTCAAGTCCGCGTAAGCCGGGACCCCAGAACGGCAGGTTGCGAAGGGAGGGCGAAAGCCCTCCCTTCGCGATTCAAGACGTGAGAGGATCGGGCAGCCCGCTCTTGCGCCCGATGCGGCGAGGCGTGCCAGGGAGCGTGGCGAAACGGCGAGACCCACCTCCCGCCGGCCGAGGCCGGCAGGTCTCGCCGCGCCGCTCGATTCGTGTGCGCTCTACCGGATCGCGAGGTGGATCCTGCTCGCGGCGACCAGCGCCTCGCAGGGGTCCCAGCCACGCTCACTCAGCTTGCGCATGCGCCTGACGAGAAGACCGACGATCTCGTCCTCGTCCAGCGCCTCGAACTCGGCCGCGGCCCACGCGGGCTCGGGCGGAGTCTCGACTGTGCTCGCCGGGGCGAGCTCCGTTGCCGCATTCATAGGGTCGCGTTATCGGCCGGCAGCGGCCGGGACTGTAGAGCGAGTTCTCCCGCCGGGCCGTTCGGCCAATTGAACGCACCCGCGGCCGGGAAATCCGTAACGTTCGCGCGAGCGGTGCTTGCGGCCAGACCCCCCGCAAGCCCCGCTCGGCGAGGCGGCCCTATGCGCCGCAGCCTGGGGCCGCCTCGCTTCTTTGCCTGGAGTCGACCATGATGAGAGAGAACGTGTCGAACGAATTGCGGCAGCTGACACGCCTGCGCACGACCCTGGAGGTCGCGTCGGCAACTGCACTCCAGCCGGGGCCTGCCGGCCTGCTCGTCTACGCGAACGCCCGCAACTCGGTACGGGCCGCGCTCGAGGGCTCGCCGACCGCGAAGGAGTTCGAGCTCCTGTTCCCGCGCGCCGATGCGAGCTTCTCGCTGTCGCCCGAGTACCCGATCGTGCTGCTCGGTCAGTTGATCGTGTGGCTGCGCGAGCTGGAGCAGTCGCTGGCCGACTTGGTCGTCTCGCCGGAGCTGATGCTCGTCGATCCCGAGCTACGAAGGGTGGCGTCGCTGGCGGCCGAGCCGCCACCGGAGCGGGAGCCCGAACCGGAGCGTCCGGCGGTCGATGCGGACGGGGGAACGAGGCTCGACGGCCGTCGGGAGGACCGGCGCGGCTTCCCCGCCACGGCCGGCGCCTACGTGCTGCGCGCGTCGATCCGGACGGCCGCGATCGATCTCGCGTTCTTCGTGCTGCTCGCCTGCATCGTCCTCCTGATCAGCATTCGCTGACCAGGAGGACGCGCGAAGGTCTCCGTCGGAGCGGCTACGCGGGGCCGACGGCGGGGAGGCCGCGCCGGCGCTCCCGGCGAGCCATCGCCCCGAGGGTGACTGCAACTGCGATCAGGAGGACCGCGATCAGCCACTCGGCAGAGCCGTTGTGGCGGTCGGGGTCCCAGCCCGTCACCTCGAGCCAGTCGTGCCAGAAGAACGTGAGGACGCCAAGGACGCCGCTGAGGGCTGCGAGGGTCGTCTCGATCGTGTAGAGACGGCTTCCGGCTTTCAGCACCACTCCCCCTTGTTCGGACTGCAGGAATCGTCTGCGAACCGCAGGATAGGCGAACCTCTATGAGTTTGCCGACGCTACTGACGCGGATCGAGCGGGCCCGGAAACGGCTGCCGGCCAATGTCCGGAAGCTCGGCTGGATCTCGCTGGCCAACGACGCCGCGAGCGAGCTCGCCTACCCGATCGTTCCACTGTTCCTGACGGTGACGCTCGGGGCGCCTGTGGCGATCGTGGGCCTGATCGAGGGGATCGCCGAGGCGATCGCGACCGGGGTCCGCCTGGTCTCGGGCTGGGTGTCCGACCGGATGGGCGACCGGCGCAAGCCGTGGATCGTCGGCGGCTACGGCGCTTCGACCGTCGCGCGCGCGATGCTGGCGGCCGCTCCCGGCTGGGGGCTCGTGCTCGCCGGGCGGATCGTCGACCGCCTCGGCAAGGGCGCACGGAGCACGCCGCGCGATGCGTTGATCCGCGACTCGACTCCGGCGGAGCTCCGCGGCTCGAGCTTCGGCTACCACCGGGCGATGGACACAGCCGGTGCCGTGCTCGGCCCGCTGCTCGCCGTGATCCTCCTCGAGAGCGGTGTCGCGCTGCGCGGGATCCTCTGGGTCGCGTGCGGCCTCGGCGTGATCACCCTCCTCGTGCTGCGCGGCCTGCGCGAAGCACCGGGGCACGATCCGGCGCGTACGGCCGCAGTCGTCGCCGAGCGCGAGGCGCTGCCTCCCGTCTTCTGGGGGGCGATCGCCGTCTGGGTGGTGTTCTCGCTCGGCAACTCGAGCGACGCGTTCCTCGTGCTGCGCGCGCGCGACCTCGGTCTCGGCGTGGTCGTCGTCGTGCTCGCGTACGCGGTCTACAACGTCATCTACTGCTCGCTGTCCTGGCCGTTCGGCGCGCTCTCCGACCGCGTCCCGCGTTCCGTGTTGCTCGGCGGCGGGCTCGCAGTGTTCGTGCTCGTCTACTTCGGCTTCGCGATCACGTCGCACGGCTGGACGGTGTGGCCGCTGTTCGCGGTCTACGGCGTCTACATCGCCGCGACAGAGGGCGTCGCGCGCGCGTGGGTCGCGGACACGCTGCCGGATCGCGCTGCGGTCGGCACGGCGTACGGGATCTTCTTCCTGGCGACGGCGGCTGCGTCACTCGTCGCGAGCATCGTCGCCGGCGTGCTGTGGACGTATGTCAGCCCACGCGCGCCGTTCGTCGTCGGAGCCACCGCAGCCGCCCTGGCGCTCGTCTTGCTGCTCGCTCTCGAGATCGGTTGGCAGGTGCGGGCACGCACGATCAAGCTCGCGCTTCTGGGGTCGGGCGTGGTCGTCGTGGCGGCGGCAGCGCTCGCAGTCGCGTTCGAGCACCACCGGCTCGCGGAGGCGTTCCGCAAGGGCGAGGCTGAGGCGCTGCCGGTGGCGATCGTGCGTCCCTGTGGCGCGGCGCCCACCGCGCGTGTACGGGTCACGTTTCCGGCGGCGGGGTCGACGTACACGCGCCGGACGCTCGCCGGCCCGACGACGGTGGTGAGTGGGTTCCGCGGCGGCGCCGTGAAGGACGCAAACGCCGCATACCGCGGCGCGCTTGCCGCTGCCGGCTATGTGATCCTGCGCTCGGAGGTCGACCCGGCCGATTCGGAGGTCGTGTTCCGCAACGCGACGACGACGGGGCAGGTGTCGATCACGCAGGAGTGCAAGAGCCGGGTCAGGCTCCGGGTCACGATCAGGCCGGCATGATCGCTAGCCGCGTTGGCGGATGAACGACGCGAGATGCGTGACCACGAGCACGACCGCGATCGTCATCGGAATCCACTCGACGATCTGCCAGACCGACCCGGCGCCGAAAAGCCAGGCGGCGACGAGCAACGTGGCGCACAGGCCGGCCACGCGCCACAGAAGCCGCCGCGAGAAGCGATGAAATGCCGTCATCGCCATACGAGCCGCACGTTAGGCCCTGCGCCGGCACCGTTCAGAAAATCGAACGCGACGCGCGCGACACGTGTCCAGGCTAGGCGACGAGCCGGAGCAGCTCGAGCGGCAACACGAGGAGCCAGAGGCCCGAAGCGGCGAGCGACAGGAACGTGCAGACGGTGAGCTCCGCCCCGATCGGCTTTGCGAGCCGGAAGCTCTTGGTGTCCCTCGAGACGGCAACAACGGCACTGGTCATGTCCGCCTTATCGGCCGCGATCAAGCTGTGCTGGATACGCGCTGTGTAAGCGGAGGGCAAAGCCGGTCGAAAACCACCCTTCCGGGGTAGCCCTCGCCAGCGTTCGCACCGTACGGGCGCACGTGATGCCCTCTCGTCCGCAAGACCCTGGGACGCCGCGGCGGCGGCGTCCCACTCGAGATGTCGTGGCGGTCGGTGCCCGCCTCCGTCTGCGCGACTGTTCCGAAACGACGCCTGAGCGCTCGCGGTCAGGACGTGAAGGCGCGCGACCTAACCGCTCCATCCCTGACGCAGAAGTTCATCGCCGCGTCCGTAGATGCTGAAGTGCTTCGTCTTCTTCAGCGACCGTCGCACTTGTTTGGCGAGTGCGTCGGTCTGGGCATGCCCCGGCGTCTCGCCTTTGAAGTGGATCTCGAGATCAGCGACCGGATCGTGCTTCTCGGAGTCCGAGTGCTCGTCGATGATTTCCGCGTCGTATCCGAGCAGGTTGAGTTCCGTGCGTAGTGCGATGTACGTCTCGGGATCGACCTGCCACTCGGAGCTAGTTGGAACGAGCGTGAGCTTCACAGGGCGAATGAGTCTTGTGTCGTCGAGTAGCTAAACGGAGCAAAGGGGCGGGGCCGCTGCGACCTGACCCCACCCTTTCGCCCGCCATCACCAGGAAGCGGTGCGGGAGG
>Ga0207657_10004005_pt1 | contig 15662 bp, 16 predicted proteins | sample KBSC33metaG_FD_184316 | JGI IMG/M metagenome (GOLD analysis project Ga0207657, IMG submission 184316) | Corn rhizosphere microbial communities from Kellogg Biological Station, Michigan, USA - KBS C3-3 metaG (SPAdes) (version 2) | ecosystem: Host-associated > Plants > Roots > Rhizosphere > Soil ... | reverse complement strand
GCAAGCACGCGCTCTGCATCTACGACGACCTGACCAAGCACGCGTACGCGTACCGCCAGATGTCGCTGCTGCTGCGCCGTCCGCCGGGCCGCGAGGCGTACCCGGGCGACGTGTTCTACCTGCACTCGCGCCTGCTCGAGCGCGCCGTCAAGCTCAACGACGAGCTGCAGGGCGGGTCGCTCACGGCGCTGCCGATCATCGAGACGCAGGCGGGCGACGTGTCGGCATACATCCCCACCAACGTCATCTCGATCACGGACGGGCAGATCTTCCTCGAGGGCGACCTGTTCCGTTCCGGCGTGCGCCCGGCGATCAACGTGGGCATCTCCGTGTCGCGGGTGGGCGGCAACGCCCAGACCAAGCCGATGAAGCGCGTGGCGGGCAAGCTGCGTCTCGAGCTGTCGCAGTACCGCGACCTCGAGGCCTTCGCGCAGTTCGGCTCGGACCTCGACCCCGAGACGCAGGCCGCGCTGGCGCGCGGCGAGCGCCTGGTCCAGATGCTCAACCAGGTGGAGCTCAAGCCGTGGGCCGTCGAGGATGAGGTCGCGGCCGTGTACTCAGGCACCGGCGGCTACCTCGACCGCATCAAGGTCGAGCGCATCTCCGAGTTCCACTCGGACATGCTCGCCCAGCTGCACTCGCAGCACGACGACCTGATGCACAAGATCGCCGAGGGCAACTGGGACGACGAGATCGAGAACGCGCTCGGCGAGGCGATCGCCACCGCGCTCGACGACTTCGGGCCGGACTTCGACGAGGAAGGCCAGCCGCTTGAGGAGGGCGAGTCGGACAGGGTGCGTGAGGCGGGGTCTGAGACCCGTGGCGCAGAGGCAGAAGAGAAGGAAGAGGAGCCCGCTACGGCGTAAAGCCCATAGCCCATAGCCCATAGGACTGGGAACTGGGAACTGGGAACTGGGAACTAAAACTGGCTACGCAGAAAGACATCAAGGGACGGATCGGCTCCGTCAAGAACATCCAGAAGATCACGCGCGCCATGGAGATGGTCTCCGCGGCGCGGCTTCGCCGTGCGGAGCAGCGGATCGAGGAGCTTCGTCCCTACGCCGAGGGCATCCGCAAGATGACCCGCCGCGCGTCCGAGGCCGCCGACCGCGTTCCCAACCTGCCGGTGCTCGAGGAGCGCGAGCAGGTGCAGCACGTCGGGCTGCTGCTCATCACGAGCGACCGCGGACTGGCGGGCGCCTTCAACTCGCAGATCAACCGTGCGGGCAACAACCGCGCGCGCGAGATCGAGGGCGACGGCACGGGCGTGGTCTGGTTCGCCACGGGCCGGCGCGGCGTGTCGACGCTGCAGTTCCGCGGCCGCGAGGTCGAGAGCTCGTACACCGGCTTCACGGACCGCCCGGCTTACGCCGACGCCCGCAACATCGCCGGCGACGTGACAACCGCGTACGTGGATGGCCACATCGACCGGCTCGAGATCATCTACAACCACTACGTCTCGCCGATGACGCAGACCGTGTCCCACGAGACGCTGCTTCCGCTCCAGCAGGCGGACATCCTCGACGACGAGGGGGCGGAGGAAGAGCAGAGCGCGGAGCACGGCGAATCGCAGCACCGCCGCGCGCTCTGGATCTACGAGCCGGATCCGGAGGAAATTCTTGCCCGGCTGGTGCCGGACTATGTCGAGATATCGATCTACAGGGCCCTGCTCGAGTCCACAGCATCCGAGCACGGTGCCCGAATGACCGCCATGCGCAACGCGTCAGAGAACGCGTCCGAGCTGATCGATGACCTCACCCTCGAGATGAATCGACAGCGCCAGGCGGAGATCACCCAGGAAATCATGGAAGTCGTCGCCGGGGCCGAGGGGCTCCGCTGAACAGGAGTAGAGAGAGCGTGGAATCCAGCACGAGCAGCACCGAGACCCAGGACCAGACGACCAGCTCCACAAACGGCGGCTCGAACGGGCAGAACCTTCCCGTCGGCCGCGTGGAGGAGGTCGCGGGCGTCGTGATCGAGGCCGTGTTCCCGGACGAGCACCTGCCCGAGATCTACAACGCTCTCGAGATCACGATGCAGTCCCCCGACGGCGAGGGCGACACCCACACGCTCGTGTGCGAGGTGCAGCAGCACCTCGGCGACGACCGCGTGCGCGCGGTCGCGATGGACGCCACCGACGGCATCTCCCGCGGCACCGAGGTGCGCGACACCGGCGGCCCCATCACCGTGCCGGTGGGCCCCGAGACGCTCGGGCGCCTGTTCAACCTGCTCGGCGAGACGATCGACGAGGGCGACCCGGTGGTGACCGAGGAGCGCTGGCCGATCCATCGCCACGCGCCCCAGGTGGAGGACCTCACGCCGACTCGCGAGATCTTCGAGACCGGCATCAAGGTGATCGACCTGCTCGCGCCGTACGCGCGAGGCGGCAAGGTCGGCCTGTTCGGTGGCGCCGGCGTGGGCAAGACCGTGCTCATCCAGGAGCTGATCGCCAACCTCGCCCGCGAGCACAGCGGACTGTCGGCGTTCTGCGGCGTGGGCGAGCGCTCGCGCGAGGGCAACGACCTCTGGATCGAGATGACCGAGTCGGGCGTGATCGACAAGACCATCCTCGTGTTCGGCCAGATGAACGAGCCGCCGGGCGCGCGCATGCGCGTCGCGCTGTCGGGCCTGACGATGGCCGAGTACTTCCGGGAGGAGGGGCAGGACGTGCTCCTCTTCATCGACAACATCTTCCGCTTCGTGCAGGCGGGCTCCGAGGTGTCGGCGCTGCTCGGCCGCATGCCTTCCCAGGTGGGCTACCAGCCCACGCTCGAGACCGAGATGGGCCAGCTCCAGGAGCGGATCACGTCAACACGCAAGGGCTCGGTCACGTCCGTGCAGGCGATCTACGTGCCCGCCGACGACCTCACCGACCCGGCGCCGGCATCGGTGTTCGCGCACCTGAACGCCACCACCACGCTGTCGCGGTCGATCTCCGAGAAGGGCATCTACCCGGCCGTCGACCCGCTCGACTCCACCTCCACGATCCTCAAGCCGGACATCGTGGGCGAGGAGCACTACCGGGTCGCGACCCAGGTGCAGGAGATCCTCCAGCGCTACAAGGAGCTGCAGGACATCATCGCCATCCTCGGTATCGACGAGCTCTCGGACGAGGACAAGCTCACGGTGCAGCGCGCGCGCAAGATCGAGCGCTTCCTGTCGCAGCCGTTCTTCGTGGCCCAGCAGTTCACGGGCACGGAGGGCAAGTACGTGTCGATCGAGGACACGGTGCGCTCGTTCGGCGAGATCATCGAGGGCAAACACGACGACCTGCCCGAGGGCGCGTTCTATATGAAGGGGACGATTGACGAGGTCGTTGAGGCCGGCCGTGGGAGCCGCGGCGGCTCGAGGCCACAGGCCACAGGCGACAGGCCACAGGATGAAGGTTCGGACGAGTCCTCTGACGAGGGCTCGGGCGACGAGTCCAGCGACGACGAGTCGACGGAGCAGTAGTTGGCTCGCAACAAGTTCCCGGTCGAGGTCCTCACCCCTGAGGGCAAGGTCTTCGACGACGAGGTGGAGATGGTCTCCACCCACACCGCCGTGGGCTCGATCGGCATCCTCGCCAACCACGCGCCGCTGATGGCGATCCTCGAGCCGACCGAGCTGCGGCTCTACAAGTCGGAGTCGGAGATCGTGCGCTTCGCGCAGGGCGAGGGCTACATGCAGGTCGTGGACAACAGCGCGCTCCTGCTCGTGGAGGACGCTGTCGATCCCTCGAGCCTCGACCACTCCACGCTCGAGTCGCAGCTCGAGAACGCGCGGCAGGCCTTTGACGAGGCCGAGGACGGCTCAGAGGAGAAGCGCCGCGCGGAGCGCGACATGAAGCGCTACAAGGCGTTCCTGCAGGTCGGTCGCCCGGACTAGACGGCCAGCGCTCGCTCGATGATCGGCTGGGCGTCGACGCCTGCCGGCAGCGTGCCGTAGGCGCGGCCGCCGGCACCGTTCAGCCGGCCAGCGGTGAAGGCGTCTGACACCGCGGGTGGCGCGTAACGCACCAGCAGGCTGCCCTGCAGCGCCAGCGCCATGCGCTCCACGATCGCGCGGGCGCGCCACTGCGCCTCATCGGGGTCGAACGCCGCCAGGTCTGATTCGAGCTCGGCGATGTGCTGGTCGAGCCGGGAGTCGGCGCCGCTCGTCTGCTTGCACTCGGCGAGGAACGCGGGCAGGGCCTCGGGCTCGCGCATCATCGCGCGCAGCACGTCCAGCGCCGCCACGTTGCCAGAGCCCTCCCAGATCGAGTTGAGCGGGGCGTCGCGATAGAGCAACGGCATGCCCGAGTCCTCCACGAAGCCGTTGCCGCCGAAGCACTCGAGCGCCTCGTTCGCGTGCGGAGCGGCGCGCTTGCAGACCCAGTACTTCATGACGGCGGTCGCGAGCCGCCGGAAGGCGGTGTCGCCCTCGTCGTAGGCGCGGGCGATGCGCATGGCCGCGACGGTGGCGGCCTCGGACTCGAGTGCCAGGTCAGCCAGCACGTTCTGCATCGCGGGCTGATCGGCCAGCAGGTTGCCGAAGGCGGAGCGGTGGCGTGCGTGGTGCACCGCTTGCGCCGTTCCGTAGTGCATCCCGGCGGCGCTGCCGATCAGGCAGTCGAGCCGGGTGTGGTTGACCATCTCGATGATCGTCGGAACGCCCCGGCCCTCTTCGCCCACGAGCTGGCCGCGCACGCCGCGGAACTCGACCTCGGACGAGGGGAGCGAGCGCGTGCCCAGCTTGTCCTTGAGGCGCTGGACCTGGAAGCCCGGGTCGCGGCCCTCGATGAGGAAGCAGGACAGCCCGCCAGGCGCCTGGGCGAGGACCAGGAAGACGTCGCACGGCGGGTAGGAGCAGAACCACTTGTGGCCGGTGATCTCGTAGCTGCCGTCGCTCTGTGGCTCCGCGCGCGTGGTGTTGGCGCGGACATCGGAGCCGCCCTGCTTCTCGGTCATCGCCATGCCGCAGATGGCGCCGTTGTCGTAGTCGGGCAGGGTCAGGCGCGGCTCCCACTCTGCCGCGAGCTCCGGGTTCTTGCGCAGTGCCGGCACGGCCGAATAGGTCATCGACACCGGGCACATGACGCCCGCGTTGACCTGGCCGAACACGTACATCATCGCGCCGCGCACCACGTGCGCGCCCGGCTGCGGGTTGCGCCAGGGCAGCCCGGAGATCTCGCGCTCGATCGCGATGCGCAGGATCCAGTGCCAAGACGGGTCGAGCTCGACCTGGTCGATGCGGTTGCCGTAGCGGTCGTGCGTGCGCAGGATCGGCTCGTTGCGCTCCGCGCGGAGCGAGTGCTCGCGCGCCTCGGCCGAGCCGGCCACGGCACCCAGATCACGCACACGGTCGACGCCCCAGTCGCCGCCCTCGCGGTTGAGAGCCTCGCGCAGCGGGATGTCGGCCTCGAAGACGTTGTAGTCCTCGAGCGGCGGGGGCTGATTCAGGACCTCATGCGTGCGATCGAGCACCGACATCTGCGTTCTCCTTCTTGGTGGCCTCTCTGATTGCGTTCAGACAAAACTGGATCAGGTTTGCGACGAGCGCGTCGTTGCCGTTGCCGTTGCCGCGCCCGTGCAGCGGGCCCACGAGCGCCTCGCCGAGCGCGCCCACGATCGCCGCCGCTGCAACGTCCGTGTCGTGCTGGCGAAACTCGCCGCTGGCGATCCCGTCCTCGAGCGCGCGGGCGAAGGCGTCGCGGTAGCCGCGGCGGAAGCTGAGGCGCTCCTTCTCCACCGCCGGGTCGACCGGCTCGGCGAGCAGCGCGTAGGCCATGGTGGGGGAGGCGAGCGCGCGTCGTGCGAACGCCTCGGCCGCGGCGGCCACGCGCTCCGTTGGCGGCAGCGATGCATCCCCCGTCACGTCCATGACGACATCGAGCTCGCGCTGCGAGGCGCGCCGGAACACCTCGGCGAACAGGTCGGCCTTGGAGGGGAAGTGGCGGTACACGCTGCCCGTGGCCACGCGCGCCCGCTTGGCCACCGCCGTGACGCTGGCGGACGAGTAGCCCGCCTCGGCCACCTGGGTCGTGGCCGCCTCGACTATCCGCTCCCGGACCTCGTCCAGGCGAGCTCGCGTTTGAGGCGTTTCCCTGTACGGCACCAAAGAAGTGAATCACGATTCATCCTTTTATGCAAGGTGGGCGTCAACGCGCCTTATTTGCCAAATCCGCTGCAAACCCGGGTTACCGGCGACAGCGTCGGGTACGCCGATCTACGGGCGGGGGGCTACCCGATGGAGAGGGACAGATGGCCAGCACGCCAAACTCTCGCACCCAGCCCAAGAGCCGCTCGAACAAGTCGCGCGCGCAGACCAAGTCGCGCGGGCAGACCAAGACCAAGTCGGCCGCGTCGGCCCGGAGCCGCAGCACGGCGTCGAAGAACGGAACGGCCAGGTCGAGCGGCGCGAAGCCGAAGCGAGCCGCGAGCTCGAAGCGGACCACGAGCCCCCAGAGTCGGCAGTCTGCCGGCAGCGGTGGCGGTGGGGGTGCGCGCGCGAGCAGCAACGGCACGCTCGGCACGGTCAAGAAGGCAGCTCGCAAGGCCGGCGCTCCGGCGCTGGCGGTTGGGGCGGCGGCCGCCGGAGTGGCCGGTGGCATCGCCCTGAAGAGCCGAGTTCAGCGCCCGAAGGTGCTGGGCGTCAAGCTGCCTCGCTCAATCGTGAAGCCCGACCTGGGCGATGTCGACCTGAAGGGGCTGGCCAAGACGGTCGGCAAGGCCAGCAAGCAGTTGGGGGCGACGTCGAAGACCGTGTCCAAGGACATCCAGCGCGTCGGCGAGCAGGCCGAGCGCATCGGCAAGATCCTCGACTAGGCGGGTCGACCGATGGCTACCAGGACGAGAGCCGAGACCTCCGCGTCGAATGGGCGCGCCGAGGCAAGACCCGTCGCGCGCGCCAAGAGAACAGGCGGGAGCATCGCGAGGACGGCGCGCGACGCGCGTAGCCCGGCGCTCCTCACCGCGGGGGCAACGGCGGCGGGCTTGGCCGGAGGTTTCGCTCTCGGATCGCGCAAAGCGTGGCGAAGGAGTGGCAGCGCGAGGGTCGCTCGCGCCCTCGGACAGCTCGCGCGCGAGCTTGGCTCGCTCACGGGTCAGGTCGCGTCGGTCGCGGAGGACGGCCGCGAGCTTCGCCAGCAGCTCGAGCAACTGAACAGGCGCTCGCCGGTGGAGGTGCTGCTCGACGGCCTGACGCACCGGCGCGGGGCCCACAAGAACGAGTCCTGAAGGAGACCGAGATGGCACGAGGCAAGGCCGGATCGCAGCCCGCGAGTTCGAGGACGAGGTCGCAGAGGTCGCGGTCGAAGGGCGCCGGCCGCAACGGCCGATCGTCCTCGAGCGCGAAGCGGCAGAGCCAGTCGAACAGCTCGGCCAAGAATCTGCCGGACTACTCGCTAGTCGAGCCGGATCAGATCGAGGAGGCGGTGGACGTGTACGTGGACGCGCCCGTCGTGAACGTCGACGAGATCAAGTTCGAGATGGACGATCTCAGGGCGCACCTCGCCGTGATGGCCGAGGCGGGCAACTTCGTCCAGTTGCACGCGGGGGCAGGTGTGCGGCTGGGAAAGGTCGAGCTCGACATCAAGGGCGTCGAGACGCAGGCGCTGCTCGAGGCTCGCCTCAAGAACGTGACCGCGATTCTCGGCCGCGTTCTCACCACGCTCGACCGCAACCCGGAATTGCTGGGGAGCGTGGGGGAGGCTCTTGGTGACGTCGGTGGCGGCGCGCGCGATCTGCTGACCGACACCGGCGACACTTTGAAGAGCGCCGGCAAGGGGGCCGAAAGCGCCGTAAAGGACGTCGGCCAGGGCGCCGGGCAAGGCGTGGAAGGGTTAGGTGAGGGCGCCCAGCAGGGCGTGCAGGGGCTGGGACAGGGAGCGCAGCAAGGCGTGCAAGGCGTCGGGCAAGGGGCCGGTCAGGGGCTCCAGGACCTCGCTCAGGGCGGCCAGGGAGGCGGAAGCTGATGGCTCAGGGCACCCGCAAGTCATCCAGCGGATCCGGCAGTCGCAACGGCAAGGGAAACGGCGGCGCGACGACCAGACCGGCGCAAAAGGCGCGGCACGAGTTCAACGACGCGGACCGCGAGTATCGCCGCTACGTGCACCGCGAGGAGGAGGACCGGGTCGGTCCGCCGGACGTCGTGCTCGACGTGCCCGAGCTGCACGTGGACCTGATCCACCTCGAGGTCGACGACCTCGACGCGCATGTCGCACTCAAGGCGAACGTGCTCAACCTGGTCAAGCTGAACGTGGGCGTGGACGTCCACCTCAGCAAGGTCAAGCTCGACATCAAGGGTGTGGAGGCGGAGGTGATCCTGAAAGCGCGCCTTGATCACGTGACCGCGATCGTCGATCGGCTCATGACGAGCCTCGACCGCAATCCCGAGCTGGTGAAGGGACTGAGCAAGGCGATCTCCGAGGTTGGGGAGGGAGCCGGGCAGGCGGTCGACAAGACCGGCGATACCGCGAAGGAGGTCGGGCAGGGCGCTCAATCGGCGTTGAAGGACGTGGGGAAGGGCGCAGGGCAGGCCACCGGAGACATAGGCCAGGGTGCCGGCCAGGCCGTCGGCGATGTGGGCCAGGGCGCGGGTCAGGCCGTCGGCGATGTGGGCCAGGGAGCGGGTCAGGCGGTCGGCAACCTCGATCAGCTTGTCGGTGGGTTGGGCCAGACCGTCGGGCAGGCGGGCCAGGGCGTCGGCCAGCTGGGGCAGGACGTCGGCCAGCTGGGCCAGGGCGTCGGCCAGCTTGGTCAGGGCGCGAGCCAGGGTTCCGGGGACGGTCAGCAGAACGGCGGCGACCCTCAGGGTTCGGGACGCGGCGTGCTCGGTGAGGTGGCGAAGACGGTCGTCAGGGAGGTCGGTCATGCGGCCTCAGACGAGGCACGGGACCTCGGTCTGGCCGCCACGCGCAAGGTGCGCGCGCTCGGCGAGCGCCGGGAGCAGCGACGCGCGAAGCGGCTGAACGCCACCGATGCCGCGGTCCGCATCGCCGATCAACTCGGCATCGACCTCGCTGACATCAGCGGCTCGGGTAGCGACGGCAAGATCACCGTGAAGGACGTGCGGGAGGCCCCCGAGGCGTGACGCCCAGGGAACCCGACGTGGAGATCGCGGCCGCGCTGCGAGCCGCGGAGTTGCGGTTCGAGGTCAAGCCGCGGGTCGACGTGAGCGCGTACAGCGACTCGCCCGCCACGGCGGAGTCGAGCTCGGAGCGGACGAATCTGCCGGACGAGCTCGACGAAGGGGTGACCTACCGCGACTTCGCCGTCCGCTGGCACTTGGCCGCCCGGCTCGACGATCCGAATTAGCGGCTCAGCATTCGCGGACGCGACGGCGCATCGTAGGTACCTTTTCGCCCATGGAAGCCACGTGGCGCTGGTCGGTGCGGGTGTTCGCATTTCTCGCCATGTTGTTCTTCGCCGCGCTGATGGTGGTGTTCGTGATCGTCACCGTTCAGCACTTCGGCGAGAAGGAGTACGTGACCGACAACGTGTCAGGCCTGCCGCCGGTCTACGTGATCACCCTGATCCTCGTGCCCTGCTGCGCGGCGTTCGTCGGCGGCTTCTGGATGCTTTTCTACGACAGCTTCAACAGACCTCAGCCCGCGCACCCGGGGCTGGCCTCGGTGCCGCAGCGGGAGGAGAGGCCGGGTGTGTTCGCGCGCGTCCGCAACTTCTTCTACCGGCATTTCTCCGGTCAAGTCGGTCCGAGCGAGTAACCGGCTTCCGTACCATCACCCGATGGACTCCCTTCGGGTGGGGGACCCCTTCCCAGACCTGTCACTCGAATCCGTCGAGGGACCCGTGCGGCTCTCGGACCGCTGGGCGAGGGGTCCGCTCGTGGTCGTGTTCATGCGCCACTTCGGCTGCGTGTTCTGCCGCGAGCACCTGATCCTGCTGGGCCGGGCATATGACGACATCCGCGCCGCCGGCGGCGAGGTGGTGTCGATCTTCCAGTACCGGGCGGAGTCGACACACAACTTCTGCCGCAGCCGGCACGTGCCGTTCCAGTGCCTGGGCGACCCGGCGCGGTCCTCGTATCGCGCGGTGGGTCTCGGCCGTGGGAGGCGGAGGGAGTACCTCGGGCTGAATTCCTGGAAGTACCGGAGACGGGCGAGCAGGGTGGGAGCGCGCTCGGGACTTCCGCGGGGCGACGTGGCGCAGCGACCGGGCACCTTCGTGGTCGACCCGGCCGGCATCACCGCGTTCGCCCACTACAACACGGACTCCTCGGACAACCCGAGCGTCGAGGACGTGATCGCCGCGGTGGCGACGGTGGCGCCGGCTAGACCGTCGTTCGACTGACGTCGCGGTCGCGCAGCCAGTCCTCGAGGGCAGCGGGCGGCACGGGGCGGCTAACGAAGTAGCCCTGGACCTCCTCGCAGCCGAGGCCGCGCAACTCGTCCATCACGGGCCCGGACTCCACGCCCTCGGCCACCACGCGCAGGCCGAGGTTGCGGCCGAGCGCGATCGTGGAGCGCACGATCACCGCATCGTCCTCGTTGCGATCCATCGTGCTCACGAACGAGCGGTCGACTTTGAGCGTGGTCACCGGAAGCTGCTTCAGGTAGGCGAGCGAGGAGTAGCCGGTGCCGAAGTCGTCGATCGCGAGCCATATGCCCATCTCGTCGAGGCGGGCCAGGATCTCGCGGGCGCGGCGCGGGTCGGACATGATCGAGTCCTCCGTGAGCTCCAGCTCGAGCAGGCCGGTGTGCAGGCCGCGCTCGTCGAGCATGCGCTGGATCTGGTGCGGCAGCTCGTGGTCCACCAGGTTGCGGGGCGAGAGGTTGACCGCCATCGAGAGGTCGAACCCGCGCGTGCGCCAGGCGGCGCACTGGTCGATGGCCATCTCGAGCACGCGCTGCGTGAGCGGGCGGATCAGGCCGGTGTGCTCCGCGAGCGGGATGAAGTTGTCGGGCGTGATCAGGCCGCGCTCCGGGTGGTTCCAGCGCGCGAGCGCCTCGACTCCCACCACGCGGTTGTCGGACATCCGGATCTTGGGCTGGTAGTGGAGGACGATCTGCCCGGCGGCGATGCCGTTGCGCAGCTCCTGCACGAGCCGCAGGCGGCTGGGGGAGAACTCGTGGCGCGTCTCCGCGTAGAGCTCGCAGCCGGACTGCGAGCGCTTGGCGTTGTACATCGCCACGTCGGCGTGCTGGAGCAGCGTGTCGGGGTCGGGCCCGTGGTCGGGGAAGACGGCGATGCCCGCGCTCGCCTCCACTTCGAGGTTTATGTCGCGCACCGCGATCGGCTGGACGAGCGCCGCGCGGATCTTCTCGGCGGCGGCGATGGCGTCCATGTCGCCCTCGATCCCCGGCAGGAGGATCGCGAACTCGTCGCCGCCCAGGCGCGCGACCGAGTCGCTGCGGCGAAGCGTGTCCTTCAGCCGGGTGCCGAGCTCGTGCAGCAGCAGATCGCCCATGTGATGGCCAAGCGCGTCGTTGATCTCCTTGAAGCGGTCGACGTCGAGCACGATCACGGCGGTGCGGTTGCCCGCGCGAGTGGACGCGAGGATCGCCTGGTGCACACGGTCGTGGAAGAGGAGGCGGTTGGGCAGCTCGGTGAGCGCGTCGTGCAACATCACGAACTCGTTGTCGGCGAGCTGGTCCTCGAGCGAGCGCAGGATGCGGACACCTGAGATCACGAGCGCGACGCACAGCGCTCCGAGGAGGGCGAGAGCGGCCACATAATCGCCGAGGGCGGCGAGGATCACGACGATCGCCGCCACAAGTGCCACGGCGGCAGCGACAAACCACAGGGGTCGCTTGGTACTCATCGCTATTAAGACCTGTGTCGGCAGATCAGCCTTTCAGTTGAACGAACCGGGTACGATCGCGGCGTGGGCCAGCTCTCCATTGATGATGCTTTCCCCGATCTCGTCGTTCAATCGCTCGAAGGGGCGATCGAGCTCCGGGGTCGGTGGCAAAAGGGCCCGCTTGTAGTGGCTTTCATGCGCCACTTCGGCTGACCGTCGTGCCGCGAGCACCTTTCCCAGTTGGGGAAGGCCCACGACGAGATCAGGTCGCTGGGCGGCGACATCGTGGCCGTGTTCCAGTACCGCGCTGAGCCCACCTTCCACTTCTGCCGTAAACGCGGTACGCCCTTCGATTGTCTGGGCGATCCCGAGCGCGAGGCCTACCACGAGGTCGGGCTGGAGGACGGGGGCCTGCTCGAGTACATGGGCCCGAAGGCGGCCGTGGGCTGGCTGAAGGCGGCGGCGCACGGCAACTTCGGCGGCGCGCCCAAGGGCGACGTCGCGCAGCGGCCGGGCACCTTCGTGGTCGCGCCGGACGGCCGCGTGGTGCTCGCGCACTACAACCGCAACTCGGCGGACAACCCCTCGAACGACGAGCTGATCGACGCCGTGCGCGCCGCCGCGGCGCTGGACGCTACGCCGGGGTGAGCTGGGCCGGCTGGCCCTGCGCCGGCACGATGCCCTGACCGCGAGCCTTGCGCTTGCGCCCCGCCTTGCGCTCCTTGTCGAGCTCGCGCAGGTAGGGGAAGAAGTCGACCTGGATCGTGTGGCGCGTGGACTTCACGTAGCGGCGGTTGAGCGCCTCGCGCCGCCCGCGGATCTCCTTCCACATGTCCTCGCGGGAAGGCAGCGCGGACTCGCCCGCCAGCAGGTCCGCGACCCACCCTGACTGCGCCTCGGCCAGCGGCATCATCGCGCCGAGCGGCTGCAGCAGGGCGATGAAGTAGAGGCCGTCGAGGTCGGGCGGCACGACCATCTTGTAGAGCGGCACCTCGTTGTCCTTCGCCTCGATCACCTCGGAGGGAAGGAACGGGAAGGTGATCGTGTAGCCGGTGCACCACACGATCACGTCGATGTCCTCCTCGCTGCCGTCCGCGAAGCGCACGCTGTGGGCGGCGAGGCTTTCGATCGCGGGCTTGGGCTTCACGCGGCCGTGGCCGATGGCGGGCAGGAGCTCGGAGGAGATCGTGGGGTGCGCCTCGCCGAGGCGGTGGTCCGGCTCGGGCAGGCCGTAGTCGGTCATCGACCCCTGTGCCTGCTTGAGGAGGCGCATGATCATCATGCGCGTGAACCAGAACGGCAGGCGGCTGTTGGCAGGCGTGACCAGCTCGTCGACCGGCACGCCTCGCAGGTACTTGGGCACGACGTGCGCGCCGCGGCGCGTGGAGAGGTAGACCTGGCGCGCCACCCGCGAGGTGTCGCACGCGATGTCCACGGCCGAGTTGCCGAAGCCGACCACCAGCACGTTCTTGCCCTCGAAGCCTTCGTTCGTTCGGTAGTAGTGCGAGTGGGTGGTGTCGCCGAGGAACTCGCCGGGGTACTCGGGCAGCTTCGGGTTCCAGTGGTGGCCGTTGGCCACGAGCACGGCGCGGTAGCGATGGGTCTGGCCGCGGTCGGTGGTCACCTCCCAGCCGCCGCCCTCGGCGGGCCGGACGTCGGTCACCTCGGTGCGGAAGCGGATGTGGTCGCGCAGGCCGAAGTGGTCCACGTAGTCGTCGAAGTAGTCGGCGATCTGCGTGTGGTGCGTGTAGTCCGGGTAGTCCGCCGGCATCGGGTAGGCCTTGTACTCCATGACCTTCCGCGACGTGTTGATGTAGAGCGAGCTGTAGGCGGACGAGAGCCCGCTGTCGTTGTCGTAGCGCCAGAGGCCGCCCACGTTCGAGCCCTTCTCGAAGCAGTCGAACTCGAGACCGCGCGCCTTCAGCACTTGACAGGACGAAATGCCGGAGGAGCCGGCGCCGATGATGCAGATATCGGACATCGCCTGGGCATCTAACACTTTCGTGACGCCCCCGTCAATTTCGCATCTATTCCTATGCTGCCGTGTTCGGATGCACGTGCGCGTACGGATCGGACTCGCCTCGCTTGTGCTGGCCGCGCTTATCTGCGCCGCGCCCGCCGCCGCGCGCAGCGTGCCGCGTGGCTTCTACGGCGCGGTGTACGACGGCGCGGTGGCCGACGCCCCCGCCGACGTGCAGGACGCGCAGTTCGCGCGCATGGCCGAGTCGGGTGTGGAGTCCGTGCGCGCCGTGTTCTCGTGGGCGGACGCGCAGCCGGTGGCCGGCGGGGCGTTCGACTTCTCCCGCACCGACCAGCTCGTCACGCTGGCGGACCAGCACGGCATGTCGCTGCTGCCGGTCGTGATCTACACGCCGGTGTGGGCGCGGGCCGACCAGACCGAGTCGGCGTCTCCGCCCAAGCGGCGCGGCGACTACACGGCCTACCTGCGGGCGCTCGCGCAGCGCTACGGCTCGTCCGGCTCCTTCTGGCAGGCGCATCCCGAGCTGCACAAGCGACCCCTTCGCTACTGGCAGATCTGGAACGAGCCGCACCTGCGCCTGTACTGGAACGCGTCCCACTGGCAGCGCGGCTACGGCGCGCTCCTGCGGGCGTCGCGGGTGGCGCTGCGGCAGGCGGACCCGCACTCGCGCGTGGTGCTGGCGGGGCTGACCGGCGCGTCCTGGGACGCGCTCAGGTCCCTCTACAAGCTCGGCAAGGTGAAGGGCGCGTTCGACGTCGCGGCGCTCCAGACCTACACGGGCACGGTGCGCCACCTGCTGGCGGCGATTCATCTGTTCCGCGGCGTGCTGGCCGCGCACGGAGCGGCGCGCATGCCCCTGTGGCTCACCGAGATGGGTTGGCCGGCGGCGAAGGGCCGCACGAAGGTGCCGGTCTACCAGCGCACGATCGCAACCACCGACTCGGGTATGGCGAAGAAGCTCACCGCCGGCTACGCGATGCTCGCGCACGTGCGGCGCTCGCGGCGTGCACTCGTGAGCCGCGCGTTCTGGTACTCGTGGGCGTCGCCGTACGTGCGCTCGAACGACGCGGGCACGGGCATCTTCCGTTTCGCGGGCCTGTTCCGGTTCGACAAGGGCGCGTTCAGCGCCAAGCCGGCGCTGCGGGCGTACGTGAGGAGCGCGCGGGCGCACGAGGGCTGCGCCAAGACGGCCACCGCCACCTGCCGCTAGAGCTTCTTGAACGTCACGGTCACGGTTCGCGTGACCGTCTCGTCGAGCTGCGAGCCGTCGAGTTCGATCTTCTGGTGGCCCGAGTCCTTTCCGGTCAGCACCACCGTCCTGCGGCGCTTCAGCGTGGTCGGCTTGGGCATGCGGATGAACACGTCGTCCTGGTTCTTGAAGACCGTGGATGACCAGCCGTCGACCGTCCCGGTCGTGCAGGCGTCTTCGGACACCGGCAGGTTGAAGAAGGCGTTGAAGCTGAGCCGCCTCCGGTCCACGCCCGAGAGGTTCGACTTCTTCGTGAATGTGCGGCCGGCACACGGCCTGCCTTCGGGCGGATCACAGTCGCTGCCAACCCGCGTGGCTCCACCGGTGAACGCGGTGGTGATGCTCGTGAGGCGCGACGGCAGGTCGGCGACCAGGATCGTCTTCGAGGGCAGCGCCAGAGGGTCGTCGAACACGTTCGCCGGACGCGGGTCGTGGTAGTCCGCGAGCTTGATCATGAGCACCCACCGGCCGTGGGCACCGCTGTGGGGATCGATGATCGGGCCGACCTTCCAGGCGCCCTTCCAGGCGAAGCTCACCGTGGTCGTGCCGCTCCCCTGGAGCGAGCAGTTGTCGACCGCCGTGCGCGACCAGCTGTCGTTGACCTGGCCGCTGAGCGTGACCGAGTGCGTGTAGCGGAAGCCCTTCGCGGGAGCCGTGGCGGGCAACGCCGCTGCGCACGCTATGCATGCGGCGATCAGGGCTCGCTGGGCT
>Ga0207657_10004004_pt1 | contig 15664 bp, 15 predicted proteins | sample KBSC33metaG_FD_184316 | JGI IMG/M metagenome (GOLD analysis project Ga0207657, IMG submission 184316) | Corn rhizosphere microbial communities from Kellogg Biological Station, Michigan, USA - KBS C3-3 metaG (SPAdes) (version 2) | ecosystem: Host-associated > Plants > Roots > Rhizosphere > Soil ... | reverse complement strand
GAACGTGAGAAAGCCCCGGCTGCGGCACCCGGGGCTCTCCCTGGTCAGGCGGGCGCCGGTTGGGCTGCTCCGACACGGCTCTGCGGCCCAGACGCGTCGGATCTTGCCTCCATGCGCTCCTCCCCCCACACCTGAGCCTGTTGCAAGCCTCGGTGCAAGGTGGCCTCACTGTACGAGCCCTCTTCGGCCGTGTCAAGTAGCTTGGTCAAGTGATTCGTACTTCGCATTGTTGACGCGGTTTTCCCTGGTCTGATCCCCCTTTTGAGGGACTGTCCATTTCGGGGGATTGCAGATCGGTCAAGTGTTCGGCATGCTGCCTCCAGCAATGCGTACTCGCGCCGCAGCGAGCACTACCCGCACTCCTGCCGCTCCGCGGATCCCGCGGATCGGAGAGCGCCTGCGCCAGCTCCGGGTTGCTGCCGGGCTGACGCAGACGGATCTGGCGGGCGACCGGTTCTCGAAGGAGTACATCTCGCAGATCGAGCGCGGGAAGACGCGCCCGACGACGGACACGGTCGAGTGGCTCGCGCTGCGCCTGGGCGTCGACGCGGGGTTCCTCGCGAGCGGCGTCTCGGCGGACGAGCGCGCGAAGGCGGAGACGATCCTCGCCCGCGCCGACGTGCTCTCGCAGGAGCACAAGTTTCAGGAGGCGATCGCGGAGTACACGCGGGCGTTGCCGGCGGTACTCGGGACGGGCGCTGCAGAGCTGCGCGTCCGGGCGCTGAACGGCGAGGCGATGGCGCATGCGCAGGCCGGCGACGTGAAGTCGGCGCTCGCGCTGCTTGCCGAGTCGCGTGCGCTCGTCGAGAGCGAGACGTTCACGGATGTCGACCGCGCCGACGTTCTCTACCACCTCGGGGTCTGCCGCTACAAGCTTTCGAGCATCTCGACCGCGGTGGCGCTGTTCGACGAGGCGTTGTCGCTGGCCGAGCGGTCAGGGCTTCCGTGCGACGCGCTGAAGTTGAACGTCTTCGCGTGGCGCTCGCGGTGCTACCGCCGCCAACGCGACTACGAGGCATCGCGCGAGGACGTGGAGCGCGCGCTCGAGCTTGCGGAGGCGCTGCGTGACGCGCGCGCCCTCGCACCCGTGTACTTCCAGGCGTCGATGCTCGCCGAGCGCGACGGGCACTGGGTGCTCGCGCGCACGTACGCCGAGAAGGCGAAGGCGCACTACGAGGAAGTCGCCGACCGCGGGAACGTCGGTCGGCTCTTGAACAACCTCGGCGCCATGGACTTCCTGCTCGGAAGCCCGGAGGGCGCGATCGAGCGCTTCAAGGAGGCGTACGCGATCGCGCTCGAGGTCGATCGCAGCGAGGACGCGGCCACTGCCGTCAACTCGCTCGCCCAGGTTCATCTGCGCACCGGTGACGTGAAACGCGCCGAAGAGCAGGCACGCCATGCGCTCGAGATCATCGGGGAGCGCGAAGACATGCTCGACGAGGTCGGCAATGCGCGGCTCGTGCTCGGGCGGGCTCTGCTCGAACAGGGCAGGCTCGACGAGGCCGAGGGGGCGTTCGCCGAGTCCGAGGACGCGTTCGCGCAGCTGTCTTCGGCGTCGCATCGTGCTGCCGCGTGGATCGCCCAGGGCGACCTGGCGACGCGGCGGGGAGAAGAGCGTCGCGCGGCGGTGCTGTACCGCCGTGCAGCCGAGGCGCTCCAGGACTTCAGGTTCTAGGGAAGGAGGTGTACCTCACTGTGGCAACCAAGCTTTCGATCCTGCTTCGGCGGTATCCGGTAGTCATGCTCGTGTTGCTCGCCGCATTTGCGCTGCTCGGTGCCTGTTTCGGCCATCACGGCGTTCGCGGCTTGTGGGACGGCCCGATCTAACAGGCCGGGTCGACCGGACCAGCGTGTCAGGTGGGGAGCCGGCACCTGCATCCGACGTTCAGCCCATCAGGGCCCGCAGGTCGTGCACGACCTGCGTGGCGTGGACTGAGGAGTCGTACAGCACTCGTTCTTTGCCGTTCGTGTCGATGAGCGCCGTGTAGGCGACGTGGTCGACGAGGTCGGGCTTCGTCTCGACGGCGAGGACGTGCCACGCCTTCCAGACGCGGCGCAGCTCGGCGCGCGTGCCGATCAGATACTGGAACTGGGGGAACAGATGCTTCTCGCGTGCGTATGCCTTCACCGCCTTCGGCGTGTCGCCCACGGGATCGACGCTGACGGCAAGGACGCGAACCTGCTTCCGCGCGCTCGGGCCGATCACGCGTAGCGCGGCGTTCAGGTTCTTCGTGATCAGCGGGCACACGTCCGGGCAGTGCGTGTAGATGAACGTGACGAGCACGTAGCGGCCGCGCTGTGCGGCGAGCGTGACCGGTGTGCCGTTCGCGTCGTGGAGCGCGATCGGCGGCGCGGTCTTCGGCGGCGTCAGCTCGCCGCCGGCGAAGCGCTGCTTCGGCGCCGTCGTCGTCTGCGCTGCCTTCGAGCTGCCGCAGCCCGCGAGCACGGCGACGAGCAACAGCAGACCGAGCGGGCGGTACACGCCCTGCAACCTAGCCGGAACGTTTCGGGAGCCGCGCCGACAGGAAGCGGACTGGAATGCGTCCGTTCCTGACGGTGTGGGGCGCGTGGCTCCTTGTGATGGCCGGTGCCAACCTCGCGACCGCGCTGTATGCGCTGTACGCCAGGCAGTTCCACTTCTCGAGCCTCGTGCTGACGACGATCTTCGCGACGTACGCGGTCGTTCTGGTTCCGGCGCTCATGCTCTTCGGGCGCTTGTCGGATCGCCTGGGCCGCCGCGTCGTCGTCACGCTCGGCCTCGGTGCTTCGATCGCCGCGCTGGCGGTGTTCGCCGCCGCACAGAACGCGCTCTGGCTCTACGCGGCGCGCGGCTTGCAGGGGCTCGCCGTCGGCATGATCAGCGGCGCCGCGACGGCGGCGCTCGTCGAGCTCGATCCGGACGACGATCGCCGCCGCGCCTCGCTCTTCGCCGGGCTCGCGCAGGCGGGCGGAAGCGCCGCAGGCCCGCTGCTCGCCGGCGCGCTCGTGCAGTGGGCGCCCGCGCCGCGGCAGCTGTCGTACCTCGTGGTGCTCGCGGCGACGTTCGCTGCGGCCGCGTTCGTGCTTCGATTGCCGGAGCCGGCGGCGAACGCGCGCGAGCCGTGGCGCATCCAGGTCCCGCGCGTCCCGCGTCAGGTGCTCGGATCGTTCATCCGCGTGTCCGTGACCGCCGGCCTCGTCTGGGCAACGCTCGCACTTTTCCTTTCGGTCGTACCGACCTACGCGGGCGACCTGCTCGACACGACGAACGTCGCGTTGTTGTCGACCGTCGCCGCGCTGTCGGTGGTCGCGTCGTGCGGGGCGCAGGTCGCCGCGCGGACGCTCGTTGCTGCGGGTCGCCCGCCACAGGCCCTTGGGCTCACGGTGCTCGCGGCCGGTCTCGTGCTGCTCGTCGCCGCATCGCCGGCGCGTTCGCTCGCGCTGCTCGCGCTCGGATCGCTCGCCGCCGGCGCGGGTCACGGCCTCGCGTTCATCAACGCCCAGCAGGAGCTGAACGAGCTCGCGCCGCCGGAGCGGCGCGGCGAGGTCACGGCCGCGTTCGTCGCATGCATCTACTTCCTCGTCGCCACCTCGGTGATCGGCGTCGGGCTACTGGATGAGGTCTCGTCGCTGGCGGTCGCCGTCGCGCTCGTCGCCGCGGTCCTCGTCGTCGCTGCCCTGGCGACCGCCGGCTGGCAGCTCGGGCCTGCGACGTACGCGCCGCGGGCCATGGCGGTTCGAGACACGGCTGGTGCCGGGCACCGTGAATAGACACAAACGTCTCGTCCACAGGCGTCCGTCAGGGCGACGGGCTTGCGAACACGTCCGTCCGGAAGCCCGCGAACTCGAGCTCGCGTTCCAGCGTCATCCCGACCTTTCTCGCCACGTTCTTCGACGCCTCGTTCTCGACGCGGATCAGCGCGATCGCTCGTCCAGGCACGAGTCGGCGCACGGCCAGCGCGGCCTCCGTCGCATACCCTCGTCCGTGGAACTGCGGCAGGAGGCTCCAGCCGAGCTCGAGCTCGGGGGTCGAGTCGACAACGCGTGGTGAGTAGCCGACGAAGCCGACCGTGTCGCCGGCTTCGCGCAGCCGCACCGCGTACATGGCGACGGCGCCGTCGGCCCGCGCGATCGTGCGCTCGAGGAGCGCGTTCGACTCCTCGCGCGAGTGCGGCTTCGGGAAGTGGAGAAGGCGCGTGGCGCCGGAATCGGCAAGGAACGCCGCCCACGGATCCAGGTCGGCCCGTTCGACCGGGCGGAGGTGGAGCCGCTCCGTCTCGAGCATCGCGTCAGAGGGCGTGGCGCATCCAGACGTTCGGCTCCCAGTAGCGGCCCTTCCCGTCCTCCACCGTCAGCGGAGCGAGACCGCCGGGGAACACGTACGCACCGTCCTCCGGGAATCGCATCCCGACCCATTCCTCCCACTCGGCGACCGAGCCGGTGATGCGCAGCGACTCCGGCTCGGCGCGGAGGATCGACGCCCCCGCGCGCTCGTGCACACGCAGCCACGGATCGAACAGCAGTCCGTCCTCGCGACGCCACTCGGCGTATCGCTCGATCGGCGTCAGCGGATACCGCTCCTTCCAGCTCGGCCGCACCGGCGCGATCAGCGACGCGAGGTCGTGCGCGCGGCCGATGTCTGCCATCGCGTTCAGCGCGGCTGCGCTGAGCCCGCGTCCCTGCAATCCCCGGGGGATCTGGATCACCATCGCGCAGAGCGTGTTCCCTCCACCTTCGTCGATGCCGCGCACGATCGCGTCGTCGATGCCGCCCGGGAGGTCGTCGAGTGTCCCGTCCCAGCGAATCGGGAGGCACCGCGCGCGGGCGAGGATCTGTGCGTCGTCGACGAGGTGGAACTGGAACTCGGGGAACTTCTCGGTGAGGCCGCCCCAGTACTCGTTCAGCACGTCGCCGTGGTTGTTGTACTCGGGAAACGTGTCGTTGGTCGCCTCCCACGCGGGCTCGGCGAGGTCGGGCCTCTCCGCGACCGTGAAGACGTTCACCCGACGTGGTCGCGCTGACCGACACGCTCGATCACGACCTGCGGGATCCGCGCGTTCGGCGACAGGCGCAGACACATGCGCACGACCTCGGCACAGTCCTCGGTGGTGATCATCTCGTCGGCCGCGAGCCCCGACCACTCCGCCATCGCGGTGTCGACGAACCCGGGGCAGATCGCGACCGCTCGCACGCCGGCCGCCTCGAGCTCCAGGTTCTGCGACCGTGTCAGCGCGATGACGGCGGCCTTCGTCGCGCCGTAGACCGTGAGTCCGGGCGTCGGTGCGGTGCCGGCGATCGAGGCGAGATTGAAGACCCAGCCCTTGCTCTCGCGGAGCAGCGGAATCGCCTCGCGCGTGACGAGCAGCAGTCCGCGCAGGTTGACACCGAGCTGCAGGTCGATGTGCTTCGCCTGCAGCGACTCGACCCTGCCGCCGATCCCGAGCCCGGCCGAGTTGACGAGCACGTCCATGCCGCCGAAGCGGTCGCGGTGCTCCGCGACGGCGCGGATGCAGTCCTCTTCCGAGCCCATGTTCGCCGTGACCGCATGCGCGCCGAGCCCGGCCGCGGCAGCCTCCACCTTCTCACGGGTCCGCGAAGCGACGGTGACGTCGTACCCCTCGTCGCGCAGCATCCGTGCGATCGCGAAGCCGATTCCCGAGGAACCGCCGGTGACGAGGGCGCTGGGCACGCCCCAACGGTAAAGGAGTCGTCCGATCCGAGTTGAATCATCGGTACCAGTACGACGTTCCCTCTCCCCACGGCGACGGCTCTCGGGCCGTCGCCGTCGTTTAGCGTTCAGGCATGAAGCTGACCGACCTGGCGACGGCGGGAGGGTGCGCGGCGAAGTACTCGGCCGCGCGCCTCGAGGAGCTCCTGCGCGGGTTCGTGCCCGCCGAGGCCGAGAACCTGCTGGTCGGGCTCGACCCCGCCGACGACGCCGCCGTGTACAAGCTCGACGACGAGCGCGCGCTCGTCTTCACGATCGACTTCTTCCCGCCGATCGTCGACGACCCGGACGACTTCGGGACGATCGCCGCCACGAACGCGCTGAACGACGTCTTCGCCATGGGCGGCCGCCCTCTGCTCGCGCTCTCGGTCGCGGCAATGCCCGAAGAGCTGCCGACCGAGCAGGTGCGCGCGATCTTCGACGGCGCGGCCCGGCAGGTGCGCGAAGCCGGCGCGATCCTCGCCGGCGGCCACACGATCCGCGACAACGAACCGAAGTACGGGCTCGCAGTCGTCGGCACCGTCGCGCTCGACGGCATCTGGCCGAAGGCCGGCGCGAAGCCGGGCGACGCGCTCTACCTGACCAAGCCGCTCGGCACAGCGCTCGTGCTCGGCGGTGCGAAGCGCGGGCTCGCCGACGCGGCCGAGGCGGTGCGGTGCATGCGGACGCTGAACCGCGATGCAGCCGACGTCCTGCGCCCTCTCGCCCCGAACGCCGTCACCGATGTGACCGGCTTCGGGCTCGCCGGCCACGCGCGCGAGATGGCCGAGCGAAGCGGCGTCCGGATCGTCCTCGACGCCGAACGGCTGCCGGCGCTCGAAGGGGCGCTCGAGTCGGCGCGCGGCGGAGTGACGACGGCGGGGACGCGCAACAACCGCGAGTACGCGCCGCTCGACGCCGACGGCGTCGCGCCCGAGCTCGTCGAGCTCGCATACGACCCGCAGACCGCGGGCGGGCTGCTGGTGTCGATCCCCGCGGACAAAGGGATGTCGCTCGAGGCGCAGTTCGCCGCCGCGGATCTCTTCGTCGCGCGCGTCGGTCGCGTCGAGGAAGGCGGCGGGCTACAGCTCGCGTAGCGCCCGGAGTGCGCGCTTGCGCCGGTCGACGAGATCGTTCTCGAGCTCCTTGAGCTCGGCGGCACGACGTCGGACGAGATTGATCTGCGTCTCCAGGTGCGGGAGCGCTTCTTCGAGGGCGGCGCGGCGCTCTTCGGGCGAGTCGGACTCACGGAAGCGCCGGCGTGCATCGGCGCGCACCGCCTCCGCGACGACGACCGACCGCAACTCGTCGAGCGAGAGCCCGAGCAGGTCGCGGAGCCGCGTCACTCCCTTGAGCCGCTCGATGTCGGCCTCGGTGTAGGTGCGGTGCTTGCCCTGCTCGCGGTCCGACGCGGGCAGGAGGCCGAGCTCCTCGTAGTAGCGGATCGTCCGTGGGGTCACGCCGCTGCGAGTGGCGACCTGGCCGATCCTCATGCGGCCTCCTGCAGGATGACGTCCTCCACGTCGACGTGGACGTGCTTCGGACGGAGCAGCGAGATGACGGCGCCGAGCAGCGAGATCGCCGCGAGCACCCAAAGCGCAAGGTGCATGTTCGAGATGAACGGCTGCAGCTGCTTGTTCGACAGGCCGGACGTCAGCCCGGAGAAGATCTTGAACAACACGTCCTTCGGAACCGCGGCTGTCACGATCGCCATCACGAACGCGATCGAGATCACCGCGCCCGTGTTCTGCAGCATCACGCGCGCGCCGGCGGCGACGCCGCGGCGGTGCACCGGCACGACCCCCATCATCGCGGCCGTGTTCGGGCTGTTGAACATCCCCGAGCCGATGCCGACGAGCAGCAGCCACACGGCGCTCCAGATGTAGGCCGTGTGCGCCTGCAGCATCGTCATGCCGGCGAGGCCCGCGGCGCTGACGAGCATCCCGAGCGCGGCGAGCCCGCGCGAGCCGCGCCTGTCGGCGTACGCGCCCGCGAGCGGCGAGGCGATGAGCATCCCCACCGCCATCGGCGCCAGCTCGAGGCCGGCCATGATCGGCGACTGGCCCTGCGGGCCCTGGAAGTAGAAGACGAAGAGGAACATCAGCGCGAACCGGGAGAGGCCGTTCAGGAACGCGGCCGCGCTCGCTGCGCTGAAGAGCCGGTCCTCGAACAGGCCGAGATCGAGCATCGGCGCGCTGCCGCGGTGCTCGACCAGCACGAAGATGGGGAGGAGCACGACCGCGAGTGCGAGCCCGACGATCACGAGCGAGTTCGACCAACCCGAGAGCCCGCCCTTCGAGAGCGCGAGCACGAGCCCGGTGAGCCCGACGACGTACGTCGTCACACCGACGAGATCGAGCCCGCGCTCGTCGCTCCGACCCGAGCGCTCCTCGAGCACGAGCAGCCCCCACAGAGACCCGACGAGCGCGAACGGGACGTTGAACCAGAAGACCCACGGCCACGCGATCGCGACGAGCGCGCCGCCGAGCACCGGGCCGATCACGAGCCCGACGGCGGCGACCATCGTGTTCGTTCCCATCGCGAGCCCGAGCTGGCGGCGCGGGAACGCGTCGGTCACGAGCGCGGCCGCGTTCGCGAACAGGAACGCGCCGCCGATGCCCTGCAGGATCCGCCAGACGATCAGCTCCGTGCCGCTCGACGCGAATCCGGCGCCGAGCGACGCGAGCGCGAACACGAAGAACCCGAGCACGTACGCGGTCTTCCGTCCGAAGAGGTCGGACAGTCGCCCGGCGGTGAGCACGAGCACCGTCGAGACGATCATGTAGACGAGGATCACCCACACGAGCTGCAGGAGCGTCGTATGGAGCTCACGCTCGAGGTCGGGGAGCGCGATGATCAGGGTGCCCGAGTTGATCGTCGCGAGCAGCATCCCGAGGCTCGTGCACGACAGGACCCACCACTTGTAGTGAGGCGAGTCACGACGTGTCCTCAAGAATCTCATCTTTACGTCAACGTCAGTTTAGCAGAAGGCGGATACAGTGACCGGGATGGACGTCGGCGCCCAGCCGGTCTCGCGTCTCCGGGCCTTCTCGCTCTCCGACGCCGCGATCCGGCGCCTCGTGCTCGTGAACGCTGCGGCCCTCGTCGTGATCGTCGCGACGGGCGCAACGGTGAGGCTCACGGGCTCCGGTCTCGGCTGCGAGCACTGGCCCGGCTGCACGCCGCACCACTTCGAGCCGAAGAGCGGCCACAGCTACGTCGAGTTCGGGAACCGCGTGATCGCGTTCCTGACGATCCTGACGACGCTCGTCACGTGGATCTTTGCGCGCGGCAAGCGGCGCCTGGCCGCGCTCATCTTCGCCGGCACCCTCGCGCAGGCGCCGCTCGGCGCGCTGACCGTGCACTACCACCTGAACCCGTGGTGGGTGCTCTCGCATTTCCTGCTCTCGATCGTCGTGCTCACGCTCGCGGTCGTGCTCGCGGCCGAGTCGCGGCCACGCGAGCCGAGCACGCTGCCGTCGTGGGTGCCGCGCGTCGGCCTGCTCGTCGGGCTGGCGGCGTGCGTCCTCATCTTCTCCGGCACGCTCGCGACGGCCGCCGGTCCGCATCCGGGTAGCACCGTCGTGCGCAGGCTCTGGTCGTTCGAGCCGGCGGTGTACTGGCACGTGCGCGCGACGGCGGTGTTCGGGATCTCGTTCGCGCTCGTGCTGGCCTACCTCGTGCGGGTGAAGGCGCAGCAGGTGCGCGGCGCGCTCGCGCTGCTCGGATTGCTCGCGGTGCAGATGACGATCGGCGAGGTGCAGTACCGCACGCACTTGCCGTGGTGGCTCGTGCTCGTGCACGTGACGGTTGCGGCGACGGTGTGGGCGGCGGTTGCCTCGTTCGTCTTCAGTCTCTGGCGCCCGCGTAGGATGCCGTGATGTCGGAGCTTCGCGTCGACTCGCACCCGAGTCTCGAGCGGCCGGTGATGATCGCGGCGTTCCGCGGGTGGAACGACGGCGGTCAGGGAGCGTCGCTGGCGGGCGCGTATCTCGCGCGTGCGTGGGCGGCGATCGAGTTCGCGTCGATCGATCCGGAGAGCTTCTACGACTTCCAGGCGACGCGGCCGACCGTCTCGCTCGAGGAGGGCTACACCCGCCGCATCGACTGGCCGGAGAACTCGTTCATGCACGCGCCCTTGCCCGGCGCGGGGCGTGATGCGGTGATCCTGCTCGGCGTCGAGCCGAATCTCCGCTGGCGCACGTTCGGCGAGCTGATCACGGGGCTGGCGCGCGACCTGAAGGTCGAGCTGGTGATCACGCTCGGGTCGCTGCTCGCGGACGTCCCGCACACGCGTCCCTCGCCGGTCACGGGGAGCGCCAACGATCCGGAGCTGATCGACAAGCTCGGTCTCCAGGCGTCGCGCTACGAAGGCCCGACCGGCATGGTCGGCGTGCTGCACGACGCATGCGCGCGTGCGGGGTTGAAGTCGGCGAGCCTCTGGGCCGCGGTGCCGCACTACGTGTCGCTGACCCCGTCGCCGCGCGCGGCGAAGGCGCTCGTCGATCGCCTGAGCGAGCTGCTCGGCGCGGACGTCGACACGAGCGAGCTCGGTGAAGCCGCCGATGCGTACGCGCAGCAGGTGAGCGAAGCCGTGGCGAGCGACGAGGAGACGGCGTCCTATGTGCAGGAGCTCGAGCGCCGCGTCGACGAGCTCGCGGAGGAGAAGGATCTCCCGAGCGGCGACGCCCTCGCGGCGGAGCTGACGCGCTTCCTGCGTGAGGAAGACCAGCGCCGCGACAACGGCGACGACGTCGCCCGCGGCCAGTAGACCGCCGTCGGGCTAGCCGAACGTGAAGGAGTACGCCTGCACCCCGGGCGAGAAGCGCAGCTCGAGGAGCGCGTCGGTCGGCTTTCCGCTTCGCACCGTGTAGAGCTTCTCTGCGTCCACGCGGATCGATCCCGTCGGCTTGCCGTCGACGAACGACCGCACCGTGCCGTGGCCGCCCATCACGATGTAGACGTCCGAGGCCTCGAACTGGAGACGCAGCCGCGCGTTCTTCCCCGAGGTGATCGCCTGCGCGCCGACGCGCCACGAGCCGCCGTAGGCGAGCGTGTTCGCCGGCAGTGAGCTCGGGAACGCATAGTTCGTGAACGTGTTCGGCACGGGATTTGCGCCCGCGTAGTTCGTGAGGCGCGCGTAGCCGAGGTAGCTCTCGGGTGTGAGCAACCCGGACGGCGTCGCGTCGGCGACCTGCCGCGCGTGCGCGCCGTTGTCGTTGAGCAGGCGGCGGATCAGCGACTCGGTCTGTTCGTACTCACCTTCACCGAACTTGGTGTGACGCACGTGCCCTTGCCTGTCGATCAGGTACTCCGCGGGCCAGTACTGGTTCGCGTAGTTGTCCCACGTCTTGTAGCGGTTGTCCTGCATCACCGGATACGCGATCCCGAGCCGTTTCACCGCGGCACGCACGTTCGACGTGACGTGCTCGAACGCGAACTCCGGCGTGTGCACGCCGATGATCACGAGACCCTTCGCGTGGTACGTCGCGTACCACGCCTTCAGGTGCGGCAGCGTGCGCAGGCAGTTGATGCACGAGTACGTCCAGAAGTCGATCAACACCACCTTGCCGCGCAGCTGGGCAAGCGTCAGCGGCGACGAGTTGATCCATGCTCCGTCGAGATGCAGTGGTGGCGCCTTGCCGTAGTCGGGCAGTCCGTCGACGGTCTTGTGCACGGCGGCGAGCGCGGTGCCGCCGCCGCGGACCTTGGCGAGCTCACGCTGCGCGCTCGAGTTGTCCTCGATCTTGTTCTGCAGGAACGTCGTGTATCCCGGTGTCAGCGTTGCGAGGTGGTCGTCGACATGGAACACGAGGCCGATCGCGATGGCTGCGATCAGCGCGCCGGACACACGGCGGACCGTCTGCGCGTGGCGGCGCAGCCGCGCAGCCGCTTCGCGCCCGCCGTAGGCGATCGCGATCATCGGCACCGCAGCGCCGAGCGAGTACGCGAGCGTCAGCAAGACCGCGCGCAGCCCGACGTTGTTGTTCGCGGCCACGACGGTCACGGTCGCGAGCACCGGCCCGGCGCACGGGACGAACACGAGGCCGAGGGTCGTGCCGAAGAAGAAGCCGCCTCCGTCGGCGCCCTTCGGGCGGAAGCGCGAAAAGGCTGCGAGCGGACGCTCGACGATCAGCGCCGCCTGAGGAACGAGCAGGATCCCCGCGAGCACGAACAGGAACACGATCGCGAGATTCCGGAGCGTGTCCTGCGGGAGCCCGAGCTTGTCGAGGATCCACGTCGCGAACAGCGTGAACACGCTGAAGCTCACGACCAGGCCCGCGATCACACGAATCGGCTTGCGTCCCGACGCGCCGCTCGCAAGCAGGATCGGCAGCACAGGGAGGACGCAGGGCGAGATCGCGGTGATCACGCCGGCGAGGAAGCCGATGAGGAGAAGGAGCACCACTGCTAGGCGGCCTCGACCGCGAGCGGCAGCGCGAACGCGACGCGCGCGCCGCCGCCCAATCGGTTCTCCGCCCAGATCCGGCCGCCCTGAGCCTCGACCAGTCCGCGGGCGATCGCCAGTCCGAGCCCCGCATTCGCATCCCGTCGCGATCGGGCCGGGTCGCCCCGCCAGAACCGCTCGAACATCCGCCGCTCCGCCTCGGCGGACAGCCCGACGCCCGAATCCTCGACGCCGATGTGTACCTCGTCGCCGACCGGCTCCGCGAAGACCACGACCGAGCCGTCGGACGGGGTGTGGCGGAGCGCGTTCGCGAGCAGGTTCCACAGCACGCGTCTGACCTGCTCCGGTGCCCCGGCAACCGCGGGCAATTCAGCGACGATGCGTGCCTGGAGCGTGACGTGCCGCGCCTGCGCGTCTGCTTCGAGCGCCCGCACGCAGCTCGCGACGACGTCGCCGACCGACAGCCGTTCGAGCTCGACGGTCAGGACGCCCGCGTCGATCCGCGCCAGTTCGAACAGGTCGTCGATCACCTTGCCGAGCTCCACGACCTGCTCCCGGAGAATCGGCACGTACTCGTCTGCGTCGGCGACTCCGTCCTCGATCGCCTCGAGCATCGCGCGAATCGCAGCGACGGGTGTGCGCAGATCGTGGCTCGCCCACGCGACCAGCTCCCTGCGCGCGTCGAACACCTCCTCGAGGGAGGCAGCCATCTCGTTCAGCGAGTTCCCGAGCCGCGCAAGCTCCGCAGGCCCGCCCGCTGCCACGCGCGCCGTGAGATCGCCGCCGGCGAGGGAGCCCGCAGTGTCGACGAGCCGCTCGATGCGGCTCGCGACCGAGCGGCCGAGCAGAAATGCGACGACGAGCGCGGTCGCGCCGCACGCGGCGGCGACGTACAGGACGCCGAGATCCTCGTGCATCTTCATCATCACGAGACCCGCTGCGGTGACCGCCGCGAGCGGCACCGCAGCTGCGTACAGGGCAAGCGCCGCGAGCTGCAGCCGCACGGTTGGCAGCCGGCGAACACCGAACGCCACCAGCGCGCTGGCGGCGAGGGAGGCGGAGATCGTGATGGCCGCGAAGACGGTCACGGCGTGAACCGGTAGCCGACGCCCCAGACAGTCTCGAAGTGCCGCGGGTGAGAAGGCGACTCTTCGACCTTCTCTCTCAGTCTGCGGATGTGCACGGTCACCGTGCCGGTGTCGAGCGCCGAGGTGTACCCCCACACGCGATCCATCAACTGATCGCGCGAGAAGACACGTCGTGGGTGCGACACGAGGAACCACAAGAGGTCGAACTCCTTCAGCGTCAGCTTGAGCGGAGCACCGTCGCGGCGCACCTCGCGGGCGGCGCCGTCCACTTCGACCCGGCCGAACCGGATGAGCTCATACGTCTGCGCACCGGTCGGGGCCGCGCGACGCAGCAGGTTCCGGACTCGGATCGCGAGCTCGCGAGGCGAGAACGGCTTCGTGACGTAGTCGTCGGCGCCGAGCTCGAGCCCGACGATCCGGTCGGCCTCGTCGCCTCGGGCGGTGAGCAGCACGATCGGGAGATCAGAGGTCGCACGGATACGGCGACAAATCTCGAGGCCGTCGGTTCCGGGAAGCATCACGTCCAGCACGACGAGCGACGGCACCTCGCGCTCGAGGAGTCTCATCGCCTCCTCGCCGGTCGCGGCCTCGAGGGTCGCGAAGCCGTCGCGGCGGAGATAGCGGACGACGACGTCCCGCACGATCGGTTCGTCGTCGACGACGAGCACGGTCGACATGGCGTCATTGTGGGTGGCGATCGGTTTCGTGCGCATTAACTCGCAGCGTTCAGACAGTTGTAAGTAGGACGAAAGACTCCCGCAACCGTTCCTTCGTTACCTACCGGCGGCAACACCAGTCAGATTGGAGGATCGCGTGAGGAGACTGCTGCAATTGACGGCCGCCCTGGTGGTGGGGGCAGCGCTCGTGGGTGCCGCCTCCGCCGGGGCGGCAGAGCCGATGACGAAGAAGACGCCGACCGCCGGCTTCTACGAGGGAACGGTGATCCACTACTTCGACTTCGGGCCGATCAAGCTGAAAGCCGGCAACAAGGTCGCCCCGATCTGGGCTGTGACCAACGGCCCGACGGGACAGCACAACATCGTCGACACCGTCCCCGGCCGGGCGGACTACTCGCCGCTTTGGCGGGTGAGCATGGTGACGTGGGAGGCTTCGGCGACGCCGCGCCTCCTACGCTCCGCCGCGGACGTCAAGGCGGCCGTGCGGGCGGGTGACGTCACCGTCACGAAGACGGCAACGGTCGTGAATTGCCCGGTGCTCGGGTTCGGCCAGAAGCGCGTCGCCGGCTTCTCGAACGGCCACGCCATCCACTACTACGACGACGGCCCGGTGAAGGTGAGACCGGGGAACAAGACCGCCCCGCTGTACGCGCCGATGAACGGCGTCGCCGGCCAGCACAACATCGCGCTCGAGAACGTCGCAGTGGGCCAGACCGAGTATCCGCCGCTGTGGACGATCATCGCAGTCGAGTGGAAGACCGGTGCGCACAAGACGCTCCTGCGCTCGGCAGCAGACGTGCAGCGTGCGAGAGCGAGAGGGCTCTTGACGACGAAAGCGACCTCGCTCGTCGTCAACTGCCCGGTCGTCGCTTAGGCGGCGTCTTCCGTCGCGACCGTCGCGGCCGGCTCGTCCGCTTCGCCGGGCGGGCCGGCGTCGGCGGGCTTCTTGCGGCGGCGGCGCCGCTTCTTCGGCGCGGCCGGCTCGCCTCCCTCGCCCGCGGGCGGGTCCTCTGCGCCCTGCGTCTCCGGGGTGGCGGCGGCTGCGTCGGTCGGCTTCTTCTTGCGGCGCCTGCGCCGCCGCGTGCGCGACGGTCCGGTCTTCGGCTGCGGCAGGCTCTCGGAGATCCAGCCTGCGACCTCGTTGATCGTGCCGAGCCGCTCCCGTGCCGCTTCGAGCAGCTGCGTCGCACGCGGTGTGTAGCCCTCCGCCGACGCGAGCAGCGCAGCGCCGACCTGGCGCGGCATCTCGAGGGCCGCGTTCACGAGCTTCGCGGCGTTCTCCTCGTGGCGGTGGCCGCGCGAGTTGGCGAGCGCGCCGAGCAGCCGCTTCGCGTCCGGGTACTCCTGCGACGCCTTGCGGTCGAGCTGCTTGCGCACGGCACGCGAGAGCCGCCAGGTCCAGCGGGCGAGGATCTGATCGGGAGCGTCCGGCTTGCCCTCGCCGATCGCGCGCAGCAGGATGCGAACGCCGGCCGCACGGTCCTTCTCCCAGGGCGGTGCCTGCGAGACGAGCGTCACGAGATCGTCGAAATCTGCGCGCTCGACGCGCATCGACACGCGGTCGGCGAGCGCGATCAACCGCAGCCGCCGGTTCGGGTTCTGCGCGGCGCAGGTGGACAGGAAGGTCTCCATCGCGCGCTTCGACGCGCCGCGCGCGGTGAGCTTCTCGACGAACGCCGCGCGCTCGTCGAAGCGCAGCTGGCGACCGGCGATCTCGCCCCAGAACTCCTGCTCGTCCTCGTCGAGGAACTTCGGGTCGACGCGCTGCCACTCGCGCGCGATCACCATCTTGCGGCGCAGCACG